>Ga0208693_1002286_pt1 | contig 12766 bp, 17 predicted proteins | sample AD_UKC071_MetaG_FD_184438 | JGI IMG/M metagenome (GOLD analysis project Ga0208693, IMG submission 184438) | Active sludge microbial communities of municipal wastewater-treating anaerobic digesters from USA - AD_UKC071_MetaG (SPAdes) (version 2) | ecosystem: Engineered > Bioreactor > Anaerobic >... | reverse complement strand
TCGCCTCATCCATTCATCGGTGCCGACGGTAAGTTCAGAAACTTCTGATTTCAGCATGTCAAAGTATTCTTGAGAGCTTATGAACCCTTGCTGGTATTCCCACGCAACCTCTCTCCAAAACTTGGCTACGCCCTGTGTGGCGGCCTCCTGTGCATCAAGTAATTCCTGTTCCATTCTCTTGGACAACTCTATTGACAACATTATTTCTGCGTTAACTGCCTTCGATCTTTCAATCAGCCCTTTACCCGACAATTCTTCAATTGCTTTACCCGCTAACGGAAATTGTGAGAAAGACCCCAGTAGTTCTTTTACCTTGCTGTTATATTCATCAACACTCATGCCACCACTTATGAAGCTTGCTGTGTATTCTTCCATCCTTTTAGTTGCTAACTCCATAGCTGCAGCCTGAGTGGTAGCGAAAACGGACTGAAAATCTTCTGAAGACTTTGTTAAACCTGATAGCATTGAAGATGCTTTTGCATAAAAGTTCTCAAGTGTGATAAGTCCTTGCTGGTACGCCCAATTGATATCGGCCAGTATTTGAGCAGCAGCATTCTTAGCACCCCAACCACCAGTAGCCCCACCAGCAGCACCCTCGCCCTTGCCTTTGCCTCCAAGAAGTTCTTCCATAGATTTAGGTGCTTCTTTTACCGCCCGAGCCCTGTGCCTTACGCTTTCAGATATAAGCTCATCCGTAATCTTCTCTATCTCTTCGTAATCCTTGGCGGTAAGTGGATATTTCCCATGCCGAGCATGAAATATTTCAGCTGCCTGCTCTGAAAGTTTTGTTCTCGACAAAACCTCTTCTGGCGGCCTTATACCTTCCTGGGCCTTCTTCAATTCGTGTAGCGCCGCCACAAGCGCCAGCACTCCTGCCGTAGCGATCACGAGTGGGGCCGCCGGGCCAGCGGCGAGGGCGATAAACGCCCCTCCGAGCGTAGACAGGGCGTTTATTGTTGCGCTTATCGCCAGTAAAAGTGGCCCGCCAACGGCTAAAGTGCCAGCGAAGGCCAATATCTTCTTCTTGGTATCATCCGACGCATTACCAATTGCAGTCGCTGCAGAGGCGATAGAGCTTTCAACTTTAGGCATTACCGATTCGGCAATGTTTAATATTTCTTTCCCCATCGGCTCAATGGCGAGCATGACTCTGTTTTTAGTCCTCGCCCACTGCTCGGCAAACCCATCGGTCGCTTTTGTGGTTTGTTGGATTGCGCCATCTGCGTCGCGCAATACTGCAATCAGTTGTTTGACGGAAAACCGACCCTCACGGATTGCGAGGGCCATATCGGGGCCAGCGCGCGAGCCGAACACTTCAATTGCCATCCGTGTCGCTTCGGTTGGGCTCTTGGCATTTTTAATTTGCTCTATGAGAAGCTTAAACGCCTCTTCTGCATTAGTTATGCCTTCGCGCGCCATGCGCCCAAGCCCCATAGACAGCGACCCCATAATGCGCTCGGTGTTAACTCCCTGCTGTTCAAATTGTGCAAGCAACGCAATTGACGATTTGAGATCGAAGCCCATGCCGCGCAGTGCTGCTCCATACTTGTAAAGCTGTGTCGATAGCGTCCCCATCCCTATACCAGTGGACTGGGAGGCCTTGAACAGCACATCCATAAACTTTCCCATCTCTTCGGCAGGCACGGCCCAGTCACGCATTGCTTTGGCCGATTGCGAAACCACGTTGCTTACGTCTTCGCCAAGCAATCGCGCTGCATCTAAGGCCTTTTGAGATATATCCGTCAACGACTTACCCGTAAGGCCAAGGCGCGTATTGTAATCGGCCAATACTTTTGCGGATACATCGAACCCCTGCGTAACGCTGCCAGCGAGCTTCTTCCAGTCGTCCTGTAGGCTTTTTAGCGCCCTGCCAGTGGCCCCAGTCCCGCTGGCAATGGCATCCATTGCGTCGTCGATATCGAGGGCGGCCTTGGTTGCCGCAGCACCCATAGCCACGAGGGGCACAGTGAAAGTCTTGGTCATCGTGCTGCCGACCTTCTTGAATTGCGCGCTCAGCTTGTTCATGCTACGATCAATACGCTTCCACGCCCGCTCGAGTTCGCTCAGGTCCGCACCGAAGACATATGTCAATTTCTTTTTAGCCATTCGACTCACCGCCCTCCTGTTGCTGCTTCTTGCGCTTTATCTTATCCTTACAATACTGAAAATACTCGTTTTTACCCATGATTTCGCCGTCTGCCCAATAGCCCACAAGGTCTTCTACTCTTACCGGATGTCTCAGGTTTCCACTTGCGTTCATAAGCCATACTGCATGCTGTGCGCGCTTCAATGATTCTAAGTATTCTCTGTATTTGTAGGCGTAAACGAGGTCGTCAATTTCTCCCCATGTAAGCTCCCATAAATCCTTGTGGGTAAGTCGTAGGGGGCCGAGTGCCGCAAGCGCAATCTCTTTATATGCACGCTCCCAGTCCCCCACTGTCAGTTTTTTGCTTCGTCATCCTTGCCGGCAGCCGTGCCGAACTGTCTCTCGAACGCCGCTACGAGGGCCTTGGTAGCCTCCATTATCGCTTCGCTGTAGGTCCCGCCTTCGGCATCAAGCCAATTGCCAACGATGTCCACGGTCAGCTTTGGGTTGCTCCATAACAGTCCGGCCCATATAAGTTTAACGCCAAGATCAAAGTCTGTCGGGTCGAAGCCACCACCCATGATCTGGGCAGGCGTTTTGCCGGTCTCGCGGATCAACGCCCTTATCGAATTGACAGTATATTTCAGTTCCATATCCTTTCCGTTTATCTTCATGCTATCCCTCCTAAGCGTTAAGCGTCAATGCTTCGTTGCCCTGCACTGATATGGACAAGCCAACTGCATCCTCTGTCGCGCCGGACACGGTCCACGATGTAATATATCCGTCGCCCTCATATCGTTCGGTTATCAGCGCACAAGATGGAGTGCCCGTGGTGCCAGTAAGGCTATTGTTTGTGATCTGCAAGTTGGCCTCTACGTCTAACGGAAATTCGATCACCCAGGCATTGCCTATATCCGGCACAACGGTTACCCCGGTAAGTGTATAGGCCGTGTTAAGTGCCTCTGCTATTTGCGCGGCGGTGGCATTATAGGTAAGTGCGGTGGTTTCTATTGTTTCACCGTCGCCGAGCGTAAACGAGCCGCCAGTGGCACCCCCAAGCCACAGCCTGTAACGCTCATTCGCGTCAAACGGCAGAAATGTGAAGCTGCACATAGTCCCTGCTAATGCCTTGGTCGCTAAATCTTCTTGCGCTTCATCCGTAGGATCATAAAACAGCTCCATAGTCCCAGACCAGCCTACCTGCCCCACTAAATACTTCTTCCAGTCGGATGCAATCGTCGATACATCGATTGTGCCAAGTGTAGTCTCAATATTGAATGATCGCACCTCGCCAAGCTGCGTCGCTGTGCCTTCTACATCCAAGTGAACAATTGCGCGTTTCGACACAAATGCTACCATTTACATCACCCGCCCTACGATTGGTTGGATAGCGCGAGCGTGTCTGTGCCTTGATATGTAATGCTCAGGCCAACGGCGTCTTCCGTAGCCCCCGAGATCGTCATACCAGTTATGTAACAGCTGCCTGCCAGTTGTGGCTTCCCAGAACCAGCGCCTAATGGCTGTATGGTTAATGTGCATAGCGTCCCGGCCATTGCGTTACTTACAAGAGCAGATTGCGCAGAGTCGGTCGGATCGTAAAATAACTCAAGCGACCCAGACCAGCCAGCTTGCCCTACAAGATATTTTTTCCAATCAGTTGCGAGCGTGGACACATCAATGGTCCCTAATGCTGTTTCGATGCTGAAGCTTCTTACCTCGCCTATCGCTGTCGGCGTTCCGCTCACGCTAAGTTTAACAACAGATACCTTACTTGCTGTTGCTCCCATATTTTTGCCCTCCCTTTATTTTTATCTGTCATACCCCCGGATGGTTAAAATACCGTGGTACCATCCAGAGGTATCTTCAACTACTATTAGTTCCTCGAAAAACCACTTTTCTGGCAGTGCGCTGCGTATCGCATCCGCTATTTGCACGGTCTCCTTTCGGCCCTGGTAGCTGCTCCATATGTGGATGTCGACGTTCCACGCACGCTCTACATCGCTCAAGAGCCGGCCTTCGAGGCTCTGTAACTGCCCTATCACTATATATGGCCCTTCCTGCTCGAGGGGCACTTTGTCGAACACGCCAGTTACCTTCGGGTTCGGTATCGCCTGAAGCGCATTATAAAGCGTCGCATATATTTCTTGAGATATCAACATGTGGCTCATCAGGCCTTGCCCCCTTCAATTAGCTTGGCCAGCGCGTCGGAGAGCGCCCTGCCAATTTCCTCTTCGTGAGCGCGGCAGGCTGGGAAGAAGAAAGGCTGTGCCGGCATGTTTTTGGTGCCGAATTCTACGAACCGTGCATAATAGGTATCGGCCCCGCCCACCTTGCCACCTGCCGAAATCGTGGCTGTTAGTTTTTTGGCCGAGACAGATCGCCTGATGCCCTTCGCCATGGCGCCTGTATCTTTGGGTGCGCGGCCCCTGGCGTCTTCTACAACCAATTGCGATTGATCGTGCAGGACTTTAACGACCTCGTGTCTTGCTTCTTTCTCAACCTGCCTGAGCTCTTTTAGGATGTCATCGACGCCTTCGAGCCTGGCATATAGCTTCACTCATACCACCTCCGGCTCACAATCAAGATACATCCAGCGCCGAAATTGATCGTGGCGTATGGCCTTAACAACGAGCCGCGTGCCGAAGAATGATACGATATCGCCTATCCGCACGCCATCGTAATAGCGTATTGTGATTTGGTGCGTCCTTATCTCCGTATCCTTCTGCGCGATAACGCCAGTCTTGGATTTGGGAGCCTCAATCCTCGCCCATGGCGAAAGGATTGTCTTCTCGGTAATCGTCCATCCGCCCATGCTATCGCTCGTTTGGGTCTTGCGAATGATGAATATCTGGTCCCGAAGCTCGCCTATCTGCGTCATATCGGCACTCTCCGCTCCTGATACAGAAGCATTTGCGCCGCATCCGGTATCTGATTGGCCGTGGCATCGACTACTACGTTTTCCCTGTTCTCATACCAGTGCCCTACCATCAAGAGCACGGCCTGTTTGCACCGCTTGGGCACGGCATCTGCCGTATCGCCGTAACCGGCCTTATAAACGATCTTCACGCCCATGGTTGGCCTCAGTGTGTCGGTAGGCCAGCTTTTACCCTCTGCGAGGCGAATTGCGCCATCCGGCGTGAGCCAATAAATTGATGTGTCGATAGTTACCTCCGTGTTATCCGGCTTGAAATAAGACACAGAAGTGATGCTCTCAACGGGCGGTAGGGGCAAATAAAGGGGCGCACTTGGCCATCCGTCAAGATATACGGTAATGGTTCGCGTGATCCATGAACGATTTTGAAATGCCTCGCCCCACTCTACAGCCGTGGCTATGAGCTCCTCTATGTAATCGTCGTCTGGATGTGATGTGGTATAGGTTGGTTCGCCCTCGGGCTCTTCTGGTGGGATCTCGGTGGTGATCGTGTCAACTATCCTTAGGTGTTGTTTTGTTTCCTCAAGCGTTACAAGATCGGCTATGGGCGTACCAACTTCTAAATACATCACACCACCTCCTATCTGCTCTTCTTCGGCCTGCCACGAGGCATAACGGCCCTTTCTTGCGGCTCGACGGCTTCTGTCTCTATTTTTGCAGGCTCAAGCGATATAGCAGCGTTGGCCTCAATGAATTGCTTGGCAAGCGCATCTGGCAGGTCGTAAATCCTGCTCGCCATCCATATCCCATCTGGGCCTGCAGCAGTTTTGATCATCCTGACTTTCACGGTTAGCCCTCCAGTTCTGTTGGGGTGGCACCAAGTTTCGTGATGGCCCCGGCCTGAATTCCGGCTTTTGTTATTTTGCCGCCAGTGTCGATTACAAGCTCTCCCCCGCCCTGCTTTCTATATACTTTGGTATTATATTCACCCACTTATCATCCCTCCAGTTTTGGTATTGGGGGCCGGCAGTCGGCCCCCATGGCCTTGTCTACGCCAATTTGACGCGGGCGAAGGCTTCCTCAAGTACGGGCGCGCCGTCTGCCCACATCCTGCCGATGAAACCGACCTGTGAAGTGGCCGCAAACAGCTCGCTCAGCCTCTGAATCTCCATGCCGAACAACTCTGCAATCCAGTAGAACTGGAAGTTGCCCAAGATGCCGACGTATTGGCCGGCGGTGAACGTGCTGGGAGCATATTCAGACTCGTTCACGGGCAGGTTAAGAATCGTATCGGGTGCTCCAGCTGCGAGTCCCTGCCTCCACAAATACTGTTCTTCCCCGTCCTTCAGCTTGGCTATCTGTTTGATGGCGTCGCGATGGAAAATCCACTGCGCACCATTTCTGTATTGTGCCTTGAGCGCATACTTTACCTCGATGAGGTTATCGGCGCTGATTGCAGTTGTCGTATTACCCGTGCTGAAATCCCTGGCGGTGCTTATGCCGTTAGCGTTTGCGGTAAACACGCCCAACGGCTCACCAGTGCCGCTGCCGTTCAAGAAGGCGTTCTCCATCGCGGTGGCAAATTTATAGACCAGCCTGTCGCGCACCAGCGCCTCAACCGGGATCGCGCTCACCCTTAGCAATTTCATGGACACTTTGATGGATTTAGCCAGCTGCTGCGGCTTGAGCTCGCGCTTATCAAACCTCATCGCGGTGTCTAATAGGCCGGTGCCAGTCAAGTCCTGCACTTCGGTCGTCCAGGCAGCGTCGCTCATATCGGTATCAAGCACGGGCGCACCAAGCGAATCAGATGTGGTAACCCGAAATACCCGCGCTATGCGCCTCATGAACACGGCGTTGTCCAGCGCCTTGATAAGCTCAGCTATGAATTGCTGAGGCGGGACCATGTAGCCGCCCCATGTTGCGTCTGCTGGTGTTTCGCCGCTTAGCACCTGCAGGTCTCTCAATTCTGGTTTGATAGCGCCAGTCATGATGTAGGAGCGGAACGCATCCATCACCTTGGCTGCCCTGTCATCTTTCTCGCCAAGCGTGGCTTTGAAGATGGGGTTGTTTACGGGCTTATCAAGCTCTCGTTCCTCCTTCTCCTGCTCTTCGAGCCTCTTGGCCCTTTTGGCAAGAGAATCCATCTCGTCGAACATCTTGTCATACTGCACCTGCTCCTCTGCAGTAAAGTCCCTGTTCTCGGCCTCGGCACGATCTACAAGCTCCTTGGCCTTCTCCCACACATTCGCTCTTTCCTCTAATAACTTTTTAATTTTATCTCCCATATCACTTCATCTCCTTTATTTTGTATAGGTTTAATTTTCTTTTTGCGATTATTATTTTTCTTTTCGCGTCCTCTTCCCATGGCGGCGTCCTGTCGAATTGCCTGTAATGCTTACCTAAATGGGCGCGCACCTTCGCCATATCGGCCTCTGGCAGGTTGGTCTGAGGCAACCTCGCTGCTGCATTGGCCACCGCCCGCCACACCACTGCGCCATCGCTTGGCCTGTGATGGGGAAGTTTTAGGTCTCCATACGCCTCGGGAGGCATAGTTTTTGCCCATGCGAAGTGCTTTGCGATCCTGCGTTTCTCGGCATCGCTTAAGTCTTCCCAGGCCTCGTCGGTGAAGTCCTCGAGGTTCGGCGCTTCCCAATCCTCGTTTTCGGGTGCAAGTTCGTTTGAAACGTCGCCCGGGTCAACGCCCCTTTTCTCCATGTGCTCTTCAAACACCTCTCTTGCGCTTCTGACTCCGACCGACGTCGAGGGATAGGCCGGGTACGTAACAGGACTGACATCATAAAGGCGTGGTATTTTTACAAGCGTGCGCACTGGCATGTCTCCGGTGTCGTCCCATTCCTCTTTTCCGCCTTCCATTGAGAAGGCGAAGCTTGACTGGTCGATGTCTCCGCGCTTAATGTGCTCCACGAGGTCCCTTCCTGCTGTGGTTTTCATGTTCGGCGTGAACTCATAGCGGAGGCCATGTTCATCCTCCCATACGCGTAAGGTGTTATTCTTCGTCCGAGCTACAATCTGAGACGGATCGTGGTTGAACAAAGCCCTAATATCTGAGCCTTGCAGGGCTTCGCTGAACGCTCCGGGGCGGATCATTTCTTTGAAACCCCAAAGCTCCTCTGATAATTCATTAAACCTGGCAGCGTAGCCGGAAATTATTGGTTCGGCGTCTGTTTCTCGAAGCTCAATCGCGGCGTTTATATATCTACGCTCCATCTTGTTTTTACTCATCCCCATCTTTCACCTCCTTTCTGATTGGTGCCACTGAAGTAATGGCCACCATATTGCCATTTACGAGGTAGGCGTCCCCGCCTTCCTCTGCTGGTATTGGATTCATATTCTCGAGCTCCCTTATGTCATTCGCGCTAAGCCATCCGTCATTCCTGCCCTTGCTGTAGTATTGTGACCTGCTCGCAACGTCACCACGGAGTAGACCATCTATCACAAACTCCACGTAATACTTCTTTTTATCGCTCTCGCGAAGGAGTTGCCGCCTTATTTGCTGTTCCCAATTCACGAGCCTCGGACGTAAACAGTCCTGTACAAACTCGATTGACATGTGCTCGATCGACGCGTAGCTTGGCTTTTCAAGCGATGAAATTTTGTGGAGCGGAACGCCGAAGAACCGGGCCACCTCTTCTGTTTGGTATTTACGCGTTTCTATGAATTGCGCATTGTCATTCTGTATTGTTATCTGGTGCCACTTGAGCCCCTCTTCAAGAAATAGGACCCTATGCGCCTTCCCAAGGCCTTCGTATTTGTCCCTAAACGATTCCTTGAAATTTTTCATGGCCTGCTCTGACAGTCTGCCCGGGATCTCCACGATCCCTGACGCCACTGCGCCGTTCGCGAAGAAAGAGGCGCCATATTGCTCTGCCGCGAGGGCGAGGCCAGCTATTTCTCTGGCAAATTTCAATGGCCTGTATCCATTTATGGCATCATTTGATAGACCGCGAATGTGAAACATCTCCCTCGCTGGTATCACGGTAAGCGCCATATCTGGCAGGCTTACCTCGTAGAATAAGTCTTGACTGGCGTTCCTGAATGGTCTCACAAAGGGCGCAGGTATCGGCCACATTGCCACGACCTCCATTCGACCATTCCTGACTATATAAGCATAGCAATTACCAAACAACTCAAGCTGGGCCTGCATCATTTTCCTGAAGTCGAAGCTGGTCATTTCCTCGTTTGGTTGATACTGGATAATGTCATAAAGCCAATGCTCTCTTGCCCTCCGCCTTCCCCTCGGGTCCACGCGTTCGTAGGTAGGCACCGGCAGCGAAGCTATGGTATTGCTTATGAGATTTATGCATGCATAGACAGCCGAAACCCTGAGCAAGTCCTCTTCGTTGAGGTAAATCCCAGATGCCGTTTCGCCACCTCCGGCAATCCAGCTGTTGAACCATTGTGGTCCACCCGCCAGTGGCGAGGCCCGTTTATTAAAGAATCTTTTTATGCCCTGCCATATCCCCATCTCCTGCCTCCTTATACGGCGAATACGCCCCTGTTTTCATAAGCGCTCTCGACCGGGGCATCCGACTGGAGCATCGCCGATATTGCGATTATCATGGCCACGGCCGGGTCTATCCGTTCTGTCGACTTGTCTTTGGCTGGCTTAATATTGCCTGCTGGGTCCTGGACTACTACTAAGTTGTCCATCGCCCAAGTCAAAACTGGATTATTATCATGGCGCAATTTGCGTCCGATAATCAGCCGCTCAAGCTCTTTGCATGCTGGCGACATCGTCTTGAAGCCCTGGCGCACCTCCATCACCGGCACGCCATCATTCTCAAGGTCTATAGCCCACTTCGTGGCGTTCCATGGATCATATCCTACAACTTGCAGAAGTGGGAAGCGATTCTTAATCTCGTCCCTTATGGTAACGCGTATCCAGTCGTGATCTATAACATTGCCATCTGTGGCCGTTATGTATCCGCTTCTTGCCCACGTGTCGTATGGGACCCTGTCCCTTCTAACTCTTGCGGCAATGTTGTCGCGCGGGACCCAGTTGTAAGAAAGCACGTGTACGATGCCATCCTCGTCTGGTTCAAACACAACGGCACATGAGGATATATCCGTCGTCGTTGAAAGATCGACTCCTGCCCAACACCGCAAGCCTGCCAGCTTTTCATAGTCAACCCTGCCGACACACTCTCTCCATGCCCCCATGTCGATCCATCTGGTCTCCTGATGCACCCACTGATTCAAATAAAGTCTTCTGAATGTATTTTGATAAGCCGGTATTTCCTGCGCCCTTTGGCATTCCTGACGCAAGAAATCAAGTTTTATTGATATTTCAAGGTTTGGATTTGCCTTTCTCCATACGGCCTCATCAGTCCAATCGTCTTCTTGATCGGCCGCGTAGATAAGAGGCAGAAATGTTTTGTCGTCTATAACGCCATCGATTATCTTTTTAGCATATTCGTGAAGCTCCCAGCAAATACTGTTTCGGTCATAACCTGCCGTGGTAATGGCGAGCATAAGTGGCTGGCGCCTTGCGCCCATAGATGTTTGAAGCACGTCCCACAAGTCCCTATCCGGTGCGACGTGTAGTTCGTCATAAATTACTGCGTGGGCATTGAAGCCGTGTTTGCTGTAAGCCTCGGCTGATATGGCCCGATAGAAGCTGTTGGTTTTGTAGCAAACGATCCGCTTCTGGGAATCGATAATTTTACAAAGCGAAGATAAAGCCTTGCTATTGCGTACCATTGTGGCTGCAGCGTTAAAAACTAGCGAGGCTTGCTCCCGATCTGCAGCGGCTGAGTAAATCTCTGCCCCTTGCTCACCATCTGCAAAAAGCATAAACAAAGCTATAGCTGCTGCGAGCTCGGTTTTGCCATTTTTCCTAGGGATCTCAAGATATGCAGTTCGATATTGTCGTGTGCCGTCTTCGTTTGTTGCGCCAAATAACTGGCGAATAAAGTCTTTTTGCCACTCCTGCAGGTTAAATAGACTGCCTGCCCATTCACCCTTAGTGTGGCGTAATTGCGAGATAAAATTTATCGCCCAGTTAGCCTTCTCCTTAGAAAACAAAGGATCACCCCATCTTTGTTATAAGCTGATCCAGGAATTCATCCTCGCCCTTCCCTGATGGGAGCTCTATCCGGCAACGAGAAGCTGGCGAAAGTCCAAATTCGGAACAAAAGGCGCGAATCTGTTTTAGACATTGGTTGGCTATCCCAACCTGTGGAGCCTGTTGAAGATAACGAACCGAGCCATCTTCGTTGAGAATAGGGTATACTGGGCCATGTTCTTTAAGCCATCGTTCAGCCTCGGCCCATTTGGCGTAGCTCTGGCAATAGGCAGCCAGTGCAGTTCGATCAAGCTGAGTTAATAACCCGAGCTTGTTGAGTTGAGGAGCAACGCGCTCCCATTCTTCTTTAGCTTCAGGGAGTAGCCAATCAGGGCAATCTGGGATGGATAGATCGGGTTGTGGCTCGTTTTTAGGATATGGGCGCTTGGAAGGGTTGCCTTCGAGCTTACGTAATGCTGTTGGTTTTTTTGGTCGTCCTGGCCTCACTTCCTACCCCCCTAAATAAATTTTGCGAAAGTTTGCGCGAGACTCCGCGCCGGTTCCTTTATGACCAGGTCCCAAGAAAATGGATACCCCTACCTCGTATTAGCGTGTATCTTCATATGACAACTATGACACAAAGACATTAAATTGTCAAGCATATAGCGGTCACCACCTTCAGACACTGGGACAATGTGGTGCACCTCAGTCGCCACGACAAGTTCTCCGTTCTTCTCGCACACCTCGCACAGCGGTGACTCGCGCAACTTTAGCAATCGCACTGTTTCCCATTTCTTATCATATCCACGTTTATTTGCGCTTGCACGTTGCCTGTCATAATATCTGTCATATTGCTTCTTATTGCAATCTTGCTGCGCTTTTCTAAAAGTGTCCCCAGGCCGTATTGGCATTATAACGCAATTATACTATATTTTCAAAAGAATTAACATGCTGATGGATTCTCCTTACTTGTGTTGTCTGTTCAGCATCTTGAAAAATGCTTCTGCATCCATGATGACAACCGGTTTCTCCCTGCTTCTTTTGACAACCAACAACCAATCCGTGCCGTCGATCGTGTTTGACTTGGCTTGATCAATCCACTGTGGCACATTCCATTTCTCTTGAAATTTGGTCTCAACACTAAATGGAAATTTCGCCAGTGCTTCCCTGTCAAGCCTGACATCAACACCACTCTGGCTCATGGGGCGGGACTCGATGGGCTTATCCTTGCCCCATTCGAGCCCCGTCACTTCGGCTATTTTTTCACATGCCCACTTCTGGAGCGTCCGCCCCTTAGCCTTTGCCGACTGTGGCTTCATCCCTACCGCCTCTCCGCGTGGGAGACAAGTAATCACGGGCCCAGTTGTTGACAGTCCACATGGCGTAAACACCCGTAATAAACAAAACCCCAACGGCCGACAGAACAAGGGCGACTATCGCCTTGACCATGTTAATATTCACCCCCGCGATGGACCAACCCGAGCTTGGCTTCGGCATATGTTGGCTTAGTCGGTAAACCCTCAAGCTCTCTCCACTCGCACCACAGATCGCCAAGAAACATCTTGATCATGTAACGGATGGACATATTATAACGATGCGCCTTGGTGTCGTCTTTATACTTGGGATGATTCTCAAGGCGTGTCCTGTAGTCGTAGAACGTATCGCTATATGGACTTTTACACTTAAGAAAAGATGGCCCCAGAACACCGATCAACTTGGTCTTTAGGAACGGGTTAAAGGTGATCGACTTCTTAGTGGCGAGGTTACCGTCACGGTCAAC
>Ga0208693_1002283_pt1 | contig 12781 bp, 22 predicted proteins | sample AD_UKC071_MetaG_FD_184438 | JGI IMG/M metagenome (GOLD analysis project Ga0208693, IMG submission 184438) | Active sludge microbial communities of municipal wastewater-treating anaerobic digesters from USA - AD_UKC071_MetaG (SPAdes) (version 2) | ecosystem: Engineered > Bioreactor > Anaerobic >... | reverse complement strand
TATAGGTACGGCTAATGGGACTGTTCTCCCATCATAGATATGACCAAGAAACACGCGAAAGGAAGTATAACTAAAGTTTGGGAAAACGTTAAATTAATCAACTTTGCAAGAATGAAACTAAATTGGAATATTATGGCGGTTAACTTTAGAAGTGCTTTCATGGAGAATTTACAAATCTTGTAGTATACAACAGCGGATTGAATCCCTGCCCAAAGCCAAATTATAACTCCCAATCCCGCCCCTTCCTTTACGCCCATTCGCCACGCAAGTGCGAATGAAATTACAAACAAAGTAATGGTTATTAAAGTTACAAATAAGCGCTCTTTGTTAATTATTTGTACGCCCTCCTTCTTGGTTTACTAAAGAAGGATCTTAGGGATTTTACTATTTCTCTGTCTTCTGGTCGTAATGTAATGGATATTTGAAAAACAGCCACCCAAAACGCAGCAGCAATTTTTACTAAGAGTAGCCGCACGATGGAGAAGCTCAACAACTTAAGAAAGGGTTTAACGGTTTCCTTCGTTACTGATCCAGTGACAAGGGCACCAATGCAGTTAAATACTCCTTCAAGACCCTTCACTAAAAGTTCATACCCAACATGGTAAACTCCTAGTATTCCAAAAAGCACTAACATAAGAATAAGAATTTTATGCTTTTTCATTTACATTACCCCCCTTTAGGGAGATTTCCAACTTATCCGCCGGTCCACAGTGGACGAACCCCAGAAACGTAATCTCAAACAAATCGCCGTTATATACAACGAAGTCTGTGTCAAATCCGTTAATGCAAACCTTACTAACAACTTTGTATAATGCTTTATGAAGATTGCCGGTAAGGTAAATCGGCTCACTTCCCCGCTCTTTCGCCAGCTTTAAACACTCTTTTATTAGCCACTCAGCTTCTTTTATCCTATTGTCTTTCACTTCTTCGCCTCCTTATTTTCCTAATTTTATTATATCCCCCCCTAAATTACGTTTCAAAGGGTATCTCCATTACTGCATGGAGATCGTGTCCTGAAACGTCTGTAAAAAATTCAATTAAATTTGAAACAATATCTCTAACTACATAATCTCTTCTATATGTAGGTACTGCTATGGCACTCCACCTATAATCATGTCTATAATTATTACCACGTAAGTATATAATAAAAAAATCGTCATTTGTAACACAAAGTTCAGGAACATTTTGTATCCTGACTTCTAAACATTCATTTTCAAAAAGACATAGGCATTCATCATAAAATTTTACGTTATCACCTAAACAGGGATGTTGATATACTATTCTCATAGATATATTACATTCATAGAGATTTAAAGTGGAAACTTTAAAACATATAAGCAACATATCACATCCAATATAATAGAGTCCGTCCATTTACTCTCCCCCCTTATACTTCTAATATAGAATATGACATATTAAGCTCTTTAAAAAGCTTTGGTACGTTTTCTTTCAAAATACTGAATAGTCTGTTCCACTCATCCTCATCATAAGTTCTTCTGGACATAAGGTAATCGAATTCTCTATTTCGCCCACGAATGTATAAAGAAAGCACGTCTCTATATACAAAAAACGAGGGCATTATATTTGAAACCACTTCAAACGTGCCGTCATATATGCCAAGATAACGTGTTATCTCATTTGTACGACGCAAACTAAAACATTGATTGATTACTCGATAGTTGAGTATTAGAAGATCTGTTTTAGGCGGATAAACGATGGTGAATTGTAATAATAAACTTGCACAGCCCATTGTTATTATTTTATTCATTGTTCAACGCCGCCTTTATTCTCTCCGTAACTTCAGGGGAATAACAAACCGTATTCAGCCAAACGAAGAGAAGGGAGTAAAGGAAACCGAGTATTAAAAAAACGAATAAAATCAGTTCACAATATAAACGCATTTGTAACACCCCCTGTATAGAGTTGAGCGGAGGCACTAACCTCCGCTCAACTCTTGCATTTTGGATCTCCTTTCGAATTCAGTGTACGTATTTGTAAAGGTTAATTCCTAAACGAAATTCCTCTCGTCCTGGAATGGGAACGTTGCCTTTCGTTGAAGCGACGAGCCGAGTCTTCCCCGACTTCGACAGTCCCAAGTCCTGGGTTAAATCCATCCGCACGACTAATTCGTTCCCTTCCAACGCAACCTTTATATTTTTCATAACTATACCTCCTTTTAGTGGGGTTTCTCTCCCATCTGTATATATTCTAGCATGTATGTAAAAACAAAGGAAGTGAAGTATGCAACTGTAGTAGGAGGCTACTTAATTAGAAACCTACATTATTGTGGTAGTTAAACGATCTGCGCTAGTAATAACCAGTATCTTCTTTCCACTACAAGTGGTATACATAGATACCAAACTTAAGTTACGTTCTAGAGAATACTCATTAATTTCTCTACTAACTTCCCCCCAATCCCCTTTACGGTGTCGTCCAATATACAAAAGAGGATTATCCCCTTTCAACACTTCCGCCGCCCGCGGAGTAAGTACGATAGTGCCTAACGGAAACTTGTTACCCATTACTACCTCCCTCTAAAACCTATACTTAATAGTGAGAAACAAATTACCCTCGTCCTGATACTCTAGTTCAGACTGCTTAAAGTAGTTGATACACCAATCCTCAAGTCCGATACTGAGGTTGGGAAGAACAAACACTTCGACATATAATCGGTATTCCCGTGAACCCAGCGCTCCACTGGGAATACCTTGTTTGCCAGTCCATGTAAACTGGCATGTTAACTGGGTGCCAAACCGGACAAACTTCAGGTCCTCCCACACATGGACTTCCGCGTAAAACGGTCTGTTCTGTTCTAATGCCGGGGATACTAAAATATAACCCCCCGTCGCACTTACCGGCTGCACAGTATATAGTACAAAAATTGTTACTAGAAGCAACCCCACTATAATTTTTTTCATTTCAATCCCCCCTTTCTCTACATGTATGGACGCAAAATATTCTGTACTAACAAAAGCTGATTCTCGTTTAATCTTTGACGCCGCATAGTTACGCGACGAGCCAGCATAAAAAGAATGGCTGAATCAAAGGAGTTACTAATACGTAGCTTTCCTTTCATAACTGCGTCAAGTAGGTTATACCAATCCGTTTCACGCATTGTCCCTTCTCTCACAAAAATCCCCTCCTTCAATTTCCGTAGTATATATACGGGCAATTCCTACATGAATTAGCCACACAGCCCTCACAATACAAGGCTTTTAATCTCTTTTTACTTTTTTTATTGGTAGGAAAATTGGTAGGAAAATTGGTAGGAAAATGGATTACAGGTTCTTTTACATCTATACTTGATGGAAACTTGACTGTTTTCATCGCGTTGGTAATTTCTAATTCCACTGCCTTATCTTTACACGATTCGCACACTATTGTTCCGTGCGAATCGTAATACAATGAAGAGCTTTCAAAAGGAAAAACCTTATAACAAGTGGAGCAGCGTACCAATGGTGGTACGCCTAACTCGGTGTAAAAATTTGGAGGCAAATTTTCCAAATCGTACTGGTGGTCTTTTAAGTATTCAACTGTCTTTTTATAGACAGTTGAAGAACGCTTCCTTTTCATTTTACTTCCTCCTTGTGGGGGAGTACAAACCCCCCCTTAACGCTGCCCTAACAATTCGTTAAAATGAACCGCTAAATCGACGGCTGCAATTTCCTGATCTCTCTTTAACATTAACTTCTCCATTTTCTTCTTCTGGACTTCAACGGCCTTCTCTACTGCTTCGTACCAGGTACGACCAGTGAGAAAGCTAAAACGAGGTTTCCTCACTGTAAGTGAAGAGACAAAGTACGATCCACCCCTAGCTCTTCGATCTACAAGTGAAACAACAATAGTTTCTGGATCTTCTCCAACTGTACAAATTATGAAATAGTCATTTGTGTCCGCCATTTTTACACCCCCCCTTCTCTAGTGCGTGTACGAAAAGATATAAATTACAATACCTTCCCCTTCCTCATAAAAATAATAGCATATGAGTAAAAACAAATCAAACCTCTAAGATAACTGTAGGCAGTCCAATCTCATCGTGCAACGCCTTTATAAGGCTATATACGATTTTAACGCCTTCTGTAATACAGAAGGCTTGTACTCTAAGGATAGTAATCATAACTTCTATATTTTCCGCGAATCTCTACGAAACCCTTTTCGACTCCCGGATAAGCATAGCTGATCAAACTCCACTGGTTTCGATTAGCGAGAACTTTGGTTCCTCCTCCTTCCCCTCTAAGATCAGTATCTTGGTATACTACCCGATAGCGTAGTACATGATCTGAAGTTGATAAAGATAAACAAATCAATAACAGAGGGCCACCAATATAATATCTCATAAAAACATCTCCCCTATCTATAGCGGAATTTCCAGTACGGAAATCTTATATCCATATTTGTTATGGAACTCTTTGACGAGTTCCGTAACCTCTGAAACGAGGTTCCTGTTTTTACGGGGGACGACAGCTACATCCGTACAGTAGTGTCCTGATTCATCCCTACCACGAACATATAACACGTTCCCTTTTACCAAAGACTTTATTTCGGGAACGCAGGAGCTATGCATTACTATATCCCTATGACGGAATGAAAACCTAAGAGTAGTGTCCGTGTCCTGAAATATAACTCTGTATTCAATTATTGCGGCTTTAAATAACACCGCAACCTCTAGGTGGACCACAAGTAAAGGTCCACCGATAATATACTTGTAAATCCCCCTTTTCAACTTCATAACCTCCTATTCAATAACGAGCCTACATGGCTGATGATTAAACCAATGATTATACTGCGACACCAGCCTGACAAAACGATCCAGACATTTATCACGATAAAGTTTCTTAGAAAACGTATATAAAATTGGGTTACTCCACCCCATATTGGGATCTCTTAATGAAAGAGAAAACGGAGTAACATCGTTATGCACAAATTCATGAGGACGAATTATAAGATCAACTGAACGTTTGCAGTTGGCTGGAGTATAAGAAAATACAACCCCGTAATAATTATAAATTACTAAAGCAGTAGAGTCTGCACAGATAACTATATTACGAGAATCATATTCTAGTGCAATCACGTTAAACGCATGGGAGGAAAGGATAGTGAACTTTACTTTTAATTTTACTCCCCCTACTACTATAATCATAACTTCACCTCCCATTAATAAAGAAAGAAGGGATCAGTTTTACTGATCCCTTCTTAGATGAGGGAGTATTACTGAACTTCGATTTGGTCACCTAGATTATAGGTGACCGAAACTTTGAAGATACCGTCTTTAGCCGACGCAGTAATGGCATCGACTGGGAGATCTGCGAGAGCTAGCTTTTCATGAGCTTCGACTTTGTCATCTCCTTTATCCTTGGAGACGACAATGTTGAGTGCCTTCCCGTCGCTAGATTTAGCGACTTTGAAGGCATCCTTGCCGAATCCCGGAGCGACAAGAATAAGCTCACCACCTAACGGATTCGTGAGATCATTTTTTTGGACGGAAACCAATCCACCGAACAAATACATAGATACCTCTCCTTTCATAATTGGTTTTTGTTTGCACGGTTCGGGCAGTACAGGCATGTCCGAATCACCCAGCCACTCAGGTAACGAACTTCCTGGAGATAAGCGGTTCAACGCGTCAATCATGATGATGTAGGCACGAAGAGCCTCGTTCCTTTCCCTTACACTGCTATAAATATGCTCAGACGCAGTGTAGTCCGGTTCCTTACTCCAAATAGATAACATACAATCGTCAATTCCTGCTGTGTCGGTAGCTACAATTCTGTATCCGTTCCATTTTCCTAACAACTGTCTCCGCTTTGCTTGATTCTTTATCCTTGGTGCTACCTCTAGTACTTTGACTTCTAGATCCGGCTGGTCTTTGTGGTAACGGAATCGAACCACTAGGGCATCACCCGCTACCACATGCCTAAATTTAGGGTTCGACATTTTAACTATAACTCTCCTTTCTGATGAAGTAAACTAAGATAATGTTCATCAATCACCCCCTCTAAAACATTCGTGTTACAACCGCGATAGCGATCACGGTTGCAATCGTGTTGCATATTTATTATATCCTTCCTTTCGATACGAAGGAAGGAAAATTTAATCACGCGCCGAAGTACAAATTTGGTATACTTTGAACCCAAACGTTTCAATCCTGCATACACACTCTTCTATCTGAGTGGTACTGTCAAACACCGGAAAGGCCACGGTAGGCAGTTCCTCTGAACCCAACTCTTCTTGCGCCTTTAACAAGGCAACAAGAAGGAATTGAAGAGCATATCCGAAAGTATACACCTCTTCATGCTTCTTCAACTCACTAATAGCCTCTGTGATATTCGTACCTTTCGGACGAATCAACTCTTCCGATACTCCGGGAAAGCTATCTAAAACGAGACAAACCACCTTATCTATGATCTGGTCAACTTTCATAATAAAACCTCCTTAGTTATACTTAGGAAACGAACTCCTTAAGAACGAGATATGACTATAGTCAATTACTTCTACAAGTGCTTGTAGAAGCTCTATATCAGGACGGAGTACATTATCAAGTCTTATATAGCCCCTACTTCTATATTGTTGTAGTTCTGGTGTACTCCATCCCTCTAAAGGACAGATATAAAAGTGATTAATACTTAATAAGTTCCTCCCTATTTCATAAGGAACACATTCCTTCGGCAACGGCGCAGTGTTGCTGAATCTAGTAAACTTAATAACAGCATCTTTATTTAATACGCGAACGTTACCTACAGGTTCCTTTTCCGAAGGAGAGACTCCCAAATAAATAACTGGCTCAGCAACGTAATCTATCAGTCCTATAACGAGTTGTGGAATCAAATAAGGAATTGCTAACACTTATACACCTCCTTTTAGGTAAGTATTGCAAGTAGCCTACTAATTATCGCTTGGCTAACTCAGTCCAGTCTCTTGGTTCACGTGTAGCTTACTTAAAGCTTCGACGTACATCCCTCAACTCATCTGATTAACGCTGGGATAAAAAGTCAACCACTTGCAATACATTACATTCTGCTGGCATCCCTACTAATTTCAAGCTGTCAGCAGAATTATTATACGCAGCAGAGTAGAAAAACAATGCTGCGTATAATAAACTTTGGTAGCCTCAGTAGGATTTGAACCTACGTCTCTACATTGAGAGTGTAGTGTCCTAGACCACTAGACGATGAGGCCAATCTCCTAACTTTGGGAGGTGGGAGCTACCCGTTATAATACGGGCAGCTCTAAATACTGATCTGAAAACTCCATCAGATCTTCCACGATCATAACCCCGAAGTTATTGACTGGGACAATTCCCGTCTCCCGGAGGAGACGTTTAACCCAGTCCACTAGATGGAGTTCACAATCCTTCTCCGTAGGACCGCCAAAAGTTCTAATGGTAACTTCTCTCCATTCTAAATAGTTAGTCTTTACCGAGACAATACAATAGCGAGTTTTTTTCTTCGGATCTACAGTTTCAGGTAGATTTACAATGTCTGAAACCAGATCGGTAAGACGAATATTATTATTCAAGACACGTTTTTCTCCAATAGCCTTGTAAAGACGAGATGCTCCACATTTTGTAAAATCATAGCAGACAATGTGTACGACACCTTCATTCTTTAGCCGTTCTACCCTCTCTCGTAACTTCACGTCTATTCCTCCTTTTTTGGCGTTTGGCTCATTCGCCAATTTTAGTTTATTGCAAACCAAAAAACTGAGCAATAGAATTATTCTACGATGTCTCGATTCCTGTTAAACGCTAAATCGCGTTTAACGGCTATTATTTGGGCCAACTTACATGCCTTCTCAAAATTAGTGAGAATCGCCAGTAAACTGGCTCGACAGGCAATGTACTCAGCCCAAATGCAATATTCGCCTAACCGATTAACTATAACTACCCTTCCATTCGTTCGTCGATATCTCTCCTGCCTACGAGGAGAGTATATCTTCTTTCCCGATGCTCCACTCTTCTCCAATATCTCACCTCACGCTACCCACCTCCCAAAGAGACGGTAATCCCTTTGCTAAAATTACGAGGGATGCCAAATCCGAAATGCTGTAACAGTACTCTTAATCGGCAGTACCAACCATCCTTCGATACAGCACTTTCGTCCAGGAGGCGAGACTATCGGATCGAGTTGCCTCACGAACAACCCTCCCTCGTAATTTTAGCGAAGGGATTATCCTGATTATACCCCCTACGGAGGTAACAAGTAAAGCCTAAAGCTTTACTTGTTCTCCACTGAGGGAAAATTAACTTCGTCTTCTCCCTCAACGTAAAACTCAAGAATAGCGTCAAATGCTGCTACTCTTAGTCTATGAATTAACTTGGAATAGTGCTTATTGATGAACTCCTCCCATTCTGCATACGTACCACCAAACTTTTTAGAAAGCTCGTATGCAGTAATGGATAGTAACAGAGAAGAATAATTTATCGTATTGGTACTATAATTATTAATACCATACGAAGTATACGAAGTATACGAACCGTAACCTCCCCATTTCCTCTCAATATACTCATACTTCTTCTTTGGAGGATTTCTAAGAATCTTACACAATTTTTTAACTGTATCTGCCCACTCCTCAAGGTTTAAATACTCAGTCTTAGCGTGAGGAAAATAATACCCCACGCTAAGATTTACGCCAGCTATGCCCCACTTAGGGCATAAAAAACTAATGTCTGTCATGCTTCCGTATGCAACTTTAAATCCAAACTCCCTTATGTAGTCTTCAAACTCTGGATTATCGCATGAATAAAACACCATGTCTTCTCGTCCACGCCTATCTAACTCAATAATGCAGTTTACTTCTGGAGCTTTTAATAGTTTAACGGCTTGTTTAGCTCCAATACACCCCTCTTCTTCCTTGTCCAAGAATAATACGTGGGGCTTTTTTGCGGTGAGACGTAAAGCTTCAACAATCGCCGCCACTCCAGCACGGTCATCCGCACCGATCCCCTCTTCAGCACTAAGACAGCAAGTCTTTTTATTCAAAACGGGGGTTTTAGGAACTTCTGGAAAGACTGTATCTACATGAGATACTAACATAATCGGAAGTTCCCCAGGAAAATAAACAAACTCTGACCCCCTAATCATCTTACTATACCCCAACGTGTGAAAATGCTGGGGCAATAAAGACTCTAGTAAATCTCTGGCAGAAGAATCAAACGCCCACCAATTTCTATAAAACTCAACATCATCCTTCAATACTTTCAATACTTTCCCCCCTTTCCACTGTATCTGCACAAGCGATGCAGAACCACTCACCTCCTAATTCACAAGCACGGGATGCTCTAATATTGGTTTTACAGTGTGCGCATTGAACAACGCACTCCTGCGCACAATATTCACAATAGTAAGCATGATAACCGGGTTCCGATACCCGAACCAACTCATTCCTAAAATTCCGTTCTCTACATCTACGGCATGTAGAGAACAACTCTGCTGCACACTCCTCACAATAGAATTCATCTCTAAATTCTACTGAAAAGCCTTCAACAGCTAAGATAGATTTTTTACAGTGAGCACATTGTGCTGAGTACTTGTCCCAGCAGGAAGGACAAACATCGTACCTTTGTGCTCCTTCCGATACTAAATATCGGTTACCACAAAGTTCGCAACTAAACAATTCTTCATGGCAACTAGCACAAAATCCCTCTGGCAGGTATCTGGAACTAGAATATTCTTTTCCACAGCATGGACAAGGCACTTTCGACATCCCAACGAAACCTACAAAGGGCGCTTCTACAAAAATAGTGGCCGATGGATTATCTTCATAATGCCAACGACCATGCTGTATGTCTATACTGCTACCAACAACAATTTCATTGGGTAGGGTGACAATATCCCTGTGTTTAATAACATTCCACTCCCTTGATTCCGTCCCACGAACGGAATCAAGCAGTCCGGCTCCTATAGTACGTGCTGTACAAGCAAAATGGCTCATCTCTTGGGGGTACTCTCTAGAGAATACTGCCGACCCATTCTTAACGTCAAAAAAGACCATCTGCCTCCACAGCTTCTTAGGGAAACTGTGGCCTTTCAAGTAGGAGACTCTCTTATAGGACGCCTTAGTTAACTCACGATACGCGTAGGCAATTCCCGTTCTATCATCTAACAAAAAACTAAAAGGAGCAAATCGGTATTGCCCATCAATGAAGTGATGGCAACTGCGCCAACTGGCAGTAACCCAAGAACACATAAGCATATCCAATGGATTAAAAGAGACTACAACGTAGTCACTAGAAGTTCTTTTAATCATGGATACAATCTGGCTGTAAAACAAAATTACAAACTCTGCTATTTCTTTCTTCTTCTCTACGGGATAGCCAATAAAGCGACCACATGCCCACTCATAGTCATCCCTCAACACAAGTTCACGAAGAGCTTTGGTCAACCTCGTTCCTTTAGCGACTTTCGTCTCTCCCACATGCAGGTCTTGGGAGAGTTTATTGCTCAGTATGTCCTCTACATTGAACGTACTGTCAAGTAACCGCAGAAGGTACTTAATTACGGACATTCCCCCGTCATACTCGAAAATGTCCGCATAACCTACTTTAATGGTTCTCCTCTCTTCTGCGATCAGAGTACGCCCAAGTTCTACAAACTTCGGAGAGCACTCAAGCAGCTGTTTTCTACTAAGTTGTTGATTTGTACTGCGAATCAACCTTCCGTTTGAGTCTAAAAACGGGAATGCCCAACTTTTCCGCATCCACAATTGGCGCATATGGTCAACGCCTTTTGTGAACGAAGGGGGAATGTCATACACCTCACAAAGGAGCTGCCTAACCAACTCCCAATCCCTATCTTGATCTTCTTTACTATACATCGAAGAAATGCCTCCTTTCTTTTATTAGATTTTAGTAGTTTTTAAAACTTTGCCTCCCTTCTTTTCCGGTTTTTTGTATTATAGCAGAATTTTAAAAACTTAGTCATTAATTTTATCAACTGCAATTAATACATGTGTTGAAAACATAAAAAATACTTACCTTAATTAATATATATGTTGAAAACATAAAAATACTTACCTTAATTAATACATATGTTGAAAACATAAAAATACTTACCTTAATTAATATATATGTTGAAAACATAAAAAATACTTACCTATTAAATTATTAAGCTGCTACAAAACTAATACAAAACTAATACGAAACTAAACTAATACTAAACTAATACTAAACTAATACAAAACAAAACCCCACTTGATACTAAGTAGGGTTATATCAAAGTCATACTGATACTAGAGTCGATTTGAACATAATACTGATTGGAGGCGGCAGCTGAGCAAAGTCATACTGATACTAGAGTCGATTTGAACATAATACTAACTGACCGCAGTAAAGGTGGGCTTCCATAAGTCAAAATACATATTAAGAAGGAGGCTCTTATTGAGCCTCCCTTGTATAAATTTCAATAATCGGATCACATTTAATTTTTTCCATAACTTTATCAAAAATATCGAATCCAACCACATATCTTGCATATTCTGGCTGCCGAATAAACTTACTACTCTCTGGAATTGTTCCTCCAGCTAAAGCTTGATAAGCATCGAGCTTTGGACTAAGATCCATGCCGCAACCACCAAGAGCCAGATACATTTCTCCTTCATAATAGAAAGGAACTAAACCTACTTCCCAGGCAATATCCTCATCTTCTACTCTTGGTTTAAAGAAAACTGGCCAGTAAGATAGAGCATCATATGGATCAAGTTCTTCATCTGGATACGATATACCAAAGAGAGGCTCTAGAATATCTTCAATATCATCAAAGTCTAATTCTTCAATTTTATTCAAAATCTCATTGTAAATCTCTTGATATTCGTTAGGAGCAAGAACTTCTTCAAGATCGTTTAAAGTTGATTCCTCTAAACAATCAGAAAAGGCTTCGGAAACAAGATCACAAATAAGATCATAAATAAAATCGACATCTCCAATGCAGAAGTCGGTTCTCAATTTATATTCCGAAAGCAACCATTTTATTTTGTTAATCTCAACAAGATCAAAGCCAGATTCATTGTTTTCAATTTGATCCCAAATGGTCTCATTTTTGTCGTAGAAGTCATTTCTTGTATTTACTTCCTTTATTGTAATAACACTTTCAAGCCCATAGGTTCTTAATAATTCTTTAATCTCACCAGATAGTTTATTAAAATCGAGCTTTTTCAATCTTTATTTCTCCTTTTAAAAAAATTTTTTATAGCGGTTGAAATAGAATCCATTTTTCCGCCCCCAAATAAAAGCGCCACTCATCACCTCCTTGGAAAAACATCATAAATTTGATCAAGTGCCGCCGATAAACAATCATGGAACTCTTCATCGTCAATATCTATTCGTTGTCTAAAGTCATTCAGTACTTTATTTGCCGCCTTACAAAGAGCTTCATATAGTGCTTCTTGAAATTCATCTAATAATTGTTCTCTAAATGAAAATCCCGGCGGATAATTATCTTTAGTTTCCATTATTTCACCTTCCTGTGGATTAAACTTGTTTATTCACCCATAATTAATTGATGGGTATATTTTTGCTCCCTAAACCGTACCGCCTTCTCTATTTGTTCTTCTGAATAATCATCTGCGTCAAAGGGCTTGCACCCAATCAATTTAGTTTCATCACCCTCCCGCTGAATAAGTGCAATAATTCGGCATAGGTAATATGAACCCTTTTTTAAGGTATTATCCTCACCTAAAATGTAAACGTCTACATCTTCCCCGTCTTCCGCCGGTACTCCTGGAATAAATCCATAATTTACGGGATATACAGTGCCTTTGTGCAAAGTCCCCTTCGGTCGGTCAATCT
>Ga0208693_1002282_pt1 | contig 12782 bp, 6 predicted proteins | sample AD_UKC071_MetaG_FD_184438 | JGI IMG/M metagenome (GOLD analysis project Ga0208693, IMG submission 184438) | Active sludge microbial communities of municipal wastewater-treating anaerobic digesters from USA - AD_UKC071_MetaG (SPAdes) (version 2) | ecosystem: Engineered > Bioreactor > Anaerobic >... | reverse complement strand
ATACGGCACATTAGAATGCGGCGTGTTCCCATGCGGGTAGTCCTCATGTGACCTGTCTTCATGCGCTGTGTCTCCATGCGGTACGTTTTCTGATGGAGTGTTAGCATGAGGTATATTGGAATGAGCTGTGTTCGAATGAGTCACGTCGCTGTGTGGTGAATCTTGATGCGCAATGTTCGAGTGGGGCATATCGGTATGGTCATCATGGTCGATGTGGACCAATTGCGGATTATCCATGTGCGGAATGTTCTGGTGCTGGATGTTGCTATGCGCCTGGTCTGAGTGTGCCGTGTCTTGGTGTGTTGCATCCGCATGTGGTGTATTGAGGTGGCTGACATTGGAATGTGGTACGTCCATGTGATCCGTGTAATCGCCATGGGCAACCGTGCTGTCCATATGCGGTACATCACTATGAGGCGTATCTCCGTGAGCCTGGTCACCATGGGGGACATCCGCATGCGGTATATCTCCATGGGGCACTTCATTACCCGGCGCGTCACCGTGAGGTGTGTTAGAATGTGCCGTGTCTTGGTGTGTTGTATCCGCATGTGGTGTATTGAGGTGGCTGACGTTGGAATGTGGTGCGTTTTGGTGTTCGGCGTCTTGATGGGGAACATTCGAATGTTCAGCGTTCAGGTGTTCGATGTCCTCGTGCACGGTGTTCATGTGGGATTCGTCCGTATGCGATTCGTCCGAATGGGCTCGATCATCATGAGCGCGATCTGAGTAAGGTGAGTCTTGGTGCGGCGTGTCGTCATGGATGGTGTTCTCATGATCGAACTCCATGTCCGCATGCCAACCGTCACGAATCAACTTATCGACATGAACACTGTCGGCATGGGCTGGTTGGTCTATGTGGTCCGAGTATCCTTCTGCCGCATCCAAATGAAACGTGCGTCTCTGGACCACCGAATCGCCTTGTGGTTTGGCAAACCACAGCCACCGTTCGGGGTCAATGGCGATGTAGTAAGGAGGCCTCCCAGAAGCTCTGTATTCCTCGGTGTCTATGACCCGTTTGTGCTGGTTGGCGTCCACATAGCAAAACAGATTTCCCTCGATCCAAAACCTGCCCGGGGGATAGGAAGTTGCCCCTGCATCGGTTCCTAAAAAACTCCATTCTTCCCCATTGCGAAGGATAAATAGCCTCTGGCCATGGACCCAGATGTTGCTGTTGTTATAAGGCATACCTCCTCCCCCTCTGCCTAGTTTGGCTTCACCGGCAAGACTATGGCCTCAGCCTCCACAACCCCTCTGAAGTACGCGTCTCCCGTCTGCGTGCTCATCTGGATGGAGATCAACCCTGCAGTGTCCCTGAAGACAATTCCGTCGCCTGAGATCTCGATGGCACTGTCTCCTGTCCCTCGAGCCTGGATCCTCACTTTGTTGCAGTCAATCTCGCCTGTGGTGATGTGCGAACCGTTGATGTACGTAAACCCATAACTCATTGCCAAAACCGCTGGATCGTCTGTCGTGAAGTACATTCCCACCAGAAAATTATGGTAGTTGCTATCCTGAAGAGTCGGCCTCGTTTCGCTGAACATTATCTCGCCGGTGGAGCCCTCTTTTAGGCAACGAACGTAAACGAAATATTCCTTGTTCAATGACAGCTGTTGTGTTTTTGCGGATATGCTCCAGGTACCAGTTGATTCCCCCGGGTCCGTGGCGAGGATCAAGTATCCGCTTGTGTTCGAAAACTTGCCTCTCACATTGTCCGTGTTAGCGTTCATCTTGACGCCAACCAGCTGGAAATTCCGACTCCCAGCGCCCACGGCCAGATGTTGAGTCTCAACCGTGTTCGGTTTGATGTTGGAGCCGTCAAAATACCCTTCTTCATCTCCGAAGAAGTGGTGGTTCAGCAGCTTCTCGTAGGTCTGTTTGGCGACGTACATGGCATAGACACGGTCGGATAGCAGCTTCGGGATGTTTATGACCACAGTATTTGAAGGGGCGCTTCTTTGTCCAGATCTATCCCTGGCGAAGACCCTAACATAGAGAACCTTATCGGCTGCCAGTCCCGTCAGGTGAAAGACGTTTGAGGGCGTGAAGTATTCGGTCACCCCTTGGGTGAAGGTGGCGTTCTCAGCCACTTGGACCACATAGTCCTTGAGGTTCGGATAGTCGACCATCCGCCATGTCAGGACCACATCGCCATCATCATTCACACTTGCGATCAGGTTTGTCGGCGCTGCGGGGACGCCTGGTTTCCCACCCATCGTGAGTGTCACTGTTGGATCGTTCTCAGAGTAAACGCCAGCCTTGCTGATTGTGCGCACACGCCAGGTGTATGTTGCACCGGCAGCCAAGCCTTGGGTGTCCCGGTAGACCTCCGCGTCTTTGCCCAGAGTGGCTATGGTCTGAAAGCCATCGCCGATGGAGCGGTCGATGAACTGCTGGTGCGCATGTTCGCTTACGCTCCTGGTCCAAGTGAGTTCAGCGACCAAAACCATGAAACCGTCTTCCGACACAAAAGACTTCTCAGTCACATCCAAGTTCGTAGCCGGCTCCGGGGGCGTCGGATCATCGCGCGGTATGTCCTCGACGGTCGCCGATACGGTCTCGGACCATCCGCTGATCCTGTTGTTCTTTATGGCGGCCACTTGGTACTCCCATGTGCTGCCAACTGCCAGCTGGTTGTGTGTAAAGATGGTGGTCAGCGAGTCAAATACCAGCCAAGGCCCGTATGTCACAGTCGGCGGCGCTTCGGGGTCTTCCTCAACGTAGGTTATTGACACTTCCCGCGCTCGAACAGCCCACGAATCGGCATCGCTGACCCATCTGACTACGATGTAACCAATGTTAGGGTGAGCGATCACCTCTTTCGGCGGATCGGGGATGTCACCCAAGGTTCTGCTCGAGGGGCGACGTCCAATCAGTTCATCCAAAGGGTTTCTCAAGAAGTCGTTCAGCCCCCACCGAACTGTTCGTGAAGAGCGGCTCATTTGGAATGATGAGTCCATGATCCGGCCACTCACCAGCACCTTGTTCCTCGGATGCACAACTGTGATGGTGTCGCCAAGGCCTACGCCCGCCAGCTCCTCCCATCGGTCAATCGGTATGGATGCCTCAAAGGCGATGTCGGGTTGGCTGCGCTTCTCCAGTTCATGCTGTCCGGCTTCGATGAGTTCGGCCATGGTGTCGGCTTCTGGTGCATAGAAGTCTCCGGGAGCCTCACCGTAGTCGGCGATCGACTGGTCGTTCTTGAGCTGGACGTAAAGCTGACTGGTTCCCTCGCCAGCCCCAAAGCAGTCCAGTATGTTTGCCATTTTGCTCCTGTCGTCACGCAGCACACCGATAGTCGCGTTGCGACCGTGCTCGATGACAAAAGGTTCCTGGCTACTGATCGTTCGGTCCGTGCCGAACTTGGGCTCACCATTGGCGCCTAGATCGAGAAGAAGCCGTCTCTGTGCCTCATCATGTCGAACTCTGAATTCCCAGCCATATTGGTCGCAGAGCTCGGCGAGGGTCTGAAGAAAGTCCAGGCGTTCAAACTCGAAACCCTGGACGATGACCCCCGTGGATAGCGGTATGTCTCCCCCCTGCAGGAATGTTGGCTCGCGCCAGATGAGTTCTGCGCCTGCCAGGTAGGGTGTGAAGCCATATCCCACAATACTGCCGCTAGAGTCCTTCCGAGGACTGTTTTGGTCTTCGGTGTAAAGGTTGATGCGAATATCTACCCAGCGGCCTTCGCCAGCAATCGGGACGCCATTCACTTCGTTTTCCCGGATATCCCCTACATTGATGGCCGTCATCTCGGGGCCCCATTCCGCGTTGTCAAGTTCCGGTGTTTCTGCTGCGCTTCGGCTCTGAACAGTGATGCGGACATAGGGATCCACGATCTCCGTCCAGCGCAGGATCCTCCCTGAACTCAAGGCATTCTCGCCGAGGTCCACACGGAACTGGATGTATCCGTAGGCCTTTGGGCGTTCATTGTCCGGGTCGTCGGGATGGGGTTCATACTGCAGGATGACAGACCCGGGTTCAGTCTGAATATCCACCTGGTATTTGATGGCTGTCTCCCAGTCTGCTTGGGTATTCCATCTCTTGATGCAGAACTTCCTGAGATGGTCCCGCACGACATCTGCCAGATCCCGCCCATTCCACCCCTGCCAGCGGTGAGGTGTCTTGTAGTTCTTGAGTCGGTGGGCGTGGCCCTGAACCGTGAAAGAATACTCGTTACCAGACAGGTCCCTGGCATGTATGAGACCCGAAGCGCACTGCTCAGTTCCGTCATACAGTGCAACGAACGCCGCCAAACCAAGCTGTTCGACTCCTTCGGCATCATGGGGTACGGTAAAAGACGCTTGATCGGCTGTGTTTATCCTCTTTCTGGCCTGTCGTATGGTGACATCCTGAATGGGCTCACCAATTGGGTTGAGATCTTGATCGAAGCATTTAACGTATGCCATATGCCATCAGCTCACCTCCCACAGACCGAAGAGGGGAGGCATTGGCCTCCCCCGATGTTTTGCTTTGCGTCAATACGTCAACCCGCCTCCATCAGCGGTTGACAATGCTTCTCTCACCAGCTCCTCCAAGAAGCTGCGCACATCCGTTACGCCGCTGAGGTTGACGTTCACTTGGTTGATCAACACTTGCTGGATCAGGACTTCCTGCGCATGGAGGGCGGTTATTTCGGCCATCTGGAAGGTCTGGTACACATCCATGGCTTGGCTGTCCAGCAGACCAGGCAAGCGGTCCAAATTTGCCAATGGCCGCAGCAGTTCAACGAAGAGGTCTCTATCTTGACCGGAAAGCCTTGTGATCTGAACACCCCTGACCTCGTGCTGAACTGTCCTGTCTTCTTCCGGCAGGAGCTGATCCAAGATGTCTGAGTATTCATCCCACTGCCGCTGAAGCTCATCGAATGCATCGCGCCAAGCCTTCCTGATGCGCTCGATCTCTTCATCGGTGAACCCATCAGCCACAGACTCCTGCATCAGGCCAACGACCAGCTTGGCGTTTTTCTCGAACTCCGCGGCCTGCATGATCTGCTCCATCAAGATGCGTCTGAGCTGCTGACCCAGAGTCTGTTCGAACTCATCCCACGTAGACTTGCCAGCTACAGCAGCAGCCATGGCCGAGCCCAAAGTCCTCAGAGTCTCGTTCATGGACTCGATCATCACTTTGCCGATCTCATAGCCGGCTTTTGCTTCTTCCTCATTCACGAACTCCCATCCGGTGTGCCAGATGAGGAAGTAGGTCTTCCGGATATCAGCTTCGACCGATCGGTAGGTTACACCATATTCCTCCAGCGCCCGGTTCAGGTCCTCGATGCCCTTTTTCAAGGACTGCATTTCTTGAGGGATGGGTCCGGGGTCGAAGATCCTGGCGATGAAAGAGACCCCTGTTGATATTGCGGCCAGCACAGGGTCCCCTGTGAGACCCGCAAATCCTCCGGTAATGCCGGCAATAATCGCAGCTAGGCTGGAGCCTCCCTTCTCGAAGGTCCCCCCAGCGCCCAGGTATCCAGCCAAGGTTCCATAGATGCCGGCAACGGCATCGCCGAACTCCCCGAACGCCTGGCGCATTGAGAGCCGCATGTTCTCAAAGGCCTGCGGCGCCTCTTGGATCAACCGCAGGAAGTCCTCGATCTGCTGGGTTCTCTCGCTCCACTCGGGCGACATTTCCGCGAAGAACGTGGCAGTCGCATCTTCCGCGTCCTCGATCTCTTGACGAGTCTTCAGAAGCTCGTTCAGGTATTCCTGCTGCTCGATGTAGTTGTCAGTCTGCTGGATGAGTTTGACCAGTTGGTTGTATTTGGCTTGCAGGCTGGCAAGGTCGCTCTTGTTGTACTGGATCGACTCGATCCGGTTCTTTGCAGTCTCTTGTGCTATCTGTCCTTCGAGTTCTTTCTCCTGCCGGCGAAGTTCCTGCCATTCCTGAGAGAACCGGTACAGGTCTCCGTAGAGCCGTTCATACTCCTTGCGCATCCGCCGGACGATATCGAGTCTGTCCTCGGCGCTGAGTTCTTCTTCGATAACCATCGCATTCAAAAGAGCTCGCTGGTCCTCAAGGTTCTGCTTGGCGAGGTTGTACTTGGCCTGCTGCAGCTCCCTTTCCAGCTCCAGTCTGCGCTCGTTACCAGCGTCAACCACGGCCAACTCTGCCTCAAGAGTTCGGACCTGTTCCTCAAGCACCGCCGCAGCACCGATCTGCCGAGACTGGATCAGGAAGCTCTGCCACTGCTGCTCTCGCCGCTGCCACTCTTCAAAGCGTCGTTCTTCCTCGGACTGTATCCGAAGCTCCAGCGCTTCGAGCTCGGCTAGAGCATACCGGCCACCGCCGCCCTCCATCCCAGCATAGAGAGCTTTGCGCTCGTCTATCCAAGCTTTGAGAGAGCTCAGATCAGCCTCTCGCAAGTCGCCCATAGCCCGTATTTGGTCAGCTATCTCCTGGCCCAACTCCCGGGCCCTCTGTTCGGCATACCTTGCGCTGATCTCGGTCAGCCTTTGCTGATGGGCTTGATAGGCCAACTCCTGCATCGCCAGGTTGTCTTTATACTGGTCAAGCTCACGGTTCAAGCGCAACAGGGATTCGGCTATGTCAGCCTCTTCTAACCGGCCTTCATTCCGCAGGCGCTGGATCTCGACCTCTTGCTTCTTGTAGTTCAGTTCCTGGACACGCCTCAGCTCGCTCTCATCGCGCTGATCCCATAGCTGTCGGCGCATGCGTTCGACTTCTTGGATCTGGTCAAAAGACTTGGCGTATGCGCCCACATAGCGCTCGAGGTTCTCCAGCTGCTGCTGAAGCGACCACCCTTCGCGTTCGGCCGCCAGCCTGTAGTTGGCCATGCGCAGAGCAAAGATCTCGTTCTCGATGGCCATGCGCTCTTCAGTGGTCCGGATAACGCCTTCTGCGGCCAGCACTTCGGTCTGCAGCCATTCGATCTGCTTCTCGTAGCTATCGACGGTCGCATCGTTGAGATGCTTCAGCTGCTCGAAGAGCTGGAGCCGTTCACGAAGAGCTTCATTGTCTTCAGTACGTTCCTCTTCTCTCTTGATCTTCTCCTGGACAGAGGCGATCTCACGCCAGATCTGGAGCCACTCGTCGGTCCCGACAGCTGCCTTGTCAAGCTGATAATTCAGGACCTCCAGATGCTGATGCAGAGTAACTTGCCCGGCTTCCACTAAGTAGCGGTAGTAGTTCTCGATGTGCTTTTCTGCCTTCTCGAGATCATCAAGGTCAACTTGGACCTCGCCGAGGTCCAGGGCTTTGCGGATAGCATCGGCCTGCGGGCCGTAACGTGCCACTATGTCAAACACCCGCGCCCAGCGCTCTTCCGTGGTCAGGGCAAGCCGATCGAGTTCGTCCTCGACGGCGGAAATGGCCTCCTGTATCCGGACTTGAGTCGCTGCTGACAGCGCCGTGTCGACGGTCTGTTCTTGCAACCAGCCGAGGTATTTCTCGAGATGGTCTTCCAGGTCGCCGAGTTCATCCTTGTACCTCTGAACTCCCAGCCTCAGCAGTTCAAGCTCAGCTTGGTATACCTGCATGCGCTTGGCAACCAGGGTGTCTGGATCTTCGCCCTTCTCCGGCCTAAGCATCTTGTCCAGCTCATCCCGCACGTTCTGGAGTTCGGTGGCTATTACATTCCCACGGAACACTTCGGACAAGGCCGTGCCAACCGCTCGCTGCTTCAGGAAGTCAATATACCTCTCATGCAGAGACTCCAGAGTTCCATATGTTGCCTCATACTCTTCAGGGAGACTCCGCACCAGTTCGATCCGGGCCCGATACAGATCCATCTCAGCCCTAACTTCTGCCTCGAGCTCTTCGATGGTCTTTTCCGACCCAGTACCCGGGCCTCCCCCGCCGGTTCCGGCAGGCGGGGCCGTGGTTGGTGCTGCCCCGGTGAGTGGAATGCCTGCTTGTCTCCGCTCAAGCTCAGCCATCACAGCGGCCGCGTGGGCCTGAGTATCTTGGATCTCAGCGATTCTGGCGTTGATCTTGTCAAGATCCTGAAGCAGTGCTCCGCTCTGCCCGCTGACGCGCTCAGCTTCAGCAGTAAGCTCGGATACCCACTTACCCCAAAGACCAAAGGGGCTGTCCTGGGCGACATGATCGGGTTTCCACTCGACCAAGACTCGCCGCATGGTCTCTTCGGCTCTCTTGGCAGCATCTTCGAGGCCAAGCTCTTGGGCTTCCAACCAGTCCATGAAAGCCATTTGGGCTTCGTTCTGCAGTCTGACAAGTCTCTCTGTCTCGCTGACGTTCTTTTGGACTTGGGACTCCTTCTGAGAGCGCTCGCCCAGCAGTTGGTTCAGCTCTTGCTCAAGTTGGTTCCTTGTGCGAAGGTACTCCAGGCTGGCAAGACGCAGGTGGAGTTCGCTTTGCGTCTCCAGCTTTTCGATGTAGGTTTCGAGCGTACCGATGTTGGCCCTGATAGCCTCATCGATGGTTTCGTAGCCAACAGCAAGCTCCGGTTGCAGCTCTACGATGCGCTCCATGACTTCTTTGAGCCGGCGGTGCTCTTCCTCGGACTTGCTCGGCTTGCCTTCCAGTTCTCTGTACTCGTTTGCTAGTGCACGTAGCTCCATGGCCTGCTGCTCGGCAGCTCTCGATGCCTCTATGGACTCCTGGTAGAACTCCCGCATGTCCCTGGAACTACCCGTCATTGCAAATGCTAGTGCCGTAACAGCTGCTATGCCGCCATAGATCCATCCTGCGGGTCCGAACAGCAAGGGTAAGGCCTTGAGGAGCTGGCTTATGATCAGCATGGTGGGGCCCGCCGCAGCAGCAAACCCCGCTATGGTCACGATCAACTTCTGAGTTTCAGGGTTTAGGTCTCTGATCCAGCCAAACAGCTCCGTGATGCGCTGAGTGATCTGGCGTAGTGCGGGTTCGAAATTTCCTGTCATCTCCAGGACCATGCTCTCGTATACCGACTGCATGATCTTGATGTCTCCCTGGAGAGTGTCCAGTTGGATGGATGCTTGTTCAGCCGCTTTATTAGTGCCGGTGATGCTCTCCGTGTATTGTCGAAGGGCTTCTCCACCTTGGTTGAGAAGGGTTATCATTCCAGGGCCGGCCACTTGGCCAAATAGACGTAAGGACTGCGTGGAGTCGATCCCGGCGGCATTCAGGGTATCGATGATGTCGGCCAAAGAGTTCAACTCGGGATGAACATCCCGGACGGTCAAACCCAATTCGCTCAAGACGTTCACTGCGTCTCCCACTGGGTTCGCTAGATCCGAGATGGCCCGCTTGAGCATGTTTCCGGCTTGCTCGCCTTGGAAACCCGCATTGTAGAGAGCCATTAGAGCAGCAACGGTCTCCTCAAGCGAGTAGCCAAACGTGGCGGCCACAGGCCCGGCGTTTTTCAGCGATGCGGCGAGCATATCCAGCTCTGCGAGCGACTCAGCGTTGGCAGCTGCGAACACGTTAGCCACTCTTGACGCTTCGTTGGCGGCCAGGCCAAACTGGTTCAGGGTGGACACCACGACTTCCGCTGTGAAGGCGAGTTCCGACTGCGATGCCACGGCCAATGTCAGAACACCGTCCAAAGCGTCGATAGCCTGCGACGCATCCATACCAGCTTGCCCGAGGTTGTACAGCGCATCGGCAGCCTGGCTGGCTTTGAACACGGTTTCCTCGCCCGCTTTGCGAGCAGCTGCCGTCAAAGCCTCCAACTCTTCCACGGTGGCTCCCATGACCGACTGAGTGTTCGCCATGGCCTGCTGGAAGTCGGCAAACGTGTTGAGCCACTGTCGCCCTAACATCGTGAGTGGCGCGGTTGCTGCGACAGACATACGCCCGCCAAGGCCCTCCCAACGACTCGCCAACCTCTGCACCGTTCGCTGCATCTCTTCATCGAGCCACTTGTTCTGCCTTACCACATGGGCAACGCCTTCATCGTACTTGGAGTAGTTGAGCCGCACCTCGGCCCATATGCTACCTAGCTCTTCTGCCATGTACCTTGTCCACCCCCTTTTTGCAAAAGGAAAGGTTGAGCCCTGGCGGAGCAGCGAGAGGGTACTGCCCCATGGGGTTGCCAGGGCTCAACCATGCTTACTGTTTACTTCTTCTTGCGAAAAGCTTCGTGGTTCATCAGATCCACGCCCCTCATGTGCGGGCCTGGAACGTCTTTCTTTTTCGGGCTCGGAGGCTTGGGATCGCCCCTCCCTGCTTTCGACTTTGCCTCCTCGATCTGTTTCTGCTCCTCGATGGCCATTTGTATGGCTACAAGTTCATCGAAGCAGTACCGTTCCCAGGTCCCCAACTCGGGAAGATAGTCACTGGGCCTTACCCCGAAGGTCTTGGCTGTCACTCCTATGCGCAATAGCAACTCGGGTTGCTTCGCGAAAGGAATGCAGGGCCCTTACGCCCCCAAGGCAGTAGTAATGTATCGCCATGAGCTGCTGATCCGTCAGCCAGCCCACTTCTTTCATGATCTGGTCATAGGTAGGTTCCACCAATGCTTCCCTGGCCATGGCGTGCAGCAGCTGGGTGTACTTCTCGAACGAGTTGACTTCCATCTCCGCCACCGAGTCAGGTTTCCCGGACTGCTGCTTCAGGGCCATATCAGTAGCGAACGTCAGAAGGTCATTGGGAAGGTTGCCCGACTGCACCAACGCCATCAACGACACCCGGCGCAATCTGACGTAAATGTCCGATGCTCCGTCCCACGATGGGATGGCTACCACCGGTGCTGCGGCCTCGGCCATATCGGCCAGAGATGTTACTTTGCTCTCCTTCTTTTTGAACTTGCCTGTTAGCCACTTAAGCATTTTCGTACCCCTCTCGTTTTGGATGTAAAAAAGAGCCCCTAGCTAAGCTAGAAGCTCAATGGGTTCAACCATCTACCTCATAGGTTGGCCATCGGATAATGAGGAACCGCCGCATCCCGAAAGCGTGCAGCGAAAGCAAAAACGATTACTGGAGAGCTTGTACTTGCCTTCGGGAGAAGATGAATAAAAAGGTTAGGGGCAGAGCGATCTGCCCCTAATGCTTACCCCAAAAAGTTACACTATCTTTGCTCAAAACATTCAGTCTCGCCCCGCTGGAGCACAAACCATCCATCGGGGCCAAAGATGGCATTTCGTAGCCTGTAGCTGTTGCAGTGCTTCAGTATCCCAAAGTATGACTGCACTGACTGGTTAACTGCCTGCCAATCCATCTCACCCCTCTGGTACTTCCGCATCAAGGCTTTCAATCTCCGTTTCATGCGTTTGGCCGTGGACTTCCTCATCTTTACGTGGGTGGGCCATACACGAAAACCAACCCACTCTATTCCGTCCCTCACGGGGCGAATCTGCGTTTTGTTGTTGGTTTTTAAAGCTAGGTGAGTCAGGAGAAACTCTTGGATCTCAGCCTTAACCTCATGTAGATAGCACTTATTGTCGGCCAGCACAAGAAGATCGTCCATGTACCGGGCGTAGTATTTGACCTTCAGCTTGTGTTTGACGAATTGATCGACTTCGTTTAGGTAAACATTAGCGCTCATCTGGCTTACAAGGTTGCCCACAGCCATTCCGACGCCACAAGTACGGTTTTCGTAGCTTGTGCTGCCTTCCGCTACACCCAAATGCCCATCATTAGCACGGATGATGTGCTCCAGAAGCCATAGGAGATCATCATCTTTGATGAACTTGGCATACAGGCTGAGCAGAATGTCGTGGTTTACCCGGTAGAAATACTTGTGGATGTCAAGTTTTAGAACGTACTTCAGATCCGGGTTGTGCCTTAGCCAACCATACACCCTCGCCAGGGCCTTGTGCGTACCTTTACCGATTCGGCAAGCATAGCTGTCATGGATGTATTTGCGTTCAAGGATGGGGTTAATAGTCATGTAGATAGACCACTGCACCACCCTGTCTCGGAAAGGGAGGGCCATGATCAGCCGCTTTTTCGGTTCGTGGACGTAGAATTCACGGTATGGGCTTTGCCGATAGGTTTTCCAGATGAGTTCATTCTGAAGTTCGATCAGGTTATCTTCGAGTAGATTTTCAAACTGCTGCACCTCTGCCCGGTTGCGTTTCCCTTTACGGGCGTTGCGATAGGCCCAGTACAGCGATCCGTAGTCATAGACTTGCGGATATAGATTCCGATACACCTTCAATTTTGCATCTACCCTTGCTTCTTTTGATCTGCAACTGGTGGGTGGTGGGTATGACAGGCGGCCAAGACCGCCAGCCTCCCCACCGGGTTCTGTTTTTCGCCATTTCGGCGGGGGTGGCACCCCCTTATCCCCTTTGCACTGGACCTAGACCCGTGAGTCTAGGACTTCTGGCGATCAGGGGTTGAGCCAGGCGGAAGCCGATGTTGTTGTTCGAGTTCGAGCGCGGGTTGTTCAGGTTCAGAGACGAAACCCCGGCATTGGACGTGTTGTTCCAGTTGCCACCGCGCCTCGGCAAACGCTAATGGATACCACCCCATGGTTATCAGTTTCTGCACGACTTGATCCAGCCACCAAGCATCTTCCCAATTTCGGCCAGGTAGCGCGAAGTGATTTCATACTTCCTGAAAGGCAAGAAACCCAGCTCCATTGCCAGCCTGTTTTGCTGTCGCAGAAGTTCCAACTCCGCATCTAGCTCTGCAAGAAGTTCCCTTTTGCGTCTTGCTTTGTTCGCTCTGGTGATAAGTCTCATTATGCGGAAAAGAGTCTTCTTGATCTCTGCCGCCATCGTATGCTTCTCGCTTTTTGGGAACTGCCTCAGTGCCGGGTAAAGATACAGCGCCAGATCGTATGTCTTCTGCATGATTTTAAGCTCCATTTACTGCCTCCAATACAGATTACAACCTGCAGAACGCAGATTACCGATAATAAGCCGGGCGGAAGCCGA
>Ga0208693_1002278_pt1 | contig 12793 bp, 11 predicted proteins | sample AD_UKC071_MetaG_FD_184438 | JGI IMG/M metagenome (GOLD analysis project Ga0208693, IMG submission 184438) | Active sludge microbial communities of municipal wastewater-treating anaerobic digesters from USA - AD_UKC071_MetaG (SPAdes) (version 2) | ecosystem: Engineered > Bioreactor > Anaerobic >... | reverse complement strand
CTTGCCGGTGCTGCCCCGGCTTTCCAGCTGCTTGTAGGCGGCCGCTGCCTCCCGTAGTGGGAAGCGCCCGCCGATGCTGAGCTTCACGGTGCCATCGAGCAGCCAGCCGAACACCTCGCCCGAGCGCCAGAGCAACTCCTCACGGGTGCCGGCGTGGTGGCCCAACGAGGGGCGGGTGACGAAGGCCGACCCGGCGGCATTGAGCCGCTGCAGGTCGAAGGGCGGCACCTGACCGCTCGAGCCGCCGAAGAGCACCACCATCCCACGCGGCCGCAGCGATGCCAGTGACGCATCGAAGGTCGCCTTACCCACGCCGTCATAGGCGACGTCGACGCCACCGCCGGCTGCCTCACGCACCGCGTCGGCCAGCGACTCGGGGGTGTCGTGCTCGGTGTAGTTCACGGCTGCGGCAGCACCCAGCGAGGTGGCGATCTCGCACTTCTGCCCGCTGCCGGCGGTGGCGATGACCGTGGCACCGAGTGCACGGCATACCTGAACCAGCCACTGGCCCACCCCGCCGGCTGCCGCGTGCACGAGCACCCGGGTGCCCTCCTGCACGGGGTAGGTGCTCCGGGTGAGGAACTGAGCCGTCATCCCCTGGAGCATCGCCGCGGCGGCCGTCTCAAGGTCGAGATCATCGGGCACCGGCACGAGCGCGTCGGCACCCACGAGGGCCAACTGCGCGTGCGCCGAGGGCCGCATCGCCCAGGCCACCCGATCGCCGACGAGGAAGCCCGCGCCGTCACCGACGGCGTCGACGGTGCCGGCACCCTCCATGCCCGGGGTGTAGGGCAGCGTCATCGGGTAGATGCCCTCGCGCTGGTAGACGTCGATGAAGTTGACTCCGCTGGCGGCGACGCGGACCCGGACCTGGCCGGGGCGAGGGTCGGGGATGTCGAGCGACTCGAGGGTGAGCACGCTGACATCGCCATGGCGGGGGACGCGGAGGGCTTCGGCAACGGTCATGGCGTCAGCCTACGTCGGTGCCGGCACGTAGGGTTGACCCCGTTATGAGCACCCTCTTCGATGACCTCGGGATCCCCGGTTTCGACGCGGCCCCGGCCTGGGGTCCAGCATCAGCGCCTGCCCCTGCGGATCAGCGACCGCAGGTCGACCCCGACACCTTCCTGCAGGGGCTCAACCCGCAGCAGCGCGCCGCCGTGCTGCACGAAGGTTCCCCGTTGCTCATCATCGCCGGGGCCGGGTCAGGCAAGACCCGCGTGCTCACCCAGCGGATCGCCTACCTGCTGGCCGCTCGGGGCGTGCAGCCGGGGCAGGTCCTGGCCATCACCTTCACCAACAAGGCCGCCGCCGAGATGCGCGAGCGGGTCGAGTCGCTCGTCGGCGGCCGCGCGCGGTCGATGTGGGTGATGACCTTCCATTCGGCGTGTGTGCGGATCCTGCGCCGCGAGTCGGCCAAGCTCGGGCTCAAGTCGTCCTTCTCGATCTATGACGCCGCCGACAGCCAGCGGCTCATGACGATGGTCGTGCGTGACCTCAACCTCGATCCCAAGCGCTATCAGCCACGGTCCTTCTCCAACGCGGTCTCCAACCTCAAGAACGAGCTGATCGACGAGGAGACCTATGCGCGGCAGGTGGCTGAGGCCGGCAGCCACCACGAGCGGATGATCGCCGAGGCCTATGCGGCCTATCAGCGCCGACTGCGCCAGGCCAACGCCCTCGATTTCGACGACCTCATCATGACGACGGTCAACCTGCTGCAGGCCTTCCCCGACGTTGCCGAGCACTATCGGCGCCGGTTCCGGCACGTGCTCGTCGACGAGTACCAGGACACCAACCACGCGCAGTATCAACTGGTCCGCGAGATCGTCGGCGGCGGGGCTGCCGGGGCGGGCACGAAAAGTGCTGTGGCACAACCCGATCCGTATGCCGTCCCGCCGGCTGAGTTGGTCGTCGTCGGTGATGCCGACCAGTCGATCTACGCCTTCCGAGGGGCCTCGATCCGCAACATCGTGGAGTTCGAGCAGGACTACCCCGACGCCCGCACCATCCTGCTCGAGCAGAACTACCGTTCCACGCAGACCATCCTGCAGGCCGCCAATGCGGTGATCGCCCGCAACCCCGATCGTCGGCCCAAGAACCTCTGGACCGACTCCGGTCAGGGCGACCGCATCCGTGGTTATGTCGCCGACAACGAGCACGACGAGGCGTCGTTCATCGCGCGGCGGATCGACGAGCTCTCCGATGCGCACGGCGTCAAACCCAAGGACGTCGCGGTCTTCTATCGCACCAATGCCCAGAGCCGGGCGGTGGAAGAGGTCTTCGTCCGCGTCGGGATTCCCTACAAGGTCGTCGGCGGCACGCGCTTCTATGAACGCAAGGAGGTCAAGGACGCGCTCGCCTACCTCAGGGTGATCTCCAACCCGACCGACACGGTCAACCTGCGGCGCATCCTCAATGTGCCGCGCCGGGGGATCGGCGAGCGGGCCGAAGCCTGCGTGGCCCAACTGGCCGAACGCGAGCGCATCCCCTTCGTCGCGGCCCTGGGCCGCGCCGCCGACGCTCCGGGCATCGCCACCCGCTCGGTGGCCGCGATCGAGGCATTCACCCGGATGCTGGAAGACCTGCGCACCGTCTTCGAGGGCGGGTCGGGGGTGGCCGGACTGCTGGCCGCCGTGCTCGAACAGAGCGGCTACCTGCGCGAGCTGCGCCAGAGCCCCGACCCACAGGACGAGACCCGGGTGGAAAACCTCGCCGAGCTCGTCGCAGTCGCCCAGGAGTTCGACGAGGCTCGCGCCGAAGCGGGCGACGGGGCCGCGGCGCGGGGCCTGGAAGACTTCCTCGAGCGGGTATCCCTGGTCGCCGACGCCGACGAGATCCCCGACCCACCCACCGGCCCGGACGGTGAGCCGCTGCCGGATGCGGGTGTCGTCACCCTGATGACCCTGCACACGGCCAAGGGACTGGAGTTCCCGGTCGTCTTCCTCACTGGGCTCGAGGACGGCACCTTCCCGCACCTGCGCTCGCTGGGGGACCCCAAGGAGTTGGAGGAGGAGCGGCGGCTGGCGTATGTCGGCATCACGCGCGCCCGCGAACGGCTGCACCTGTCCCGTGCCGCGATGCGCTCGGCCTGGGGCGCGCCGCAGTACTTCCCGGGGTCACGGTTCCTCGACGAGATCCCCACCGACTTGGTCGTGTGGGAGCGCGATGCCGCGTCGTCCGATGGGGCGCGATTCGGCCGATCGGTCACGACCCCGGCGATCGCATCCTTCGGCCGTCCCGGAGTGCGCTCCGCCGGCAACCGGCCGGCGATCGCGCTGGCGACTGGTGACCGGGTGTCCCACGACTCGTTCGGGCTGGGCACGGTGGTGCGCGTGGAAGGCGAAGGAGAGCGAGCGCTGGCGCATGTCGACTTCGGGGCCAGCGTCGGCGTCAAGCGACTGCTACTGCGCTACGCGCCGGTCGAGAAGTTGTGAGGCAGATGGGGTGGTGAGGTGCGCCGACAGCGGCGACCTCACATCGGCATACCCCTTTGGCTCAGCCACGACAACGGGGACACCGTGCCGGTGCCGCCCCCAGGGTGGATCTCCAGGTGCAGGTGCGGGCCCGTGGAGTGACCGGTGTTGCCGGACAGTGACACGACCTGGCCGGGGCTGACCGTCTGGCCCACCTTGACCTTGAGCGAGCTGTTGTGGGCATACCAGGAGACCGTGCCGTCCCAGTACTTGATCTCCACCTTGTAGCCGTAGCCACCGGACCAGCCGGCGAGGATGACCACGCCACTGGACATCGCCTTGACCGGGGTGCCCACCGGGATGGCGAAGTCCTGGGCGGGGTGCATCTTGCCCCAACGCCAGGCATAGCCGGAGGTCAACACGTAGTTGGAGTTGAGCGGCTTGACCCAGGCCTTGGACCCCACAGTCGGGGGCGCCACGTCGGCGGCCGATGTCGCGCGGGATGTGGCAGAGGCCGAAGCGGTAGCGGCCGGAGCGGCAGCAGCCGGTGCGGCGGCAGCCGGTGCGGCAGCGGCCTTCTTGCCCGACGTGACCTCGATGACCTGGTCGCCAGCGGCCAGGGCGGCTTCTTGGGCGGCACGCTTCTCGTTCTCAGTTGCCACGACGTCGAGGCGGACCCGCTCGCTGTCGCGAGCCACCCGGTCGTCGACGCCGCGAGCCAGCGTGGGGGCGTCCTGATCCTTGAGGGCCGCGAGCTCGGCGTCTTCGTCCGAGTTGGCCTTGAGCTGTGCCTGCATCGACAGGTCGGCGCCGTTCCCGGCGAGTGCGACAGACGGGCTGTTGCCCCCTAGCGACACAATGGCGAGCGTGGCCGTCGTCGGCAACACCAAACCGGTGCCGACGATGCGAGGGGTCAGTGACGACTTCCGCCGAGAGCGGTGCCGCCCTCGGTATCGCGTGTCAGACACTGGAACTCTCTCCCGCCGGTGGAACAAACCTCGCCGAGGGTAGCGTGACCCTTTCGTTATCTCCAAACGTCCGTCTCAGATGCCGAGTCCTATGTGACGAGGGTCATAGGCATGTCGAGCGTAGGGACTCTCGCCCTGTCGGGGACCACACCGCTTCGCTAGAGTGCGCCCATGAGTGAGTCTCCGCTGCGGATCGTCGTTGCCAAACCCGGCCTGGACGGTCACGATCGGGGGGCCAAGGTGGTTGCCCGGGCACTGCGCGACGCCGGCATGGAGGTCGTCTACACCGGCCTGCACCAGACGCCGGAGCAGATCGTCGAGGCCGCCATTCAAGAAGACGCCGACGCCGTGGGACTGTCCGTGCTCTCCGGCGCACACATGACCTTGTTCGCCAAGGTTGTCGAGTTACTCAAGGCTCGCGACGCCAGCGACATCGTGGTGTTCGGTGGCGGGATCATCCCGGACGCCGACATTCCCGCGCTGCAGGCCATGGGAGTCGCCACCGTGTTCACGCCCGGTGCCACAACCCAAGAGATCGTCGGTTGGGTGCGCGAGCACGTCACCGCCCACTGAGGCATCCCGCCAGCGCACCGACCTTAAAATGTTGGTAAGGAAAGCGCCCACGGCGCTGCATCCGAGCCTGGCGTCCCTCATCATGAGTAGCAGACGTCGCGGTACCTCATCCCCCCAGGGTGCAGCATCGTCACCGTCGTGAATAGCTGGATGAGCCCCGGAACTCCCGCATCCCGAGTTGGCTCTCGCACTCCTCGGAGTGCTCGTCCCTGACGCACTGGACACGACATCGGTTGTGGGGCCTCGGTTTCGGCCCAGGCCCCACAACCAAAATCCTCTCTTTGAGCACTCGGCTTAGGCTCTCGGTATGCCGTCCCGTCCCACCCGTGCCCGCGCACCATGGCCAGCGGTGCTGACCGGCCTTCTGCTGCTGGTCACCGCGGCCTGTTCCAGCGGGTCGGACCCGCAGAACCCGACGGTGGCCGCTTCGGGGCCATTGCTCTCCCCGTCCGTGCCGACTCCGGCAGCATCGGTCGCCACGTCGGGCGCGACCACGCCGTCGTCATCCGGCCCGGCATACGCGACAGGCACGCTCTCGGGACCGGTCCTGGCCGTCAAGATCGACAACACGTCGGGGGCGCGTCCCCGGGTCGGGCTGACCGCCGCCGACGTCGTCTACGTCGAACTTGTCGAGGGCGGCTTGACCCGATTGCTCGCGATCTACGCCAGCAAACTGCCCGCCCAGGTGGGACCCGTGCGCAGCGCCCGCGAGACCGACGCGGTGTTGCTGGCCAATTACGGGCCGGTCGCGTTCGGCTACTCCGGAGCGTCGGGATACACCCTGGGGATCATCCGGCAAGGGACCGCTCGGCACGTGTCCTATGACCTGTCCGGTGCGGGCTATCAGCGGGTGGCCGGCCGGTCGGCTCCCTACAACCTGCTGGCCTCCCCGAGTGCCCTGCTGGCGCGGGCCGGAGGCAGCACGTATGCCGGTGACGTCGGCTTCCGCTTCGGTGCCGCCCCGGCGGGCGGGGTGCCCGCGGGAGGGGTGCGGACGGCATACCCGGCCGCTCGGATCGAGCTGCGCTGGGACGCGACCGCGCGCCGATATCTCGTGTCCACCGACGGCCGCCCCGAGGTGTCGGATGGGGTGCAGGTCGGCGCGGCCTCCGTCGTCGTGCAGACGGTGCGCAGCACACCCTCGAGCAATGTCGACGTCAACGGCAACCCGACCCCGGTTCTCGAGGTCGTCGGTTCCGGGCCGGTGCGAGTGCTGCGTGATGGCCTGGCCTTCACCGGGACGTGGACCCGGCCGAGCCCTACCGCCCCGACCGCTTTCGTCGACGGCAGCGGTGCCGCGCTCACCTTGCCGCAGGGACCGGTGTGGGTGCTGCTCGTGCCCGCGGGCCAGGAGGTCTCGGTCGGCTGAGCGGGCCGTGTCGCCCGCCGTTGACGAAGGCGTGACGCGCGTCACGAGTCCGGGTGGGTGATGTTCCTCATGGCGGGGGGAGCGTGCGCCGTGGCCTTTCCGCCCGTGCACTACAGTCCGAATGAGCCCCCCGGGTCGGCGTGGAAACGCGCTGTGCCCGGAAGGTCAGGCCCCTTCGACGACGAGGACGGACGCCCGTGGATCTGTACGAGTACCAAGCACGCGACATCTTCGAGGCGCACGGGGTCCCCGTGCTGGCCGGCGAGATCGCCCGCACGCCCCAGGAAGCGCAGGCTGCCGCTGAGCGGGTCGGGGCCAAGAGCGGCGGTGTCGTCGTCGTCAAGGCCCAGGTCAAGACCGGCGGTCGCGGCAAGGCCGGTGGCGTCAAGGTCGTCAAGAGCCCCGAGGCTGCTGCCGAGGCGGCCGAGGCCATCCTCGGGATGGACATCAAGGGCCACACGGTCAAGACGGTCATGATCGCCCAGGGCGCCAAGATCGCGCAGGAGTACTACTTCTCGATCCTGCTGGACCGCGCAAACCGCACCTACCTCGCGATGTGCAGCAAGGAGGGCGGCATGGACATCGAGACCCTCGCCGTCGAGCGCCCCGAAGCCCTGGCCAGGGTCGCCGTCGACCCCAACGTCGGCATCGACGCAGCCAAGGCTGCCGAAATCGTCGACGCGGCCGGCTTCGACGAGGCCGACAAGGCGGCCATCGCCAACGTCATCCGCAAACTGTGGGACGTCTACAACGGCGAGGACGCCACGCTCGTCGAGGTCAACCCGCTGGTCAAGACCGAGGACGGCCAGATCGTCGCGCTCGACGGCAAGGTCTCCATCGACGGCAACTCCGACTTCCGTCACCCCGAGCACGAGCAGTACGTCGACCACTCCAAGACCGACCCGCTCGAGGTTCTCGCGATCGAGCGCAACCTCAATTACGTCAAGCTCGACGGCAACGTCGGGATCATCGGCAACGGCGCCGGCCTGGTGATGTCGACCCTCGACGTCGTCGCGTATGCCGGTGAGGAGTTCACCTCCGCCGACGGCTCGCACCCCAGCCCGGCCAACTTCCTCGACATCGGTGGCGGCGCCAACGCCGAGGTCATGGCCAACGGCCTGGACGTCATCTTCGAGGACGCCCAGGTCAAGGCGGTCTTCGTCAACGTCTTCGGCGGTATCACCGCGTGCGACGCGGTGGCCGACGGCATCGTCAAGGCGTACGACATCCTGGCCAGCCACGGCAAGACGCCCAAGCCCCTGGTCGTGCGCCTGGACGGCAACAACGCCGAGCAGGGACGCGCGATCCTCGACGAGGCGAAGCTCCCATTGCTCGAGCGTGTCGACACCATGGACGGCGCTGCCCGTCGCGTGGCCGAGCTGGCCGCGGCCCAGAACTGATCGCCCCGACGAGGACTAAGGACTAAGGCAGACACATGGCAATCTTCCTCACCAAGGACAGCAAGGTCATCGTCCAGGGCATGACCGGTTCCGAGGGTATGAAGCACACGACCCGCATGATCGCCTCCGGCACCGCCATCGTCGGCGGCGTCAACCCGCGCAAGGCAGGCACGACCGTGGACTTCCCCGGGGGCCAGCAGGTGCCGGTCTTCGGCACCGTTGCGGACGCGATGGCTGCCACCGGCGCCGACGTGTCGGTGATCTTCGTGCCGGCGGCGTTCACGAAGGCCGCAGTCATCGAAGCGGTCGACGCAGGCATCCCGCTCGCGGTCGTCATCACCGAGGGGGTCGCGGTCAAGGACACCGCCGAGTTCTACAACTACGCCAAGGACAAGGGCACCACCCGCCTCATCGGCCCCAACTGCCCCGGCCTGATCAGCCCCGGACAGTCCAACGCGGGCATCATCCCCGCGGACATCTCCGGTCCGGGCCGGATCGGCCTGGTGTCCAAGTCGGGCACCTTGACCTACCAGATGATGTTCGAGCTGCGCGACTACGGCTTCTCGACCGGCGTCGGCATCGGCGGCGACCCGATCATCGGCACCACGCACATCGACTGCCTCAAGGCGTTCGAGGAGGACCCCGACACCGACGCGATCGTCATGATCGGTGAGATCGGTGGCGACGCCGAGGAGCGGGCCGCGGCATACATCGCCGAGCACGTGACCAAGCCGGTGGTCGGCTATGTCGCCGGCTTCACCGCACCCGAGGGCAAGACGATGGGCCACGCCGGCGCGATCGTCTCGGGCTCCTCCGGCACGGCACAGGCCAAGAAGGAGGCCCTCGAGGCCGCCGGCGTCAAGGTCGGCAAGACCCCGTCCGAGACCGCTGCGTTGATGCGCGAGATCATGGCGGGCCTGGCCGGCTGATTCCCGCCCTTCAGGGCGCGTCGGGGATTCCCCGGCGCGCCCTGAGCCGTTTCCGCGGCCGGGCCAGGGACGATAGGCGGGTCATGAGCACCCTGCAGCGCCTTCGCACCGGACTGCGCCTGGACCGTGTCGACGCTCGCCTGCCGGGTCTGCGGTCCGGGCTGGTGGCCGCCACGATCACCTGGTCGGCCGTCGTGCTATGTGTCGCCCTCGGGTGGGGCACCTCGGCGGCGGGCACCGCGGATTTCACCGAGGCCGTCGGCTTCGCCAGCGCCGCCTGGCTGCTCGGCCACGGGTCTGCGGTGACGGCCGGCAGCGCCACCATCTCGCTCACTCCGCTGGGGCTCTGGCTCGGGGCACTGTGGGTGACGCTGCGCACCCTCGAACGCGGCCGCGACAGTGGCCCCGACAGTGGCCCTGCCCAGGACGCCGTCGCCTGGGGACGCTTCTCGGCCGACTTCATCGGCGGGTATGCCGTGGCGATCCTTCTCGCGGCGGTGCTCACCGGGTTGGGGCCGGCGCGTCCCACGATCGTCGGCCTGCTTGTCGCACTCGGCCTGCCGGTCTCGGCGCTCGCGGTGGAACTGGCCCGTGCGCTGGTGCGTGAGGACGACCGGCTGCCGACCCGGCTGGCCGGCATACCCGTCTGGGTCGTGCGTGGTGTGGAGCCCGCGGCGCGGGGCCTGGGTGCCCTCGGAGTCCTGTCAGCCGTCGTCCTGCTCGTCGCCCTGTTGGCGCGGTGGGACGCGGTCACCGGTCTCTATGGGGCGGTCGCACCCGGTCTGGTCGGCGGCCTGCTGCTCACCCTGGGGCAGCTGTTCTTCGTGCCCAACCTCGGCGTCTGGGCACTGACGGTGCTGGCCGGCCCGGGGTTCCAGGTGACAGCCGGCGGCCACATCGGGCTCGACGGGTCCCATCCCGGTTTGCTGCCCATGCTCCCCGTCCTGGGCCTGGTCCCGCCCGACGGCGAGTACCCCGGTTGGACGAAGGTCGCGCTGGCCTTGCCGGTGATCGTCGGCCTTCTCGTCGGACGCTGGGCCGACGGGCAGTGGTCCCGGCTGGGTAGCTGGCGGGTCAAGGCGCTCAGTGCGATTGTCGCGGTCGGGTTGCTGGGTGTGGTGACCTGCGTGCTGGCGGCACTGGCCACCGGATCGGCGGGCTCGGGACGACTCGACGCAGTGGGTCCTGCACCTGTCATCACTTCTGCCGCGCTCACCGGGCTCGTCGCGCTGGGGGCGCTGCTGTGGTTCGCGTGGACCGGCTTGACCACGAGGTTCGCGACGGGGCGTGGCTGACGCTCGACCGGGGTGGAATCCCCGTCGTCGCACCGGACCAACCCTCACCGTGGTGTGCCACGATGACTCGGTGACTCTCGGGGCCCCCAGCTCGACGAATGAACTCCAGCCCGCGGTGATGCACCTCGAGCCCCCGATCACCCCACCAGCGCCGGTCGGGCGAGCCCGCGGTCTCGATGTGGCACGCGGGATCATGCTCGTCGGGAGCGTGGCAGTGAATACCTGGTGGGATGGGCCGGCGTGGTTCGAACATGCGCCATGGGCGGGGATCCACCCGGTCGACGTCGTCTTCCCGATCTTCGTCACACTGACCGGTTGCGGGTTGGCCTATGCCTACGGGAAGCGGGTGTTGCTTGCGCCAACTCTGCGACGAATCGTCATTCTTATCGCTGTCGGGATCCTCTATAACGCCCACGTGCAGTGGGCCGTCGACGGCCGGGTGGACTGGGGGACGTTGCGGCTGTTCGGGGTCCTGCAGACCTACGCCGTCGTTGTCTGCATTGTTGCCCTGCTGCACCTGATCATGAAGCAGTGGTGGCAGTGGCTGATCTGGACCGTCGCATTGGCGATTGCAGTGACCGTCGCCCTGCATGCGTTCGCCCAGCGCTGCCCGGGCGGGGTGATGACCCCGACCTGCAATCCCTCCGGCCTGATCGATCCGGCGCTGTTCGGTGCCTCGCACATCTATGACGGCGGGACCTCCGGCTTCGAACCGGAAGGTGTGGTGACGATGATCGGCGCGGTGGTCTCGGCGTCCGCGGGCGCCACGATGGGCCACATCCTGCGGGTGCGCCGCCGGCCGGGCTGGGCGTCCATCGTGCACCTGGTGGGATCTGCGCTGGCCGTCGTGTCGGTACTGGTGCTGACCACCTGGTGGGTCGCGAGCCAGACCCTGACCATGAAACGGCTCTGGACTCCGCCGTTCGCCTTGACCATCGGTGTGCCGGTCGTGGTTGCCCTGCTCGTGCTGCACCTGCTGCTCGACAGCGGCCCATGGTCGAGGTGGGGGGTGTCCAGAGCGATGACCTGGCCACTCGTGGCCCTGGGACGCAACAGCCTGTTGGTCTATTTCGGTTCTCACGTCCTGAGTCTCACGCTGCTCGCCCGACCCACGCTGGGCGCGGGCAGCTACCTCGACACCATCCGAATGGGCGTTGGTGGTTCAGCGACCGAGCCGCTGCCGCTGGCGGCCCTCGCCGTCGCCGTATGGGCCGCAATCGCCGGTGTGCTGCACAGCCAGAAGATCTACCTACGCCCCTGAGGCGACGCGCGAGCAGGTGAGCAATAGTCAAGACCTGTGGAGGGGCGTGTTATGGGACTTGCTGTTCGCCTCCTGGTCCGTGGTCGGGCTGGTCTTGGTCTCGTTCGACGAGAAGCCATTCTTGAACGCGGCGCCGGCGCAGATGAGCGCGACGAGGTGGGTGCGTTGATGGTACGCCACGTGGCTTGGGCGGACTCGATTAGTTTGACGGCTCATCCCAATCGAGGGTGGGCGAAGTGCCCAAGGTTCACTTGCAGCCCTTGGAGGGTGGCAAGGGCCCCGTCCGCACCGACGGTGCCGGACGCAACCACGACTTCCTTGACTGGCTGCACGGCCGTGGCGTGCAGTACAGCGTCGGGTTCACCCTGCCGGAGGTCAGCCCGAGCTGTACGCCCTGATGTGAATCCCCTGTAAGTCTTCGTTGTGGCTGGCCTGGGGCTGGCTGGCAGGGTTGGTGCTGGTCACTCTGAACCGCCCACGGTTTGATGCCGCTCCTGTTTGAGTCCAGGAGGATGAGCACATGCCGAAGGTGATTGAACCCGAGCTGAAGGCTCGAGCTGTGCGTCTGGTGTTGGAGCACCGGGCGGAGTACCCGACGATGACGGCCGCGGTGCTGGCGGTGTCCAGGCAGGTTGGTGTCGGCAAGGAGTCGTTGCGCCGGTGGGTGACGCAGGCCAGCGTGGACGCCGGTGACCGTCCGGGCGTGACCAGCGGCGAGCTGGAGGAGATCCGCCGGCTGAAAGCGGAGAACCGGCGCCTGCGTGAGGACGTCGCGGTGCTGAAGGCCGCGACAAGTTTCTTCGTGGGGGAACTCGACCCCCGCAACCGGTGATCATGGGGTTCATTGACGCCATGAGAGGCCAGGGCCACGCGGTCGAGTCGGTCTGTCGAGTGCTGCGGGAGCAGGGCTGTCAGGTCGCCGCGCGGACCTACCGGGCCTGGCGCGCCGGGCGGCCCTGCGTTCGGACCTTGACCGACGCCGCAGTCGAGGACGTCGTCCGCGCCGCGGCCTGGACGACCGACCATACCGGGCGGCGCCGGTTGGCCCCTGAAGGGCTGTATGGGCGACGGAAGATGACCGCGCTGGTGCGTCGGTCCCTGCCGGACGCTTCGCCAGGCTCGGTCGACCGGGCGATGAGATTCCTTGGCCTGCAAGGGATTCGCCGGGGCAAACCGGCTCGGACCACCATCCCGGCCAAGGACGGACGCCGGGCCGGGGATCTGCTGGACCGGGACTTCACCGCCGATGCCCCGAACCGGACCTGGGTCATGGACTTCACGTACGTCCGGACCTGGGCCGGGTTCGTGTATGTGGCGTTCATCCTCGACGTGTTCGCCCAGAAGATCGTGGCCTGGAACGCCTCGACCAGCAAGGTCGTCGACCTGGTCGATGTCCCCTTGCGGATCGCGCTGTGGCAACGCAACCGCGACGGACACGCTGTCGTGCCTGGCGAACTGATCGGTCACGCCGACGCCGGGTCGCAGGGCGGATTCAACTGGTCGTCGCAACACCTCGTCATGGTAGGTGTTGAATGGCTCGTCGTCAGCAGGCCGCGGATCGGGCGATCAGGCCCAAGCTCCG
>Ga0208693_1002271_pt1 | contig 12804 bp, 17 predicted proteins | sample AD_UKC071_MetaG_FD_184438 | JGI IMG/M metagenome (GOLD analysis project Ga0208693, IMG submission 184438) | Active sludge microbial communities of municipal wastewater-treating anaerobic digesters from USA - AD_UKC071_MetaG (SPAdes) (version 2) | ecosystem: Engineered > Bioreactor > Anaerobic >... | reverse complement strand
ATACATATGTTTTAATAAATGTTTTAAATTTTCTTTTTGCAGAACCCTCCCACAATCCCTTTGTTTCAAAGAATACAAGATGTGGGTCTATCATGAAATCAGGTATATATAGTCTCTTATCAAACACTCTAAACGCAAAAGGTTCATAGTGTATTAACCCAATATTCAACTTTGACATTTCTTTAAAAAATCTCAATTCAAGATAACTTTTAAAATCAACATATTCTATTCTCTTTGATTTAGGATTTACTCTTTCAGATATTGCATAAACGTCAGTATATGTATATGGCTTTGGTCTTGTTACAAGTTCTATAAAGCATGGAATACTGCAAACGCATGGTGCATGAGATATAAAAGGTTCTTTATCATAAGGAAATTTAAACTGTGTTTCACATATACTGCATTTAGCTATCAATAGTTTCTCCTTCCTCAATGGTTTTATCAAAACCTGCATTTATTATTTGATATTTAAGCTTATTTGCAAAGGCTTCATCAGATGCAATTCTGCTTGCAAGACTATCAAGATTATTAAACTCTTCATCAAGACATTTCCATTTGCTCTTAATCCTTACAATAACTCCAGAGGATTTACCGTATGTAAGCACTGTTTCAGCGTCTTCTATATAGCCTATTTTTTTATCCCCAACATCTCTTAAATAAATAGTATATTCTCCTGACACTTTAGGTATCCCTGTCTTATTCTTTTCAACTGAAAATCCAAATGTAGCTTTAGCTGGAATTCCTTTCACATCTACATAAGTTTTAGGATAAAACTTTATATCCATAGATATAACATGTTTCAACATTTCCCCACCTGGCAGTGATGTTGTAGGCTGAAATGCCCTATGCCCTATGTTAGCTCTGACCTGATTAATAAGTATCGTTGTCAATTTGTTTCCTATCTGATTTCTCTCTGAAGATGCAAGAATTAATTTGCGTAACATTTTATTTACAAGCTTTGCATGAATACCAACCCAATCATCAGTAGCAGAGCCTTCAACTTCAGCAGTAGGTATCATAGCACCTATACTATCAACTATGATAAGCCCTACATCTACTGATTTTGCAAACTCATTAATAGCATCTACTCCCTGCTCACCATAATCAGGTTTGTAAAGATAAAACTTATCAAAATTAGATATGAAATTCTTTGACCAGTTGTAATCGTAGGTATGCTCAAAATCCACATAAACAACATAACTGTCTGGATATTGTTTCATAAAGTTTTCAGCAACAAAAAGTGAGAATGTGGATTTATTGCTTGATTTAACTCCATGAAATTGAGTAATTCTTCCCTTTGGAATTCCACCTCTTGTAAGATAATCAAATACAAAAACTCCAGAGTTAATTCTATCCACAACAAGACTTTTAAGCAAATCACCATAGAAAATGGTATTTGCTTTCTGTTTCTCAACTTTTTTAACAACATCTGAAATACTATTTGCCATTTACAGCCTTCCTTACTTTCTCAACTTCTTTTGCCATCTGCTCTTCAACTAATTTCTTTATCTTTTCAGTTGCTTTCTTCAAATCCTCATTAATAACAGGAGCTGTAACTCCATAGTTTATCTTTACAGATTCATAATTTCCAGTATTTATTGTTGCAGTGAGATTAAAAGTTATATAAGTAGGTAATGCATTTAAATCAAGTGTTATATCTTTTTTAGTTTTCATCACTATCTCCTTTAATTAAAGATGGGTGTGGTTTATCCCACACTTTTAATAACTCATCATGCAATTCCTTGTATGTCAAGTCTAAATCTCCTCTTGCTACTTTGTTCAGTATATCCCTCATATACAGAATTTGAGACATCGTATATTCCCTTGTATTTTTCTTTTTTGATAACTTTACAGTAGGAGCTGGAATAGCACCTTTATTTATCAATTTTAAAAGCACAGTATAATCCCTTCCTATTATGGGTGCGGCACGATTTAGTGATAAAACTTTTTCTTTCCTACCGTTTACTTCTACAGTATTTTCATTAAACCAATCTCTTACAAGCTTTATTTTATTCTGAAGTCTTACACTTTGAGTTATTAAGTCCTTATATTTGCCATCGTTATAATACTTCCATTTCTTAAGTTTATTAAGTCTGTCTTTGTTTCTACTGTAGTATATTTTCCAGTAATCTTTGTTATACATTTAAACACCTCCGTTATACTCGATTATTTTTGATGCAAAATTTCTATAAAATTTCTTTCTCTTCTTCAGCCATAAATTCATAGATGAAGCACATATGTCCACAAAATCCACTACAACAACATTTGCGTCCTGTGAGCGTGTTACTCTACCAAATGCCTGCTCAATATCAGTTCTTGGAGTTGCAAATACAAGTGCATTAACTCCTTTTATGTCAGCTCCAAGTCCAGCAGAACCATAAGTCCCAAGTATTATACTCTTGTTATCAGCATTCTTCTCATTTCCTGTAAGAAATCCATAATTTGAAATATTCTGTGATTTCAAATATTTTGCAATTGATTGCAAAATTAAAAGCCTATCTGATAACACAAGAACCTTTCTCCCCTTATCATGAAGCTTCTTAACAACATTTGCTATCTTTACCGTCCTGTCAACACATTTAGCAAGCTTGTTATAGTATCTACCTATATTAACTCCATCTCTTGTAAGGCAACCACTGTCAGATGTAGCATTATTAAAATACTTATAAATTATTACTTCAGGCTTACATGTAACAGTTGTTGACCTCGCAATAACATCTCCAATATTGTATTTGAAAACATTGTCAGTCCCATCTTTTCTTCTTGGAGTAGCAGAAGCACCTATATTATATTTGCTATGAAACATAGCAACAACAACATGAAACACTCTTGTTGACATTCTATGAATTTCATCGTATACCACATTATGAAAATAGTCATAAATGTAATCGGGATATTTTTTCATTGACAGTGAGTGTAACATTCCAACAGCAATTTTCTTACCTTCAACATCACATCTATTCTGTTGAATTATTCCTATTTCCTCTGGTTTAATATTTGTTAGTTGAGGTATTCTTTCAAGCCATTGCTTCATAAGAAATGTTGTGGGGACAACAACAAGTGTCCTGTGTCCTATAGTAGCTATAATATCAAGAAGAAGAAATGTTTTTCCAAATCCAGTTTTAGCTTCAATTATTCCTCCATATATTGAATTTGAATTTATGGCTTCAAAGAATGATTTTTTAACAACTTCCTGCTCTGGTCTTAATTTAACTTTAGATATTACATGAGTATCAAGATACCAACTACTACTCTCTGTTACAGGCACTTTATAATCAGAAACATATGCTCTTGGAAGCAGAAATGTTTTCTTATCAAGTCTCTTATAGAGTTTGAATATAAAATGCTCCTTAAATGCGTTTTCAGAATATGTTACTGTTAGATTTTGCATTAGAGTATTAGCAACTCCCTCATCTACAGTTGCCTTTGCCATAGCTTTTACTTCTGTTATTTTTACTCCATCAATTTTCATATTTACTCCACCAAATCATCAATATCTACTTCTTCTGCTACTTCCTCAACAGGCTCTGTAACATCATCAAGTATTGCATTATCATCAAGCTCATGCTCTTCATCATCTTCAATATTAACAGCCATATCAGAAGAAATGCCCAAATACTCTAATTCCTCATCATTAGGGAATGCAAGAACTTTAGCATAATCTATAGGTATTGCATACTCCTTACCAAACTTCTTTACAATATCAACTTTACCTATATATTCAAAATCTCTTCCACAATTACTGTCATCATCAGTAAGCCTTGAAACTTTAAAACATAATCCTGAAATACTGCCATATTTATTCAATAAATCTTCAATTTTTGCTATAGTAGAACCTTTAGCAGGATATAATATCTTTCTGAATTTGACAGTCTGTCCATCTCTCTTTGTATACGGTCTTAAATCTAAAACTGTAAAATATACAGTCCAAGTTGGTCTTGATTCTGGAAAATTCTTGCATATAGGACATGGCTGAATTTCCTTACAGCATGTATAGAAATTTCCCCATTTCCCATCTATTCTCAAATTATGCTCCCATATTCCAAATGGTTCAGAATCAACAAACACTATTTTTGCAGATTCTCCTGCCTTCAAGAAAAATCTCTGGATATACCTTTCCTTTCTTGCCTTTGCAACAACATCAAGTTGTTTTTTCTTATCAAATACTTCCTTTCCTCTTAAAAACCAATTACTTTTTACTGCCATTGTAGTCCTCCACTAAATCTTTTTTATTGACTTTAAAGCATCAAAGATGCTTTTGTTTGTGCATAGCTCCGCTGGGTCTTTACACCCATAATAGTTTGTTACATGATATAGTCGCTTATTATTGTTTAGTGATTTAATCACTTTCTGTTTGGCTATCTCTCCAGCCTTATCGTTGTCAAAAAACAACACAATGTTTTTATTCACACTCTTTAGTTTCTCTAACTGTTTATCAGTTATAGAAGCACCCATAGATGCTATTACATCTACGCCAGTATACTGTTTTAACAGTAATGCATCTTTCTCACCTTCAACTAAAAATAAGAATTTCTTTGTCTGTTTCTCATCACATAAATACCAAATTCCAGCTGATTTAGGGTCAATATAACCTTTCTTTAATTTCGTATATGTAAGATATTTAGGTCTGTATTCATTTCTTCCAAGATACCTTCCTCTTAATCCAACTAACTTTCCACTTTCATCTCTTATTGTAAACACCAATCTCTGACTCGGCTTATCATAAAGCAAGTTGTATTTCTCAACTGTTTCTTTAGAAAATCCAAGAGGCTCGTAAATATGCTTTGGCACTTTTGCAAATGATTTCAAAACTTCAGTATCAATATATGAAAGTGTTACATCGATGCTCAAGCTTTCCACTGTCTTTGGCTCATATATTTCATTCAGAAATACAAACTTCCTTGCTTCAGTAAGATTTTTCTTTGTAATCATCGATAGGAGTGATGGAAGAGCAACAACAAGACCTTTAACCTGACAGCCAAAGCAGTAAAATACACTCGGATTACTTATACTCATTCCAAATGAAGGTGTCCTATCAATACCTTCTGAATGTAATTCATGTTCAAAAGGGCAACAGGAATTGACCCATTCACTATTAGCGTTTACATTTCTTAAGTTTAACAATTTAGCAAGCTCCAACAGTTTATCTTTTCTCATTTAATCCAATCTGTTTTGTATCCGTGTTTATCAAGATATTTTTTAAGTGTCTGTTTTTCAGTTTCATCAAGTAATTTGTAGCATTCTGCGTTTGTTACATTCAGAAACAGGTTCATTATTTCATCTACAGTATACCTTTCAAAATTCTGAAGTTTAACCACCATAGGCAATATTGTCCTAATATGCCTTGTGCACTGTTTCTTTGTTGTGTTTACACTCTTTTTTGGAAACAACCTTACTTTGTTTGTTGACATTATTACACCTCCTATTTATAAATTTAATTCTGATTTATCAATTTCTGAAAAATCCATGTTTTCCCAATTCCAGTTGATATAAAATCCACCAGCTTCACCATCTCTTCCTCCAAGCACATCAATATAACGATATGGGATTAAACCTTCATCAAGGACATCTTCATCTTCAGGTGCGGTCTCAAAAATTCCAACAACAACTGAAGCTATTGCTCCAATATCATCAGAAAGTCTTATGTGCTCCATTCCAACTTCACCAACTTTCTTCTTCAATGCTTCTCTGTTTAACTGGAAGGACACAACTACAGGAAGGCTCAATCTCATTGCAATTGATTTTATATGCTTCATCAGTAGCTCCATAGCTTCCCATCTCTGCGTTGTCCTGTGAGGAATATCAAGCAGGTATCCACCATCAATAAACAGAATATCAGGCTTATAAGTTACAACAAGTGAGTAAATGTCATTTATGCTCTTTTTTAACTGTCCTTCAACATAATAAAATGGGTGTTGGTCTTTCAGTTTCTTTATATCTCTTTTTATCATCTTTTCGGTAATGCTTGATAGTTGACCTGTTTTATAGAAATTGTAATCGATTTTTGTTTTTAACGCTAAATGCCTTCTTGCAAAATGCTTAACTTTCATCTCCATACTTATCATCATTGGGATATAACCTGCTTCATGACAGGCATTAGCGGAATAAAGCATAAACATTGATTTTCCTGTTTTAACTCTTGCAACAACAGCATAAACATCTCCTTTCTGGTATCCAGCCGTTAATCTATCAAAAGTGCTCCAACCTGTAGGTATTCCTGTAATACCTTTTGTAGACCTCAAAGATTTAAGTTCATTGACTATTTCCTCACTTAAATCAGAAAAAGTATAAACATCTTTTCCTATGGCATTGACATCTAAATCAATTTCAGTGAGGCTTTCTTTAACCGCATCTATTGCTTTAATAGGGTCTACTTTTTTCAGGTTAGTAGCAACTGAAATAAGATTATCAACTTTTTCAGCCACATAGTTTTTTATCAACTCATCTCTTAAATATTCATAATCCTCCGTTACATCATCTATCTCAATTATTTTATTCTTTACTACAAAATCAACAGAAGGAAGCTTACCGTATTTTTCAAAATAGTCATGTATGGCATCATATGCAAACAAATCATCTTTGTTGAAATAATCTCTGCGGAGTGATACAAACTCTTCAGCAAGATTATCTTTGAGAATTTTTAACAATATTTTACTTCCCACTTGTTTCCTCCATTTCTATTGTTATTTTCTTTACAACATCTGATTTTTTAATAAATCCCCACACTAAATCAATGACATACATTTCATTTGAACTTAAACAACAAACAACGCAATTCTCACTTTTCTTTATAATTGCAGGAACATTTAATCTCCAAACATAATTTGGTATTTTTTCTATGAATTCAACAGTTATCTTATACATAAATTTCCGCCTTTGCAGATAGAGATACAGGAAGCGTTTTTGATACTATAGGAATTTCCCACATTGATTGTGTTGTAATTGACTGGAATATCTGTGGCTCAACATAACTCACAAGATTATCAATATCATCTACTCCAACAAGCAACACTTTTTTCTGACATAGAATAGCAGAAATCATTGAGTTAAGCCTGATAATATCCTCATAAGATTTCCTGATTGATAACTTCATAATTGCAGTGTAATAGAAATAATCATGAAGATTGTTTGGGCTTGGATAGTAAATAACTTTTCTGCCTCTCAATGCAAAGAGTATGGCAAATGCTACAGCAACTTTATCCTTTGCAATACTATCCTGTCCTGACAGAGCAATTGTAACAGCTTTATCGTTTGTGAGACACATATCAACTATTTTCCTCATTTTCTCTTCAAGAGAACCAAGAGATGCAAACAGAGTATTGATACTATCCTCTGTTATGTAGCCATCTGGATTTGAAACAAATCTAAAAGGAATTCTGTTTTTCTTTACCAAGTATTTTACTACTTTTAGAATATCAGGCATACTTTCCTCCTTTTTATAACTTAATTATACCATTATAAACTAATTTTTGTCAAGTTATTTTTCTCTAATTTAAATTTTCCATCTTTAAATTCCTTATAAATGAAGTAATAATCAATGCACTGCCTGTAAATATCAGCTATTGTAATAACATCTTTTGCAACATAAAGTCTTGAACCAAATGTTTTTATCTTTGGGTGCTCTCTATACATTTTCCAGCCACTTACAAAGTCATAAGTAAATGTTGCTATTTCAAAATCAGAGAGATTTAACTGTCTTAACCTCTTCAGATAAGCACGCATAACATAAATAGAAATAGAGCTTTGGTCTCTTACAATATTTGAATCATCATTTATGGCTTTATAAGCTGAATTCAGAAGATTATTGATATTTCTCTCATTGAGTTTCTTTCTCTTAAACCTCTCTGGACTCCAATACTCAATATCAGGGAGTTTTCTTTCTGCATCTTCAAATTTTTGTAACACTTTATCACCTCTATTATATGAATTGGCAGAGCCAACGCTCTGCATAAAATCTTTCATTGTTTTAGACATCTCAACTACAATGTTTTTCAGGTCAAGGAAATCTTGCATTGATACAGAAGTTTTGTCAAGGGAGGGGGGGTCGGCGGAATAGGGGGGGAGGGTAATCCTTGTCTTTGTCTTGTCTTTGTCTTTATCCTCTAATCCAAGATAAACAAGTAATATCTTGTAAAGACTAACAGAGGAATTAAGTAATTCTTTATTATCTTTGTTATTCAATGTTTCTAATAGCATTTCTATATTCTTCTGAATAATATTATTTAAGTTTCCTTTGGAAAATAAGATTAATTCTTTGAATTTTTTTAGATTATCTTGTTTAAAATTATTCCTCCTGTTAAGAAATAGATTGATTATCTTATATATATCTTTTGTTAAGATATTATATATATCTTTATTATTAATATTATCTTTATTATTATATATATCTATAAATATTAAAGAATAAAAAGAATTAATAGAAGTAATATTATCTTTTATATAGTTTGCAAGTTCAACACCTTGACTTCGGTCATCTATTTCAGGCAAAAAAATGTTATTTTTCAATGATTTAGATTTAGAAATAAGCCTGTTAAGGATTTGGATATACCGAAGTTTAATATCAAGAAATCGCTGTGCAAGACGCATCTCGTCAACTGCTGTATTTTCAACAAAACCAATCAATTGTTCTGCTCCAGAGATTATTGTCAAGACTGCTTTATCCAACTCTGTAAGATATTGATTTGTATCGGGAATTTCTATTTTAGATGCGAAGTTGGAATATAAAAACTTCGGTGATACATTTGCCTCGTTTGCCACCATTGTAACACAGTCTTCTATTATCTGTAAGCATGCAAGGAAATGAAGTAGTTTAACTTCGTTGAATTCATACCAAGTCCTGTTTGAACCGTCCCTGTGAGTAATTATCAGAGGCTTTTGAATAGCAGGAAGTCTATATACCGAAGTCAGGTTTTTATAAGTCGTTTTACATGCTACTTTCTTTCTCAACTCGATGATTTCATATTTACTCAAACCAAATAACTCCTGAATTGTTGATTCAGGTTTACAATCCCTGTGATTGCATGGCTCTGAAAATAGAAAGAACTTTTTGCAATCGTTTGCAAAATATTCCTCGATTAAATGAAATACAAATTCTGTTGCTACAACATCTTTTAAATGATGGTTTAAAATGATGTTTTTTACTTCCATGATGCCCTCCTTATAATTGTATTCTGTAACCTTTATTTACATCTTTTATATTGATAGGCTTTCTTATTCTCTTTGGTTTCTTTTTATTTGCAAGTAATACCTTATAATTGATTTTCATTACAAGCTTTCCATCATTGTCAAAAAAATAATCAATGTAATATTTTTTTGCAAGATGCTTTATCCTTTTTATTGCGACATGTCGTGGGAGTATTTGTAAATATTTTGAGCAGAATTGCTTTAAACTTCCGTCAAATATCAATACTTTTTCATAGTTGAAAAGTTCTGAATATGAGTTTATTATTTTATGAATTCTATGAAGTATAATTGAATATACAATTGCATTATTGGGAGCTTCACCTTTGTCTCTTAATACTTTTGCAAGTTCAGTAGTGGCTAAAAATAAATCACCACTTGGAACTATTAGGTCTTCTTTTTTCACTGATAATCCAATCATTTATCAGTCTCCTTATTAGTTTTGACATACTTATATCCATATTTTTACATATCAATTTAAATTCCCTGTATACATCTTCAGGGATAGTAATAACTAACTTCTTATTTTTTCTACGCATTTAAATACAGGAATAACCATTTTCAATGCCTCGCCAACATGCTTTGTAGATAGCTCATCATTTTCAGCAAATGCTAAAATCACAGCATTTTTAATTACAGCTTCAATATCAGCTCCTGTATAATTAATGCATTTGTCTGCAATATATTCTGCAAGAGATTTATTATTTTTAGACTTCGTATATTTTGATAGATGTATCAATGCAATTTCTATTCTATCATTTTTATCAGGATATTTCAACTCAAACATACAATCCCATCTTCCAGCTCTTGTTAATTCTGGAGGAAGCATTGCCGTATTATTTGAAGTTGCAACAATATAAACAAAGAAATCTCTTTCCTGAAGGAAATAAAGCAAATTTGCAACAAGCCTTGCAACAACTCCACCATCAGATATTCCTGATGATTCAACTCCTGCAAGAGTTTTTTCTATCTCATCTATAAGTAAAACACAAGGAGATACTGACTTTATATTTTCAAGCAGTAAGCTTGTATTCTGCTCTGTCTGACCTATCAGAGGATTAAACAGCATGCTTACATCACACCTGTATAGAGGTAAATTGAATTCACTTGCAATAACTTTTGCTATTGTAGTCTTTCCAGTCCCGCTTATTCCACTTATAAGACAGCCTCTTAATAAATTTGAATTAGTGAGTTTCTTTATTTTTGAAATCCACTGCTTTATTTCAGTAAGTCCACCTATTTCATCTATTGACACAAGCTTATCTATTTTTTGCAAAGCCTTTGACTTGAGCACAGTTAATTCTTTTGCCTCATTTATATCCCCACCTATTAAAGCAATGTTTTTAAGTTCATTTAAAGTAAGTGATTGATAGTCATTGACATTATTAACTTTTAATATTTTTTTGATTTCCTCTGGAGACATCTGCGGGAGTTTTGTAACAACAAATAAATCCCTTATTTCATTAGGTATTGAAGATGCATCGCCAGAGAATATAACGTTTATCTGCTTTCCTTCAATTGATTTCTTTAACTCTCTGAATAGAGGTATTATCTGCTTTTTATCTGAAATGAATAAGTGAGCATCGTTGAATAGGAAAACGCATTTATATTTATAGCCTATTATGAATTCAATTGCACTTGCAAATGTATTTGTGTTTTTAACTTTAACTCCATTTATCATCAGCCCATTTCTGTAATCCCATATATAGAAACATACTTTTTCCTTTTTCTTTGAAGTAAGGATAGATGTAAGCCGTTCAATATCAAATGTATCAACCCATATAAAATTAACTCCGTTTTTTATCAATCTCTCAATCATAATTTATTCCTCAAAAAGGTATTTAAATTTTATATCACTAACTTTTTTTCAACAAAGTAAATTTTCCACCGCATTTTACACAAATATTGACATTATCAATATCTTTCTTTCTGATTAGTATTTTATTTTTACATACATCACATTTGCTTTCTATGAAATCATTTCCCAAAGCAAGTATCGCTCTTGAAGTAGCAAGGGATACTATGTTGAAATAATCATTTACAACATCTGCAACATCGCTTGTTGTTATTTTTTTATCCATATTAGAAAGAGTTCCATAGCTCAATTCATTGAAGTATTTAATTAAAAATGATACTAATGTGCATATCTGGCTTTCTCTATCATAATCAAGTAGATTGATTATTTCGAATAATTTATCACTTACCGTATTTATAATTTCCATTCTTGCATTACCATCAAACATATTCTGGACATGTTTGCATATATTTTTTTGTGATTGGCTTATATTCTCATTTTCATATATATCATCAAAATTTAAAAATTCTTTTGTCCCATACTTCTTACTCTTTGCCACTATATTCCTCCCTTAAAAAATATTTCCATGTTTTAGGTATTTTTCTATATATACAAGGCATACGCCTCTTTATATTCAGGTTATTTATTATCTCTTCTATTTTATCACTATCGCATACTATTTTTGTAAGTAGTGTGCGTTTATTTATTTTTAAAGTAAATTCTTCAGTTTCTATATAGATATAGGAAAAATCAGAATAAATTGCATTTATATCATAATCTAATTCCTCAATATAATTTTTTAGATACATTGAAATAATATTTAAAACAGGTCTACGCCTTCTCCATGTTATCTTGTCATATATTAGTTCAATACCGCCTGTCAATTTATTGACACCAAATAAAAAAATGTCATAGATGGAAGCCACAACATCACATAAGACATTAATAAAAGAGCAACCATCTATGACATTTGCATTCAATTGCAAATTTATTCTGTATCCCACCTTTTCAATGCAGGACACAAAATTCTCAAAGTTAAATGGTATTTTAACATACCATTCAATCACTTAACAGGTTTAACCCGTAGCATAGTAACTTCTGATATAGCCTTTGTGAGTTCCTCAATCTGTTTGGGAGTAAGCCATTTTTTAGCTTCAGTAACTTTGATTGACACAACATTGGCTATCTGCTCTTTAGGGATAGATTTTAATGTCTGGACAGGGTCAAGTTCAATTTTAACTGATTTAATAACCTGTAATGCGAAGTCATTTCCGTTTACTTCAGTTTGTCCCTCTGGAATATTTTGCAATATTTCCTCTTTAAGTTGGTTTATTTGCTCTTCAAGTTCTTTCTTTTTCTGAACAAGTAACCCGTAGCTATCAGCTAATTGCGATAAGTTAATCCCTTTGCTTGTTGCCTTTGTTTTTACTTCTGTTTTTGCTCTCATTTTAATACCTCCTATTGTTATTTTAATTTATTATAACATAAACATATTAATTTTGTCAAATATCATTTTTATAGAAAATAACTGGTGCATAATCTTTGCTTATGTCATTCCACACAAGTATTTGAACAAAGCCAAACTTATTCAGGAAATATTGTGTTGCTATCATTGTGAGTAGTGGGTGTCCACATGCAAGCACATAATCCTCTTTGCTTGCTTTCTCTTCTTCAAATTTTCGCTTCATCTCATCTGCAATTTTCTTAATGTTATACAGATTGAATTTTCCTTCTGTTAAATGCACAAACTGTCCAAACCTCTCTGCCTTTGTGTAATCATAATTTCTCTTCTTGTTAACAATAAATACTTTCATAATTATTCCCCCTTT
>Ga0208693_1002258_pt1 | contig 12843 bp, 13 predicted proteins | sample AD_UKC071_MetaG_FD_184438 | JGI IMG/M metagenome (GOLD analysis project Ga0208693, IMG submission 184438) | Active sludge microbial communities of municipal wastewater-treating anaerobic digesters from USA - AD_UKC071_MetaG (SPAdes) (version 2) | ecosystem: Engineered > Bioreactor > Anaerobic >... | reverse complement strand
CCCGGAGCCCAGACTCCCACTGGGGCGTCCACGCCCGATAGCCTGTCCCGATGGACGCAGAAGTTGACCCCTACGCCGCCGCCCAGGACGCCGCACAGGCCCTGCTGCAACGACTCTCGATCGACCGGATCGACGTCGGCCTCGTGCTCGGCTCCGGGTGGTCGGCCGCCATCGACGGCGTCGCCGAGACCATCGCCGAAGCCCCGCTCGGCGAGCTGCCCGGCTTCAACAAGCCCGTCGTCGCCGGCCACGGCGGGGTCGCCCGCGCGCTTCGGACGCCGAGCGGTCGCGTCGCGCTGGTGCTCACCGGACGCACCCACTTCTACGAGGGACGCGGCGTCGCGGCCGTCGCCCACGGCGTCCGGACGATTGCCGCGGCAGGGGCGTCCAGGATCGTGCTGACGAACGGCTGTGGCGGGCTCAACCCGGCGTGGGCGCCGGGCACCCCGGTGCTCATCAGCGACCACATCAACCTGACGGCCACCAGCCCCATCGTGGGCGCCACCTTCGTCGACCTCACCGACGCCTACTCCCCTGAACTGCGGAGGCTCGCCCGCACGATCGACCCGTCGCTGGACGAGGGTGTCTACGTCCAGTTCCCCGGACCGCACTACGAGACCCCCGCCGAGGTGCGCATGGCGCGCACGCTGGGCGGAGACCTGGTGGGCATGTCGACGACGCTGGAGACGATCGCCGCCCGCGAGGCCGGGCTCGAGGTGCTCGGCATTTCGCTGGTCACCAACCCCGCCGCGGGCTACTCCGAGACGCCGCTGAACCACGCCGAGGTGATCCAGGCGGGCAAGGACGCCGTCCCGCGCCTTCGCACGCTGCTCTCCGGCCTGCTGGGCGTGCTGTGATGAGCGCCCTGTACACCGAGGCGCTGGCGTGGGCGAACGCCGATCCGGACGCCGCGACGGCCGAGCAGCTTCGCCGGCTCGTGGCCGCCGCCGAGTTGGGCGACGCGTCCGCGCAGGCCGAGCTGGAGGACGCCTTCTCGGGCACGCTCGAGTTCGGGACGGCCGGTCTGCGGGCTGCCCTGGGCCCTGGTCCGAATCGGATGAACCGCGTGGTCGTCTCGCGCGCCGCTGCGGGGCTGGCGCGCTGGCTGATCGCGCACGGCCACGTGCGTTCCGAGGTCGTCATCGGCTACGACGCGCGGTACAACAGCGACGTCTTCGCGCGTGACACGGCCGAGATCCTGGCCGGCTACGGCCTGCGTCCGCTGCTGTCGGCGACCCGGGTGCCGACGCCGCTGGTGCCGTTCGAGGTCGGACGCCGCGGCGCGGCCGCGGGCGTTGTGGTGACGGCGTCCCATAACCCCCCGGCCGACAACGGGTACAAGGTCTACGTCGGGGCGTCCCAGATCATTCCGCCGACCGACGGCGAGATCGCCGCCGAGATCGCCGCGGTGTCGTCGATGCCGGTGGCCCACCTGCCCCGCTCGTCGGAGTACGAGGTGTTGGGCGACGAGCTCATCGAGCGTTACGTCGAGCGGGCGGCGTCCCTGGTGGCGCCCGAGGCGCCGCGCGACCTGGCCTGGGCGTACACGGCCATGCACGGCGTGGGCCGGGCGATCGTCGACCGCGTCGTGAAGGCCGCGGGCTTCCCGGCCGCTGCGGTGGTCGCCGAGCAGGCCGAGCCGGACCCGGACTTCCCCACCGTGGCATTCCCCAATCCCGAGGAGCCGGGCGCCATCGACCTCTGCCTCGCGACCGCCCGCCGGATCAACGCCGACGTCGCCATCGCCAACGACCCGGACGCCGACCGCTGCGCCGTCGCCGCGGTCATCGGGGGCCAGTGGCAGATGCTCACCGGCGACGAGTTGGGCATGCTGCTGGCCGACGACGCGCTGCGCTCGGGTCGTGACGGCGTCTACGCCTGCTCGATCGTGTCGTCAACGGCCATGAGCGTGATGGCCGCCGCCCACGGGCAACGGTTCGAGCCGACCCTGACCGGGTTCAAGTGGATCGGCCGCGTGCCCGGGCTCGCGTTCGGCTACGAGGAGGCGATCGGCTACTGCACCGATCCCGCGTCCGTGCCGGACAAGGACGGCATCACCGCCCTGGTCCGGGTGCTGACCCTGGTGGCCGGGCTGAAGGCCGAGGGCAAGACGATCGCCGACCGGCTCGACGAGATCGTCCGCACGTACGGGCTGCATCACACGTCGCAGCTCTCGTTCCGGGTCTCGGACCTGTCGATCATCTCGGACGCCATGGCCCGCTTCCGCGCCCACCCGCCGACAGAGCTGGCCGGCGAGGCCGTCGAGGCGTCCGACCTGCTGGACGGCTACCAGGGGCTGCCGCCGACCGACGGCATCCTGGTCGAGGGTCCGTCCGTGCGGGTCGTGGTCAGGCCGTCGGGCACCGAGCCGAAGCTGAAGTGCTACTGCCAGGTGCGGCTGTCGCCTGGGCTCAGCGAGAATCCGGACGCCGCCCGCGTCGCCGCGGCAGGGATGATGGGCGACGTGCGCGCCGACGTGCAGGCGGCGCTGGGCCTGTGACCCGGATCGTCCTGCTGGCCGGCCCGTCCGGCAGTGGCAAGTCGCGCCTCGCGCACGCGGCCGATGCGCTCGTCGTGCGTCTGGACGACTTCTATCGGGACGCCGACGCCCCCGACCTGCCGCGGACGCCGCACGGCTTCATCGACTGGGACGACGTCCGAACCTGGGACGCCGACGGTGCGGTCGCCGCGCTGGCGCACCTCGTCAGCGAGGGTTTCTGCGAGCTGCCGGTCTACTCGATCGCCGAGTCGAAGCGACTCGGCTGGCACCGGCTCGATCTCGGCGAGCACCAAGTGATCGTCGCGGAGGGCATCTTCGCGATCCAGTTGATGGCGATCGCGCGCGACCACGGCCTGGCCGTCGAAGGCCTCTACTTGCACCGGCCCGGCGCCCTGGTCGCGGCGCTGCGGTTCCGTCGAGATCTGGCCCAGAAACGCAAGGCAGTTCCGGTGCTGATCAGGCGCGGCCTGGACCTGTGGCGTGCTCAGCCGTCGCTGGAGCGCAGTGCCGTGGCCGCAGGCTTCGAGCTGGTGACGATGCGCAAAGGCCTGCGCGCGCTGACCGCCTCGTGAAGTTCCACGTGTGACTTTCTCGGGGTAGACGCCAACAACGTCACACGTGAAAGCCGACTGGGCTCAGGCTTGTTTCGTCTCGTCCGGAGCAGCGACGTCGGGGGCCGCGGCGTCGTCCGTCTCGGGGAGGAACTGGGCGACCGGGTCGACCTGAGGCTCCGCGGCCGCCGCCAGCTGCGGGGTCTCCCCCACCGCCAAGCGGGCGGCGCGTCCGGACTCGAGCTGCTGGGCCTCGGCGATCGCCTGCTGGACGCTGCGCTGGGACTCCTCCTCGGCGACCTTCTTGGCGTCCGCGATCTCGGCGAAGACATCGACCCGCTCCGGCGACTTGTACTTGGACTTGTCAGCCGGGGCCAGGGCGCGGGTCACGTCGCCGACGGTCGAGCCGAGGCCCTTGAGGGCGTCGTTCAGCTCCGACGGAATGACCCACACCTTGTTGGCGTCGCCCTGCGCCAGCTTCGGCAGCATCTGCAGGTACTGGTACGACAGCAGCGCCTGGTCGGGCTCGGACGCGTGGATCGCGCCGAACACCGTCGTGATGGCCTGCGCCTCGCCCTCGGCCCGCAGCATGGCGGCCTGCCGATCGGCCTGCGCCCGCAGGACCGCGGACTCCCGCTCGCCCTGCGCCCGCAGGATCGACGACTCGCGGTCACCGGACGCCGACAGGATCTGCGACTGCCGCTGGCCCTCGGCCAACAGGATCTGGGCGCGCTTCTCCCGCTCGGCGCGGGCGCCCTTCTCCATCGCATCGCGGATCGTCGCCGGCGGCTCGATCGAGCGCAGCTCGACGCGGTTGACCTTGATGCCCCACTTGCCGGTGGCCTCGTCCAGCACCGAGCGCAGCTTGTGGTTGATGTCCTCGCGCGAGGTGAGCGTCTGCTCGAGATCCATGCCGCCGATGATGTTGCGCAGGGTGGTCATGGTGAGCTGCTCGATGGCCTGAATGTAGTTCTGGGCCTCGTAGGCCGCGCGGACCGGGTCGACGATCTGGAAGTAGATGACCGAGTCGATGCCGACCATCAGGTTGTCCTCGGTGATGACGCCCTGCGGCGGGAAGGGCACGACCGCCTCGCGCATGTCCATCGTGTAGGCGACCCTGTCGACGATCGGCGTGATCAGGTGCATGCCCGGCTCGATCGTCTTGTGGAACTTGCCCAGCCGCTGGACGATGCCGACCTGCTGCTGCTGAATGACGCGGACGCTCATCACGATGGCCACCACCACCACGATCGCGATCAGGATGAAGGGGATCAGGAAGAGGGGCATTGCGACTCCTTCGACGGGGGGCTACGTCCACCATAGCCCGGGGCACCAGTCCCCCGTCGTCAGCACGTCGCGTGGGCGTCAGACGTTGTCGCCGCCGGTCTGCAGGGCTGCCGCCACCTGGCGTCCGGACGCCGCGTCGCCAGCGTCCGGCCAGACCCAGGAGGCGATCTCGGGCAGGTCCTCGCCCCACGTCATGGCGTACTCGCGGGCGTGGATGCGGGCGTCCATCATCTCCTGACGCAGGACGCCGAACCGCGAACCCAGCCCCGGCACCCGATCGATGACGTCCATGACCAGGTGGTAGCGGTCGATGTCGTTGCGCATGCACATGTCGAAGGGCGTGGTGGTCGAGCCCTTCTCCTTGAAGCCGCGCACGTGCAAGTTGGCGTGGTTGGTGCGCCGGTAGGCGAGCCGGTGGATCAGCCACGGGTAGCCATGGAAGTTGAAGATGATCGGCTTGTCGGTGGTGAAGTAGGTGTCGAACTCGCGGCTGGACAAGCCGTGGGGGTGCTCCCGCTCGTCCTGCAGGCGCATGAGGTCGACGACGTTCACGACGCGCACCTTCAACTCGGGGATCCGGCGGCGCAGGATGTCGGCGGCGGCCAGCACCTCCAGCGTCGGCACGTCGCCGGCGCAGCCCAGGACGACGTCCGGGTCCTGGCCGTCCACCTCGGTGCCCGCCCACTCCCAGATGCCGAGGCCACGGGTGCAGTGCGCGATCGCCTCGTCCATGTTCAGGAACACCGGCTCGGGCTGCTTGCCCGCGACGACGACGTTCACGTACTGCTTGGAGCGCAGGCAATGGTCGTAGGTCGACAGCAGCGTGTTGACGTCCGGCGGCAGGTAGACGCGGACGACCTCCGGCGACTTGTTCATCACGACGTCGAGGAAGCCCGGGTCCTGGTGGCTAAAGCCGTTGTGGTCCTGGCGCCAGACATGGCTCGACAGCAGGTAGTTGAGCGACGCGATCGGACGCCGCCAGCCGATGTGGTTGGTCACCTCCAGCCACTTGGCGTGCTGGTTGAACATCGAGTCGACGATGTGGATGAAGGCCTCGTAGCTGCTCATCATGCCGTGGCGTCCGGTGAGCAGATAGCCCTCCAGCCAGCCCTGGCACTGGTGCTCGCTGAGCATCTCCATGACCTGGCCCGCCTGCGCCATGGGATCGCCGGCGTCGGCGTCCAGGAAGGCGGCCATCCACTGCTTGGGCGTCTCCTCGAAGACGGCCTGCAGGCGGTTGGACGCCGTCTCGTCCGGCCCGAAGACGCGGAAGTTGTCCGGGTTCAACCGAGCCACCTCCCGCAGAAACTCCCCGAGCCGCTTCGTGGACTCGACCATCGGACCACCGTGACCGTCGGCGTCCGGCTCGACCGCGAAGTCGCGGAAGTCGGGCATCACGAGGTCCTTGAGCAGGACGCCCCCGTTGGCGACCGGGTTGGCCGACATGCGCTTGGCGCCCTTGGGACGCAGCGCGTCGAACTCGGCTCGGAAGGCCCCGTGCTCGTCGAAGAGCTCGTTTGCCCGGTAGGACGTCAGCCAATCCGACAGCACCTTCAGGTGCGCATCGCTGTCACGGGCGTTGGCCAGCGGCACCTGGTGGCTTCGCCAGTGCGCCTCGGTCTGCTTGCCGTCGACGGACGCCGGACCGGTCCAGCCCTTGGGGTGTTCGAAGACGATCATGGGCCAGCGCGGACGCTCCTGATCGAGTTCATCGGACGCCGCCGCCTTGGCCTTGATCGCGACGATCATGTCGAGGGCGTCGTCGAGGACGCGGGCGAAGCGCTGGTGGGCCTCGAGATGATCGTCTCCGGCCTCCACCTTGAAGAACAGCGGCTCGTGCCCGTAGCCGCGCATGAGGTCGGCGAGTTCGTCGGTCTCGATGCGGGCCAGCACGGTGGGGTTGGCGATCTTGTAGCCGTTGAGGTGCAGCACCGGCAGCACGACGCCGTCGCGCTTGGGGTTGACGAACTTGTTCGAGTGCCAGGAGGTGGCCAGCGGTCCGGTCTCGGCCTCGCCGTCGCCGACGACCGCGAACGTGATCTGGTCCGGGCTGTTGAAGATCGAGCCGTACGCGTGCGACAGCGCATACCCCAGCTCGCCACCCTCATGGATCGAGCCGGGGGTCTCGGGCGCGACGTGGCTGGGGATGCCCCCGGGGAACGAGAACTGCTTGAACAGCTTGCCGAGCCCCGCTTCGTCGCGGGTGATGTTCGGGTAGACCTCGGTGTAGGTGTCGTCGAGGTAGGTGTTCGCGACGAGGCCGGGTCCGCCGTGACCGGGGCCGGCGACGTAGATCGCGTCCAGGTTGCGCTCGATGATCGCCCGGTTGAAGTGGGCGTAGAGGAAGTTCAGGCCGGGCGTCGTCCCCCAGTGGCCGAGGAGGCGCCGCTTTACGTCGTCGCGGGTCAGCGGACGCCGCAGCAGCGGGTTGTCCAGCAGGTAGATCTGACCCACCGAGAGGTAGTTGGCCGCCCGCCACCAGCCGTCGATGAGCCGGGCGGTGTCGTCGGAGATGATTTCGGGGGCGTCAGCCGGACGGTGCTGCCAGGCGACGGATGCTTGGGGCTCGGACATCGTTTCTCCTCATCAAAGGGCTGAGGGCCCACCACCGTCCGGATCGATCAGCGGGGAGCCCTACACGCGTCCATCTTCGTCGTCAGCGACGGAATGCTCAACTCGCCGGCGCGCCGGGCTCAGGACGTCAGGGGGAGGTGCTTGGGATACACGACGACCGTGACGCCGTCCACCTCCATCACCTCGACCTCGGTGCCGGGGCCGATGGCGGAGCCGTCGTAGGAGCGGGCGCTCCAGACCTCGCCGGAGATCTTCACCTCGCCGGACGCCGGGGTGATCTCGCCGACCGCGAGCCCTGTACTGCCGAGCAGTTTGGACGCCGACGAGCGGTAGCCAGGCGAGTTGTGCAGCCGCTTCAGCAGCGCCGGACGCGTCACGTAGAGCATGAGCAGCGCCACCATGATGGCCACGACGATCTGCCCGACGAGAAGGCCCGGGAACACCAGGGCGACCCCGGCGCCGGCCAGCGCACCGCTCGCCAGCATCAGCAGGGTCAGGTCGAGCGTGAGCATCTCGCTGACCGCCAGACCGCCCGCCAGGACGAGCCAGATGACCCACATGTTCTCACTGAGCCACTCGAGCATGGCGGACCCCTCTCAGCGCCGGACGGCGCGGGCCGTCCAGCGGCCCGCCTCGGTCGAGACGACCAAGGGTAAGCCGAAGGTCGCGCTCAGCGCGTCGTTCGTCAGGATCTCGTGGATGGGCCCGGCGGCCACGATGCCGCCCTCGGCCAGCAGCATCGCGTGCGTGATGCCACGAGGGATCTCTTCGAGGTGATGCGTGACGAGGACCAGCGCCGGCGAGGACTCGTCCTCGGCCAGGTCCCCGAGCGTGTCGACGAGGGCCTCGCGGCCGGCGAGGTCCAGGCCGGCGGCGGGCTCGTCCAGCAGCAGCAGTTCGGGGTCCGTCATCAGAGCGCGGGCGATCTGGACGCGCTTACGTTCGCCCTCGCTCAGCGTGCCGAAGGTGCGCTTGGAGAGGTGCTCGACCTGCAGCTGGCGCATCAGGAAGGCGGCCCGTTTGAGGTCGAGGACGTCGTACTTCTCGTTCCAGCGTCCGATGACGGCATAGGACGCCGAGATCACCACGTTCCCGACGCTCTCGGCCCGCGGGATGCGGTCGGCTAGCGCGGCCGACGTCATGCCGATGCGCGGACGCAGCTCGAACACGTCCACGGCGCCCATCCGCTCACCCAGCAGCGTGACGGTGCCCGCGCTCGGGTGGATCGTGGCGCTGATCAGCTGCAGCAGCGTGGTCTTGCCGGCGCCGTTGGGGCCGATGATCACCCAGCGGTCGGACTCGTCCACGCGCCAGTCGACGTTGTGCAGGAGGGCGTTGCCTCCGCGGACGACGGAGACGCCAGCGAGGTCGACGACGGGTGCCATGGGCCCCAACCTACAAGGTCGGACGCCTCGGGCTCCCGATGGGCCCGCTGGGCGCATCCGTGTCGAGATCGGCCAGACTCAGGGGTTGACCGCCAAGCAGGTCGCGCTGCTGCCGGGGCCGACGGCCTCACCCTCGGACCAGGCGTCACCCTCGACCTCGATCACGCACCGCACCTTGGCGCCGGGGGCGGCTTGGGGACTCACGGTCACCTTCAGCTGGACGACGTCGAACCCGTCGACGGTGTCGATCCGGGACCAGCCCGTGCTCGTCGAGGCGTTGGAGTCGAGAACGTCGTAGCCGTAACTGATGTCGGCCTCGTCCGTCGTCTCGACGATCAGCTTCACCTCGAAGGTGGCCGGTGCGGACACCGGACTCCGAAGAGCTGAACGCGGAGGCGTCCGGATCAGGCTCCCGTGGAGTGCAGGCCGCCGTCGACGTGGATCATCTCGCCGGTCGTCGCCGGGAACCAGTCCGACAGCAGGGCCACGACGGCCTTGGCCGTCGGCGCCGAATCGGTCGGATCCCAGCCCAGCGGCGCGCGCGAGGCCCAGATGTCGTCGAAGGACTCGGCGCCCGGGATGGCCTTCTTCGCGATCGTCTGAATCGGCCCGGCCGCGACGATGTTGCAGCGGATGCCCTCCGGGCCGAGGTAGCGGGCCAGGTAGCGCGAGGTCGACTCCAGGGCCGACTTGGCGACGCCCATCCAGTCGTACTTCGGCCAGCTGATCTGCGCGTCGAACGTCAACCCCACGACGGACGCCCCGCGCGCGAGCAGCGGCTGAGCGGCCACGACGAGCGACTTCAGCGAGAAGGCCGAGGTGTGGACGGCCGTCGCGACGTCGTCCCACTCGGTCGACAGGAACGCCCCGCCGAGCGCCTTCTCGGGGTTGGCGTAGGCGATCGAGTGCACGATGCCGTCCAGGTGATCGACGCCCAGCGCGCGCAGGGCGTCCGCCAGGCCGGCGAGCGCGTCGGCGTCCGTGACGTCGAGATCGATGACCTCCGGAACCGGCTCCAGGCGCTTGACGATGCGTCGCGTCAGGGACGCCGCACGCGGCAGGTTCGACACGATGACGCGCGCGCCCTCGGCCTGTGCGATCTCGGCCACGCGGTAGCCGATGGACGTGTTCATCGTCACACCGGCGACGAGGATGGTCTTGCCGTCAAGAATTCCCATGGTTTCGCTTCCTGAGCTGTTGGAGGGCTGAGGTGGTCGTTCCCTGCACTTGTGGGACCTGAGGTCGTCGGTCCCTGAGCTTGTCGAAGGGGTCAGTGCCCCATTCCGAGGCCGCCGTCGACCGGGATCACGGCGCCGCTGATGTAGCCCGCGCCGTCGGAGGTCAGGAAGGCAACGGTGTTGGCGATGTCGTCGACGGAGCCCATGCGACCGGCCGGGGTCTGCGCCTTGAAGCCGTCGGTCACCTCGGCCGGCAGCACCGCGGTCATCTCGGTCTCGATGAAGCCGGGCGCGACGACGTTGAAGGTGATGCCGCGCTTGCCGACCTCGCGGGTCAGCGAGCGGGCCATGCCGATGAGGGCGGCCTTGGTCGAGCTGTAGTTGACCTGTCCGGCGTTGCCATACAGGCCGACAACCGAGCCCATGAAGACGACGCGTCCGTACTTGTTGCGCATCATCGACTTCACCGCGCGGCGCGCCGTGTAGAAGCAGCCCTTGAGATTGACGTCGATGACGGCGTCCCACTGCTCGTCCGTCATGCGCATGATCAGGCCGTCCTTGGTGATGCCGGCGTTCGCGATCACGATCTCGACCGGACCGTGGGCGGCCTCGGCGGCGGCGAAGGCGGCGTCCACCTGGGCGGCGTCCGTCACGTTGCAGTTGACGCCCAGGGCGCCGGCGGGGGCCTCGCCCCCAAAGTCCGCGCTGCACACCTTGTGGCCCTCGGCCAGGAAGCGCTCGACGATGGCCCTGCCGATGCCCCGGTTGCCTCCGGTCACCAGCACGCTGCGGGAGATGTTCGAATCAGTCACGAAACCTACGCTACCGTAACCAGCCCTCGCTCCCGTCGGAGGTTGACCCTCGATGAGACACCGTGTCGCGCTCGTGGACGCCGACGACGAAACGTCCACAGCCCACCTCCCGAGGCCGGGCTAGGCTGACAAGGTGGCAAACGGACGAAAGGGTGCGATCCCCGCGCTGATCACGAGCGCGCGGATCAGCAAGTCCCTGGACGCCGACCAGCGCATGAAGCGCTACTTGTGGTCGATGACCGTCCGGGTGGTGTGCTTCATCGCCGCGTGCCTGACGCCCTTCCCCGCCAACATCCTGCTCATCGCGGGCGCCGCGATCATCCCGGGCATCGCGGTCATCCTGGCGAACGCGATCGACATGCGCGTCCCCGTCGAGACCGTTTCGGACGCCCCAGGCGCGGTCCCGGCGCTGACCACGGGCGTCGTCGTCCAGGGGGGCGTCGAGGACGCGGTGCTGCTTCCGAACGGAGACGAGCGGTGAGCGAAGCCCCGGCATCCGGCGTCCCGTGGAAGCGCTGGCTGGCGCTGCTGGCGCTCGTGGTCGTGCTGACCGTCGCCTTCGTCAACCTGGCGCAGTGGCAGCTACGGCGCCTCGATGAGAGGCGCGGCACGAACACCACGGTCGTCAACCACGAGGGCGCGCCGGTGCAGCCGTACGAGGCCGTTTTCAACCACCCCATCACCGACGCGGACGCCTGGCAGCGGGTCACCGTCACCGGCACCTTCCTTGCCGACCAGCAGCTGATCGTCCGGTATCGGAATAACGGCGAGGCGGCCGGCTACGAGGTCGTGGTGCCGCTGAAGGCGACCGATGGACGAACCGTCCTGATCGACCGCGGCTTCGTCACGCGTCCCGCGGGCCAGGACTTCCCCACCACCGTCGACGCGCCGCCCCCCGGCCAGGTCACGGTTGTCGGGCACGTGCGGCGCAACGAGCAGGGTCCCGCCAACGCGACGACCCCCGCGTCGGGGTCGGTCCGCCTGATCAACAGCGACGCGATCGGCGCGGCGTCCGGACTGACGCTCGTCAACGGCTACATCGGCGCCCTGGAGGTGACCCCGCCGCAGACCGGCTTCGAGCCGGTCTCCACTCCCCCGCTCGACGAAGGTCCGCACCTGTCGTACGCCCTGCAGTGGGCGTCGTTCGCGATCATCGCCATCGTCGGACTCTTCGTCTTCATCCGCAACGACATCCGAGACCGCAAGAAGGCGGCCGCGAAGGCCGCCAGGCGCGCCGCAGCGTCGGCGTCCGAACCGTCAGCATGAGTCTGGACGCCGCGCGCGGGCTCCTCGCGTGCCCGGTCTGCGGTTCGGGCCTGACCGAGTCGGACACGTCACTGAACTGCGCCAACGCCCATCGCTTCGACGTCGCCCGTCAGGGGTACGTGAACCTGTTGGGCTCGCGTCCGCCGGCCAACGCCGACACGGCCGAGATGGTCGCGGCCCGCGACCGGGTGCTCTCGTCCGGGCTCTACGACCCGATCGCCGAGCAGGTGGCGCGTCGGCTCGCCCAGTCGCCCACGATCGTGGACGTCGGCGCTGGGACGGGCTTCTACCTCGCCCGCGCGCTGGACGCCTCGGGTGGTCGGGGCGTCGCGTTGGACGTCTCGGTGCCCGCGGCGCGCCGAGCGGCGAAGGCTCACGCGCGGGCGGCGTCCGTGGTCGCCGACGTCTGGAGACGCCTCCCGCTCCTGTCGGGGCGCCTCTCGGCGGTGCTGTGCGTCTTCGCGCCGCGCTCGGTGCCGGAGTTCGCGAGAATCCTCATCCCGGGTGGCCTTCTCGTCGTGGTCACGCCGACGGCGTCCCATCTGAGCGGACTGCGCGAGCGGCACGGGCTGCTCGGCATCGAGGCCGACAAGAACGAACGCCTCGCCCGGTCGGCCCTGGGCCTATTCGATCCCACGGCGCGGACGGTCGTCGAGTATCGGGCTGAGGCGTCCGCGGAGCAGGTGCGCGATTTGATCGCGATGGGTCCGAACGCCTTCCACGGCGTCCCGAACGACGTGACCGCGGACACAGTGCAGGTGTCCGTGACGGTGTCTCTCTTCCGCAAGGCCGCCGGGCACGAGTCCGGGCTCGCTTGACCCTGCAGTAGCCGGAGAGTCCATGCTTGCCGTCGTAGGGCGAACATGGCCCCGATGCTCGCACACCCCCGTCGACGGACGCCGTCGCGCTGCTGGCCCGGACGTCGCCGGGCCCCGCCGCTAGGCTGAACGCCCGCCCATCGAGAGGGACACCATGACCTGGCCGGACGCCGTCTGGCGCTTCGCGATCGTGGCCGGCGTCCTGACCATGACCCCCGGACTCGACACGTTGCTGGTCCTGCGCTCGGCGCTACGGGCCGGTCCGAGGGCTGCGTTCGCCACGGCGTCCGGGGTCGCGGTGGGCTGCCTCGTGTGGGGGCTCGCGGCGGCGGTGGGCGTGTCGGCGCTCGTCACCGCCTCGCCGACCGCGTACGCGGTGCTCAAGGTGGCCGGGGCGGTCTACCTCGCCTACCTCGGCGTCCGACTGCTCTGGAATGCTCGGACGCCTCACGCGGCCGAGCCGTCCGAGGAG
>Ga0208693_1002243_pt1 | contig 12895 bp, 8 predicted proteins | sample AD_UKC071_MetaG_FD_184438 | JGI IMG/M metagenome (GOLD analysis project Ga0208693, IMG submission 184438) | Active sludge microbial communities of municipal wastewater-treating anaerobic digesters from USA - AD_UKC071_MetaG (SPAdes) (version 2) | ecosystem: Engineered > Bioreactor > Anaerobic >... | reverse complement strand
CACCAAGTTGCGTAGCCATAAAGGCCTCTGTTGCTGTGCCTATGCCCGGCATAGCAAGAACGTTATATCTGTGACAGGCTTCAATGACGTTTGGTGCCAAGCATGGCGAGACAACAAATTTAGCACCCGCCTTAATACAAGCTACAGCAGTTTCCGAATCGCAGACAGTCCCAGCTCCTATTAAGACATCTTGATCCGCCATATTCTCTTGGAGGATTTCTATGGTTTGTATCGCTTTGGGTACGGTCATGGTGACTTCAATGATCTTTATTCCTCCGTCGCGAATAGAGTTACACAATTTCAATCCTTCCTCTGCGCTTTTAGCTCTTACAACGGCAATTAGTTTTGCAGAAGAAATATATTTAACAACGTCGAACAACTTTCTTATTCCTCCCCTCGTATGGCAATATTTATTTCTTTTATAGTGTTAATAGCGCCTTTTGTTAAAAGGTCGTGTAAATAAAGGGCAATTCTTTCTAACATTTCTGGCACTTTTAATAAAGCTTCGGCTTCTAGTTTTGGATGAGAGAGGGCTTTTTCTGCAATGGTTCGGCATTGTTCTAGGCTTGGAGTGGCATCGGGGATATCCCAAATGTTCTTCATGTACTCAAGTATTTCGCGATCATCCCTGATGGGATATTCTTCTCCATTATCGCGCATGCCAAAGAAAGCTTTTCCGTCAGTTTTTGTGATTTTGTAAAATCTAAGATATCCAGCAATGGATAAAAGTAAGCGATTGGGCAGCTTTTCGCTCATGGAATAGAAATCAACAAGGCTTGGTATTACACGAACGGCGAGTTTACTCGTCGAATTTAAAGTTATGTCCAGCAAGGAGTGCTTAATGTAGGGGTTTTTGAATCTTTCTAGCACTTCTTGTGCGAATGCCGATATTTCTGATTTATTGCCGGGAACGGTAGGAACTACCTCCTCAAAAAGGAGGTCTTTCAAGTATGCACCTATAATTGGATGCTCAACCATTTCTTTTACATAATTTAATCCTGCAGCATAAGCTAAAGTGACAGTGGATGTGTGTCCTCCGTTTAGAATGCGAACCTTTCGTGTTCTGTATGGCGTAATGTCATCGGTGAAGATTACGTTGAGGCCTGACTCGTTTAACGGGAAAATGTCTTTTACAAAGCTTGGTCCCTCTATGACCCATAAATGAAATAGCTCAGATACGACGAGGTTGTTGTCTTCGTATCCCAATCTCTTCGTTAGGTCTCCGATCTCATCCCTTGGATGTCCTGTGACAATCCTGTCAACTAAGGAGCAACAAAACGTACAATCTTTGTCTACCCAGTCGATAAAATCTTTCTCCAAACCAAAATTGTTGCATAGCTTTAATACACATTCCTTCAGTATGTCCCCATTGCGATCTATAAGCTCGCATGGGATAAACACCAACCTAGCCTTATCTTTGCCAAGGGCCTTAAAACGTTCGTAAAGAAGTCTGGTGACTTTGGCAGGAAAAGAGCGAGGCGGATTACTATCGAAGCGATCGTCAGGTGATATGGCAATTCCTGCTTCGGTTGTATTCGAGACGACGATTTTGATGGCGGGGTCTTTTGCTGCATCAAGAACCTTATCCCATTCGCCATAAGACTTAAGGGCTTTGTCAACACTTCCAACGATCCTGATCTCCTCTTTTGGCTGACCTTTATACATTCCGCGGGCTACGTGAGTAAAAAGGCCATCAGAGGCATTAATAGCATCTGCTCTGCCCTCTGGAATTGGTTGAATTATTGTGACGCGACCCCCAAATACATTTTCGTTATTCGCTATTTGGATGAGCGAATCAACAAAGGCCCTCAAGAAATTTCCCTCACCGAATTGCAAAACCTTTACCGGTAAATCGAGGGTCTTCTCTTTAGGAAAAATTATTTCTTTGGATAATATATCTTTTAATGAGTTACGCGTAAGTCTTTGCATATTTAATCCTCCTAAAGTAATTATTATCCCATCAATAAATTAGGAATAAACAAACTCATAACAGGAATGAAAGTGACTAATAATAAAACAACAATCATCGCTAAATAAAAGGGAAGCATCGCCATTGTGGCTTTTTCAATTGGGATTTTCCCAACAGCGCAACCGACGAATAGAGCCGAACCTACTGGGGGAGTGCAGAGTCCTATTGCCAGGTTGAGCATCATCATAATTCCGAATTGTACGGGATCCATGCCTAAATTATTAACAACTATGGGATATAAAATAGGTGTTGTTATCAAGATAAGCGGAGCCATATCCATAATGCATCCTAATAGAAGCAATAGTCCATTGATAAGCAATAATAATAAGATTGGATTTGTTGTAATATTTAAAAGAGAGGCAGTTACGAGAGCAGGAATTCTAAGATATGCTAGTAGCCATCCAAAAGCCTTTGCTGAAGCAATTAAACTCATGACCATTGCAAGGGTCCTTAAGGATGAATAAAGTATTTTGTTCATTCGAGATAAGGGTATCTCCCTGTAAACGAAAAAGGTAATTATAAAGGCATATACACAGGCTATAGCAGCCGATTCAGTAGCTGTGAAGATGCCTGAGATGACACCGCCAAGTATGATTACTGCAGTGAATATTCCAAATAAGGCGTCCTTGGTTATCAAAAGCGCTTCTTTAAAGGAATATGGTCTTTCCGTAGGGTAGTTGCGTTTAACAGCCATTATATAACTCACGATCATCAATGCTATTCCTAGTGTTATTCCTGGGATAAAGCCTCCCAGAAATAAACGACCCACAGAAACCCCGCCTGCGGCGAGTGAATATATGATCATGTTGTGACTTGGTGGGATAATAATTCCTTGACATGCGCTCGTTACTGTGACTGCAACAGAATAGTCGGTGTCGTATCCCTGCTTTTCCATCATTGGTATTAGAATGGCACCTATGGAGGAAACGTCGGCTACTGCTGATCCCGAAATTCCGCCAAAAAATGTACTAGCTAGCACGTTAACAAGAGCTAAACCCCCTCGAAATCTTCCTACAATAACATTTGCAAATTCGACTAAGCGTTTAGAAATCCCACCTTCTCCCATAATCTCGCCTGCAATAATAAAAAACGGTATTGCCATAAGCGAAAAGGACTTAACTCCTTGTACCATTTGCTGTATTATTACCATAAGCGGTATTTTAAGGTATATGGCAGTAAAGATTGACGATGCTGCCAGTGCGAACGTTATCGGAATTCTTAATATTAGCATAGTTGCAAAAGAGCCAAACAAAATCCATGCCGCTATTGCTGTACTTTGCATTAGTCATGACCTCTCAATGAATTGCTAAAGCTCATGATCTCGATTAAACAATTAGAAATGATCAATATTCCTGATAAAATAAGGGGAAAATAAATAACGGATGCTGGTAAATTAGAAGCAGGAAGTATAGATCTAGAAGTTACATTTACCAGTTTTATCCCGTAATGGACCATTATATATCCGACGAATAAAATTGTAATATTTGATAGTTTATTAAGTATAATATCGAGCTTTTGTGCAATTTTATAAGGTAATAAATTCATGTTAATGTGTAACTTCTCCTTCACTCCATGGGCTAAAGCGATGAAAGTAAACCAAACAATACAAACTAACGATATTTCTTCTGCCCATAGAATTCCAGAATTTAGCACATATCGCATAAAAACATTTACCGATACGATTATGACCATTACAGTAAGTAAAATCTTTGCAATCATTATTAGGAAACGATCAATAAAAGCAAGCACTCTATTGAGTTTATCCATTTTTACCAATGCTACCCTCCTGACTTATTGCATGTTATGGATAAAGAGCTTTTATAAATCGTATCTTTATTCATATGCTTCTATTTGTAGTTAAGCTCAATGTATGTTAAGCAATCACGTGTTGATGCCATAATTACTCTTCTCCAGGACGCCCCAGTTTTTACTTAGGCGACCCCGGAGAAGAGTGTGTTTATTTGACCGTGACTAAATAGGATTGTTTATGCCTACTTAACATTTCTAATTTGATTTACTATTTCTTTCAATTCTGGGCTAAGTTCATCGTACATCGGTTGAACTGCCTTTTGAAATTCTTCAAGCGTTTCGTGGGTTAATTCTGTATAAATGCTACCAGCTTTTCTTGTTTTCTCTTCTGCTGATTTTTCGAATTCTTTCCAGAGTTTAATTTGATAGGGAGTGGAGTCCTTTGCTGCTTGTTTGATGATCTCTTGATCTTCTTTTGACAATTTATCCCAAGACAATTTGCTTGCAATTATTATTTCAGGGACTCTAGTATGCCCATCAAGCGTGATGTATTTTGCTACTTCATAATGGCTAGTGGAGTAGTAGCTTGGTATGTTGTTTTCAGCACCATCTATTACACCTGTCTGTAATGCACTATAAACCTCCCCGAATGGCATTGGAGTAGCAACGGCATCTAAGCAAGAAATTAAATCTACCATTAGCTTGCTTTCCTGAACTCTTATTTTCATGCCTTTTAAATCGGATACTGATTTAATTTCTTTTTTAGAGTTATAAAAATGCCTTGCACCTGCATCGTACCAACCGAGTCCAATGAAATTTTTAGTCTCCAAGGAATTTAAGAACGCCTCTCCTATATGTCCATTAAGCACCATCCACATGTGCTCACTGTCTCTGTATAGGTAAGGCATCTGAAGCACATCTAGGTTAGGTGAAAAACTAGCAACTGGAGATATGCTAACACGAGTAATATCTATAGCGCCAAACTGTACTGCTTCGATCACAGATTTTTCTTCTCCCAATTGAGAACTCGGATAAACTTCGATTTTAATACGCCCATTTGTTCTTTCTTCGACCAAACGCGCAAATTCGTAGTCACCTTTTGTTGTAGGATAATCAGGAGCGTGTGTTTCTGCGAGTCTCATCACGATTTGCGGTTGTGCCTGTGCTGGTATGTTAACAGAGAAGAAAAGCCCTAAGACGGCCAATATAACACAAAAAGCAACAAACCTCCTCATAACAATCCCTCCTGTTTTTTAATGGTTCTACTACTATTTACTATTTTATCAATAAATTAATTCTAGATGATATTAGGTTGCAATCTCGTTATATGCTATATACTATTGTACGCTTCATGAAGCTGAAAATATTTCTTCGCGTTATAGTAACATATATCTTGGACTATCCCACCGATAAGTTGATAATCATCTGGCAATTCTCTATTACTCATATCTCTTCCTAAGATATTGCACAGTATTCGTCTAAAATACTCGTGTCTAGGATAGGACAAGAAACTGCGGGAATCTGTGAGCATACCAACAAAAGTCGATAAAACACCTATAGATGAAAGAGCTTCTATTTGCTTAGTCATCCCATCTTTATGGTCGTTAAACCACCATGCCGATCCCATCTGGATTTTGCCTGGCGTAATACCATCCTGAAAACAGCCGATAATAGAGGCGATAAGATCATTATCTCTAGGATTAAGGCAATAAATTATAGTTTTGCCAAGATGGCCAGTCCTGTCTAATTTGTCTAGTAACTTAACCAAAGGCATCCCCTGCTCGAAGTCTCCAATGGAGTCGTATCCGCTATCAGGGCCAAGAAGGGTCATCATTCTTGAGTTGTTGTTTCGCATAGCTCCAAGATGAAGTTGTTGTACCCATTCCTGTTTGTAGTCCATTAAAAGAAGTTCATAAAGCACAGCTGAGCGGAATTTCAAAAGGTCTTTCCTTTCTAGGGGGTGTCCGGATCTTACTTTAACGAAAGCCCTGTTAACCTCTTCGATAGTCCAATCTGCTGAGTAAGCAGTTTCTATGCCATAATCAGATATACGACAGCCGTTTTCATGAAAAAATTGATGCCTTTTCCATAAAGATTCTGTGAAATCTTCAAAGGAATTGATTGAGAGACCTGTTAACCTTTCTAAAGAATTCACCAAATTATTGAATTCTTCCGGAAGATGCGCATCCAAGGCTTTGTCAGGTCTAAAACATGGAAGTACTATTGTCTTGCATTGAGTATCACGGATGGTTTTGTGATGTTCCAGGTTTTCTGCAGGGTAATTAGTAGTACATAAGGCTTCAACCTTAAATTTCTCTAGTATGGACCGTACTGAAAAATCTCTTTGATGTAATAGCTCATTGCACCTATTGTAAATATCACTCGCTGTGTCAGGGTTTAATATCTCATCAATTCCAAATATACGCTTTAATTCCAGATGGGTCCAATGGTAAAGAGGATTACGAACAAGCCTGGGCACGACCGTTGCCCAGGCTTTAAATTTTTCTTCATCAGAGGCATCTCCAGTTATATACTTTTCATCAATACCACACGTTCTCATTGCGCGCCATTTGTAGTGATCTCCGCCTAGCCACACGCGGGTTATATTCTCAAACATTTGGTCGGCCGCAATGTCTGAGGCTGGCAAATGGCAGTGATAGTCAATAATAGGCATAGGTTCTGCATATTCATGATAAAGTTTTTGTGCAGCCTGACTTTCCAGTAAGAAATCATCACTTATAAAAATGTGATTTTCCATAATTATGTGACCCATGCTTTCTTATTAATAATCAGCACAAAAATTCCACACTCTGGAAATATATTCTACATCATGATCGAGAGTTTTGTCAAATTGAAAATGATCGCGTAAAATATTTGTAGGAGATTTTTAGGGGAGAAAAGAAAGTGACCGCTCCTTGAGGACGGTGCAAATTGGATAAGCTGGCTGCCCGAGTCAAAGTTAATGCTCGGGTGGATTCCACTTAAATATATTCCACTTAAATATAATGAAAGGAAAGTGATAGTATGAGTAGCATAAACTTGAGCGTAACAATCTCTGGTCTTGGTTCTAAATTTGCTCCCATTATCTTACAGGGGAATTATATAGAAGAAATAAATAAGGCGAGGGAAATCGGATATAAAGCTATTGAATTGCATATTCGTAACCCTAAAACAATTGATATCTCTGATATAATATCAGTCATAAAAAGCAATAATCTCACCGTATCTACTATAGGAACAGGTCAGGCTTATGTAGATGAAAAAATATGTTTTACTTCTATGGATGAAGGTATACGAAATGCAGCAGTGCAAAGAATTAAAGACCACATTGATTTCGCTGCCCTATTGGAGGCAAAGGTAATAATTGGTACCATTAAAGGTTTGCTTCCTGAAAACAGGAATGAGCGAGAAATAGCCCTAGAAAGAGTCATCACCTGCTTACAAGAGTGTGCTGATTATGCCCGGAATAAAGGTGTGCGACTTGTTTTAGAAGCAATTAACAGATATGAATCAAATTATCTTAATACTGCTGAACAAACAGTTGAATTTATTGAAAAGGTTAGTTCTAGGGCAATCGGTCTACATTTAGACACTTTTCATATGAATATAGAAGAGAAATCTATCGCAGAAACTATAAGACGATATTCTTCTTATTTAGAGCATCTACATTTTGCAGATAGCAATAGGTGTGTGCCTGGTTTGGGTCATATCAATTTTACTGAAATTTTAGCTACTTTACTCGAAATTAACTATGATGGTTATATTGGCATAGAAGCTTTACCCTTACCTGACGGTGATAGCGCTGCTCGACAGGCTCTCTCGTATATTGACGCCCTCTATTCCCGTTTAATATAATAATATAAAGCAGCTGAAACCTATTATTTGAATAACAATATTTTGTAACTTCTATTGCTTGTTTAACATCATTTTGCCCGGTATAACCGGTCAAGTCCTTAATCTTCTGTAAAATTACCCTCTGATTAAATTTAGAGGTTAAACTCCCGCTATAATTGGAGCTACTTCACCCATCTCGCACTGTTGCTTATGTTTCTGCCCCTGTTCCTGTTTTTTCCATTCCCAATATTCATCCATCTCGAAGTACTTCTTGCCTCATTTACCATATTTCGTCCTGTTCCATCAACAACGTACTTACCTGCCTCAACGTCGATACACGGTTCTGCTTTAGTTCTTTGTTGTTCCAGAAGTTGATTTGCAAATTGCTTTAAGACTTTCTTCAAGCTCTCGTCGTTGCCAGAAAATAGATGACGTCAATCCCCCTCATTCAAGGTAAGTAAGCAAGGGGTCATCGCTATCTCTTGGATAGTTTAGGTTTGTGGAAATTTTATTCTATCAGAGGGTGATGACCCCTTCAAATTGCTTTAGAAAGGTGTTGGAATAGGATTGGATCTATTGTTGGAAGAGCACGGGCACTTCTACCCAAAGGCCACGGCCTGTCTGCAAAAAAGACAGAAAAGAGCTTCTTGCTTTCTTCGACTTTCATGCCGTGCATTACAGAAACGGCGGTTTCGCATTAAAGGCTCTAATCTTATAGCAGGGTGATTGAAGGTGTCATTTTCAAGGACGGTATAGGGGTAACGGATCAATTCGAGGAGAGTGTCGCTTGAACGCCATATACCAGGCTTGACAATAGCTCGAAGCGGTTCCAGGAAATTCTACAAAAAACTTGACGCGGTCAAGAGCCATCGATTCTTTGACAATTTACACATGGGTATGGTAGTATGCAAGCAGTTTGCATATGAAGCTCTTTTTAAACCATTCAAAATGCAGGTGATGTAGGGTGAAGCTTCGCGTGCACGATTTAGAAAAGAGCGACGAATGGCAAGAAAGAGGATACGAACTACCTGCTTTTAATTTGCAGGAAATAAAAAAGTCTACAACCAGTGAACCGATATGGCTGCATTTTGGTGCCGGAAACATATTTCGAGCTCTGCCGGCTGCATTGCATCAGACCTTACTCAACAATGGTCTCTGCGATAGAGGAATAATAGCTTGCGAAGCCTTTGACGAGGAAATAATAAGAAAGATTTACGACCCTTACGATAATTTGAGCATTGTCGTTTCGATAAAATCCGACGGATCCATGCAAAAGAAAGTCATAGGAAGTATTGCCGATGCTTTAACCGCAAGCGACAACATTGATAAACTTTCAAGGATTTTTACCTCCCCATCCCTTCAGATGGTAAGTTTTACGATCACCGAAAAGGGATACTCTTTAGTCGATTCGAAGGGGGAACATTTCCCACAGGTCCTCCATGAATTTGAAAATTTCCCTAGCGCACCAAAGACCATAATGTGCCTCGTAACCTTGTTGTGTTATAGAAGATATCAAGCCGGAAGGCTGCCAATTGCTCTGGTAAGCATGGATAATTTCTTTCATAATGGCGACAAGCTCTACGAAGCTATAAATACATTCGCAACAAATTGGGCAAAGAAAGGTTTTGTCGATCTCGGCTTCGTAAATTACATCAACGACCCAAAACTTGTGACTTTTCCCTGGAGCATGATAGATAAGATCACGCCAAGGCCGTCTGAAAAGATAAAGGCCCTGCTGGAATCGGACGGTTTAGAAGACATGGAGATCATATGCACATCCCAAAACACTTACATTGCACCCTTCGTGAATACCGAGCATTTCCACTATCTAGTCATAGAAGATGCTTTTCCGAATTCTCGTCCTCCGCTAGAAAAGGCAGGTGTCATATTTACCGATAAAGACACCGTCGATAAAGTAGAGAGAATGAAAGTTTGCACCTGCTTAAACCCCCTTCATTCGATGCTTGCGATTTTTGGATGTCTTCTCGGATATAAGACCATCTTTGAAGAGATGCGTGACGACGATTTAAAATCCTTGATCGAAAGGGCTGGGTACGACGAGATGTTACCTGTCGTCGTAAACCCCGGCATTATAGATCCCGAGCAGTTCATGCGCGAAGTCATAGAAGAGCGCCTGCCCAATCCCTTCATTCCGGATACTCCACAAAGGATAGCATGTGATACCTCTCAAAAGATTCCGATCCGCTTCGGAGAGACGCTTAAAGCGCACATCGCAAAAGGACACGATATCACTGCTTTGACCTATATTCCCCTTTTTTTCGCTGGATGGCTTCGCTATTTGATTGGAACAGATGATAAAGGAGAGGCATTCGAGCTGAGCCCCGATCCTATGCTTCCCGAATTACACGAAAAAATGAAGCACATATCTATCGGCGACAAAGGCCCCTTTGGCGATATACTCAGGCCTATTTTATCCAACAAATCAATTTTTGGGATCGATCTATGCGAGCACGGCCTTGCGCCTAAAATCGAAGGCATGTTTGAGGAAATGTTGACCGCACCAGGCGCTGTGCGAAGGACGCTTAACAAGTACGTAAATATGGAGGTAGATATATCGTGAAGATGAGCTTTCGTTGGTTTGGACATGGACATGATCGTATTTCTTTAGAACAAATCAGACAAATCCCCGGGGTAGATGTCATCGTAACAAGCCTAATGGATGTCCCGGTAGGAGAGGTGTGGCCATTGGAGCGACTTAAGGCGCTAAAGGCAGAAGTTGAAAGCCACGACCTCAAATTAGAAGTAATTGAAAGCGTAAACGTACATGAGGATATAAAGTTAGGTCTCAAAACGCGGGACAGGTACATAGAAAATTATATAAAGACAATGAAAAACCTTTCCCAAATAGGGGTGAAGGTGATCTGCTATAACTTCATGCCCGCCTTCGACTGGCTGAGGACGGAACTGGAGCACAAACTTGACGAAGGTTCAAGGACCATGGTATACAGGCACGATTTCGTCTCCAAGATAGACCCCGAACACTTTGCCGAGCAGTTCATGGAACAGTCGAAGGATTCAGAACTCCCCGGATGGGAGCCCGAAAGGCTTAAGGAAATCTCAAAGACCATAGAAAGATATAAAGACATGACCGAGGACAAATACTGGAAAAACATCAAATATTTCCTGGACAGCATCATACCTTCTGCCGAGGAGTGCGACATAAAGATGGCCATACACCCAGACGATCCTCCCTGGCCCATTTTCGGTTTACCTAGAGTGATAACGAACCGGGAGAACATTCGCAAATTCCTCGATCTAAATAAAAGCGAATATAACGGAATTACCGTTTGTACCGGTTCTTTGGGAGCAAACAGAGAAAATGATATCCCTGCACTTATACGAGAGTTTGGTAAAGAAAAAAGAATTCATTTTGCACACCTCAGAAACCTTAAGTTTACCTCTGAAAAGGATTTCTACGAATGTGCACATCTGTCAAAATGCGGATCGCTTGACATGTTCGAGATCGTCAAAGCCCTTTATGACATAGGGTTTGATGGGTACGCAAGACCGGACCACGGGCGCATGATATGGGGTGAAACAGGACGACCGGGTTATGGCCTTTACGACAGGGCATTAGGTGCAGTTTACCTGCAGGGTCTGTGGGAAGCAATAGATAAAATGGCAAACAGGTATTAGAAATAGCCTTGCTTGATGGCAGCATTAGAATATTTTAAGCAAAACTTAAATGTGCACGAATTAGACAGATTGACTTATAATCCATTTTTCGAAGCAATCCAGCCACCACATTCTATTTTAGGTCAAAGCCGAGGTAGAGGTTCTCATAGCCAAGAGGTGGATATTGGTGGTATTGCGACGCAGGACCAGGACCTCCTGTAGCCTTGAGGAGCTAAATAAAGCTATCCCGGAATGTTTAGAGCAGCTAAACACGCGTACACTTCGCAGACTCGACAAATTCCAGATAACGTACAATAAATTTCGCACATTTGCGGAAGAAGAGACGAGTTAGGCAGCAGCCCTCGAAAAGGGTACAGTTTGTTTCTGGACAGAGGATCAAATTTCCCTATAGTATGTAAAAAGGTTGGGTAAGGTAAAAAAATATCAAGGACCACCCTCCCTTCGGTAATATGGAGGCAACCTAATAGAGAGGGCATAAAGGTAGCTCAGGTGAACCGTAAAGCGTCTGATGAAGGATATGGACTTAAAAGGAGCGTTTCGTGGTCGAAAATCAAAGACCACGACTCCTGAAAAGTCCCTTGTCGGATCAGCAGATCTGGTGTGTCGAAACTTCACCGCATTTCGCCTTAAGAAACTTCAGGCGGGAGGCCTTACGTACGTTCTCGTGAAGCGCCCTTGCCTACGTAGCGTTCATAGTCGACGTATTTACCAAGTGCATCGTAGGTTGCCGCACCTAGGTCTTTAAATGCCGACCTCACACTTGATGCTTTAGAGCAGGATCTATACGCCCGAAGGAATACGAAGGGGTTGATCCACCATAGCGACCACTTGCCCCAGGTATTTATCCATGCGCTATACTCAAAAGTTACGTGAGGCAGGGATAAAACATATCGTTGGCAGTCTCGATGATCCTTACTAAATGTCTTGACTTGAATGCATAATAGGTTTATATAAGATCGAAGTAATCTCTTAACGCAAGCATTGGTATGACCTTAAAGATATCAAGTTTGCCACGTTTGAGTGGGTGGATTGGTTCAACAACGAGAGGATATTTGATGCGATAGGAAATATTCCGCCTGCAGAACCTTTTAGGAAAAGTATTACAATTTCCAGGAGACTGAGGCCTTAGTGGCTGGACTCAAATAAATGTGTTTTGAGGAGAAGCCGGGGCGGTTTGATTTGATCCTTTTTATTTGTTTCGTTATACTTATTGAGGTATATATATCATATCACAACGTGGACGACCATAGATTGCTTTGCAGTTTGGGAGGTGTAGGTTTTGCTTTGGAAGATAGGGATTATCGGATTTGGAAACGTGGGCCAAGGTTTGGCTCATATATTGAATCGTAAGAAAGAGACTCTCAAACAACGATACGACTTCGAATTCATCGTAAACTTCATAGCCGATCCCGTTAGAGGTTCCCTTTACAACGAGAATGGGCTGGATTTAGATAGCGTATTGAAGGAAATGGCTCTAAAGGGATCTTTAAAAAATAGGTCTGAGTTTACTGATAAAGGTACTTTAGAGCTCATAGAAATGGCTAAAGCAGATATCGTGTCAGAAGCTACGATTACCAATTTTGAAACGGGAGAACCGGGTTTATCGCACATGCGAAAGGCCTTGTCCATTGGCTCTCACGTCGTGACATCGAACAAAGGTCCCATTGCGCTGGCATTGGAAGAACT
>Ga0208693_1002224_pt1 | contig 12966 bp, 10 predicted proteins | sample AD_UKC071_MetaG_FD_184438 | JGI IMG/M metagenome (GOLD analysis project Ga0208693, IMG submission 184438) | Active sludge microbial communities of municipal wastewater-treating anaerobic digesters from USA - AD_UKC071_MetaG (SPAdes) (version 2) | ecosystem: Engineered > Bioreactor > Anaerobic >... | reverse complement strand
GATGGTGCTGCGCCAGGCATGCATGCCGGGGTAGCGGGTGCGCAGTTGCACACCGGTGGCGCGGGCGATGCCCCAGAGCAGGGCCATGCCGATCACACCACGGTAGAACACCAGTTCAGCCGGGCTAAAGTAGGCCGAGCCCATCTTGACGCAGACCCCCATGCTGGCAAACAGAAATGCCGCCAGCACCATCCAGAGCGCTTGCATTAGCTGCACACCCCCAGGCTTCGCTGCGCTCTCGCCAACCCCCTTGCAGGGGGCAACACCAGTGGCCTGGCAGAGCCAGATCCACGGTTTTCGCTGGCCTGGTGCGTGCCTTTGCTGTGTGCTTGTCCCATGGCGTAAGTCGTCATTTTTTTGCTAAATCGGGCTCTGACGCGCATTGGGTATCCGCATGCAGCTATCAAATTTGAATATCTTTGGCGTCCATCACGCCGCGATACCACTCGTGGAAGTGCTGCATGCCGTCTTCCATCGGGCTTTGGTAAGGGCCTACTTCGTTGTCGCCGCGCGCCAGCAGGGCCTTGCGGCCTGCGTCCATGCGTTCACCGATTTCGTCGTCCTCGATGCAGGTTTCCATGTAGGCGGCCTGCTGGGCTTCGACGAATTCGCGCTCGAAGGCGACGATCTCCTCGGGGTAGTAGAACTCCACCATGTTCATCGTCTCGGTCGGGCTGACGGGGTGCAGCGTGGAGACGGTGAGCACATGCGGGTACCACTCCACCATGATGTGGGGGTAGTAGGTGAGCCAGATCGCGCCGTATTTCGGCTGCTCGCCGCCGCGGTAGTCCAGCAGCGCCTTTTGCCAGCGCTGGTACACCGGGCTGCCGGACTGGCGCAGCGCGTTGGCGATGCCCACGGTCTGGACCGAGTATTCGCGGCTGAACTCCCAGCGCAGGTCGTCGCAGGTGACGAAGTTGCCCAGGCCGGGGTGGAAAGGGCCGACGTGGTAGTCCTCCAGGTAGACCTCGATGAAGGTCTTCCAGTTGTAATTGCAGGTGTGCATCTCCACGCGGTCAAGCACATAGCCGTCAAAGTTCAGCTCGGCACGCGGCCCCATGCCGGCCAGGTCGGCGGCGATGTCGCGGCCGTTGTCTTCGAACAGCAGGCCGTTCCACTCTTGCAGCCGGTATTGGTTCAGGCTCAGGCAGGGGTCTTGCGCGAAGTGGGGCGCACCCAGCAATGCGCCCTGGGGCGAATAAGTCCAGCGGTGCAATGGGCAGACGATGTTGCCGCCCGCATGGCCTGCGCCGCGCTCCAGCAGCGAGCCGCGGCCCTTGAGCATCACCGCCTGGCGGTGGCGGCAGACGTTGGAGATGAGGTCCACCCCGCCCTGGGCGTTGCGCACCAAGGCGCGGCCCGCGCCCTCCTGGGGCAGGGCACTATAGTCGCCCACGTTGGGCACGGAAAGCTGATGCCCCACATAGCGGGGCCCTTGCTGGAAGATGGTTTCCAGTTCGCGCCCAAACAGCGCTTCGTCAAAGTAGCTTGAAACTGGTAGTTGGCTTGCGGCCTGCTGCAGTTGAAGACTTAAATCAGACATGGGTGACCTGACCAAGCTCCCCACAGGGAGAAAATGCACACGGAAAGCCCGTGCGCCATCACAAAAAGAAAGCCGACCCGGGGTCGGCATCAGCGGAATGGGATTGTAGCCTGTAGGGTTATTCCCGCACGCCCCCTACGTGAATACGGCGCAACGCTGCGCTGGTGCCGTGGTGCACCAGTTGGGGGCTGGGGGCTGGCGCAACGCCTAAAATAGGCCGCTTTACATGCCAGCCCCGCCACCGGTACGCCGTGCCCGGCTTCGTCTACCCCATGCCCAAGTCCCCCGCGCCCCCATCCACCCCGCCCATGCCCGCGAGCTACGAGGCCGCCCTGCAGGAGCTGGAGCAGCTGGTGGGCCAGCTGGAGTCGGGCCAGATGCCACTGGACCAACTGCTGGGCGGCTACCAGCGTGGCGCGGCCTTGCTGGCCTTCTGCCGCGACCGGCTGACGGCCGTGGAAGAGCAGATCAAGGTGCTCGACGACGGGGTGCTCAAACCCTGGGAGCAAGCATGAGCGCCACAGAGTTTGATTTGCGCGTATGGAGCAGCCTGCGCCTGGCCGAGGTGGAAGCGGCCCTGTCGCACTGGGTGGCTGAAGACGCCCCCGAGCGCCTGAGCGAAGCCATGCGCTACGCCGTGCTGGATGGCGGCAAACGCCTGCGGCCCCTGCTGGTGCTGGCCGCCTGCGAGGCGGTGCGCGGCAACCCCGAGGCGGCGCTGCGTGCGGCCTGCGCGGTGGAGCTGATCCACGCCTATTCCCTGGTGCACGACGACATGCCCTGCATGGACAACGACGTGCTGCGCCGGGGCAAACCCACCGTCCACGTGAAGTTCGGCGAAGCCGGCGCGCTGCTGGCCGGTGACGCCCTGCAGGCGCTGGCCTTCGAGCTGCTGGCCCCCGAGGGCGACGCCGTGCCCGCCACCATCCAGGCCCGCCTGTGCCGCCTGCTGGCGCGCGCTGCCGGGCACGAAGGTATGGCCGGCGGCCAGGCCATCGACCTGGCCAGCGTGGGCCTGGCGCTGGACGAGTCGGCCCTGCGCCGCATGCACCGCATGAAGACCGGCGCCCTGCTGCAGGGCAGCGTGATGATGGGCGTGGCCTGTGGCGAAGCCCCGGCCACCGCCCAGGACGCGCTGCGCAACTACGGCGCGGCCCTCGGCCTGGCCTTCCAGGTGGTGGACGACATCCTCGACGTGACGCAGGACTCCGCCACGCTGGGCAAGACCGCCGGCAAGGACGCCGCCCAGTCCAAGCCCACCTATGTGTCGCTGATGGGGCTGGAGGGTGCCCGCGCCCATGCCGACGACCTGCTGGCGCAGGCCCTGGCGGCGCTGGACTCCAGCCACCTGCACGACACCCAGGCCCTGCGCGCCCTGGCGGTGATGGTGGTGCGGCGCTCCAGTTGACGGGTGGGCAACGGGTTTATGCATGAAATCAGCCATATGCGCTTGTTGTAACTGCGCATGTTGCTATTAAAAACAGAGCAATGACATCCTCCTCGAATGTACCGGCTTCCCTGCCTTCCGCTATGGCCTACCCGCTGCTGTCCCGTGTGGACAGCCCGGCCGATCTGCGGCGCATGGGGCGTGCCGAGCTGAAGACCCTGGCCGCCGAATTGCGCGCCTATGTGATCGACAGCGTGTCCAAGACCGGCGGGCACCTCAGCTCCAACCTGGGCACCGTCGAGCTGACGGTGGCTTTGCACCATGTGTTCCATACGCCGGAAGACCGGCTGGTGTGGGATGTGGGCCACCAGACCTACCCGCACAAGATCCTCACCGGCCGGCGCGACCGCATGGCCACGTTGCGCCAGTTCGGTGGCATCTCGGGCTTTCCGCAGCGCGCTGAAAGTGTGTACGACACCTTTGGCACGGCGCATTCCAGCACCTCCATCTCGGCTGCGCTGGGCATGGCCCTGGCGGCAAAACAGAAGGGTGAAGACCGCTACGCCGTGGCCATCATCGGCGACGGCGCCATGAGCGCCGGCATGGCCTTCGAGGCGCTGAACAACGCGGGTGTGCAGCACGACGCACGGCTGCTGGTGGTGCTCAACGACAACGACATGTCCATCAGCCCACCCGTGGGCGCGCTGAACCGCCACCTGGCCCGGCTGATGAGTGGCCAGTTCTACGCTGCCGCCAAGAACGTGGGCAAGAGTGTGCTCAAGGCTGCGCCGCCCCTGTTCGAGCTGGCCAAACGCTTCGAGCAGCATGCCAAGGGCATGGTGGTGCCGGCCACGCTGTTCGAGCAGTTCGGCTTCAACTACATCGGCCCCATCGACGGTCACGACCTCGACTCGCTGATTCCCACGCTGGAGAACATCAAGCACCTGACCGGTCCGCAGTTCCTGCACGTGGTCACCAAGAAGGGCCAGGGCTACAAGCTGGCCGAGGCCGACCCCGTGGCCTACCACGGGCCGGGCAAGTTCGACCCGGCAGTGGGCCTGGTCAAGCCGGCTGCGCCGCCCAAACAGACCTTCACCCAGGTGTTCGGCCACTGGCTGTGCGACATGGCCGCGCAGGACCAGCGCCTGGTGGGCATCACGCCCGCCATGCGCGAGGGTTCGGGCATGGTCGAGTTCGAAAAGCGCTTCCCCGAGCGCTACTACGATGTGGGCATCGCCGAGCAGCATGCGGTGACCTTCGCCGCCGGGCTGGCCTGCGAAGGACTCAAGCCCGTGGTGGCGATCTACTCCACCTTCCTGCAGCGCGGCTACGACCAGCTGATCCACGACGTGGCGCTGCAGAACCTGCCGGTGGTGTTTGCGCTCGACCGGGCGGGCCTGGTGGGTGCCGACGGCGCCACCCATGCCGGGGCCTACGACATCCCCTTCATCCGCTGCATCCCCAACATGGCCCTGGCCTGCCCGGCCGACGAGCAGGAATGCCGTCAGCTGCTGAGCACCGCGTTTGCGCAGAACCACCCGGTGGCCGTGCGTTACCCGCGTGGCGCTGGTGCGGGTGTGCCCACCACGGCCAGCCTGGAAGGCCTGCCCTACGGCAAGGGCGAAGTGCGCCGTGAAGGCAAAAGTGGCATCGCCATCCTGGCTTTCGGCACGCTGCTGTACCCGGCGCTGCAGGCTGCCGAGGCGCTGGACGCCACGGTGGTCAACATGCGCTGGGCCAAGCCGCTGGACACGGCGCTGCTGCTCGATATTGCAGGCCGCCACACCAGCCTGGTGACGGTGGAAGAGGGCGCCGTGATGGGGGGGGCAGGCAGCGCCGTCAGCGAGGCGCTGCAGGCCGCCGGCCTGAACCTGCCGCTGCTGCAGCTGGGCCTGCGCGACGAGTTCATCGAGCACGGCGACCCGGCGCACCTGCTGGCGCTGCAGGGTCTGGATGCCGAGGGCATCAGCCGCGCGGTGCAGGCACGTTTCCCCCTATAACCGAAGGCCGGCAAGGCCCCGGTGCGTAGAGCTACTGACGCGGGAAAACCCCCACCGGAGGGGGTGCGCCGATTCTTACAATCGACCTGCTTCAAAACATGAAGTGCTTGCGCCAACAAACAGGGAGGCGCGAAGTGATTCCCTCAATCCCAATCGGAGAAACAATCCATGGATCGTCGTTCCCTCATCAAAAATGCCGGTATTGCCGGTGTGTTGGCCGCAGGTGTGGCACCCGCCGTGCATGCGCAGGCCGCAGTGCGCTGGCGCCTGGCATCGAGCTTCCCCAAGTCGCTGGACACCATCTACGGTGGTGCCGAAGTGTTTGCCAAGGCTGTCAAGGACATGTCGGGGGGCAAGTTTGAAATCTCGGTGCACGCTGGTGGTGAACTGATGCCCCCCTTCGGTGTGGTGGACGGCGTGCAGAACGGCACCGTCGATATGTGCCATACCGTGCCTTACTACTTCTATGGCAAGAACCCCGCCTTCGCGCTGGGCTCTGCCGTGCCCTTCGGTCTGAACGCCCGCCAGATGACCTCGTGGATGATGCACGGCAATGGCCGCAAGCTCATGAACGAGTTTTACGCTGGTTACGGCATGGTCAGCTTCCATGGTGGCAACACCGGTACGCAGATGGGCGGCTGGTTCCGCAAGGAAGTGAAGACCATCGCCGACTTCAAGGGCCTGAAGATGCGCCTGGGCGGTGGTCTGATCGGCGACGTGATGACCAAGCTGGGTGCAGTGCCCCAGAGCATCCCTGGCGGCGAAATCTACCAGGCGCTGGAAAAGGGCACCATCGACGCCGCTGAGTGGGTCGGCCCCTATGACGACCAGAAACTGGGCTTCAACAAGGTGGCGCCTTACTACTACTACCCCGGCTGGTGGGAAGGCGGTCCAGAGGTTGACTTCTTCGTCAACCAGAAGGCCCTGGCTGCGCTGTCTCCCGAGAACCGCGCCATTGTCGAAGCTGCCGCCAGCCACGCCCACACCGACATGCTGGCCAAGTACGATGCCCGTAACCCCGGTGCCCTGAAGCAACTCGTAGCCGCCAAGACCAAGGTACTGCCTTTCTCGCAAGGCATTCTGGACGCCTCTTTCAAGGCCTCCATGGAAGTGTTCGCTGAAAACGACGCCAAGAGCCCTGAGTGGAAGAAGATCTACGCCGACATGCGCTCCTTCCAGCGCGACGCGGTGTTGTGGTTCCGCTTTGCCGAATCGGGCTTCGACGCCTTCATGTCCAAGCAAAAGCTGTAAGCAATAGCTGTTTGTTGCTGCTACAGCATCCAAAAGGCCCTTCGGGGCCTTTTTTCATGTCCGGATTTTGCGTGTCTTGCTTGGAGGTATGCAGCGCCACGTCCATATGCGCCGGGACGTAAAAAAGCCACCCTGCATGCAGGGTGGCTTTAGTGAAGCAGCGGGGCATTACGCCCCGTCATCGGCGGCTTACTTCTTCGGTTCGCTGCTGTTCATGGAGTCTTGCATGGCCTTCATCGGGTCGTCTTCGGCGGCAGCGGCCGGGTCAGTCGGCTCGGCGGAAGGCTCCACGCTCGGCATGTTGGCTTCCATCTCTATACGTGCCTTCTCCAGGTCATAGACCTCTGCCTTGTCCAGCCCGCTGGAGACGATGCCTGGGAAGGCAATGATCAGGCCCACCATGATGATCTGGATCAGCACGAAAGGCACGGCGCCCCAATAGATCTGCATCGTGGTCACGGGCTGGATCTGCTTCTTGGTCACGCGGTCGGTGTATTCCTTGGCGGGGGCCACGCTGCGCAGGTAGAACAGCGCGAAGCCAAAAGGCGGGTGCATGAACGAGGTCTGCATGTTCACGGCCAGCAGCACACCGAACCAGATCAGGTCGATGCCCAGCTTCTCGGCCACCGGGGCCAGCAGCGGCACCACGATGAACGACAGCTCGAAGAAGTCCAGGAAGAACGCCAGGAAGAAGATCATGACGTTCACCACGATCAGGAAGCCGATCTGGCCGCCTGGCAGGCCGCTGAGCAGGTGCTCCACCCAACGTGGGCCATCCACACCCTGGAAGACCAGGCCGAAGATGGTAGATCCGATCAGGATGAACACCACAAAACACGACAGCTTCATGGTGGTGTTGAGGGACTGCTTCAGCAGGGGCATGTTCAGGCGCCCACGCGCCATGGCCATGATGAAGGCGCCCAGGGCACCCATCGCACCACCTTCGGTGGGGGTTGCGATGCCCAGGAAGATCGTGCCCAGCACCAGGAAGATCAGCAGCAGCGGCGGGATCAGCACGAAGGTGACACGCTCAGCCATGCGCGACAGCAGGCCCATGCGGGTGACCTTGTTGATGACCGCGATGATGAAAGCCAGCAAAACGCCGGCACACATGGCCACCACAATGGTTTCATCCAGCGCCACCTTCTCAACCAGCTTGCCTTCCCACCAGGTATGCACGGCGGCCATGTTGCGGCCGATGTAGATGGCCAGGGCGCTCGAAACGATGGTCAGGATGACCAGCGAAGGCAGGCCGCTGCTGCCGTCCTTTTCGCGGAAGATACGTGCTTCCGGGGGCAATGCAGGCACCCATTGGGGCTTGATGAAAGCCAGCAACACCACATAGCCCACATAGAAGCCAGTCAGGATGAAGCCGGGCACAAAAGCGCCCTTGTACATGTCACCCACGCTGCGGCCCAGCTGGTCGGCCAGGATGATCAGCACCAGCGACGGCGGGATGATCTGCGCCAGCGTGCCGGACGCTGCAATCACCCCCGACGCCAGCCGGCGGTCATAGCCGTAGCGCAGCATGATGGGCAGGGAGATCAGGCCCATCGAGATCACCGACGCAGCCACCACACCGGTGGTGGCTGCAAGCAGGGCACCCACCAGAATCACGGCAATGGCCAGGCCACCCCGCAGCGGGCCGAACAGCTGACCGATGGTGTCGAGCAAGTCCTCGGCCATGCCGCTGCGCTCCAATATGAGCCCCATCAGCGTGAAGAACGGAATGGCCAGCAGGGTGTCGTTCTGCATGATGCCGAAGATCCGCAAGGGCAGTGCCTGCATCAGCGCTTCGGGCAGCAGGCCCAGCTGAATGCCGATGAAGCCGAAGAAGAGGCCGCAGGCCCCCAGGCTGAATGCCACCGGGAAACCGAATAGCAGGAAGACGATCAGCCCCGCGAACATGATCGGGGCGAAATTGGCGGTAAGGAATTCCATGGTGTGTTCCGATCAGCCTGCGTTGGTTTTGGCTTTACCTTCGGCCAGCCGGCGAATGGACTCGGCGAGTTCTTCCTCGGCCGACTTCTCTTCGCGCTTGATGCCAGGGTCTTCGATGAGGCCTTGCAGGAAAGCGAACCGTTTGATCAGCTCAGACCAGCCCTGCAGCATCAGCAGGCTGAAGCCCAGGGGAATCAGGGCGTACACCGGCCAGCGGATCAGGCCACCGGCGTTGTTCGACATTTCACCGGAGTGGTAACCCTTCAGGAAAAAGGGCATGCTGTACCAGAGCACGGCCAGGCACACAGGTGTCAGGAAGAATGCGAAACCGATGATGTCGATCCAGATCTGCTTGGTTCTGGAAAACTTGCTGTAAATCACGTCGATCTTGACGTGTTCGTTGTTCAGCAGCGTGTAGCCAGCCGCCAGCAAAAACGCGGCAGCAAACAAGTACCACTGCACCTCCAGGAACGCATTCGAGCTGGTGTTGAAAATCTTGCGCACCAGCGCATTGACGCCGCTGATGACGGTGGAGGCCAGGATCAGCCAGATGGCGTATTTGCCAATCTGGCGATTCAGCCAGTCCACAGCATTTGAGAACTTTAATAAGAGGTGCATGTCATCTCCATGTCAGGTGGCCGGTAGGCACGAAAAAACCCGGCGCGCCGATGGGTGGCGGTACGTCGGGTGCTTGATGCTGGGGGGATTTTAGAGGCGACTATATAGGTAGATTTACTAGTCTTGCGGGCGTGTAATCCCCTATGGTTTTCAGCTGGGGCCGGGTGGGCGGCAAGGCGGGTGTTTATTGCAGCACAATGCCCATCCATGCCTTCCAGCAGCCCCTTGCTTGCCGCCGATGCCATCGAGTCCCCCGCCATGCGGCAGGCCGGGCCTGGGCTGCTGTCGCTGGCCCTGATGGACGCACGCAACCACACCCTGCAGCTGCTGACCCTGCACGAGCAGGCGGCCGCCCAGGACGGTGACGAGGTACTGCTCAGTGCCGGCACCGAGGCCGAAGATCTGTTTCCTATCCCTGATGCCCAGCCGCTGTGGCTGGCCGGTTATGCCGGCTGGTTTGCCGAGCGCTGGATCGGCCGCAACACCCAGCGCCACCTGGGCCCGGCCTGCCCGGGGCAGCCGATGCGGCTGGCGTCCATCCAGCCCCAGGCCGACACCTGGTGGAACCCGCGCCTGCAAACCCAGGACGGGGCTGCCACCACCGACCTGCCCGACACCGAGGCCACCCGGGCCTACCTGCTCGAGACACTGGAGAGCACGCTGGAGCTGCTCGACAAGGCGGCGCCGGGCGACGCTGCGCTGTACTTCTACCGCCTGGCCCTGCAGCATGAAGACCTCTGCGGCGAGGCCCTGGTGGTGCAAGCCCAAGCCCAGGGCGTACCCCTCACCATCGACCTGCCCGCTGCCGTGCCACCGGCGGAGGCCGTCGTTCTGCCCGCCGCGCCGTGGACACTGGGCCTGGGGCCACCCGAAGGAGAAGGCGGTTTTGCCTTCGACATCGAGCGGGGCCACCAGCAGACCCAGGTGCCCGCATTCGAGATCGACGCCCACCCGGTCAGCTGGGCGCAGTATGTGGAGTTCGTGGCCGACGGCGGTTACGACCGCGAAGCCCTGTGGCACCCCGCCGGCTGGGCCTGGCTGCAGGGGGCGGATGGCGGGCAGGCCCGGCGCGCACCACGGTATGTGGACCGCATTGGCGCCGCTAACGGCGCCGTCATGCTGACCCGTTTTGGCAAACCCATGCGTGTGGCCGGCCAGCAGCTGGCCATGCACCTGAGCTGGTGGGAGGCCGACGCCTGGTGCCGCTGGGCCGGGCGGCGCCTGCCGTCCGAAGCCGAGTGGGAAATGGCCGCGTTACACGGTGCGCGCCAGGGCTTCCGCTGGGGCGATGTGCACGAATGGGTGGCCAACACCCTGCACCCCTGGGAAGGGTTCCAGCCGGGGCCGTGGTCGCGTTATGCCAGCCCGTTCCTGGGCCGGGCGCGGGTGCTGCGGGGCGCCTCGTTCGCCACCCGCCAGCGCATGAAACACCCGCGTTTCCGGGGGTTTGCGCTGCCGGCATGGGATGCGGGATTTGTGGGTTTCCGCTCGTGCAGCATTTGATTTCCAGGAGGGGTTGATTCCATGCCTGTCGTACACGATCTTCTGGGCAGCACCCTGCCCATCATCCAGGCGCCTATGGCCGGCGTGCAGGGCCACGCGCTGGCGGCGGCCGTGCATGGCGCGGGTGGGCTGGGCTCGATACCCTGCGCCATGCTCACGCCCGACGGGCTGCGCCAGGAGCTGCAGACCCTTTCCGCGTTGGTGGGCACGGCCTTCAACGTCAATTTCTTCTGCCACCAGCCTCCCACCCCCGACGCCGCGCGGGACGCCATCTGGCGCGCAGCACTTGCGCCGTACCACGCCGAATTCGGCATTGACCCTGCCAGCATCGGCGCGGGTGCCGGGCGGGCGCCGTTCAGCGCCGAGATCGCCGATATCGTCGAGCCCTTCAAACCCCGGGTGGTCAGCTTCCACTTCGGCCTGCCCGAGCCCGCCCTGCTGGCGCGCGTGAAAGGCTGGGGCGCCACCGTGCTGTCCAGCGCCACCACCGTGGACGAGGCCCGCTGGCTGGAGGCCCATGGTGTGGACGCCGTCATCGCCCAGGGGCTGGAGGCCGGTGGCCACCGGGGCCACTTTCTGTCGCACGACCTGAGCGTGCAGATGGGCACCATGGCCCTGCTGCCCCAGGTGGTGCAGGCGGTGAAGGTGCCGGTGATTGCCGCGGGGGGCATTGCCGACGCAACTGGTGTGGCCGCCGCACTGGCGCTGGGTGCCACGGCGGCGCAGGTGGGCACGGCCTACCTGCTGTGCCCCGAGGCCACCACCAGTGCCATCCACCGCGCAGCGCTGCAGAGCGAGGCGGCCCGCCACACCGCGCTGACCAATCTGTTCACGGGCCGCCCGGCACGCGGCATCGTGAACCGGGTGATGCGGGAACTGGGGGCGCTGAGCCCGAGTGCCCCGGCGTTTCCGCTGGCCACGGCGGCCATGGCGCCGCTGCGGGCACGGGCCGAGGCGCAGGGCAGCGGGGACTTTTCGCCTTTGTGGTCGGGGCAGAACGCGAGTGGCTGCCGCGCGGTGGGCGCTGCGGAACTCACCCGTGCACTGGCAGGCGGGTGACGATTCGCTATCGTTTGAGGAGCACTGTGCCGCCGAATTACGGTCGCGCAGGGCCCTTTTTGTTGCTGAAATTCCACCAGGGCAGTAGCCGGTGCAGGGCCTGCACTTCGCCGCTGTCCGCCGCCGCGTAACCGGGCAGGGTGCCCAGCAGGTGCTGCCAGGTGGGGCTGCGCAGCACCGCCAGCAGGGCCTGGGTGGCCGGCTGCTCCAGGGTGGACTTGAGGCAGACCAGGTGGTAACGCTCCTGCACCAGCGGCACAAAGTCGAGCTGCTGCGCATAGGCCGCTGATTGCAGGCCCAGGCCTGCGTCGGCCTGGCCGGACGCAATGGCGTGGGCCACGGCGGCGTGCGACGGCTCGGTGCGGTCGTAACCCTGCAGGCCACTGGCCTCAACGCCTTCGCGCTCCAGCAGTTCGTCCAGCAGCACCCGGGTGCCGGTGCCCAGCGGGCGGTTCACGAAGCGGGCGGCCTTGCGCTGCACGTCGGCCAGCGACGCGAGCCCCAGCGGGTTGCCCGGTGCCACGATCAGCCCCTGGCTGCGGCGGGCGAAGCCGATGACCTTGTGCAGCCCCGGCGTCAGCAGCGGCTGGTAGGTGCGCTGCGCCAGCGAGCCGGTGGCCGGCTGCTCCAGCGTGTGGAAACCCGCCATGGTGCAGCGGCCCTGGTTCAGGGCGCTGATGGCGTCCACGCTGCCGGTGAACTGGATGTCCAGCTGCAGGCCGGTGGCTGCGGTGTGCGCCCGCAGCTGCGCCAGAGCATCGTCGTGGCTGGCGTGGAAGGCAAGCACATGGGTGTTGTCGTCGAAGGCCACCGCAAAGGCGCGTTCCAGGTCGGCATGCAGGGCGGCGATCTGCGCGCTCAGCCGGGCCTGGGCCTGGCGCTCGGCCCACAGCAGCTTGTCACCGAATTCGGACAGGCGCGCCGCCTGGCCTTTTTCCCAGACGATCAGCGGGCGGCCCAGCTGGGCTTCCCAGCGCTTGAGCTCGCCCCAGACATGGCGGTAAGACAGGTCCAGCGAGCGCGCCGCCGAGGAGATGGAGCCCTGCTCGCGCACCGCATGCAGCAGGTCCATCAGCGGATTGCGGATGCGGTCGCTCGGGCTGCGGCGTGCGGCCAGCGAGTAGGAGAGTTCGACTTTGTGCAAGGTGGTGGGTTGCAGTACGTGGCCGGGGGATTATCCCTAGCGTGTCGGCGCGCTGTGGCGAATTGCGCTAGTGTGCGGTCTGTTTTGTTTTTTCAACCCAACCCTCTGAACCCAAGGACGCTGCCATGCTGAACCGCGACCAGAAGAGTGATTTTGATGCGCTGCTGCCCGGCGCCACCACCGAGGCCGGCGCCAGCCGCCGCACCGCGCTGAAAGCGGCGCTGGGGGTGGGCTATGCCGCGTCGGTGATGCCGATCGCCGCCCAGACGGCCATCAAGACCTCTTCCGACGGACTGCGTACCGGGCAGATCTCCTTCGAGGTGAACGGCTTCAAGGTGCCGGCTTTCTATGCGGCGCCCGAGGGCAAGACCCACCTGCCGGTGGTGCTGGTGGTGCAGGAGATCTTTGGGGTGCACGAGTACATCGCCGACACCGCGCGCCGCTTCGCCAAGGCGGGCTACCTGGCCATCGCGCCCGACCTGTACGCCCGCCAGGGCGATGCCAGCAAGTACACCGAGAT
>Ga0208693_1002201_pt1 | contig 13043 bp, 10 predicted proteins | sample AD_UKC071_MetaG_FD_184438 | JGI IMG/M metagenome (GOLD analysis project Ga0208693, IMG submission 184438) | Active sludge microbial communities of municipal wastewater-treating anaerobic digesters from USA - AD_UKC071_MetaG (SPAdes) (version 2) | ecosystem: Engineered > Bioreactor > Anaerobic >... | reverse complement strand
GCCAATTGGTATGCCGTCATTGGGACGCTTGTTTTGGCAGCGGGATTTGCCGTGCATATCATTTATGCCATCATGCTTACCTTGCAAAACAGGAAAGCACGTGGCAAGGATCGTTACGCTTCCTCAAGCAAAACTCCCACCGAATGGTCTTCCAAAAACATGTTTGTACTGGGGCTGTGTATAGTGCTTTTTTTGATTCTTCATTTATACCAATTATGGTTTAATATGCAGTTTAAGGAATTGATAGGCGACCCCACAGCCGTCAGTAAAGGCTCGGAACTGGTAGTTCCTCTCTTTCAAAATATTTGGGTTGTGCTTGTCTACCTTGCCGCCTTTGTGCTATTATGGTTTCATTTGACTCATGGTTTTTGGAGCGCACTGCACACTATCGGTTGGAGCAATACAGTATGGCTGAAACGCATAAAAGTAATCGGGAATATTTTTGCCACGATTATTCTGATCGGGTTTTCAATTATACCTCTTTACATTTACTTCGCCTATTAAAGTGGCCATTCCCCTTTTAATTTCACTTTTAAACTACTAACGAAAATTTTCAGATATGACTCAAATAAACTCAAAAATCCCCGAAGGGCCTCTTGCCGAAAAATGGACAAATTACAAAGACCACCAGAAATTAGTGAATCCGGCCAATAAAAGGCATCTCGATATCATTGTTGTGGGCACAGGTTTAGCAGGTGCTTCAGCAGCCGCATCACTTGGCGAACTCGGATTCAATGTCTTAAATTTCTGTATCCAAGATTCTCCTCGTCGTGCACACTCTATTGCTGCGCAAGGAGGAATCAATGCGGCAAAAAATTATCAAAATGATGGCGACTCCGTTTATCGCTTATTTTACGATACCATCAAAGGAGGCGATTACCGCGCACGCGAAGCCAATGTTTACCGTTTAGCCGAAATTTCCAACGATATCATTGATCTATCCGTTGCTCAAGGAGTTCCTTTTGCCCGCGAATACGGAGGTTTGCTCGACAATCGTTCGTTTGGAGGTGCACAAGTATCGCGAACCTTTTATGCACGTGGTCAAACAGGGCAACAACTGCTGGTTGGTGCATATTCGGCATTGAGCCGCGCCATTCACAAAGGTCAGGTAAAAATGTACACCCGTCGCGAAATGCTCGATTTAATTGTGATTGACGGTCGCGCTCGGGGAATTATTGTAAGAAATCTGGTTACGGGAAAAATAGAACGTTACGCTGCACATGCCGTAGTTGTAGCAACCGGCGGATACGGAAATACCTATTTCCTTTCTACAAACGCCATGAGTTCCAACGGATCGGCAGCGTGGCAATGTTATAAAAAAGGAGCATATTTTGCCAATCCGTGTATGACTCAAATTCATCCGACATGTATTCCCGTTCAAGGTGAATTTCAATCGAAACTCACCCTTATGTCGGAATCGCTCCGAAATGATGGACGCATCTGGGTGCCAAAGAAAAAAGAAGATGCCGAAGCTATCCGCGCAGGTAAACTCAAACCGACCGACATTAAAGAAGAAGACCGCGATTACTATTTAGAGCGTCGTTATCCGGCTTACGGTAATCTTGTACCTCGCGATGTTGCATCGCGTGCAGCCAAAGAACGCTGCGATGCCGGTTATGGTGTTGGGCCCACAGGATATGCTGTTTATCTGGATTTTTCGGATGCCATTAAACGCTTAGGGAAAAGTGTTATTGAGGAAAAATACGGCAATCTTTTTCAGATGTACAAAAAAATTATGAACGAAGACCCATACGAAACCCCGATGATGATTTATCCGGCCATTCATTATACAATGGGGGGAATTTGGGTTGACTACGAGCTCATGACTTCCATTCCGGGTCTTTTTGCTATCGGAGAAGCCAATTTTTCCGATCATGGAGCAAACCGTTTAGGAGCTTCCGCATTGATGCAAGGATTGGCAGACGGATATTTTATTCTTCCATACACTATGCAAAATTACCTTGCTGATCAAATTCAGGTACCGCGATTCGATACCAATCGCCCGGAATTCGATGAAGCAGAAAAAGGCATTGAGGAGCGTATTTCAAAACTTATGCACATTAATGGCAAACATTCGGTTGACTATTTCCATAAAAAATTAGGTCACATCATGTGGGAATACGTGGGCATGTCGCGCAGTGCGGAAGGATTGAAATTTGCACTGAAAGAAATTAAAGCATTGAAAAAAGAATTTTGGACGGATGTTCGCATTCCGGGAACAGAAGAAACCGTGAATCCCGAACTTGAAAAAGCCCTTCGACTTGCCGACTTCTTTGAGATAGGAGAGCTGATAGCGCTTGACGCTCTTCATCGTGAAGAATCGTGTGGCGGCCATTTCCGGTCAGAATATCAGACGCCCGACGGCGAAGCGCTTCGCAACGACGAAGAATTCTCCTTCGTTTCGTGTTGGGAATATCAGGGCGAAGACAAAGAGCCTATTCTGCACAAAGAACCCCTAAATTATCAATTCGTGGTTCCTCAACAACGTAACTATAAGTCATAATACAAAAACGATTGCTCTATGGATAAAAATATAAATATCAAATTAAGAATCTGGCGTCAGAAAGGGCCGAAAGAAAAAGGTGCTTTTGAGACCTATGAATTGAAAAATGTGTATCAAGGAAGCTCATTCCTGGAAATGCTCGATATGCTGAACGACCAGCTCGTCAGCGAAGGTAAAGAGCCGGTTGCTTTCGATCACGACTGCCGGGAAGGGATTTGCGGAATGTGCAGTCTTTACGTAAACGGCCATCCACATGGTCCGGACGAAGAAATAACCACCTGTCAACTATATATGCGCAAATTTAACGATGGCGACACCATTACCATTGAACCTTGGCGATCGGCCGGCTTTCCCGTTGTTAAAGACCTTATGGTCGATCGTTCCGCATTCGATAAAATCATTCAGGCAGGAGGATACATTTCCGTCAACACAGGTGGCACTCCCGACGCCAATACCATTCCCATCCCAAAAGACAACGCCGAAGCCGCTATGGATGCCGCAGCATGTATAGGCTGTGGAGCATGTGTTGCAGCATGTAAAAATGGATCGGCAATGTTGTTTGTTGCGGCAAAAGTAAGCCATTTGGCCCTCTTGCCTCAAGGACGAATCGAAGCAGCTAAACGTGCCAAAGCCATGGTGGCAAAAATGGATGAATTGGGATTCGGAAATTGCACCAATACCGGCGCATGCGAAGTTGAATGCCCCAAAAATATTTCAATCACCAATATTGCACGTCTGAATCGCGAATTCTTGAAAGCAAAATTCAAAGATTAAAAACCAAATTATAATTCAACATATTTTGAAGCATTTTGTTTCTATTAAAAGAAGCGAAATGCTTTTTTTATTATAATAAACAATAGTCTATGTTAACATCCTTTTGATCCTCTATTTTGTTATATATACGTTAATTGATTAAGTTTGACTTTAAAAACCCAACCAAATGCAAGAAGAGTATGTCTTACCAACTAAAATTGGATAAATATGAAAAAATTAATCCTTAACACAACAATTATCATTTTGTCTATGCTTGCTCTGCCGGCTTTTTCGCAAATTCGATTTGGCATAAGGGGAGATATAGGGCTCAATAACCCAACTTTTACCAGCAACGCATTGAAAGTCGAGAACATGACAAATTACAGTATCGGACCTTCTCTGGAAAGCATGCTCAATTTATTTGTTGCCGATGTAGGCATTGATGCATCGCTTTTATATTCAAACAATCGAATGACTGTGTCAACAATAGAAAACGAAAATATCTCGAAAAAAATCACAAACCACTATGTTAAACTTCCCGTGAATTTGAAAGTTAAATTCGGCATCGGGCTGCATCTGATAAAAATGTACGCAGCAGTGGGCCCCTATGCAGCTTATCTGATTTCGGGAGATAAAATCAAACTCGACGATGCAGTAGAAAATGTAAAAGCCAAATCATTCGAAGCGGGAACCAATATCGGCGTGGGGTTTGAAGTGCTAAGGATATTTCAGCTGGGTGTAAATTATGGCATTAAACATACCGATAATTACAAAATCGATAAGCCCGATTGGAGCGATCCGTTGAACGGAAAAACAAAGTGCTGGTCGATTATCGGATCGATATATCTCTAAATTAAATGTTTGCCGATGTAATTCTTCCTCTCCCCCTTTCCAATACTTTTACTTATGCTGTTCCAACAAAAATGTGCAATAAGATTGGAAAAGGATTTCGTGTGATTGTTCCTTTCGGAAAACGAAAATATTACACAGCCGTTGTTGTCGCACTTCATGAAAAGAAGCCAAAATCGGTCGAGACAAAAGAAATTTATTCCCTTATCGACCACCACCCCATCGTAAACGATTACCAACTCAAATTATGGGAATGGATTTCTTTTTATTATTTATCGTCGCTTGGCGATGTGTATAAAGCAGCGGTACCTGCTAAACTCAGGATGGAAAGCGAAACTAGCGTCGAATTAAAAAAAACAGAAGAAAATAATTCCCCTCTTACTCCAACCGAGAAAAAAATAACAACTTATTTACAAGACAAGGGAGCAGCAAAAATATCGGAACTCGAAAAAAATCTGCAAATACCAACCATTTTTTCTTACATTTATAGACTAACGGAAAAGGGAATCATCACCACCTACGAAACCATTGAACACAAATTTAAACCGAAAACCGAAAAATTTATTTCCATTAATCCCGAAATAGATAAAAACGACATTCCGGCACTTATCGGCAGAGCAAAGAAACAACAGCTACTTTACGAACAAATAATTTCTTTGCTTTCAAAAAAAAATATCCCATATATAAGCCGAGAAGAAATACGTAAAGAAACTAAAGCCTCTTCTTCCGTTCTCGGCGGATTGATCAAAAAAAATATTTTACGCCAATTTTCCAAAGAAGTAAGTCGCATTGCTTCGGAAGCAACACCTACACGAAAACCATTCCCTTTAAGCGAACATCAACAACAAGCATTTGACGAAATATGCAATTGCTTTACCAATACAAACACCTGCTTATTACATGGAGTCACCTCGAGCGGGAAAACCGAGATTTATATCCATCTCATCGAAAAGATGCTTCAAGAAGGAAAACAAACCCTTTATCTCGTGCCCGAAATTGCCCTTACCACCCAGCTCACCCAACGACTACAAGCCGTATTTGGCGACAAATTGGGCATCTATCATTCGAAAATAAATGATAACGAACGTACCGAAATCTGGCAGAAAATGCTATCGGATCACCCTTACGAAATCGTTATCGGCGTACGCTCCTCTTTATTTCTTCCGTTTCATCAATTGGGATTGATCATTGTAGACGAAGAACACGAAAGCAGTTACAAACAACAGCAAGTTGCCCCGCGTTATCACGCTCGCGACACAGCCATCGTGTTGGCACATTTGATGGGTGCAAAAACATTGCTGGGATCGGCTACTCCCGCTATTGAATCTTTTTACAACGCAAAAAGAGGTAAATACGGCCTTGTTACACTAACAAGACGCTTCGAAGAAGTGCTCATGCCGGAAATCATAATCGAGAACACCAAAGAATTGCGCCGAAAAAGGAAAATGAAATCCATTTTCACCCCTACCCTTATCGATCATATCCGGCAAGCACTGGAAAATGAAGAACAGGTTATTCTCTTTCGCAACAGAAGAGGGTTTGCACCAAGAATAGAATGTAAACTTTGTGCATGGACTCCCAAATGCAAGCATTGCGATGTAACTCTTACTTATCATAAATACCGCAACGAATTGATATGCCACTATTGCAATAGAGCTTATCCTACACCCACAGAATGCCCTGTATGTCACGAAAAAAGTTTGGAATTTATCGGCCAAGGAACGGAACAAGTTGAAGAAGAAGTTTTGCGTCTTTTCCCGGGAACAAGTGTTGCCCGTATGGACACCGATACAACACAGGGGAAAAAAGCATACGAGCGAATCATCACCGATTTCCAAAACAAAAAGATTCAGATATTAGTAGGTACTCAAATGGTTTCGAAAGGTTTGGATTTCGATAATGTGAGTGTAGTAGGAATTATTGCAGCCGACAGCTTGCTAAATTACCCCGATTTCCGCTCCCATGAACGCGGATTTCAACTCATGATGCAGGCAAGTGGCCGTGCCGGACGGCGCAACAAGCGTGGGACAGTTATCATTCAAACTACACAGCCCGAACTACCCATTTATCAATTTATTGCTGAGAACAACTATGAGGGGTTTTTCAATATGCAATTAGCAGAACGAAAAATCTTCAAATATCCTCCTTTCTATCGCTTAATTTCTATTGAATTGAAAGACAAAAACGAACAACGAGCCGATGCCGCTTCACATTATTTTACCAACATATTACGTGGCTCACTTCAAGACAAAATACTTGGACCGAATAAACCGGTTATAAGCAGAATCCGATCGTATTATATCCGTGAAATTCTGCTCAAACTGGAAAATAATTTATCTGCATCGTTCGTGAGAAAATGTATTCGCCAAACCGAACAGCGTATGCGAGAAAAACCGGAATTCAGATACGTGGTGTTAAACTATGATGTTGATCCTGTATAAACTCCCTTAAAAACACAAAAAACCGGCATTTCAAAAAGCAATGCCGGTTTTTTTGCCTATTTTTTTCCTTCCATTCACATGGAATATCATTTCATTTCAACTTCTTCTTTGAGATCTATTTCGTTTCCATCTTTATCGTAAAATACATATTCTAAAAATCCGAGATTTTGATCCGGGATAATTTTTATGTTTACATTGTATTTTTTCCTCCATTGATGCTTCAACGAAAATAACCCCTTTTCTACATACGCTGCCACATAGGGATGAATATGCAGACTAAATTTCTTCACTTTAAGCTTATTGGCCAAATAATCAATTTTACCTTCCAGTGTGTCGGTAAACAAAAGAGACGATTTGATTTTTCCTTTACCAAAACAGGTGGGGCAAACTTCACTGGTAGCAACTTCAATTTCGGGGCGCACACGTTGACGCGTTATCTGCATTAATCCGAACTTACTTAGAGGCAATATATTGTGTTTAGCCCTATCGTGAGCCATAAAATCTTGCATTTTAGCCAGTAAATTGGTTCGATGTTCACCTTTGATCATATCGATGAAATCGATCACAATAATCCCCCCCATATCACGCAAACGCAATTGACGGGCAATTTCTTCGGCTGCTGCAACATTTACTTCAAATGCATTTTCCTCTTGTCCGAGCGACGATTTATTTCGGTTTCCGCTATTTACATCGATCACATGTAAGGCTTCGGTATGCTCAATAATCAAATAAGCACCATTTTTGAAAGTGACTGTTTTTCCAAAAAGCTGTTTAATTTGTTTCGTAACACCAAAATTGTCCATAATAGGCAAAGCACCCGTATAAAGTTTAACGATATTCTTCCTGTCCGGTGCAATAAGACCTACATAATCGGCAATTTGTTTGGCTACGTCTTTATCATTAACATGAATGTTCCCAAAAGAGGGATTAAAGATATCGCGAAGCAAAGCAACTGTTCTTGAGGTTTCTTCATAAAGGAGTGCAGGTGCTTTTGCTTTCAACAACTTTCTACACGTGTCTTCCCACTTCTGAATCAACAATTTGAGCTCGGCATCGAGTTCCGCAACACGTTTTCCCTCGGCATTGGTGCGAATAATCACACCGAAATTTTTGGGTTTTATACTCTGTACAAGTTGTCGCAAACGGGCACGCTCTTCGCGTGATTTTATTTTTTGTGATACCGATACTCTATCAATAAACGGTATCAGTACCAGAAAACGACCGGCAAAAGAAATCTCAGCGGTCAACCGTGGACCTTTGGTTGAAATGGGTTCTTTGGCAATCTGTACAAGGATTTCTTGACCCACTTTCAAAACGTCAGTTATACTGCCACTTTTGTCAATATCGGGCTGCAGTTTCATTTTCTGAACCTGCGGTATTTTTTTCTTATTTGCGACTAACTTCTGAAAATATAAAACCGAATTAAATTCTGCCCCTAGATCTAAATAGTGAAGAAAAGCGTCCTTTTTGTGTCCTACATCCACAAATGCGGCATTGAGAGCGGGCATCAATTTTTTAACCCGTCCCAAATAGATGTTACCAACCGCAAAAGATTCATCGCGTCTTTCTTTTTGTAATTCTACCAATTTCTTGTTCTCAAGAACTGCAATGGTAATCTCTTTGGGTTGAACATCCACAACAAGTTCGCTTACCACAATTTTATTATTTTAAATGTTCTTTTCATAAACTTCTATCTCAGAAGAATTAGGTTCTCACCAGAACCTCTTTTAATATATACAAAGAACAAACTTGAGCCAAAAAAGTTTTTAAGTTTGTTCTTATGCTGTGCCGAAAAAAATCAACAGGTTATTTTCTCTTCTTATGCCTGTTTTTTCTAAGTCTTTTTTTTCTTTTATGGACAGCCATCTTATGCCTTTTTCTTTTCTTACCACTTGGCATATCTTCTTCTTTTTAAATTGTTATGTATATAAAATATTTGTAATGTATTATTATTTCACGTTTTCTTTTACTCTAGCTACAAAACTCTTTGCAGGTTTAAATGCCGGAATATAATGCTCTGGAATGATAATAGTCGTATTTTTGGAAATATTTCGGGCTGTTTTCTGCGCTCTTTTTTTCACAATAAAACTACCAAAACCTCTTAAATACACATTTTCATTATTAGCCAACGAATCTTTGACGACCTCCATAAAAGATTCTACTGTTGCCAAAACCGATGCTTTATCAATTCCGGTATTCTTGGCAATTTCATTTACAATATCTGCTTTGGTCATAATACAATTTTTTTTGTTAAATTAAAAATAACGATAGTAATTTTTTGGATTGCAAATATATAGCTTTTTTCGCAAGCTCAAAAATAAAACACAATCATTTTTGTTTTTTTTGTAATTTGCCCTCTTTTCTGCATTCCAAAAGTAGTTTTGTGTTTATTAAATTGAAAGACAAAAGAAATCACTGTCGTTGATTTTTGCCCCGCGGGGTTGAAACAAAATCGAGGCGAATTCACTACCTTTGTTTGCAACTTCAAAATCTTTTCTCTCCTTCCAAATAATAAAAATATTTATTTTGTCAAGCACCAAATCGATAAATCAATTCAATACGAAAATAACAAATGATCGAACATTCCAACTTTTTCGTAATAAGTAAAACGCTCCAACGCTGGTACGAGAAAAATAAACGCGATCTTCCTTGGAGGAAAACAAAAGACCCGTATGCTATTTGGATATCGGAAGTTATTTTGCAACAAACCCGCGTGAATCAAGGCTACGATTATTTCTTGCGATTTATCCGTCGATTCCCAAATGTAAAAGCACTGGCAGAAGCATCCGAAGAAGATGTTCTAAAACAATGGCAAGGATTGGGATATTATTCGCGTGCACGCCACCTTCATGCGGCAGCAAAACAAATAGAGGAAAATTTTCATGGTAAATTTCCACAAACCTACCCCGACCTCCTTTCTCTTAAGGGTGTTGGTAAATACACTGCTGCAGCCATTATGTCTATTGCTTATGGAGCACCTTTTGCAGTAACCGATGGAAACGCATCACGGGTAATTTCTCGATTATTTATGGTTAACGAACCCATCGATACGGCACAAGGTAGAAAGACAATTGCAGAGATTGCCCAAACAATTCTTGATCCGCAACATCCCGATATCCACAATCAAGCCATCATGGATTTCGGAGCAACACTTTGTAAGCCACAACAACCAAAATGTATCGAATGTCCTCTGCAAACCCATTGCCTTGCTTTTGCAAAAAATACGGTCTTGAAGTACCCTATAAAAAATAAATCCACAAAAATAACCAAGCGCTACTTTCACTATTTTCACATCGTTTATAACAATCATACTTATCTACATAAAAGAGAAGCAGACGATATCTGGAAAAATCTTTACGAATTTCCGCTAATCGAAACAGCTAATCCTTCTACCTTGCCTGAACTGCAAAACACTGAAATTTTTCACCAAATATTCAAGGAAAATCGATCCATCGTATTCACACACAAGTTGCATATAAAACACATCCTCTCGCATCAAATCATTGATACCAATTTTTACAAAGTTAAAATACCGGACTCGGAAAATTTTTCATTATCAGACGAATTTAGAAAAATTCCTATCGACAATATCTCTGATTTTCCGGTCTCTCGATTGATCCACAAATATCTGGAAAAATTTTAATCCCAAAGTGTTGCACTTTATGAAACTTTTACTACTTTTGTTTTTACAGGAAAAACATTTTTAATTAAAAATTTTTAGTTATGTCGGTAAACAAAGTTATTTTAATAGGAAACGTAGGTAAAGATCCTGATATTAAGTATTTTGACAATGACAGTGTAAAAGCCAATTTCCCGTTAGCTACGAGCGAAAGAGGTTATACAACTGCCAGTGGCACACAAGTACCCGAAAGGACTGAATGGCACAACATCGTTTGTTGGAGAGGATTAGCCCAGGTTGTGGAAAAATTCGTAAGAAAAGGTACACAAGTGTATATAGAAGGAAAAATCCGTTCCCGTTCATACGATGACCAAAACGGTATTAGACGATACATTACTGAAATTTATGCCGATACTTTGGAAATTCTGAGCCGGAGAAATCCACCGGCAGAAAGTGCGAATAATACGACGACGAATACTTCGCATTCCGGACAAAGTGTTGATGTTGATTTGGAGGAAAATTCAGAAGTGGATGATTTGCCATTTTAAATAAATCATCGTAAATTTGTAGAGAATGTTTTCGAGCTGTTATTTTAGCTAAATAGCTTTAAAAACATTCTCTTTTGTTTCATTTAATTTATCTCACTTGGACCCTGACCCTTCATCATCTATTTTTTCGAATATGTTGGCAATACAGCCTTCAATATCCGACTATTTTTTGTTCGCTCTTCTTATTTTGCTTATTTTCGTGAATGCTATAATTTCCGGGTCTGAAGCGGCTCTTTTGTCTTTAAGAAGAGACAAAGATCGCGCCCGCATTCCACATCCGAATCCGAACGACATTCGCATCGATTCTTTATTGAGCAAACCCGAAGAATTGACCACTTCACTATGTATTGCATATAATTTTCTCAATGTAGCTATTTTAATTCTCGCCTTCTATTTATTAAACAAATTACCTTATTTTTTAAACCCAACTTTATGGAATTATATAGGTGAGATTGCCATTGCTGCCAGCATAATCCTCATATTTGTAGAGATTATGCCCAAACTTTATGCTTCTTCCGATCCGAGGAAATTTTCAAGACGTTACGCATCTTTTATTCAAACTGTAAACAACATGCTACGTCCTATTTCGCACTTACTTGCTAAATCGAATATCGGTAAAAAATCAACTCTTCAACGAAAGCACGAAATATCAATGGACAAACTCTCTAAAGCACTTGAGATAACATCGGATGAAATCACACACGAACAAGAAAAAGACATATTGAAAGGTATTATCCAATTCAAAGATAAAACGGTAAGTGATATTTTGGTTTCACGTGCCGATATAGTAGCACTCGATATATCTACCCCTTTTAGAAAAGTAATTGATTTTATTATTGAAGCGGGTTTCTCACGAATCCCCGTTTACGAAGATAATCCCGATTATATTAAAGGTATTTTATATGTAAAAGATCTGTTGCCGCACCTTGAAAAACCAGAAGATTTTCATTGGCAAGCGCTTATCAGACCGGCCTATTTTGTGCCGGAAACAAAACGAATAGACGATCTTTTGGAAGAGTTTCGCACCAACAAAAACCACATTGCTATCGTGGTAGACGAATATGGAGGTACCAGTGGCATTGTTACACTTGAAGATATTCTAGAAGAGATTGTTGGTAACATCAGCGACGAATACGATGAAGATAAACCACTCTATACCGTAGCTGCCGACGGGTCTTACATTTTTGACGGGAAAACACCTTTAGAAGATTTTTTCAAAATTACGGGTATCCCTCAAAACAAATTCAAAAATTTTATGGAGGAAGCCGAAACCCTCGCCGGACTTCTCTTGGAAATCAAAGGAAATTTTCCGAAACGAAAAGAAACAATCGTCTTTGAGAATTATAAATTTCAGGTCGAAGAAATGAATAAACGACGGATCCTTAAAGTGCGGTTTGTTCCAACCAATGATAAAGAAAATCAAAACGAAAATTAACCACGATTTCATCCTAAAGATGCTTATTAGAAATCAACATATCGACGAGAATTGCATTCTTGGTATTTGGGAAATAACGGAATCAAAAGAAGAGCTATTGGCATTGTATCCAAAAAATCTTCAACAGGAGGCAATAAAACACATTAGAAAAATGAAATCCGAAAAACGAATTATCGAATGGCTATCGGTAAGGCTTATGCTTTCCCTTTTGCTGAACGAAGAAAAAATGGTTTATCACAAAAACAACGGAAAACCCTACCTTATGGATAATTCGTATAACATAAGCATTTCTCATACAAACACATATGCAGCCATTCTGCTTCACAGGTTTAAAAAAGTCGGCATTGATGTTGAAGAAATATCGGAAAGAGTACACAAAGTCGCTTCAAAATTTATTTCGGATGACGAATTTATCGATGAATCACAAAAATCGGTGCACAGGCTCCTCCATTGGTCGGCTAAAGAAACACTATTTAAACTGATGGATGTCAAAGAAATCGATTTTAAACAACACCTTCATTTAGACAAATTCATTCCAGCTGAAAAAGGCATTATAAAAGCATGTGAAACCAAGACCGAAAAAAAAACCCGATTCGATATCTTCTACGAGGTTCACCCAACGTATGTTCTCACATGGAGCATACAATAAAAGCCCTCATGACAATCCCACAAAAGCCAGAATCGCCAAAACAATTTAATCTACACAAACCTTTGAATTTAAGAATTATTGTTATACCTTTGCAACCTAAATTTTAGAATTAAAAATTTTTGAACAACTAAAAACAGTTAGCATGAACAATTATGAAACCGTTTTCATTTTAACTCCCGTTTTGTCTGATGCACAGATGAAGGAAGCGGTTGAAAAATTCAAAAACCTCCTTACGGAATTAGGAGC
>Ga0208693_1002197_pt1 | contig 13061 bp, 6 predicted proteins | sample AD_UKC071_MetaG_FD_184438 | JGI IMG/M metagenome (GOLD analysis project Ga0208693, IMG submission 184438) | Active sludge microbial communities of municipal wastewater-treating anaerobic digesters from USA - AD_UKC071_MetaG (SPAdes) (version 2) | ecosystem: Engineered > Bioreactor > Anaerobic >... | reverse complement strand
ATCCCGGCCGGCGGCAGCGAGATCCCGACCTTCCTGAGCTATGCCACCGAGAAGAAGCTGAGCAAGCACCCCGAGGAGTTCGGCACCCGCGGCGCCATCGAAGGCGTGGCCGGCCCCGAGGCGGCCAACAACGCGGCGATCACCGCCACGCTGATCCCGCTGCTCACGCTCGGCATCCCCACGTCCAACACCACGGCCATCCTGCTGGGCGCGTTCCAGAACTACGGCATCAACCCCGGGCCGCAGCTGTTCGACAGCAACGCCGGCCTGGTGTGGGCGCTGATCGCCAGCCTCTACATCGGCAACGTGATGCTGCTGATCCTGAACCTGCCGCTGGTGGGCCTGTGGGTGAAGCTGCTGAAGATCCCCAAGCCGCCGCTGTACGCCGGCATCCTGATCTTCGCCACCGTGGGCGTGTACGGCATGCGCCAAAGCGCCTTCGACCTGGTGCTGCTCTACGCCATCGGCCTGCTGGGCGTGCTGATGCGGCGTTTCAGCTTCCCCACCGCACCGGTGGTGGTGGGCATGATCCTGGGGCCGCTGGCCGAGGCGCAGATGCGCAACGCGCTGTCGATCGGTGAAGGCCATTGGGGCGTGTTCGTGCAGCGGCCAGGCTCGCTGTTCCTGCTGGTGGTGGTGGTGGTGGTGCTGGTGCTGCCGCGGGCGATGGCGGCGCTGAAGCGCAGGCGCGCTGCGGGCTGACCCCCGTTTCGGGGGGGGGCGAAGCTGGTCGACTGGTGAAACCGAGGATGCAGCCGCCAGCGACGCGTGCCAACGTGGCCGTCTGACTTGACGGAGATCACGATGCGCATGTTCCCCGGGTTCCACGCGCGGCGCGCGGTCGCGCTGGCTGCGTTCGCGGCAGTCTGCACAACCTCTGCCCAGGCCACCGTCACCGCCACCGGTGATTTCTCCACCACACCTGGCGTTGTCCTCGGCCCCGGCGACGCGGTGCATCCGTCCGGAACGGCATGGATCGGCATCAGCGGTGTGGGCAACAACGGCGGCGTGGGCAGCCTGGCGGTCGACAGCGGATCGTTCCTGTCGTTGGCGCGGCTGTCCATCGGCGCGAACAGCGCCGGCATCGGGACCGGGCTGGTTACCGGCAGCGGCACGCGGGTCCTGTTGCTCGGCGACGGCGTCGGCCTGCAGAACCAACGCCTGCTGGTCGGCGACTGGGGCACCGCCGGCACCCTCACTGTGTCGGCCGGCGCGCTGCTCGACACCCGCGGCAACCAGGCACCCTGCCTGCTGGCCTTCCACTTCTGCGACAGCTTTGTCGGCGCTGCGGCCGGCACCACCGCCGTGCTCAACGTCACCGGCAATGGCACGCGCGTCAACATCGGCCAGAACCTGTTCGTCGCGCATCCCGGCCTGGCGGTCCAGCACCTCGACGGCTACACCTACGGTGTGCCTGGCGGCACCACGCGCGGCACCGTCAATGTCGGCGACGGCGCGGTGCTCAGTACCGACCGTGCCACGGTCGGCACCCGCCACTGGAGCACCAATGCCACCGGCTTCGAGCGCAACCTTGCCGAGGTCAATGTCAGTGGCGCCGGTTCGCGCTGGGTCGTCACTGGCGGCCAGACTGTGCTCAACCACGCCACCGGTCAGGTCGGCGAGGCCGGTGCCAGCATCAGCACCGCCAACGACAGCAACGCCTGGGCGACGCTCAACATCAGCAATGGCGGCGTGATCTAGATCCAGGGCACCAACGACGTCTACAACTTCGTCAACCTGACCAACGGCGGCACCAGCCGGTCGGGCCTGGCCGGTGGCCGTACCGACATGGTGATCACGGGCGCCGGCTCGCAGCTGCTGTTCACCAGCCAGGCCGGCATCCTGCAAGTGGGCCGCGCACGGGGCACGGCCACTCTGCTCGTCAGCGACGGTGGCTCGGTCGATGGCGGCTATTACCTGTCTGTGGGGCGTGACAGCGCAACCGGCGTGCTCACGATCGACGGCCCGGGCTCGTTCGTGCGCCTGAACAACTGGGTCAATGCGACGGCCAACGCCACGGGCGCGATCAACGCGCTGGCGCAGATCGGCCGCGCTGGCACGGGCACCGTCAACGTCACGAACGGCGGCCAGTTGGTGCTGGAGGGCCGCCAGTTCCTGACCGGCGGCATGGCGCTGCAACTGGGCATGGAGGCCGCTTCGTCTGGCACGCTGAACATCGACGGCGGCGGGTCACTGGTGAAGTTGCAGTCGTTCTCGGCCGTGGCCGACGGTGGGCCCACCGAGGCACGCAACCCGCATGTGTCGGTCGGCCGCGACGGCAACGGCGTGCTGAACATCAGCAACGGCGGCAAGCTGGTGCTCGACGGTGGTGGCGTCTCCACACCCACCGACCGCCGCAGCACGTCGTTCTACGTCGGTGGCTTCAGCGACAGCGCAATCGGCGGCAAGGGCATCGCCACCGTCAGCGGCGCCGGATCGGAGATCCGCGTGAGCGGCGCTGACAGCTTCATCGGCGTGGGCGTTGGCGCGCAGGCCAGCGGCCAGCTCACCGTCAGCAACCGCGCCGAGGTCAACGGCATGGGCATCGCGGTCGGCCGTTCCGGTGGGGTGGGCGTGCTCAAGGTCGACAACGCCACGCTCAACTTCAGCGGCCAGCAGACGGCTGGCAACCTGTCGGGCGCGTTCTTCGTCATCGGTTCGGGCGGCACCGGGATCGGCGTGGCCACGCTGGCCAACGGCAGCGTGGTCAACCTCAACAACATGGGCAGCGCCGGCGCCGGCGTGTCCATCGGCGGCTCGGGCGCATTCGCCGGCGGCGAAGGGAGCCTGACGCTCACCGGCGGTTCGCGGATCGCGATCCAGAGCCAGCCAGGGCTGAACAGCTTCACCGTCGGACGCGAGGGCTCGGGCTTCCTGCGTCTGCGCGGCGCCAGCAGCATCGATCAGGTCGATGGCGTGATGCAGGTGGGGCGCGACAGCGGCAGCGACGGCACGGTGATCCTGTCCGAGGGCTCCAGCATCACCGCCGGCTGGCTGGGCGTCGGCGCAGCAAAGACCGCCACCGGCGACCGTGATGGCGGCACTGGCACATTTGTGCTGATCAACAGCACGCTGACGGCCGGCCAGATCGTCATCGGCACCAACGGCTTTCTGGGTGGCACCGGCAGCATCAACGGGCTGGTCACCAACCGCGGCATCTTCGCGCCGGGCAATTCGCCGGGCCGGCTGGAGATCAACGGCGGCTTCGTTGCCGAGGCCGGCAGCCGGCTGATCCTGGAAGTCGAATCCGATGGCCTTGGCGGCTTCCGCACCGACGAGCTGGTCTTCAATGCCGGCCAGCCGCTCGACCTGACCGGGCTGAACATCGAGTTCCGCTTCCTCGGCGCCACCGATCCGACGGCATTCCGCCAGAGCGGCCGCTTCGACACCGACACCTTCTTCCAGGTCGCCGCCGCCGATGGCACGGTCGGCGTGCTGGCGCCGTCGTTCTTCACCGATGTGACCTACGAGGCCAGCGCCGAGGGCTACACGATCAGCAACTTCAGCTTCGATGCGGCCACTGGTGCGGGCAACTTCACCGCCGCGGCTGTGCCCGAGCCGACCACCAGCGCGCTGTTGCTGGCCGGGCTGCTGGGCCTGGGCTGGCTGGCCCGCCGCCGCCGGACGGCCTGAGCCTCAGTCCGCCGCGCCCAGCGCCAGCGCCCGCTGGCGCTGGGCCGGGTCGTCCGCCGGTGCGCCCAAAGGCCAGCCCTGCAGGTGCTGCAGGCTCAGGTCGGCCAGGGCCTCGATCCAGTCGGGCCGGTCGTTCAGGCAGCTGATGAAGTCGAAGCGCTGGCCGCCCGCGTGCAGGAAGGCTTCCCTGGCCTCCATCGCGATCTCTTCCAGCGTCTCCAGGTTGTCGGCCGCAAAGCCCGGGCAGATCGCGTCGATGCGCTGGATGCCCTGCTGGGCCAGCGCCTGCACCGTCGGCTCGGTGTACGGCTCCAGCCACTTGGCGCGGCCCAGGCGGCTCTGGAAGGTCACCAGGTAGTCGTCCCTGCCGATGGCCAGCGACTCGGCCACCAGACGCGCCGTCTTGTGGCACTCGCAGTGGTACGGGTCGCCCAGCGCCAGGCTGCGCGCCGGCACGCCGTGAAAACTCATCACCAGCTTCTGCCCGCGGCCGTTCCGGGCCCAGTGGGCGCGCACGCTGTCGGCCAGCGCGGCGATGTAGCCGGGGTCGTCGTGGTAGCGGTTGACGAAGCGCAGCTCGGGCATGCGCCGGCTGCGCCGGGCCCAGGCCGCCACCGCATCCACCGTGCTGGCGGTGGTGGCCGCGGCGTACTGCGGGTACAGCGGCAGCACCAGCACGCGGGTCGCGCCCTCGGCCTGCAGGCCGTCCAGCACGCTGGCGATGGACGGCGCGCCGTAGCGCATGGCATGGCGCACCAGCACGGCGTGGCCGCGGCGCTGCAGCGCGTCCTGCAGCAGGGCGGCCTGGCGCTCGGACCAGTGCAGCAGCGGCGAGCCCTGCGGCGTCCAGATCGACGCGTACTTCGCCGCCGAGCGCGCCGGCCGGGTGCGCAGGATCACGCCGTTCAGGATCAGCCACCACAGCGGGCGCGGAATCTCGACGACCCGCGGGTCCCAGAGGAATTCGGCCAGGTAGCGCCGCAGGGCGGCCGGGGTCGGGGCGTCGGGCGTGCCCAGGTTGACCAGCAGCACGGCGGTGCGCTGGGCGCTGCCGTGGCGGTACGGGGGTTCGGGCGCGAAGGACATGGGGCGCGATTCTCGGCGATGCCGTGGCGCGCTTGCCTGCCGAGCGCCTGGCCGCTGATGCGTGGCGTCAGGGCCGGTGAGGCACCGTGTCGGTGAAGCTCAGCAGCTCGAAGCGCACGCAGGGCGCCAGCGGGTCCATCGGCGAGCCGCCCAGGCCGATCGAGCCCGAGCCGTGCAGGGTGCAACTGCCGCGGCGCAGCGTCACCACCTCGTCGGCATTGCCGAAGCGCACATAGGTGCCGTTGTAGCTGAGGTCGGTGAGCTGGAACACGCCGCCATGCCAGTCGACCCGCGCATGCGAGCGCGACACCCGGCTGTCGTCAACGCGGAAGTGCGCCTGCGGGCTGCGGCCCAGCACCACCGGCATGTGCTCGCCATCGAACACCTCGTTGGCGTGCTGCCAGACCAGGCGCACGGCCTCGGGTTCCAGCGTGTTGGCCACGGCGCCGAACTGCGTGGGCGGCAGATCCAGGCCGCGCCGGCCGCCCATCACATGCACCTGCACCGGCTCGGCGCGGCCGCGCAGGTGCATCCAGCCCAGCGAGCGGAAGCGCGGCGAGGCCTCGTTCGGCAGGCCGGCCAGCACCTCGGCGGTGAGCAGGGTCTCGTTGTCGCTGGCATGGTCGATCAGCCGCGCCGACACGTTGACCGCGTCGCCGAAGCAGTCGCCGCCCATCTCGACCACCTCGCCGCGCGCCAGCGCCACCTGCAGGCGCAGGCTGCGCAGCCCGGGCGAGGCGCCACGCTCACGGCCGCGGCTGACGATCGCGTCCAGCGCCTCGTGCATCTGCTGGGCCGACTGCACGCCATCGGCCGGCGTGGGAAACACCGCCATCAGGCCGTCGCCCAAGGTCTTGACCAGGGTGCCGCCGCAGGCGGGCACGGCCCGGCTGAGCGCGGTGACGGTGTGCGTGACCACCGATGTTGCCTCGGCGTTGCCCAGCGTCTCGTACAGGGACGTGGAGCCCCGGAGATCGGCGAAGAGCACGGTGCGCTCGGCGATGCGCGTCATGCGCGGCAGTGTAAGCGCGCAGGATGAGCGGGCCTGTCGCCTGCCGGCCAGCGCGCGCGCATGAAAAAGGCCGCCCACAGGCGGCCTTGTCGAGGGCAGGCGCGACGGCTTACAGGTTGTCCAGGTAGGTGCGCAGCTTGTCACTGCGGCTCGGGTGCTTGAGCTTGCGGATCGCCTTGGCCTCGATCTGGCGGATTCGCTCGCGCGTGACGTCGAACTGCTTGCCCACTTCTTCCAGCGTGTGGTCGGTCGACATCTCGATGCCGAAGCGCATGCGCAGCACCTTCGCTTCGCGCGGGGTCAGGCTGTCGAGGATGTCCTTCACCACGTCGCGCAGGCCCGCCTGCATCGCGGCCTCGATCGGCGCGGTGTTGTTGGTGTCCTCGATGAAGTCGCCCAGGTGCGAATCGTCGTCGTCGCCGATCGGCGTCTCCATGGAGATCGGCTCCTTGGCGATCTTCATGATCTTGCGGATCTTGTCCTCGGGGATCTCCATCTTCTCGGCCAGCGTCGGCGCGTCGGGCTCGAAGCCGAACTCCTGGAGGTGCTGGCGCGAGATGCGGTTCATCTTGTTGATCGTCTCGATCATGTGCACCGGGATGCGGATGGTGCGCGCCTGGTCGGCGATCGAGCGGGTGATGGCCTGGCGGATCCACCACGTGGCATAGGTCGAGAACTTGTAGCCGCGGCGGTATTCGAACTTGTCGACCGCCTTCATCAGGCCGATGTTGCCTTCCTGGATCAGGTCCAGGAACTGCAGGCCGCGGTTGGTGTACTTCTTCGCGATCGAGATCACCAGGCGCAGGTTGGCCTCGATCATCTCCTTCTTCGCGTCGCGGCTGTTCTTCTCGCCCGCGTTCATCGCGCGGTTGATCTCCTTGAGATCATCCAGCGGCACCACCGCGTGCGCCTGCAGGTCGATCAGCTTCTGCTGCAGTTCCTGGATCGCGGGCAGGTTGCGGCCCATGATCGCGCTGTACGGCTTGCCGGCGGCGACCTCCTTCTCGGCCCACTGCAGGTTCAGGATGTTGGGCGGGAAGGTCTTGATGAAGTGGTCCTGCGGCATGCCGCAACGGTCGACCACGATCTTGCGGATCTCGCGCTCGAAACGGCGCACGTCGTCCACCTGGCTGCGCAGCACGTCGCACAGCCGCTCGATGGTCTTGACCGTGAAGCGAATGGTCATCAGGTCCGCGGTCAGCTGCTCCTGGCACTTGCGGTAGGTCGGCGAGTTGTAGCCGTCCTTCTCGTAGGCCTTGCGCATCTTGTCGAAGTGGCCGCGCACCAGGGTGAAACGCTCCAGCGCCTGGCTCTTCAGTTCTTCGAGCTTCTTGGTCAGCGCCTTGCTGCCGCCCTGGCCGTCGTCGTCGTCCTCTTCGTCGAACTCGTCGAAGTCCTCTTCGGCCACGTAGTCGTCGGCCTCGTCGTTGGAGACGAAGCCGTCGACGACCTCGCTGATCTGCATCTTGCCCTCGCCGATGCGGTCGGCCATCGACAGGATCTCGGCGATGGTCTTGGGCGAGGCGCTGATCGCCTGCATCATCGACTGCAGGCCGCCTTCGATGCGCTTGGCGATCTCGATCTCGCCCTCGCGGGTCAGCAGTTCGACCGAGCCCATCTCGCGCATGTACATGCGCACCGGGTCGGTGGTGCGGCCGAATTCGCTGTCCACCGTCGACAGCGCGGCTTCGGCGGCTTCTTCGGCTTCTTCCTCGGTGGCGGTGGTGGTGGTGCCGCCGGCGATCAGCAGGGTGGCCGCGTCGGGCGCCTGCTCGTAGACCGCGATGCCCATGTCGTTGAGCATCGAGACGATGGCTTCCAGGATCTCGTTGTCGACCAGCTTCTCGGGCAGGTGGTCGTTGATTTCCTGGTGCGTGAGGAAGCCACGCGTCTTGCCCATCTTGATGAGCGTCTTCAGCTCCAGCCGGCGCTTGGCGACTTCCTCTTCGGTGAGCGTGGTCTCGTCCAGGCCGAACTCGCGCATCAGCGCGCGTTCCTTGGCGCGGCTGACCTTCATGCGCAGCGGCTTGGCCTTGGCCTCGACCTCGGTCGTGCCTTCGTCGACGGTGACCTCGGCTTCGGCCTCGGGCTCGATGAAGTCGGCCTCGATGTCGCCCAGGTCCTCGTCCTCGGACTTCTCGGCCTTCTTGGCGTCGGCCTTGCCCTTGCCCTTGGCCGCGGGCTTCTCGGCCTTGGCCGCCTTCGCGGCCGGCTTGGCCGCTGCCTTGGCCGGCTTGGCCTCGGCCACCGCGGCCGGCTTCGCGGCCGTCGCGGGCGTCTTGGCGGCCGGCTTGGCAACGGCGGTCTTGGCCTTGGGGTCGGCGATCTTCTCGGCGGCGTCGGTTTTCTTGGCGGTCATGCGGGTCCTGTCGCGGAATTCAGCGGGTGATCAGCTGGTGATCGGCGGGGGTGCGGCGGGTTGGCGGCGGGTTGGCGGCAGATGAGGCGTTCGGGCAGCACGGCAGCCGGCCGGCGGAGCGCTGCGGCGCCCGGCAAGCTGGCGTGGACGTGTCGGAATGCAGCCCTTGCGGGGGGTGTTGGCCTGAGCGCGTGTGCGGGCCCGTGTCAGGGGCGGCCAGGACCGGAGGTGCTGCTGCTCTGCCTGCCGTGCAAGCAAACGAGGATTGTACCAGGGCACGCCTCGTCGTGCCGCATCGTGGAAGCGCGCGCAGCCGGCCCGCAGGGCCTGGCATGGGGTCCGGCCAGGGCGCGGCCGGTGATCAGGCGGCGGCGCCGGCCTGCTTCAGCACCGCCTGGCGGGCGTAGATTGCGCGGATGTGCTGCTGATCGTCCTCGGACAGCTCGCCCGACTGGATCAGCAGGTTGAGCTGGTCGGACAGCTCGGTGAACTCGATGCGGCCGAGCACGGTGGCCAGGTCGCTGGCCGGTGGCTCGGGGTCGAGCGCATGGTCGGCGCGGATGCGCGCCAGCAGCGGCGCCAGCACTTCGGCCTCGGGCAGGGCGGCCAGGTCGGTGAGCAGGGCGTCCAGCGTCATGGCGCCGTGCTCGTGCAGCAGGCGCTCGACGCAGCCGAAGAACGGCCCGTGCGGCGCCGGCTGGTCGCAGAGCATGGTGTGTGTGGCGTCGGGCAGCTGGGCCCACTGCTCGCTGTGCCGGGCCAGCAGCCAGGCAGCCCGGTCCAGCCGGGTGGCGGTCTGCGGATTGCGCCGCCCACCCATGCCGCTGCCGCGTTGGCGCCGCCGGCCGCCCTGGCCGCCCGCGTTTCCGACGCCGAAATCCGGCGCCCCGGCATCGCTGCCGCCGAAGTCGCCCTCGCTGAAGCCCCCGTCGCCAAAGTCGCCATCGGCGTGGTGGCCCGCCTGAGGTGCGGACCGGCCCGCGCCGGAGCCGCCCGCCGCCGGCGCCCCGCCGCCCGGCCGCCGCCCCGCCGCACGCCGCGCCCAGTGCGACTGCAGCACCTCGGGTGCCACGCCGCCGGCCTGGGCCAGCGTCTGCACCAGTTGCTCGCGCAGCAGGCCCTCGGGCAGCAAGGCGACCAGCGGGCCGGCCTGGGCCAGCATCTTCGAGCGGCCCTCGGCCTGGGCCAGGTCGCAGTCGGCGCCGGCATGGGCGACCAGCTGGGCCGACAGCGGCACGGCCTGCGCCACCGCGGCGTCGAAGGCCTCGGGCCCGAGTTCGCGGATGTAGGAATCGGGGTCGTGCTCGGCGGGCAGGAACAGGAAGCGCACCGTGCGCGTGTCGGTGGCGTGCGGCAGCGCCGCCTCCAGCGCCCGGCCGGCGGCGCGGCGGCCGGCGGCGTCGCCGTCGAAGCTGAAGACCACGCTGTCGGTGAAGCGGAACAGCTTGGCCACATGCTCGTCGGTGCAGGCCGTGCCCAGCGTCGCCACCGCGTTCGGAAAGCCCCACTGCGCCAGCGCCACCACGTCCATGTAGCCCTCGACCACCAGCGCATAGCCCTTGGCGCGCAGGCCCTGGCGGGCCTCGTGCAGGCCGTACAGCTCCTGGCCCTTGTGGAACACCGGCGTCTCGGGCGAGTTCAGGTACTTCGGTTCACCCTGGTCGAGCACCCGCCCGCCGAAGCCGATGACTTCGCCCTTGACCGAGCGGATCGGAAACATGATGCGGTCGCGGAAGCGGTCGTAGCGCTTCTGGTCCGGGCCGTCGTCGCCGCTGGTGATCACCAGGCCGCTGTCGGTCAGCAGCGCATCGCTGTAGTCGGGGAACACGCCGGCCAGCGTGCGCCAGCCCTCCGGCGCATAGCCCAGGCCGAAGCGGGCGGCGACGTGGCCGGTCAGGCCGCGCTTCTTGAGGTAGGCCACCGCACGCGGGCTGGCCTTGAGCGCCGCCTTGTAGTGGTCGGCGGCCTTGGCCAGCACGTCGCTCAAGGTGGCGCGCTGGGCGCGCTCGGCGTCGGCACGGGCGCGGTCCTCGGGCGTGCCCTCGCGTTCGGGGACGGCCAGGCCCACCTGCTGCGCCAGGTCGCGCACCGCGTCCATGAAGCCCATGCCGTGGTGCTCGGTCAGGAAGCGGATCGCATCGCCATGCGCGCCGCAGCCGAAGCAGTGGTAGGTCTGGCGCGACGGGCTGACGATGAAGCTGGGCGACTTCTCGCCGTGGAAAGGGCACAGGCCCTTGTGGTTGATGCCGGCCTTCTTCAGCTCGACATGGCGCCCCACCACCTCGACCACGTCGACGCGGGACAGCAGGTCCTGGATGAAACCCTGGGGCAGCATCGCGGCCCGCTCACTCGCCGGGCTGGCCGCGTGCGGCGGCGGGGGGGTCGACGACGATGCCGCCCACCTCGTCGTCGGCGGCCGGTGGCAGCGGCGCCGGCCCCAGCGCGAACAGCCCGCGCCAGCCGCGCACCCAGCCGGGAACGGCCTCGGCCGGCATGGGCGCGGCGATGCCCATGCCCTGGCCGATGGCGCAGCCCAGCTCCAGCAGCAGCCGCGCCTGGGCCGGGCCCTCGACGCCCTCGGCCACCACCAGGCAGTCGAAGTTGCGCGACAGGCTGATCACGTTCTCGACGATGGCCCGGTCCTGGGCGTCGTCGAGCATGTTGTGCACGAAGCTGCGGTCGATCTTCAGTGCCTGCACCGGCAGCCGCTTCAGGTAGGTGAGCGTCGAGTAGCCGGTGCCGAAGTCGTCGAGCGACCAGCGCACGCCCAGCTGCGCGCAGCGCTCCAGCACGGCCGAGCTGATGTCGATGTCGGCCAGTGCGGCGGTCTCCAGCACCTCCAGCTCCAGCCGGGGGCCCAGCGGGCGGCGGTGGCGGGCCAGCAGCTCGGACAGGCGCTGCGCGAAGTCGGGCTCCTGCAGGTGGCGGGCGGTGATGTTGACGCTGACCGACAGGTCCAGGCCCATCTCCAGCCAGGCCTCCAGCTGGTTGAGCGCGCGCGCCAGCACATGGTCGCCCACCCGCGCCGACAGGCCGGTGTGCTCGATCAGCGGCAGGAACTGCGACGGCGGCACGATGCCGAGCTCGGGGTGGTTCCAGCGCAGCAGGGCTTCGAAGCCGACCACCGTGCCGCGCTTCAGGTCCACCTTGGGCTGGTAGTACAGCAGCAGCTCCTGGCGGTCGAGTGCGTCCTGCACGCGGCCGATGGCGCTGACGCGCTCCTCCGTGCGGCGGCTGTGCTCGGGGTCGAAGAACAGGAAGCCGTTGCGCCCGCTCTGCTTGACGCCGTACATCGCATGGTCGGCATGGCGCAGCAGGGTGTCGGCATCGCTCGCGTCCAGCGGGTAGACGGTGGCGCCCACGCTGGCGCTGACGATCTCGGGGGCGGTGCCGGCGCGCACCACCACCGGTTGCGCCACCACGCCCAGCACGCGCTGCACCGCCGAGCGCGCCTCCTCGATGGTGCCGGCGCGCAGCAGCAGCACGAACTCGTCGCCGCCCAGCCGCGCGGCGGCGTCGGACCACACCGTGCCGCGCACCCGCAGCGCGCCGCGCAGGCGGTTGGCCAGCTCGGCCAGGAACAGGTCGCCGGCGTCGTGGCCGTGGCGCTCGTTGATGGCCTTGAAGTGGTCCAGGTCGAGGTAGCACACGGCCAGCAGGTAGCCGTCGCGGTCGGTGGCGGCCATCGCCTCGGCCAGCAGCTGGTTCAGCCGGGCGCGGTTGGGCAGGCGGGTCAGCTCGTCGACCCAGGCCTGGCGCTCCAGCTGCGCGCGCTGCAGGCGCTGCTCGGTGACGTCGCTGACCACCATCACGTGGTAGCGCAGCGCGCCATCGGGGCCGTGCACGGTGCTGATGGTGATGTGCAGTGCGCAGGGCTCGCCGTTGCGCCGGCGCTCCACCACCTCGCCCATCCAGTGGCCGTGGTTGCGCAGCGCCGCCAGCACGCTGTGCTGCTGCGGCCGGTGCAGCGGCCCGCCCGGCCCGTCCGACAGGGCCGGGCGCAGCAGGGCGGGCACGGCGCCGATCAGCTCGTCGCGGGGGATGCCGACGATGTGGCAGTAGGCCGGGTTGACGTCAAGCACCTGCAGGTCGGCGTCGGTGACGACCAGACCCTCGTGCAGGTGCATGAAGACGCTGGCCGACAGCTGCTGGCGGTCGGCCGCCTCGTGGCGCGCGCCGACATCGGCCAGCGACGCCACCACACGCATCGGCGCGCCGTCCTCGCCACGCTCGGCCACCCGCAGGTGCAGCTCGAACCAGTGCCAGCCGGTGCCGCGGCGCAGCCGCAGCTCGCACTGCAGGCCGGCATCGGCCGCGCCGGTGCGGGGGGCCAGCGCCGCCTCCAGCGCCGGCCGGTCGCCGGCATGCACCTGCTCCAGCCAGTGCGCCAGGCTGCGCCCGCGCTGGCCGTGCTGGTCGGCCATCAACGCCTGCCAGGTGCCCGAGGTGTAGCTCTCGCCGGTCCGCAGGTTCCAGTCGGCCACTCCCAGGTCGGAGCCGGCCAGGGCCAGCTGCCAGCGTTCGTCCAGGCGCACCAGTTCGCCAGCCAGGGCATGGGCCACCAGCATCAGCGCGGCCATGTTGCCCGCCGCCGCCCACAGCAGCAGCTGGCCCTTGCCGGGCTGCAGGCTCTCCAGCAGCGCATACGGGCCCAGCCCCTGGGCCGAGGCGGCCGCGGCGGCCAGGGAACTCACCAGCACCGCGGCCGAGGCGGTGGCCAGGCCCGCGCGCATCGCCACCGCGCACAGCAGCACCGGCACGCCGAGCAGCGGCGCCAATGCGCCCAGGCCCAGCCAGGACGCGCTGCTCAGACTGATCACCTGCAGCAGGCCCGCCACCGCCAGCAGGCCCAGCGTGAAGTGCCGGCGCTCGGCAGCAAACGCCACCGCCCAGCTGTTGCGGCTGAAGGTCAGCAGCGGCACGCCGGCCACCAGCAGGCCCAGGGTGTCGCCGGCCCACCAGTTCAGCGCC
>Ga0208693_1002183_pt1 | contig 13111 bp, 14 predicted proteins | sample AD_UKC071_MetaG_FD_184438 | JGI IMG/M metagenome (GOLD analysis project Ga0208693, IMG submission 184438) | Active sludge microbial communities of municipal wastewater-treating anaerobic digesters from USA - AD_UKC071_MetaG (SPAdes) (version 2) | ecosystem: Engineered > Bioreactor > Anaerobic >... | reverse complement strand
GGATCATCGGCGGCGCGCGTGAGCGTCACGGACGGGAGTCTAGCTGCGGCCGACCGGGGCGATTGACGGGCGTTCGCGGTGAAATCGCGTGGCCGAGTGGTCCGTCAAAGGCAGTTGGGACGCCGACGTCGCCAGACCCAGCCAGATTGCGACGGGCTGAGGAGGACGCGGCGTCCGGTCGGGCGACGCGGACGGCGTTGCAAGGATCCCGCATGGAGTCCGGCCAGGACGTGCAGGCCGGGTTCGGTGCGGCTGCGGATGAATCGGTGACCACCACGCTGATCCGTCCGACGAGGCGGCCACGGCCGCTCGACGAGAACGACCGTCCGCACGGGCCCCTGCTGTTCATGACGTCGTTCCGGGCGGGGCCCCCACGGCCCCGTGGAAGGCCCTCGCCAGCCGCTTCGCCGTCACGCGCGGCCGGACCGTGGCCGGCGGCGTCCTGTCGCTCGGTGTCCCTGCGACGGCTGACGCGGATCGTCGACGACCTGGCCACATGTGGGGCCCCGCCTACCTGAACCAGCCAGCCACGCTCCGGCTCTACATGACCCAACTGCGCCGCAAGCTCGAGCCAGAGCCCGAGCGGCCGCGGTACCTGCTCACGGAACCGGGCATGGGCTACCGGTTCTCGCCGACGGCGTGAGGAGGAGCTCAGCGGACGATCGGCAGCGCCAGCGGGTACTGGAACGAGCTACCCCGCGCGGTCGTCACCACGCCCACGAGATGCAGCCCGACGGACAGCACCGCCACCCCGACTGCGAGCGCTGGTCCGATGACGCCGAACCTCGACACCCCCACCGCCAGGGCGAAGAGCAGAGCGACCGTGATCTCCCAGTTCAGCGAGTGGATCGCCTCGGTCCGGACGCGATCGCTGCGGCGTCCCTGCGTCAACAGCAGGACCAGCGGGCCGATCCAGTGCGAGACGAGGGGCAGCCAGTGGGCGGCGCGCGCCCATCGCTCCTCGTCGGAGGTGGTCCGAAGACCATCGTCGGACGCCGCGGGCTCGGCCGTTGCAGCGGCGGGCGGCTGAGGCGTCCAGGAGTACTCGGGACGCAGGGTGGGCGCGAAGGCGTCCGGGGCGTCCCGCAGGTACATGTGGTGTCCGGTGAGGCTCATCAGGACGCTGGGCGTGTCTGGAGAGGTCGGTGTCTCCGCCGAGCGCACCCGCTGCGACACGGGCGTGGGCGGCGAGGTGGGCGACTCGTCCAGGCCGAAAGCCCGGTGCCCGGATACCGGCTCGGGGCCCGACGAGGGCGAGTCCTCAGCCGCGTCAGGGGCATCGGCGATCGCACGCGCCGGGACGTACTCGCTCGGCTCGCCCCACACCGAGCCGGTCACGTCAGTGCCCTGCCATGGCCGCGCGCAGCGGCGCGGCCCAGGTCTCGCGCACGTCGGTGAGGCCGAGGGCGAATCGTCCGACGACCTCGATCTCGTCCAACTCGGTCACCTCGCCGAGCCGCGTCAGCGGCACCCCGGCCTCGGAGCAGAGCCGCGCGACGGCGTCCAGGCTCGAGGCCGGGAACGAGACCAAAGCGCGCGCCGGGGACTCCGAGAACAGCGCGACCGTGGCATCGCCGTCGGGCAGCGTCACGGCGGCGCCGAGGCCGCGGCGCAGGCACGACTCGACGAGCGCCTGCGCGAGTCCGCCGTCGGAGAGGTCATGCGCGGACGACAGCAGGCGCTGCTTGGCCGCCGAGATCAGGACGGAGGCGAGCGCCTTTTCGGCGGCGAAGTCCGGACGCGGCGGCTGGCCACCGAGGTGGTCGAACAGTCCGGCCCAGGCCGAACCGTCCAGCTCGTCGCGGGTCGTCCCGAGCAGCGCGATGGCGTCGCCGGCGTACGCGAAGCCGGACGGCGTCCGGTCGGCGACATCGTCGATGATGCCCAGCATGCCGACCACCGGGGTCGGGAGGATGTTGGCGCCGTCGGTCGAGTTGTAGAAGCTCACGTTGCCGCCAGTGACGGGCGTGCCGAGCTCGGTGCAGCCGTCCACCAGGCCGATGATCGCCTCGCGGAACTGCCACATCACGTCCGGGTCCTCGGGCGAGCCGAAGTTGAGGCAGTCGGTGATCGCCACCGGCTGCGCCCCGGACGCCGCGACGTTGCGATACGCCTCCGACAAGGCCAGTTGCGCACCCCAGTACGGGTTCAGCAGGGCGAAGCGTCCGTTGCAGTCGGTCGCCAGGGCGATGCCCAGTCCGGACGCCTCGTCGATCCGCAGCATGCCCGCGTCCTCGGGCTGGGCGAGCACGCTGTTGCCGCGGACGAACCGGTCGTACTGGTCGGTGATCCAGGACTTGTCGCACTGGTTCGGGCTGCCGACGAGCCTCAGCACCTGGTCGGCGAGTTCCTGGTCGGACGCCGCCCGCGGCAGTTTGGCGGTGGTGTCGGACTGCAGCGTGTCCTGCCACGACGGACGCGCCCACGGGCGCTCGTACACCGGGCCATCGTCCGCGACGGTGCGGGGGTCGACGTCGACGACCGTCTGGCCGTGCCAGTCGATGATCAGCCGGTCGCCCTCGGTGACCTCGCCGATGACGGTCGCCAGGACGTCCCACTTGGCGCAGATCGCCATGAACTGCTCGACGTCGCCGGGCGCGACGACGGCCATCATGCGCTCCTGGCTCTCGCTCATCAGGATCTCTTCGGGCGCCAGCGTCGGGTCGCGCAGCTCGACGAGGTCGAGTTCGACGTGCATCCCGCCCACGCCGGCGCTGGCCATCTCGCTGGTCGCGCACGAGATGCCCGCGGCGCCGAAGTCCTGGATGCCGACGACGATGCCCGCGGCGTACAGCTCGAGGCAGCATTCGATGAGCAGCTTCTCCATGAACGGGTCGCCCACCTGGACGCTCGGGCGCTTCACGGGTCCGTCCGCGTCGAAGGTCTCCGACGCCAGAATGGACGCCCCGCCGATGCCGTCGCCGCCGGTGGCGGCGCCGAACATGATCACCTGGTTGCCGACGCCGACGGCCGCGTTGGTCTGGAGATCGTCATGGCCGAGGACGCCGACGCACAGCGCGTTGACCAGCGGGTTGCCGTAGTAGGTCGGGTCGAAGACGACCTCGCCGCCGATGTTGGGGAGGCCGAGGCAGTTCCCGTAGCCACCGACGCCGGCGACGATGCCCGGCAGGACGCGGGCCGTGTCGGGGGCGTCCAGGGGGCCAAAGCGCAGCGGATCCATGACGCCGATCGGGCGGGCGCCCATCGCGAGGATGTCGCGGACGATGCCGCCCACCCCGGTCGCGGCGCCCTGGTAGGGCTCGACGTAGCTGGGGTGGTTGTGGGACTCGATCTTGAACGTGACCGCGAGACCGTTGCCCACGTCGACCACGCCGGCCTGCTCGCCGATGCCGGCTAGGAGCGGTCCGCGCGGGGTGTCGTGGCCGACGGCGCCGAACCGGCGCAGGTGCACCTTGGATGACTTGTAGGAGCAGTGCTCCGACCACATCACCGAGTACATCGCCAGCTCGCAGCCGGTGGGGCGGCGTCCGAGGATCTCGCGGATTCGGTCGTACTCCTCGGCCTTCAGACCCAGCTCAGCCCACGGCTGCGGGTCGTGGGGCGTGTTGGACGCGTTCTCGACGGTATCGACCACGGGTCACAACCTATCGCGAGGGCGAGGAGTGCTGATCGCCGGACCATACGGCTGAGCGGGTCGAGGGGCTTCGGCAAGCTCAGCCAGCGGGTCAGGGTGGGCCGGATCACCAGGCTTCGACAAGCTCAGCCAACGGGCCAGATCGGGCCAACGGAACCGTTAGGCGGACGGCGGCTGCCAGCGCTTGAACCCCGCGTCGAGGGCGCGCTGCTCGTTGACGAACCAGAGGTTGGCGGTCGCCACGGCGTAGACGGCGTCCTCCGGGGTCAGGTAGACCTGCGACTGCCGCGCGGCCTTGATGGTCCAGCCACGGGGACCGGACCCGTCCTCGGCCGCCTCCGCGGAGCCGGGTCCGAACGGGCCGTCCCAGATCTGCTCGACCTCGACCTCTGGCTCGACCGCGGCCTGAGACGTCACATACGGCACCGGCTCGGCGCCTGCGGACGAGCCTTCGCCGCCGCCGTGCGGGCCGTCGCCGAGGCTCGCACGATCCACGATGGACGACTCGTGCTCGAGGTCGCCCAGCGCGGCGGCCCCGACTGCCGCGGCGCCCTGGGGCACCTCGGCGATGTCGGCGGCCGCGTCCTTCGGCAGGTCAAGATCGGCGGGCAGCACGTACGGGACGGGCTCAGCATTGGTCGAGGAGCCCTCGCCACCGCCGTGCGGGGCATCGCCCAGCCCGGCGCGCTCGTCGATGGACGAGAGGTGCTCGACCTCGCCGAGCCCCTCTGCGACCGCGGCCACGGGGGCCGCGACGTACGACGGGTCACTGGCCAGCGGCGCGCCCTCGTCGATCATGTCGGACGCCGGCGGGTTCTCGACCGGCTGCTCGGACCGGGCGGGCATCAGGTCGGCCAGGTGAGCCGGCTCGTGGTGGTCGTCGTGGTGCCCGTGTCCGGTCGTGGCCTCCTTCATGCCGGGCCCCGACATGACGAAGCCGATGATGCCCGCAGCGAGCACCACGACAGCGACGATCATGATCCAGACGTCCATCTCAGAACCTTTCCCCGCGCCAGAAGTTCCCTTCACCCTAAGGGCTCGCCTGGGCCGACGAAAGCGGACGCGGCGTGCGGCGTCCGAGTGACGTCGGCCGTCGTAGCGCGGTTCCCACCAGCGGAACAGCCGCCTAGGCTGGCAGTAAGGCAGGAACCGATAGGAGGCTGGACATGAGGACAGTGATCGCGGTGGACGCCGGACAGCAGGCGACCACGACGCGTGCAGCGACAGCGTCGGGCCTGGCGGAGATGACAGGCCCAGGCCTCGACGCCACACTCCCCCTCGCCCCGCAGTGGGCGGACGCCATCACGGCGCTGCTGACGAAACATCCCGACCTGGACGCCGAGGAGGTCGGCGTCAGCACGAGCCCGCGGCTGCGGGCGACGGCCCACGACCTGCTGCCTCTGCTCGCCCAGACCCCGATCAGGCGAGCGGCGGTGGCGTCCAACGACGTGGCGGCCTACCTCGGGGCGCTAGGGGATCAGCACGGCGCGGTGATCCACGCGAGCACGGTGACCGTCTGCGTGGCGTGTGGTCCCCGGGGCAGCGCGCAGGTCGACGGCTGGGGTCCGCACTTCGGAGACGCCGGCTCCGCCTACTGGATCGGCCGGACCGCTATCGAGGCTGCGCTGCGCGGCTACGACGGACGCCGCCAGCTGACGGCCCTCACGGCCATGCTCCGCGAGGACTTCCCCGACCTCGACAGCGCGCACCTTGGACTGCAGTCCGGGCCGGGGTTCGTGGCCCGCGTCGCGTCCTACGCGGCCAAGGTGGACGCGCTTGCGGCGTCCGATCGGGTGTCGGCCAACATCCTGGACAAGGCCGCCGAGCACCTGTCCGAGGCGGTGCAGGCGGCGATCCGGCGGGCCGGGTTGACCGGCCCCGACAGCCCCCGCGTCGTCGCGGTGGGGAGCGTGTTCGACTCGGCACGCGTCCGAACTCGGTTCTGCGACTACCTGACCCTGCATTGGCCCAACTTCGCGCTGACCGAGCCAGCCGGAGACGAGCTGGACGGGGCCGCGTCCTTGCACGCGCTTTCGCCGGAGCATCCGCTGTTCGGACGCGTCAGCTTCGCCGCCCGCTGATCGGTCCCTGAGCTAGCTTGCCCTGAGCTTGCCGAAGGGTCGAAGGGTCGAAGGGCCCGGCGGCGCGGGCCTCGTCGGCGAATCGCCGGTAAACCTGCTGGTCGAAGAAGCTGCTGATGCCGAGGGCCTTGACGCCTTGCGCGGACGCCTCCGCGATCACCTTGCTCGGCGTCGTGAACGCCGAGAAGTTGGGCGCCACGTGGACGTGGGTGTTGACGACGGGAGTCATGGGCAAGTCCTCGTCGCAGCAGGGGGTCGACGCCATCGTCCCATGCCCTCGGGCGAACTCAGCCGGCAACCACCTGGTTGTCGGTCGCGCCGATGCCGTCGATGGTGCAGACCACGCGCTGACCCACGGCCAGGTTGATCGGGGGCTTGCGCGCGAACCCGACCCCGCCGGGCGTCCCAGTGGCGATCAGGTCGCCGGGGTTCAGCCGGACGATCGTCGAGATGTAGCGCACCAGCGCCACCGGGTCGAACAGTAGGTCGCCCGTCGTGTCGTCCTGCATGAGTTGGCCGTCGACCTCGGTCCGGATGCGGGCCGAAGGCCGGACGCCGCCCGGCAGCTCGTCCGGGGTCACCAGCACGGGCCCCACGGGCGTGGACGAGTCCCAGATCTTGCCCTGGGTCCACTCGTTCGTGCGGTTCTGCCAGTCGCGGCAGGAGATGTCGTTGACCACGGTGAAGCCGGCGATAGCGGCCGCGGCCTGCTCCTCGGACGCCCGCCGCACGGTCCGTCCGAGGACCACGCCGAGCTCGACCTCCCAGTCGAACGCGGACGTCTCGTCCGGACGCATGATGTCGTCACGCGCGCCGATGAGCGTGTCGGCGAACTTGGGGAACAGCGTGGGGTATTCGGGGATCGGCCGCCCCATCTCGACGATGTGGTTGCGGTAGTTCAGGCCGACGCAGATGACCTTGGACGGGCGCGTCACCAGGGTGGCGAACTGGGCCGTCTCGGCCGCCCCGAGGATCTCGGCAGACACCGCGGACGCCGCCGCCTCGGCCCAGTCCTCGCGCGCCAGGAAGGTGCCGACGTCGGACGCCCCCAGGTCGAACAGCACATCACCCTCGACGCGGACCGCCCGCGTCCCGTTGCCGAGGCGAATCGTTGCCAGTTTCATGTCCGAGCCCTCTCGCTGCTTGACCGCGGCGGTCTGGACCATCCTACGAAGCGATCCGGCCGGCAGTCAGGCGGGGCACGCTCAGTCGGGCCGTGAGGGGAATCGACGGCAGCAGCCCGGTCGCGCCAAGATCTGACCATGACCTCTCACGAGCCCAGCACCGCCACCGTCACCCGACGCGTGGAGTGGGTCGACACGGACGCCTCCGGCCACCAGCACAACTCGCTCATCGTCCGGCTGCTCGAAGCCGCGGAGCATGAGCTCATCCTGCTGGCGGGCATCACCGAGGAGTACATGGTGGGTGCTCCACGGGTCCGTCAAGAGATCGACTTCACCGGCAAGCTCTACTTCGGTCAAACCGTCACCGCGTCGATCGTGGTCGAGCGCGTGGGCCGGGCCTCGATCACCTACTCCTTCGACGTGTGGGGAGAGGCGTTCAAGGACGTTCCGCGCCGCAAAGCTGCGTCCGGACGCCTCGTCGTCGCCCACGTCCCGGCGGGCAGCGATCAGGCGGGGCCGTGGCCGGACGCCGTGCGCGCGGCGCTCACCCCCAGGCAGACCGACTGAGCCCACCCCTGGCAGAACCGACTGAGCTCAGACCCCAACCCGGGCCGCTCAGGCCCGGGCCAGCACCGCCGCCAGGCTGGCGAAGAACGGCAGCCCGTCCAGCGAGGACGCGACGAGCGGGTCGACGTTGTGCTCCGGATGCGGCATGAGCCCCACGACGTTCCCACGTTCGTTGCTGATGCCAGCGATGTCGTTCGCGGAGCCATTGGGGTTGCCGAGGTACCGGAACACGATCCGTCCGGTGTCCTCGAGCATCCGCAGGGTGTCGGGCGCGGCCTGGTAGTTGCCCTCGCCGTTCTTGAGCACGATCGAAATCTCGGCGCCGGGCGCGAAGGCGTTCGTCCAGGCGGTGTCGGTGGCTTCGACGCGCAGGGACTGGTCCTTGCAGACGAAGGTCCGGCCCGCGTTGCGGATCATCGCGCCCGGCAGTAGGTGTGACTCGCACAGCACCTGGAAGCCGTTGCAGATGCCCAAGACCGGCATGCCCGCGTTGGCGGCATCGATGACGGAGTCCATCACCGGTGAGAACCGGGCGATCGCACCGCAGCGCAGGTAGTCGCCGTAGGAGAACCCGCCGGGCAGGATCACCGCGTCGACCCCGGCCAGCGAGTCGGACGCGTGCCACAGCGGCACCGCCTCCAGCCCTGCGAGGCGGACCGCGCGGGCGGCGTCCTCGTCGTCGAGCGAGCCCGGGAACGTGACGACGCCGACGCGGATCACGCGTCCACCCGAACGTCGAACTCCTCGATCACGGTGTTCGCGAGCAGCGTCTCGGCGGCGTGCCGGATCTGCTCGAGGCGCTCGTCGGTCAACTCGCCGTCGACCTCGATCTCGAAGCGCTTGCCTTGGCGAACCGTCAGGCCGTCGAAGCCCAGCCGCGCGAGGGCCCCCGTCACCGCCTTGCCCTGCGGATCGAGAATCTCGGGCTTGGGCATCACGTCAACGATCACTCGTGCCATGGCCGCAGCCTATCGGGGCGTCCGGTGCTGAAATCCTTCGTGCCCACGTCCGGCACGTCAGGACGCGACGAACGGCGTCCCCGTCAGGCGTTCGTAGGCCTCGACGTAGCGCGCGCGGGTGGCGTCCACGACCTCGGCGGGCAGCGGCGGCGGGGCGTCGGATCCGTGGCGATCCCAGCCGGACGCCGTGGCGAGCCAGTCCCGGACGTACTGCTTGTCGAAGCTCGGCTGCGCCTGGCCAGGACGCCAACCGGACGCGTCCCAGAAGCGTGACGAGTCCGGGGTGAGGACCTCGTCGGCGAGCACCAGGGTGCCGTCACCGCGGCGTCCGAACTCGAACTTGGTGTCGGCCAGGATGATCCCGCGCTCGGCGGCCGTCTTGGCCGCCTTGGTGTAGATCGCGAGGGTGGCGTCCTTCAGTTCGGACGCCGTCGTCTCGCCGTGCAGGTCGACCAATTGGGCGTAGGTGATGTTCTCGTCGTGCTCGCCCAGGGGCGCCTTCGCCGCCGGGGTGAAGATCGGCTCGGGCAGCTTGTCGCCGTCGCGCAGGCCCGGGGGCAGGGGGACGCCGCACACGGACTGGGTCTGCTGATACTCGGTCCAGCCCGAGCCGGTGAGATAGCCGCGAGCGACGGCCTCGACCGGGACCATCGCCAGCTTCTCGACGATCACCGCCCGGCCGCGCACGGCGTCCGGGACGTCGGTCGACAGGACATGGTTCGGGACGCCGAGGCGTCCGAACCACCACAGGCTGAGCTGATTGAGGATCGCGCCCTTGTCGGGGATCTGGCTGTCCAGCACGTAGTCGAACGCCGAGATGTTGTCGGTCGCGACCAGCAGCATGCGACCGGCGCCGTCGGCGTCCGGCAGGTCATAGAGCCGACGCACCTTACCGGCGTGCAGCAGGGGCAGGTCGAGGCCGAACGGGTCCGTCACGGGCCCCATCCTAGGACGCCGCAGGTCCGGCCTCCGCGCGGGGGCCGAGCCAAGCACAGCCCCTTCGACAAACTCAGGGAACGGTCGACAAGGGTCAGGGAACGGTGCGTCGACAAGCTCGCGACCCCCGCCGGCTGAGCCTGTCGAAGCCTGAACCAACCCCCCTTCGACAGGCTCAGGGAACGGTGGACCAACTCAGGGATCGGTCGAAACGCCCAGGTCCTGCGACGGGCTCAGGGACACTTCGACAGGCTCAGGGACCTTCACTCAGCCACGATGGCTGAGCTTGTCGAAGCCCTACAGCCCGCGCAGCCGGACCGATAGGCACGTCACGCAGCCCTCGAGCTTCTCGAACTCGGAGATGTCCACGTCGATGACCTCCAGGCCGTTGTTGCGCATGGCCTCGATCGAGCGGGGCGCCGAGGACGCCATCAAGACGGTGTCGGCGTCCAGGATCACGACGTGCGCTCCGGGCTCCTCGGGCACCGGGGCGAAGCGTCCGGACCAGACGTCCGGGTCGTCGACCAGCGGCGGGTAGCCGATGACGGTCCCGTCGGGCAGAGCCGTCACGGCCGACTTGAGGTGCAGCACCGTGGTGAGGGGGACGCCGACGACGTCGGCCCCCAGCGGGGCCAGGTGCTGGCGTAGCTGAGCTAGCCCCTCGGCGTTGCTGCGTCCGCCCTGGCCGACCCAGACCGTGCCGCCCCACTTCAACACGTCGCCTCCGTCGAGGGTGCCCGGAGCGACGATGTGCGCGATCTCGTACCCGAGCCCCCGAACGGCCTCCTCGGCGGCGCTCGCCTCGGCGCGTCGCTCGGGCGCACCGGAGCGACAGATCACCGCGAGGCGTCCGTAGACCACCATCGTGTCCTCGACGAAAACCGAGTCGGGACAATCGTCGGCGGGGTCGACCTCGACGGTGGTCCAGCCGGCGGCCTGCAGCGCTGACACGTAGCCCGCCCACTGGCGTCCGGCGAGCTCGGCGTCCACCTCCTGCCGCTCGATGTGGGTGACCAGCCCGTCCGCCAGGCGCGGAGACGGACGGCGGACAAGCGCCACCTTGGAGTGCATGCGGGCTCCTTTCGACGGCCGGGACGCCGACCAGCACCCATCATGGCCCGCGTCGTGGCTCGGCGGGAAAGGTCCGGGCGGGTGCGAAGCCGGCGCGCGTGGTCCAGGATGACCCCATGGGCGATCTGCAGCGCGAGGCCGTGCTCGGGGCGCTGGCCGCTCTGATGGGTCCGCTGAACCGCACGCTGACCGACCCGTCCGAAATCATCCTGCACGACCTGTCGAAGCTGCCGAACTCGATCGTGGCGGTCGCCGGCCACCTCACGGACGCGCGCATCGGGGGCCCCGCGGACGCCGTGGTGACGGACGCTGCGGCGTCCGGCGACTTCACCGAACGCATCGGCTACCGCACGGTCGACGAGTCCGCTGAGCTGCGCTCGACGACGGTCTTCATCCCGGACGCCTCCGGCACCATGATCGCCGCGCTGACCATCAACTACGACGTGAGTCTCTGGGCGTCGGTCCGGGCGATCGCCGAGGCGATGCTGTTCGGACGCCAGTCGCGGACGGACGCCCACCCCGATACTGCGCCGGTCGCCCCGGACATCGACCGGCTGGCCGACAAGCTGCTCGCCCAGGCGATCCGCACCCACGGCGTCCCCGTCGAGCTGATGCAGAAGCGGCACAAGCTGGCCATCGTCCGCGACCTGCAGGCTGGCGGGTTCTTCGCGCTGCGCGAGTCCGTCGAGACCGCCGCGCGGGCGCTCGGCGTCACGCGGTTCACGATCTACAACTACCTCAACGAGATCGGGGCCGAGCGTCCAGAATCCTGACGGCAGATTTCTTCAACACTCTGTTGCATGCCTCAACACCGGTGCTAGATTGCACTTGGTGCGACTCGGCCTTCCCGCGGTCGCTGAGAAGAGGAGACACCCATGCCGTCGAACGTGGCAGAGCCCTATCGGATCAAGATGGTCGAACCGCTGGTGATGCACTCGCGCGAGGACCGCGCTGACGCCATCGCCAAGGCCGGCTACAACACGTTCCTGCTGCCGTCGAAGATGTGCTACATCGACCTGCTGACCGACTCCGGCACCTCAGCCATGAGCGACAAGCAGTGGTCGATGATGATGCTCGGCGACGAGGCGTACGCGGGCTCCGAGAGCTTCGACCGTCTGCTCAAGTCGGTTCAGGACAACTACGGCTTCCCCTACGTCTGCCCCACCCACCAGGGCCGCGGCGCCGAGCACATCATCAGCCGCATCCTCATCACGCCCGGCCAGTACGTGCCCGGCAACATGTACTTCACGACGACGCGCTACCACCAAGAAGCGGTTGGCGGCATCTTCGTCGACGTCATCATCGACGAGGCCCACGACTCCACCGCGGACCACCCGTTCAAGGGCAACATCGACCTCGCCAAGCTGGAGAAGTTGGTCGCCGAGCACGGCGCCGACCAGATCGCCTACGTCAACCAGGCCGTCACCGTGAACATGGCCGGCGGCCAGCCCGTCTCGATGGCCAACATCCGCGAGGTCCACGAGTTCTGCACCAAGCACGGCATCATCCACTGGTCCGACGCCACCCGCCTGGCCGAGAACGCCTACTTCATCCAGCAGCGCGAAGCCGGCTACGCCGACAAGTCCACGGCCGACATCGCCAAAGAGATGATGAGCTACTTCGACGGGCTCACCATGAGTGGCAAGAAGGACTGCCTGGTCAACATCGGCGGCTTCCTGGCCATGCGCGACGAGGAGATCCTCATCAAGGCCCGCGAGTGGGTCGTGGTGTTCGAGGGCATGCCCAGCTACGGCGGCATGGCCGGACGGGACATGGACGCCATGGCCGTCGGTCTCGAAGAGGCCCTCGACGACCATTACCTCGAGCACCGCATCGGCCAGGTCCGCTACCTGGGCGAGCGCCTGCTGGAGGCCGGCGTCCCGATCGTCACCCCGATCGGTGGTCACGCCGTGTTCCTGGACGCCAAGCGGTTCCTGCCGCACATCCCGCAGACCCAGTTCCCGGCTCAGGCCCTGGCCGCCGCGCTGTTCGTCGAGTCGGGCGTCCGGGCCATGGAGCGCGGCATCATCTCCGCCGGTCGCAACAAGGCGGGCGAGCACAACATGCCGAAGCTCGAGATGGTCCGCCTGACGATCCCGCGCCGCGTTTACACGGATCGGCACATGGACGTCGTCGCCGACGCCGTCATCGCCCTCTACGCCAAGCGCGACGAGATCTTGGGCCTCGAGTTCGTCTACGAGCCCCCGTCCCTGCGCTTCTTCACCTCGCGGTTCACACCGATCGCTTAGCAGCCGAGGCGCGGCCGGAGAGAACCCCCCTCCCCCCAAACGGGCGGGCCCACCGGCCAGGTTCAGTCGGCCGCGAGCGCCTCGGTCGGGGTCGCGTTGGCCGCACGGCGTCCGGGCAGAACGGACGCCAGCGCGGCGGCCGCGAACGCCACCACCAGCATGCCGATGGTGAGCGGAAGGTCCACGGCGAACTGCAGCGGTGTGTCCATGGCCGACTGCCGGACGATCGACGCGATGCCCAGCCAGCCGAAGAAGCAGCCCGCCGCGACGCCGACCAGGACACCGGCCAGCGCCAGCAGCACGGCCTCGACGAGGAGCATGGTCCGCAGGGACGCCTTCTGCATGCCGAGCGCGCGGAGCAGCGCCGACTCGCGGGCCCGCTCGATCACGCTGAGCCCCAGGGTGTTGCCGACACCGATGAGCGCGATCAAGACGGCGGCACCCAACAGGGCGGTCGTGATCAGCAGCAGGATCCGCAGCACCTCCTGGATCATGTACGACTGGGGCGCGCTGCCGCCGATGTCGACGA
>Ga0208693_1002171_pt1 | contig 13150 bp, 16 predicted proteins | sample AD_UKC071_MetaG_FD_184438 | JGI IMG/M metagenome (GOLD analysis project Ga0208693, IMG submission 184438) | Active sludge microbial communities of municipal wastewater-treating anaerobic digesters from USA - AD_UKC071_MetaG (SPAdes) (version 2) | ecosystem: Engineered > Bioreactor > Anaerobic >... | reverse complement strand
GCTCGCTGCGGTGCTCTTGAACCATGCGCACGGCACGCTCGCGCATCTCGGGGGAAAACTTCGCTGACTTTCTCATCTTGGCTCCATTCTCAAGTGAAGGAGCCTCCGCGAAACCCGGGGCGGTTCACATTCAAATAAATATGTGTCTGCAGCAGTGTTTATACAAAAACACTTCGGTATGCACAATAGAACCCCTGTTAACTTTGACAGGGGTCGCAAAAAGGGAGGGAGGAAGTCTAGGAGCTATGCCCGCAGGAACATGGCCTATCCTCCAACCGCAGGCCACACTTGTTGTGTGTGGTCTTGTGTCAGGGGTTGGGTAAGAAGATACACAGGCTATCCAGGCGATCGGGCGCCATAATCTTCCCGTAACTTCTGCTGAATTCCTTCAGAGACACCCCATGAGCCTCAGCGTCACCGCCATCTACCCCGGCACCTTCGACCCCATCACCCTGGGCCATGTGGACGTGGTGCGGCGGGCCGCCCAGCTGTTCGACAAACTCATCGTGGTGGTGGCGGCAGGCCACCACAAGAAGACCTTGTTCAACCTGGAAGAGCGTATGGCCATGACTATCGAGGCCGTGGCGCCGTACCCGCAGGTCACGGTGGAGAGTTTTGGCGGCCTGATGCGCGACTTCGTGGTGGCCAAGGGCGGCAAGGCCATGGTGCGTGGCCTGCGCGCGGTGACCGACTTCGACTACGAATTCCAGCTGGCCGGCATGAACCGCAGCCTGATGCCCGACGTGGAGACGGTGTTCCTCACGCCCAGCGACAAGTACCAGTTCATCTCCAGCACCTTCGTGCGCGAGATCGCCACGCTGGGTGGCGAGGTGGACAAGTTCGTCTCGCCGCATGTGCAGCAGCGGCTGATGGAGAAAGTGGGCCGGGCGCAGGGCTGAGCCAGCCATGCGTGCCTTGCGCTGCGCCGCCCTGGTTGCCGTGTGCCTGTGGCTGGCGGCGTGCACCCGCAGCGGCCCCTGCCCGTCCCCCTACAGCCAGTCGCCGCAGTTCAGCGGCTGCGGCTTCAGCAACCCGGCCAACCCCGATGCGCTGCCCACGGCCAGTGGCTGGAAGATCTGGAGCCGTTTTTTGTTCGGCACCAAGGTGGGCACCGTGCCGGTGGATGCGATTCCCGTGCAGCCGCTCACCGGCGCCCAGCTGGAGGCGCTGGACCCGCAGGCCAACCATGTGGTGCGCCTGGGCCATTCCTCGCACCTGCTGAAGCTGCAGGGCCGTTATTGGCTGATCGACCCGGTGTTTGGCGAGCGGGTGTCGCCCTTCAGCTTCATGGGGCCGAAGCGTTTCCATGCGCCGCCGGTGGCGCTGCAGCAACTGCCACCCATCGAGGGGCTGATCCTCTCGCACGACCATTACGACCATCTGGATGTGCCCACCATCGAGTACCTGGCGCAGCGGGTGCGGCGCTACTTCGTGCCCCTGGGGGTCAAGGCGCGGCTGGTGGACATGGGGGTGCCCGCCGAGCGGGTGGAAGAGTTCGACTGGTGGCAGTCGGGTGCCCAGGAGGGGGTGCGTATCACCGCCACCCCGTCGCAGCATTTCTCGGGCCGCACGCTGAACGACCGCAACACCACGCTGTGGGCGTCGTGGGTGATCGAGGCGGGTGGCCAACGCATTTTTTACAGCGGCGACTCGGGCTACTTCGGGGGCTTCCGGCAGATCGGCGAGCGATTTGGCGGCTTCGACCTGGCGCTGATGGAAAACGGTGCCTACGACAGCTACTGGCCGTCCGTGCATATGACACCTGAGCAGACGGTGCAGGCCTTCCAGGATGTGCGCGGCCAGGTGATGTACGCGGTGCACAACAGTACCTTCGACCTGGCTTTCCACACCTGGCATGACCCGCTCGACCGTCTGGCCGATCTCTCCGAGGCCCAAGGCCTGGCCCTGGCGACGCCCGTGATTGGCGAGGTGCTGACCATCGGCCAGCCGCGCACCAATGTGCGCTGGTGGGTGGGCTTGCAGTAGAGGCTCAGCCCCGGCGCGGCCTGCGCAGCACGGCCCCAAGGCCCAGCAAAGTGGACATCAGCAGCAAGCCCCAGGCGGACAGGCCAGGCACTGGCACCGGGCTGCCAGGTGTGGATGGCGCGGCAGCATCGTCGTTGGTGATGGTGCCGGTGCCCGTGGAGGCCACGTCGAGCAGGGCACCGCTGGGGTTGTACAAATCCACGGTGAAAGTCTCGTCGAGCTCGACCAGCGTGTCGCCTTTGACCGGGATGCTGATGGTCTTGGTCAGCGGGTCGCCTGGCGCCCAGCTCAGTGTGCCGAAACCGCCGTCATAGTCCTGTGGCGAAGTGGCGCCGCCGTCAATGGTGCGCCAGTTCACGCTGACCGCGCTGGTGGGCGCAGCAGACAGGCTGACGGTGAACACCATAGGGCTGCTGCCGGCGTTGCCTTCGGCCTGGGTGACGCTGTTGATCGACACGAAAGGCACGGACTGCCATGTGCCGCCCGCCGGGAACTGGCCCATCAGGCTGCGGGCCGGATCGAAGGCTGTGCTGGTGCAGACATCGCTCACGCCATTGGCTGCAGTGGCCACGGCAGTGCAATTGGCGTTGAAGATATTGAAAGAGGCCGCCGTGCTGATGGCCATGGCGTTCAGGGTGTGGGTGCCGGCCACGTGGGGGCCGGGGCCGTTCAACCAGCGCTGCACGATGAGGATGGAGCTGGTGATATGCCCGCCCGCGTCGGTGGACACCAGGGCCAGGGCGATGCGCAAGGCGGGATCGCTGGAATCGACGCTGAAGGCGCCGTCGGAGAAATCGTAGGACGTGATCTGCGCCGTGATGTCGACACTGGCAAGATTGGCCGGCAGCGCCACTGCCGTAGTGAAGTAGCCCGTGGTGCGCAGGGACGTCGTCAATGGCAGCCCGGTGACGGAGTTGTAAGGCATACCGGTGAACTGGTAGCCGATGGCATGGGCGCTCAGGGTGGTGAATGCTGCGATGAGCAGCAGCAGATATCGAAGCATCATGTTCCTCGCGTGCCAAACGCAACTTTTGCGCTATTTTATTGATAGCAATATGCGCTTTTTTATGTTGGGCTGCAGGTTCATTTCATTTGAAAAAATGGCTGCCACCACAAAAGCGCAGGGCTGGATGTGATGGATTTTCTGGAGAGCAGCAGCATTGCACCATTCCCCCGGGGGGGAATTGCCACGCCCAGGGCTCAGCCGCGCAGCGTGGTTGCCATGTGGACAAGTTCGTCTCGCTGCATGTGCGTCAGCGGCTGATGCAGAAGGTGCGCAAGCCGTAGCCGCTCGGCACGGGTTCTCAGATCGTGAACACGTTTTCAGCCATTACAGCCGGGGCAGCACGGCCTTGGCGGTTTCGATGAGCTGGGCGCGCGGCACGGGGCCACCCTGGTGTATGCGCAGGCGTAACACCTTGTCGCCCTGCAGCACGTTCAGGTGGTCGCTGCTCAGGCAGGCGCCCTGACCCAGGCCTGGCACGTCCTGCACGCCCTGCTCCTTGCAATAGTTGTCATAGGTCATGCGGGCGAACTGCCAGTAGACCTCTGTGGTCAGCAGCGTGCCGCTGCTTTTGCCGTCCGCGCGGGCGTAGGTGCAGAGCGTGGACACGGCCGTGTCATACGGCGAGGCCTTGCCCTCGGCCACCCGCACGCCCATGGCGCGCGAAGCGGCCTCGCTGCTCAGCAGCGGGCAGGCGGGTCGGGCATCGGCGGCCCGTGCCGCCGCAGGCATGGCCAGCAGGACTACCAGTGCATAGAGGGAAGTGGTGGGTAGGCGCATTTTGTGTGCTCTGTTTTGGGTAGGTTTCTGCCCTGGCGGGCGGGCTCGAAATAGGCGCTCAGCCCTTGCGCCGCCTCCGCCGCACGGCTTCCAGGCCCAGCAAGGCGGACATCGACAGCAAGCCCCATGTCGATAGCGCGGGCACCGGAACCGGGTCGCCGGGCGTGGAGGGCGTGGCGGCATCGTCGTTGGTGATGGTGCCGGTGCCTGTGGTGGTGCCCGGCATGGCACCGGTGATGGTGTCTAGCGTGACATAGAAATTTTCATTCGGCTCCACAGTCGTGTCGCCGTGGATCTGCACGGTGACGGTTTTGGTCGTGCTCTCGCCTGCCGCCCAGCTCAGGGTGCCACTGGACGCTGTGTAGTCCGTGCCTGCAGTGGCCGTGCCATTGGCCGTGGCCCAGCGTGCGCTGACAGGGGCGGTAGGCGTGGACGACAGGGATACCGTGAACGTCAGGTTGGTCGCGCCTGCATTGCCTTCCGTGATGCTGGCATCGCCTATGGAGATGGTGGGTGGGTTGGGTATCCAGGCGGCGCCGCTACCGCCATTGGCGCTGGAAGTTGCGCTGTCCGTGCCGGGAGCGTCGCAGACGTCGGGGGTACCGTCCGCCGAGGTGGTGGCGGGGTCGGTGCAATACGTATTGATGTTGGAGCCGTCACCCACTGAGCTGATGCCGATGAAATTGAACCGGGCACCCACGGCATGGGGCGCGTTGACTGGGTCCGTCCAGCGCTCCAGCGCGATGGATGCGTTGGTGATGTGGCCCGATGCGTCGGTGGTCACCCGGAACGTGTGGGCGCGGGCGGCGGCATCGCCCATAGCGATGCTGATGACGCTGTTGCTGAAAGCATAGCCCGTAAGCAGGGGCTGGATGTTCACTTCCGAAAGATTCGGTGCCAGCGGCGCGGCAGTGCTGAAGTAGCCGGTGATGCGTTGGCTGGTATTGAACTGGCCGCATTGCTGGGTGGCGCCGCAGGTGCTGTTGTTGGTGATGGTGGCTGCGGTGTAGGTGCCTCCCACATAGACATAGTCCGCCGCCTGGGCACTCAAGGCCACCAGCGCTGCGGACAGAGATGCCAGCCATCGGTGCATGGGTTTTCCTTTCGTTTACTCTGCTTTTGATAGCTGCATGCGCTTATTCATCAGGCGCAAGAGATGCTTTTGACTTCGGCATTTGCCTGCAGTGTGCCGATCCAGGCGAAATTGTGGGAGCACCCGCGGGCGCAGGCTATTCCCCCAAGGGGTATGTGTGACGCCTCACCCGCGTAGCGTGGTGGACAGGCTGTCCCAGTCACTCGCCCCGGCGGTCTGCAGGATGGTGCGCAGGTGTTTCTTGAGCGCTTCGGGGCTTACGCCGGTGTGGGGGGCGCAGTCGGCGCGGGCGTAGCCCAGGCCGGCGAGCAGGGCGATTTCGCGCTGCAGGGGGGAGAGCGGCAGCGCCAGCACGCGCCGCGCTACGTCGATGTGGCGCGGGCGCTGTAGCTGCAGCGTCATCAGCAGCTGCATGGCGCCGCCGCCGGGCGGGTGCAGCGCGTGGGTTTGCACCTGCAGCACCCCCTGGGGCACAGCGATTCGGGAGGCCTGGCCTGGCTGGGCGGCCAACAAGCGGGGCAGGTGGGCGGGCAGGTCGGCCGCATCGCTCAGGCCCAGTCCGCGCAGCTGCGCCTGCCGCAACAGCTGCCAGGCGGTGGCGTCGGCCAGCACGGGGCGCTGGCTGGCGGCATCCAGCAGCACATGGCCCACGGGGCCGTCGGTGCTGGCGTTCCAGGGCGCGGCGCGGGCTGGCGCAAAGGCACGCGCCAAGTGGGCGCTGGCGCGTTCCAACACCTCAGCCTGGGGCGGGCCGAACGCCGTGCCCGGCGCACGGAACAGCAGTACTACGGCACGCACCACGGGCCCCGAGGGTCCGGGCACTTCCACGCGCAGGTCCAGCGCGTGGTGGTGGCCGCTGGCGCGCACGAGCAGGTTGTAGGTGTTGGAGCGAAAGTAGCGCGCGTCGGGTGCAATGAGGCGGCCTACGCGCGGGCCGTCCCGCCGGGCCAGGGCGAGCACGTTGGTTTCGTGCGGGCCGACGAACAGCCGCTCGAACTCGTTGAGGAACAGGTCCCGCACGCTGTCGGGAGAGTCTTCGTGGAAGAAGCCCTCGGGCAGGCCTTCTTCATCCAGCCAGAACAGCGCGGCAGCATCGGCCCCCGCAAGCTGGCGCAGCAGGGCACACACATCGGGGGCGATGGGCGCCAGGCCCAGCCCCAGCCGGCACAGCAGGTCCAGCTCTTGCCAGCGGCGTGCCTGCAGGGCTGCGGTGGGCTTGGGGGTGGCGGGCATGGCGCGCGCCGGCTTCAGCGCCGTTCGTTGGCCACTTCTTCGATGGCCGCGGTGGTGTTGGCCGCGTGGGCGGCAATCTGGTCCAGCTGCATGCCAATCACCGGCAGCGTGTAGGTGCCCGAGACGATGTTCTGGTACCAGACCTCGGCGGCCAGCACGTCGGGCGCCATGCCCTCCACTGCCGCCACCAGGCAGTCGGCCAGCGAGGCCAGGCCGGCGTCGCCGTACAACTCTTCCGACTCGTAACTCACACGGTAGGCAAAGAATCCGGCGCGGGCGCCTTCGATCTCGATACGGACGATCATGGGGTGGTGTCTTTCGGTGGGGTGGCGGATTGCGGCACGTCGCCCCAGAGCGGGCTGCCGGTGTGGTCCAGGTGGGTGAGGTAGAGCCGCAGGTCCAGCTCCAGCCGGTGGTAGTCGGGCTCCATGTAGGTGCAGAGCTGGTAGAAGGCCTTGTCGTGCCCGCGCTCCTTCAGGTGGGCCAGCTCATGCACCGCGATCATGCGCAGGAAGGGCAGAGGGGTGTGGCGGAACAGGCTGGCGATGCGGATCTCGCGCTTGGCCTTGAGCTTGTTGCCCTGCACCCTTGACACGGTGGTGTGGGTGCCGAGCGCATGGGCCACGATCTGCAGCTTGTTGTCAAAGCAGACCTTGCCCACCGGCGAGGCCTGGCGCAGGTGGTCGGTCTTCAGGTCCTGCACATAGTTGTACAGCGCGCCGTCGGTGCGCACACCGTGCATGGCCGGGCCATAGCGGTTGAGCAGCAGGGCGCCCAGGCGGCCTTCGTCCAGCAGCTGCTGTGCCTGCTGCTGGAGCGTGGGCGGGTAGGCCGAGAGATAAGACAGGGTCATGCGTCGATGCTACTGCGTCACGAGAGGACACTGACCCATTCAAGCAGACGCCGTGGAACCGGCTTTGCCGGGCCACTGGCGTCGTCCCCCAACGCGCCAGCAGAAGGGGGGAGCGGCGTAGCCGCTTGGGGGGATGCAGCCGGTTACGGCCGGACCACGATGCTGTTGCGCACTTCCTTGACATGGTTGGTGTTGCGGGCAATCCGTTCAGCCTGGTCCTTTTCTGCCTGCGACTTGGCGAAGCCCGACAGCTGGACGGTGCCCTTGAGCGTTTCGACGCTGATAGCGACCGCATTCACGGTCTTGTCCTCTGCGAATTTGGCCTTCACGGCGGTGGTGATGGCCGAGTCGTCCACATAGGAGCCGACGGTTTGCTGTTCGCGCACCACCGAGCAACCGGTGGCAGTGATGATGGTGGCGCCGACAGCGGCGGCCAGGGCGAGGGTGCGGGCGATTTTCATGGTGTGCTTTCTATGTTCAAGTGGATGAGATCGTCAAAACACAGTGGCCGGAAAAAGTTGCTTAACGGCGCCGGCGGCTGGCCAGCAGCGCGCCGATGAGCGCGCCAGCGGCAACGCCCAGCAGCAGGGATTGAACAGGTTTTTCGGCCACGTGGCGCCCGGTGGCGTCCACATAATCCTGGGCCTTTTCACGTGCACGGTCGCGGGCCTCGGCGGCCAGTTCGCGGCTGCGGCTGGCCAGGCTCTGGGCCGAGGAGGCCAGGCGGTCCAGCGCGGGGCTGGCTTCGCGGTGCAGCTCACGCACGGTGTCGTCGATGCTGTCGATCGCGGCGTCGGCAATGCTGCGGGTCTTGCCGATGGTGGCCTGGGCCGAACTCAGGACGTGGTCAGCCACCTGTTGGGCGGATTCTGCAGCGCTGCGGGGGTTGAAGGTCATGGAGTGGCTCCTGGTGAAGGTGGTGTGGAAATCGGGAACTGGGGTGTCTTGTGGCGTTCGCAAGGGGTAGGTCAGCCCTTTTTCATCAAACCCATGACAAAAGTCACAAGGGCCATGATGAGGAAGACGACAAAAAGGATCTTGGCGATGCCGACGGCGCCAGCAGCGATACCGCCAAAGCTGGACAGGGCGGCGACCAGCGCGATGACCAGAAAGACAACGGCGAAGTGCCACATGCTTATCTCCTGTGGAAAGGGCCAGGGCCCTGCAGGTTGTGGCGTCCGGGAAGGTTTCTGAACTGCCTGGGCATAGCTTAGGCGGCCGCGCTGCGGCCGGGCATCGGTGTATTCCGCATGCGGATGTCGGCGCGCTGGTGGGTGTCGCGTAGGACGCGGCTGACAGCCTGCGCCCTGTAGCCTGTAAACCGCGAAGTTCTCAACAATCGACAATCCGAAGGCCGCGCAGTGGCATGGGGTCATCTCTGCTTCGGCAGTGAGGCCGACACGTGGGTGCCCCGCCCTGGCTGCGAGCGCACGCTGAGCCGCCCCCCGGCGGCTTCGACCCGGTGGCGCATGCCTGCCAGGCCGTGGGTGGAGGGGTTGATGTGGGCGGTGTCGAAGCCTTTGCCGTTGTCCTTGACGTCCACCTCGGCATGGGTTGGGTAGTTGCGTACGGTGACGGTCACCTGCGTGGCTTCGGCATATTTGCCGATGTTGGTCAGAGCCTCCTGCACCAGCCGGTAAACCGTGAGTTGGGCCGCTGCGTCCAGCGCTACGTCCTCCACGCCGGTGTCCACCGCGATGCCGGAGCGCTCAGCGAACTCCTTGGTGAGGATCTCCAGCGAGGCGCGCAGGCCCAGGTGGTAGAGCGAGGAGGGGTGCAGGTCTTCGACGATGCGCCGCTTCAGCGCAATGCCGCTGTTGAGGGTGTCGGTCAGGTGCTGGATGCGTTCGAAGATGTCGGGCGAGCCGGCGCCCACCTTGGATTTGAGCCGTGCCACGTCCAGCTTGGCGGCGGTGAGCAGGGCGCCGAGTTCGTCGTGCAGCTCGCGGGCCAGGTGGCTGCGTTCGTCCTCGCGCACTTTCTGCAGGTGGGTGGCCAGCTCGGCTAGGGAGGCCGTGCGCTCGTGCACCAGGTCTTCCAGGTGCAGCCGTTCCTGCTCCAGGGCTTGCTGCTGGCGGGCGCCTGCCTGCTGCAGGGCAATGGTCTGGCGCAGGTAGAGGTAGAAGGCCAGCAGGCCGCCCAGTGCCACCAGGGCGATGCCAATGCGCCCCAGTTGCAGCGACTGGACGATCTGCCGCTGCCCGGCCTCGATCTCACCGTTGCTCTGAGCGATCAGGGTCTGCGACTGGGCCCGGATGGCGTCCATCTGCTCCCGGCCCACGTCGGTGGTGATGATGAACTTCCAGGTGTCTTCGTTGTTCTGCTGTCGCATGCGCACGCTCAGGTCCATCTCCGAGAGCTTGCGCGCCACGTTCTGGGACAGCTCGGTGAGCTGGCGCAGCAGCTCGGGGTTGCCGTGGTAGGCCGCAGCCAGGTGTTTCAGGTTGGCGTCGATCTCGGTCACCGCGCTCCGGTAGGGCTCCAGGTATTGGGCATCACCGGTCAGCAGGAAGCCGCGCTGACCGGTTTCCGCATTGAGCATGTTGCGCAGCAACTGGTTGAGCGCGGAGCGGGTCTGCTGTGAATGCTGGATGCTCTCCAGTGCGGAGCTGGAGCGGGTATACCCGGCTTCATTGATACCGATCAGGGTCAAAGCTGCCAGAATGGCCAGCGTGAGGCTGATGGCCATCTTCGACACGGGGATCCGTCGCATCATGAACTCCTTGGACACTGTTGCATGATCAAGATTGGCATCGTGGATGACCACGCCATTGTGCGTGCCGGCCTGAAACAATTTCTGTCCGAACAGGTGGATTTGCGCGTGGAGGGTGAAGCCGGCAACGGACGCGAAGCCATCGACCTGGTGCGCACGACCGAGCTGGATGTGCTGATCATGGACCTGGCGATGCCGGGACAGTCTGGCCTGGACGCCTTGGCCATGATCCGCGCCAAGGCCCCGGACCTGGGCATCCTCATCCTGAGCGGGTACCCGGAAGAGCAGTACGCCATCAACCTGATACGCCAAGGGGCCAGCGGGTACCTGAACAAGGAGTGCGACCCGGCAGAAATCGTGGATGCGCTGCGCACCATCGCCCTGGGCCGGCGCCACATCACCCCAGTGGTGGCCGAGTTGCTGGCGCAGCAGCTGTCACGCAAGGGGGATGTGCCCGTGCATGAGCAGCTGTCCGAGCGGGAATTCCAGGTGTTTCTGAAGCTGGCCAAGGGGGCGTCCGCCGGTGAGGTGGCCGAGTCGCTGTCGCTGAGCGTCAAGACGGTCAGCACCTACCGCACCCGCCTGATGGAGAAGATGGGGCTGGCGACCAACAGCGACCTGACGTACTACGCGCTGAAAAACAAGCTGATCGACTGAGCCGGTTCAGGCCTGGGACGGCGGTGGCGCCCCACCTGCTGCCTGCTGGATGCAGTAGTCCACCAGCGCGTCGATCTCGTTGGATTTGTCGAACACCGCATCGGCCCCCAGTGAGGCACAGCGCGCGCGGATGTCGGGGGTGGCGTAGTTGCTCAGCACCACCAGTTTCTGGCCGGGTGGCCGCTCGCGGCAGGCCGCCAGCACGCCCAGCCCATTGCCCTGCTTGAGGAAGAGGTCGATGATGGCCAGATCCCAGCCTTCGGGGTTGCCGGTAAGCCAGCGCGTGCCAGCGTCTTCGGTTTCGGCGCAGCCGGCGGACTGGATGCAGGCCAGTTCTTCCAGCGTGCTGATCAGGTTCTCGCGGATGGTGGCGTTGTCTTCGACGATGTAGGTTCTCAGTCTCACGGTGCATACCGCCCGGTTGAATGGAGGCCTGCCCCACGGGTGAAGGCCCATGGGTCACTGTAGGGGGTCCGGTGGCCGGATTCTGCCAGCGGGCTGGGCCGGTTGTTGTCAGCCGATTCCTACAGGGTCTGCATGTGGCGCGCCGCAGACACTGCAGGCCGGGTCGCGCGCCATGCGGATCTCGCTCCAGGCCATCGGTCGGCCGTCCAGCATCAGCAGGCGCCCGGCCAGCGGGGTGCCTGCGCCGGTCAGCAGTTTCAGGGCTTCGGCGGCCTGGACGGCACCGATGATGCCGACGATGGGGGAGAACACCCCCATGGTGGCGCACTGCACTTCTTCGGGCGGCTGGTCGGGGGGGAAGACGCAGGCGTAGCAGGGTGCCTGGGGCTGGCGGCTGTCGTACACACTCACCTGGCCGTCGAAGCGGATGGCGGCGCCAGCCACCAGCGGTTTGCCATGCTGCACACAGGCCTGGTTGATGGCCTGGCGGGTGCTGAAGTTGTCGCTGCAGTCGAGCACCACGTCGGCCTGCGGCACCAGCGTGTCGAGCAGTGCGGCGCCGGCCCGCGCGGTGATGGTGTGTACCTGGACCTCGGGGTTGATGGCCGCCATCGCGGTGGCGGCCGAGGCTACCTTGGGCTGCCCCACGCTGCTGCTGCGGTGGGCGATCTGGCGCTGCAGGTTGGTGAGGTCCACGGTGTCGTGGTCCACCAGCGTGATCTGCCCCACACCAGCGGAGGCGAGGTACAACGCGACCGGAGAGCCCAGCCCGCCAGCGCCGATGATGAGGGCATGGGCGCCCAGGATGTGCTCCTGGCCTTCGATGCCGATCTCGTCCAGCAGGATGTGGCGCGAATAGCGCAGCAGTTGGGCGTCGTCCATCACCACGCAGCCGAATGCCTGGCGGACACGCCGCCGGGAATCAGTTGTCCTTCTTGTCGGCCTTTTCCTTGTCCTCGATCACTGCCGTCTTGCTGACCAGCACGGGTTGGCCCTTGAGGCGGTTGAGGGCCTGCTGGAGCTGGAAGTCCTTGTCGGTGCCGTATTCGGGCAGCTTGATCTCGGCGTTGGGTTTCTTGGCCTCTTCTTCGAGCCGCTTGCGGGCTTCTTCCCGCGCCTTTTCACGGGCGGCGTCTTTTTCCTCGGCGCCCTGGCCGCTGCCCAGGTGTTTCTCCAGGTCAGCCTCGCGGGTGCGCAGCGACGCAAACGGGCTGCCATCGGCGGTTTCGTCCACCAGCACGTCGGGCACGATGCCCTTGGCCTGGATCGACTTGCCCGAGGGGGTGTAGTAGCGGGCGGTGGTCAGCTTCAGGCCGGTGTCCGGGCCCAGCGGGCGCACGGTCTGCACCGAGCCCTTGCCAAAGGTCTGCGCGCCCATCACGGTGGCGCGCTTGTGGTCCTGCAGCGCACCGGCCACGATCTCGCTGGCCGAGGCCGAGCCTTCGTTGACCAGCACGACCAGCGGTACGGATTTCAGGGCGGCAGGCAGGCGCTTGAGCGGGTCGCTGCCGCCACGGCGCAGGTAAAACTCGGGCGAGGCGTTGAAGACCGCCTTGCTCTCGGCCAGTTGGCCGTCGGTGGACACCACCTTGACGTTTTCGGGCAGGAAGGCCGCCGAGATGGCCACGGCCGCGTCCAGCAGGCCGCCGGGGTCGTTGCGCAGGTCCAGCACCAGGCCCTTGAGGTTGGGCTCCTGCTTGTAGATCTCATCGATCTTGCGCACGAAGTCGTCCACCGTGCGTTCCTGGAACTGGCTCAGGCGGATCCATGCATAGCCGGGCTCGATCACCTTGCCACGCACCGACTGGGTCTTGATCTCCTCGCGGGTGATGGTGACCGGGAAGCTGCGGCCTTCGTCCTTGCGCAGGATGGTCAGCGTCACCTTGGTGTTGGGCTCGCCGCGCATGCGCTTGACGGCGTCGTTCATCGACAGGCCCTTGACGGCGGTGTCGTCGATCTTGGTGATCAGGTCATTGGTCTTGAGCCCGGCGCGGAAAGCGGGGGAGCCCTCAATGGGGGTGACGACCTTGATCAGGCCTTCTTCCTGCGTGATCTCGATGCCCACGCCCACGAAGCGGCCCGAGGTGCCTTCGCGGAATTCCTTGAACGACTTCTTGTCGAAATACTGGGAATGCGGGTCGAGGCTGGCCACCATGCCGGCGATGGCGTCGGTGACGAGTTTCTTGTCATCCACCGGCTCGACATAGTCGCTCTTGACCATGCCGAAGACGGCGGCGAGCTGCTGCAGCTCTTCCAGCGGCAGCGGGGTCATGGCGCCCCGCGCCATGGTTTGCAGCGACACGGTGGCCAGGGCGCCACTCATGACACCCACGGAAATCCACCCTGCGATCTTCAGTTTCTGGCCCATAACCTACCTTTGTGTCGCCAAAATATACACCTTGGACGCGAGTTCTGCCGGGAGGGTTC
>Ga0208693_1002166_pt1 | contig 13177 bp, 8 predicted proteins | sample AD_UKC071_MetaG_FD_184438 | JGI IMG/M metagenome (GOLD analysis project Ga0208693, IMG submission 184438) | Active sludge microbial communities of municipal wastewater-treating anaerobic digesters from USA - AD_UKC071_MetaG (SPAdes) (version 2) | ecosystem: Engineered > Bioreactor > Anaerobic >... | reverse complement strand
TATCTGAGAAGGCTGTCGTTGCCTTTGAAAGGCCCTGGGGGAGCAAAAGAGCCGTAGTGTTCAAGACCGCTAAGGGTAAATACGTTGCGGATATATCGCCTAGTCTAGCTTTAAGAGAAGGTGACAGTGTCGTAATAAAGGCTTCAATACTTCCTTTGGAAAATAAACCTACTGGCTTTAATCCTTATACTTATTGGAGATCTCGGGGCATAAGGGGTCGCCTGGTTGGCTTGCAAGTAACCAAAAGCCGGAAAGCTTACAGTTTTAGCCTATATCGTTGGCGATCTTTTTTGAGACGTTGGGTCTTGTTGAATTTTCCGCCCAGGGTAAGGGGATATTTGCTAACCCTCCTCTTTGGAGTTAAAGATCCCGATTTGGCTCAACTTCATTCAAAATGGGGTACTTCCCATTTGCTCGCTGTATCGGGGTTTCATGTATCCTTGGTGGTGGGGATTGTCTTTCGGGCTTTAAAAAAAGCCAAATGGAAAGTTCAAATATCATTGCTCTTGCTGTTTTTTTACCTGGCGTTTACTGGGTTTGCTACTAGTGCCATGCGCGCTGGTTTGATGACGGCTTTTGCATTGATAGGAAAGATGATTGGACGGCCCATGAAGACACTTCAAGCCGTGAGTCTGGCAGCTGTTTGTTTGCTTTTATGGCGGCCTTGGTTCGTGTGGGATGTAGGTTGGAAACTGTCGGTTATGTCGGCCTTGACAATCGGATGTATTAGTATTTTTCCCAAAAGGATTTCGCTGCTAATTTCAAGTGCGCTTCTTTGGATGGTCACCGCTGGTATTGTGCTAACAATTTTCGGATCATTGCCCGTCGTCGGACTTTTTGCCAATCTGATTGCCATTCCTGTTTTTGCACTTTTATTTTTCGTCGTGCTGCTTTCAACTCCTCTTGTCATTTTACCCTTTGGCTTGGGCATGTCCGTAGTTTGGTCTGTAGAAAAGACTTTGCTTGTATTTGAATGGTTGCTAAACTTCTTGTCCTTTTCAGTGCCCATGAGCATTACGGAACCTTGGCATTGGCCCATTATTTCCATTGCGATATTATTTGTCATACTGACTAAAAGGTTAAATTTTAGTTTATTTAGGAGTATTTGTGTGTCGAGCTGTGGACTGTTAGTTTGTATAATATTACTATCTTAAAAAAAGAGGAGGTGTAAGGTATGCTTCTCGTTTTGGATATAGGAAATACACATACTTGCCTTGGGATTTTCGACGGTGCCTGCTTGATTGCGGATTGGAGACTTACATCCGAGAAGAGAACCGGGGATGAGCTTGGGATTTATCTTACGGGATTGCTTTATATGACAAAATTAGACCAGAAATCTATTACCAGTTCTATAATTTCGAGTGTCGTCCCGCCGCTTGAGATGGCATGGCGAGAGGGGATCTCGAAATACTTGGATATAAAACCCATGATTGTCGATTCAAACGTAGACCTTGGCATAAAGGTAAAGTATGATATACCTGCCGAAGTTGGTGCTGACAGGTTGGTAAATGCTGTTGCTGCCGTGCATAATTATGGAAGTCCAGTTATCGTGGTAGATTTTGGCACGGCCGTGACGCTTGATTACGTATCTTCTGATCGCTCATATCTCGGAGGTGCAATAGCTCCAGGGTTGTTGGCCAGTCTAGAGGCACTGTTTGGCAAGACTGCAAAGCTTCCCTTGGTGGCACTCGAACCTCCCAAAAGGGCGATTGGGAGGTCCACGTCGGAATCGATGAGATCGGGAATAGTGATTGGTTACGCTGGGCTGATAGACGGCTTGGTTGATCGTATGTCGCAAGAGCAAAAAGAGGAGCCCAAGGTTATAGCAACAGGGGGACACGCCGAGACCGTAGCAAGATGGTCAAGTAGAATAAACATCGTGGATCCTAATCTAACATTAGAGGGGCTGAGGCTCACATATGAGCGTAACATCAAATAACCCTCTGTGGCTTGCCCCCATGGCCGATATTACCGCATGGCCTGTAAGAAAAATGTTTTTTCGTTTGGGCGTGGGACTTGCTCATACTGAGATGATCTCAGCAAAGGCTGTTGCTGATAAAAACCCGTCTGTTTTATCTTCTTTATTTCGGCACCCTGATGAAGGACCTTTAGTATTACAGCTTTTTTCTGGCAACGTCGATTTTCTCTTGGAGGCAGCGGAGCAAGCCTTAAAGGTGATTTCATTTGACGCGGTTGGCATAAACATGGCGTGTCCTTCCAAGAAGGTTATGGCTTCAGGAGGGGGAGCAGCCATGATGTTCTGTCCCGAAGTTGCAACCCAAATGATAAAGGAAGCCAAAGCCCTTCTGGGCTTGCCGATTTGTGTAAAGACGAGAATTCCAAGCCGCAACTCATATGATGCCATTAAATGGTGTGAGCTTTTAGTGTCCTCTGGTGCAGATAATGTTGCGGTTCATGCAAGAACGCCGTCGCAGGGTTATAATGGAGTACCGGATAAGAACACTATAAAGGAAATTGCCAAGGCTTTCCCTGGCATGATAACGGCTACGGGTGATGTGTTTACTTCCGGTGACGTTGTTGAATATCTGGAAATGGGCTGCAAAAGCGTTTTAATTGCGCGAGGTGCCCTGAAAAACCCCTTCATGATAATAGATGCTTTAAAGGCTTTGGGATATTTTGTAGATTTCGAAGATTCATTTAAATCCAGAGCCGATGTTTTTCGGACTTTTCTGATAGACTTATGCGAAATAGAAGACAATTCAGGCATGCACTTGCTTCAACACTTCTTATCATGTATTTTTAAGGGAGCGCCAAGGGCTTCCAATATGCGATCTTCTTTGGCGAATGCTGGCAGCATAGTAAAAACTAAGGAATTATTTGATTCCTATATCGATAATTTTAATAAGCTTTATACCAAGGAGGGGCGATAAATGACGGATAATAACGTAAACATGGAAGAACGTACTACTCCGGAAGGAGAAATAATAAGACAGCGTGTGGAAAAACTGGAGCGCCTGCGCAAGGAAGCAAAATTTGATCCATACGTGATCGATAAATGGGATAAAGAGCATAAATTGTCCTTTGTACACGAACATTTCTCCCATTTAGGCCCAGATGAGATGGATGAAAAAGCAACAATAAAGACAGCGGGTCGTGTCATGGCGATTAGAAAGCATGGCAGGGCCTCATTCGTGCATTTGGAGGACGACTCGGAAAGACTTCAGCTCTACTTTCAGTTAAATTCTTTAGGAGAAGAGAAGTACGAATGGTTCAAAAGATGGGTAGACACGGGAGATTTTATTGGAATTGTAGGACATCCTTTTAGGACCAAAAGGGGTGAGTTGTCCCTTCTGGTAACAGACTTTAAACTTTTGAGCAAGGCCTTAAGGCCTCTGCCCGAAAAATGGCACGGCCTAAAAGATACAGAAGTGCGCTACAGGCAGCGCTATTTAGACCTTATAGCCAATACTGAGGTCAGAGAGGTTTTTAGAAAAAGAGCCAAAATAATAAAGACCTTTCGAGAGGTCTTGGAGTCTCATGGAACACTTGAGGTTGAAACTCCGATGTTATCTCCGATAGCAGGGGGAGCCATCGCCAGGCCCTTTGTCACATATCACAATGCCTTAGGGATAAATTTGTATCTCAGGATAGCGACCGAGCTTTACTTGAAACGACTGGTAGTTGGGATGTATGAGCGCATTTATGAGATAGGCAAGAACTTCAGAAATGAGGGCATCGATTCCATGCATAACCCGGAGTTCACCGCCATGGAGGTTTACTGGGCTTACACTAACTATGAGGATATGATGAACTTAGCCGAAGAGATAATCGTAGCTTGTGCTGACGCGATGGGAGGTAGGCAATTGCCCTATGGCGATTACATGATAAACTACGAGCCTCCCTTCAGGCGTGCACCGATGGTGGATTTGGTGAAGGAGCATTGTGACATTGATTTTTTAAACGTTACTGATGAAGAAGCAAGGAAGCTTGCGAAAGAAAGGGGACTTGAGGTAGAGGGGGACGAAGGCCGACTTTTAATCATGACCGAATTCTTTGACAACTTCGTGGAGGAGAAATTGATACAGCCCACATTTGTCCTGGGTTATCCTGTGGAAGTTTCTCCTCTTGCTAAAAGAGACCCTGATAATCCCGATTTCACCCGCAGATTTGAGCTTTTTATATGCGGAGCAGAAGTAGCAAACGCCTTTAGCGAGCTCAACGATCCCTTGGACCAAAGAGAGCGTTTTCTAGACCAATTAAGAAAAAAAGAAGCCGGTGACGAAGAAGCACATGCCTTCGATGAGGATTACATAATTGCCCTAGAACATGGCTTGCCCCCTACTGGAGGTATGGGTATTGGCATCGACAGGCTTGTCATGTTTTTAACGAACTCAAGTTCAATCCGTGATGTAATCCTTTTCCCCACCATGCGCCCAAAGGAGTGAAGCCTCTTGGATTTAAGCGAGGCCAGGAAAAGGGCTGAAGAGCTTAGGCGAGAAATAGAGAAACACAATTATTACTACTATGTATTGGATTCACCGTTGATAACTGATGAAGAATACGACGCCCTGTACCGAGAGTTAGCGGAGATCGAAAGGCGCTTTCCTCAGTTAGTAACCCCTGATTCGCCGACACAGCGCGTTGGAGGCCGACCGAGGGAAGAATTTCGGACAGTGGTTCACGAAGTTCCAATGCTTTCTATGGACAATGTTTTTTCGCAAGAAGAGTTGCGAAGCTTCATCTCTCGGGTGCATAGGATACTTGAAAGAAAAGTGGATTTTACGGCCGAACTAAAAATAGATGGCGTTGCCGTCTCGCTCGTGTACGAAGAGGGGAGGTTCGCTTTGGGTGCGACGAGGGGCGATGGAAAAGTAGGCGAGGATGTAACGGATAATTTACGTACCATTAAAAGCCTACCCTTGAGATTACTCGAATATGTACCGGGCAGACTCGAGGTCAGAGGCGAAGTCTACATGACGAAAGAAGATTTTGCTTTGCTTAATCAAGCTCGAGAGGAAGAGGGAGAGCAGCCTTTCGCTAATCCTAGGAACGCGGCTGCGGGAAGTTTGAGGCAACTTGATCCTAGTGTGACGGCCAAGCGCCGCCTCCGTTTGTTTGTGTATCAAGTAGTTAATCCGGAAAGGTATGATCTTTCATCGCAATTTCAAGCACTTTCTTGGCTTCGAGAAAGAGGATTTCCAACTCAGAGGAACGAAAGACTTTGCAAGAGTTTTGACGAATTATGTAATTATATCGAAGAATGGCGAGAAAAGAGGCACTCACTGTCCTATGTTACTGATGGCGTGGTAATAAAAGTTGATGATTTGCGCACATATGAGCTTCTTGGCACGACAGCGAAATCCCCGAGGTGGCAAGTTGCCTTTAAGTATCCTGCCGAAGAACAGAGGACTCGTTTATTGAGGATAGAAATTTCAGTTGGAAGAACGGGCGTACTCACACCTGTTGCTATTTTAGAGCCGGTAAGGCTTTCAGGTACTGTTGTGCAACGTGCCAGCCTGCACAACGAGGATGAGATAAAACGCCTTGATGTCCGTGAGGGGGACTTTGTATATGTCCGTAAGGCGGGTGAGATAATACCCGAGGTGGTTCGTGTTGACTACAGTGCTAGAACGGGCCAGGAAAAGCCCTTTGTTATGCCAAAAAACTGTCCCGTTTGTGGGGCAGAGGTGATTAGGTTGGTAGGCGAGGTGGCTCACCGTTGCCCCAATCGGTCTTGTCCTGCTCAGTTAAAGGAAAGTATTTGGCATTTTGCTTCCCGTGACGCCATGGATATAAAGGGTTTGGGAGAAAAGATCATAGAGCAATTAGTGGACAGGAAATTAGTCAGTGACTTTTCTGACCTGTACAAGTTGACGAAGGAAGATTTGATGTCCTTGGATAGAATGGGGCCAAAGTCCTCTGAAAATTTGATCGCTGCGATAAATAATTCTAAGAATAGGCCACTTTCCAGGCTCATTTATGCCCTCGGCATCAGATACGTTGGCTTGCGGACTGCCGAGATTTTAGCTGAGAGGTTTAAGAGCATTGACGAACTGGCCAAGGCAACTATTGCGGAATTATCCAGCATTCCTGGGATAGGCCCCCAGATAGCCTCATCAATTGTTGCTTTTTTTAAGGATGAAAAGAACCTTGTCGCTTTGAGAGAGCTGGCTAAATGTGGCGTTAAAGTGTCCAAGGAGGAAATAAAACGTGAGGCCGGACCATGGGAGGGGTGGCGAATTGTATTTACCGGAGAGCTTGAGAGGGCTTCAAGAAGTGAAGCTGAGGCGATAGTTAAAAGTATGGGAGCCATTCCTGCCAGTTCGGTAAGCAAAAATGTGACCATGGTAGTGGTAGGAAGAAATCCAGGGAGCAAACTGGCCGCAGCTCAAAGGCTAGGTGTTAAAATTGTTGATGAGCAAACTTTCTGGGAATTGGTCGATGAAGCTAGGTCAAAAAAGCAAATAGAAAGTAAAAAATAGGTAAATTAGGAGGTTGAGTCTATGGACATTACGCCAGAAGGATTAGTTGAAGATATCAGACGTATGGCACGATTAGCCATGATTGAGTTAAACAAAGAAGAGACGAAACAAATAGTAGAACAATTCAAAAGTATATTAGACCAACTTCAAGCTTTACGGGAACTGGATACAAGTGATATAAACCACTTTCCATTGGATGACAGAGATCCAACACCATGGCGTAGTGATGAAGTGATAATGTGGAATCGTTATAATGAAGTTCTTTCGCAAGCTCCCGCGTCTGAGGATGGTTACTTTAAAGTGCCACAAATAGTGAGGGACGATCGAAATGAAGAGTAGCGAGTTTTTAAAATTCTCAGCCTTTGATTTGATGTCAGGATACAGGAAAGGGGAGTTTATCGTTTCCGATGTGATAGAGACGGCATTGGAATATATAGAGATAAACGAAAGAAATTTAAACGCATTGATAACTCCAATGTATGAAGAGGCACGTTCGAGGGCATGGATGCTTGATGCTGCTTTGGCGAGGGGCGAAGAACCGGGATCTTTGTTCGGAGTTCCCGTAGTAATAAAAGATAATATTACGACTGATGGAGTACGAACTACTTGTGGTAGCAAAATGCTCGAGAATTGGATTCCCCCCTTCAGTGCTCATGTTGTAAAATGCTTAGAACGAGCTGGAGCCGTGGTGATCGGCAAGGCCAACATGGATGAGTTTGCCATGGGAAGTTCTACCGAGTATTCCGCCTTTGGACCAACCCTTAATCCTTGGGATTTATCAAAGGTTCCAGGAGGAAGTTCTGGTGGAAGCGCGGCATCGGTCGCCGCAGGATATGCTCCCGTAGCTTTGGGAAGCGATACAGGGGGATCTATAAGACAACCCGCTGCCTTCTGTGGAGTATATGGATTGAAACCTACGTATGGTTTGGTCAGCAGATACGGCTTGGTGGCCTTCGCCTCTTCTTTGGACCAAATTGGTCCCTTTGCGCGAGACTTGAAGGATTTAGCCTTAGTTCTACAAATAATTTCTGAGCCAGATAGTTGTGATGCGACCTGCGTCAGAAAAGAAAGACCAAACTATATGGAATTTTTGAACGTAAGCTCCCTTGAAGGGTTTAGGGTTGGCTATCTGTCCGACTACGAATCACTGGAAATAGATGAGGAAGTTAAAAAGGGCGTTACCGAGGCCTTAAAAATATGCCAGGACGCAGGAGCAGAAATAATCGAGGTTGAACTACCAATCTCAGCGCGATACGGCCTTCCTTGCTATTACACTATAGCACCGGCCGAGGCAAGCTCGAGTTTAGCTCGTTTTGACGGAGTTCGATACGGTTTTTCCGTGGAAGCCGAGGATTTACAAGAACTCTACCTGAAAAGTCGCGGGGGAGGATTTGGCCCCGAGGTAAAACGAAGGATACTCATAGGCACCTTTGTCTTAAGTTCAAGCGGTTACGAAACTTATTATTTACAAGCTCAAAAAGCGAGAAAGCTTGTCGTTAAGGAGTTTGATGAAGTTTTTCTCAAGGTTGACGTCTTGTTGCTTCCTACCACACCTACGTTGCCCTTTAAACGCGGAGAAAAGATATCGGACCCTGTAAAAGTCTATATGGCTGACCTTTTTACCATTCCTGTAAATCTTGCCGGTTTGCCAGGTTTGTCCATGAAGTTGTCTTCCAGCTCTTTGGGTTTACCGGTGGGGGTTCAACTTGTGAGCAAGAAATTTTGCGAAGGCGATATACTAAAAACGGCCTCTATTATAGAACAAGCTGTGGGACCGGCCACAACTATCATGGGAGGCGATCGAAAGTGAGCGAATTTATTCCCGTCATAGGACTAGAAATACACGTACAATTGGCCACGAAATCTAAGATGTTTTGTTCGTGCTCGACAGACTACATAGGGGTCAAGCCTAACAGCCATGTATGTCCTGTTTGCTTGGGCTTGCCTGGATCACTTCCCTTGATCAACGAGAAAGCCATAATGTATGCCATTCGGACCGCCTTGGCAATGCGCTGCAAGGTCAATACTCATACGATTTTTCATCGAAAACATTACTTTTACCCAGACCTTCCAAAGGCTTATCAAATTAGTCAATACGATTTACCGCTTGCTGTAGATGGTTATTTAGATGTAAGCGAGGATGATGGCGAAACGCAAAGGATCAGAATACAAAGGTTACATCTGGAGGAGGATGCGGGAAAATTAGTGCACTCTACCGCAAGCGGGAGGTTAATGGGTGCAGAATATTCTTTAGTCGACTATAACAGGGCAGGTGTTCCTTTGATGGAAATAGTTACACATCCGGACATAACTTCCGCGAAACAGGCAAGGGAATTTGTAACCAGATTGCGCCAATTAGTTAGATACCTTGGTGTTTCAGACGGAGACATGGAGGCAGGTTCCTTGAGGGTTGACGCAAACATTTCCATCATGAAGCCTGGATGCGAATATGGTGAAAAAGTTGAAGTCAAAAATATGAACTCGCTGCGAGCTTTGGAGCGTGCACTTGAGTACGAATACGAAAGGCAAAAAGAGGCTAAAAAAGAAGGTAAAGCCATAGTTAGCGAGACAAGGCATTGGGATGATGGCGCGAATATCACCATACCAAGCAGAAGCAAAGAAGAGGCCGAGGATTATCGCTACTTCCCTGATCCAGATATTCCGCCACTAGTAGTAGACGAGCGTGTCATTGTTCAATTATGCAAGGAACTACCCGAATTACCGTGGGAGGTTCGGAGCAGATTCATGAGCGATTACGATTTGTCCTCGGACGAAGCAGAGGTTCTTACCGAGCGAAGGGATGTGGCCCTTTTAATGGATGAGCTCGTTAAAGAAGGGGCACCAACCAAAGTGGCATCTAATTGGATAAGGACGGAGATTTTGAGGGTATTGAACGAAAGAGGCATTTCCGCTGAAGACCTCCCAGTGCAGACCAGCGAAATTGCAGGACTCCTTTCGTTGGTCGACAGAGGCGACCTTTCAACGACGGCTGCAAAAGAAGTTTTTAACTTAATGTTGGAAAAGTCGATAAATGTCGAAGAAGCCGTTAAGATCCTGGGACTTAGCACTGGCAAGCTGACCGGTCCTGAATTGGAAGCCGTGATTGACAAAGTCTTATCGGAGAATTCTGACGTCGTCGAGGAAATCAGGGCAGGTAAGGACAAAAAAGGGAAAAAGATAAAATTCTTGCAAGGCATCGTAATGCGAGAGACTAAAGGTCAGGCAGATCCAAAAGAGGTACAATCGTTTATCATGAGCAAGATTTAAATTAAGGGGGTAGGACGATGGGAGCGCGTAAGCCTGAAGACACAAGAACAATTACTATAGCCGCTCACGGAGGTGCAGGAAAAACATCTTTGGTCGAGGCCATGCTTTATGATGTGAATGTAATTAACCGCATGGGAAGGATCGAAGAAGGCAATACGGTAAGTGATTTTGATCCGGAAGAACAAAAAAGACAAATCTCGATTAATACGTCTATTGTGACATTCGATTATAAGGATAAAACATTTTTTATTCTAGATACCCCAGGTTATGCAGATTTCGTTGGAGATTTGCGCTCCGGGATGAGGGTAGCTGATTCGGCGGTTATCCTTATAAGCGGCGTTGATGGTGTAGAAGTGCAGACAGAAAAGGCCTTCGATTTTGCTGATGACTTTTCCATTCCCGTCGTTTTTTTCGTTAACAAACTTGACAGGGACAACTCGGATTACAACGCGATATTAAAGGAAATACGGCAAGTTTTAACCGATAGGGCTTTTTCTTTGTATTTGCCCATTGGCAAAGAAAGTAATTTTAAAGGCGTGGTCAATGTCTTGACCGGGAAGGCATATCTCTACAAAGGAGATGGAAGCAAGGATTACGAGGAAACATCTTTTCCTGCCGAGTTAGAGGAGGAGCTGGCATTAGAAAGAGAGGCGCTGATAGAAAGAATTGTCGAAGTTGACGATGATTTAATGATGCGTTATCTGGAAGGAGAAGAGCTAAAAGAGGAAGAGCTTATTGTCGCCCTAAAAAAAGCGGTACTTGATAGGATTGTGATGCCTGTATTGCCAGGTTCGGCAATTGCAAACGTCGGAATTTTTCAACTTTTGGATGCCATAAGCGATGTTTTGCCATCTCCGCTGGATATGTTTCCAAGAAAGGCGATAGATAGAGAAGGCGAAGAGGTAGCGGTAAAGCCGGATCCGGACGAGAAATTTAGCTCTCTTTGCTTTAAGGTCATGGTTGATCCTTACGTTGGCAAGCTTTCTTTCGTACGAGTGTTTTCAGGAACATTAGCTTTGGATCAATCCGTGTATATCGTCAATAAGAAGACCGAAGAACGGATAGGTTCTTTGAGGTTTATGAGGGGCAAGGATGGAAAGGACGTAAAAGAAGTCACCGTTGGCGATATCGTGGCCATACCGAAACTACAGACCGCCGCGGTTGGGGATACCATAGCAGTCAAAGGCGTGGATTTCGTGTTTCCCCCAATTCAATTCCCCGACCCCGTATATAGCTTAGCCATTGTGCCTAAAAGCAGGGCCGACGAAGACAAGCTTTCTAATGCAATCCACAGGATACTTGAAGAAGATCCGACGTTGCGTTATGAAAAAAACGCAGAGACAGGCGACCACCTTTTATCCGGGATGGGAGACCTGCATTTAGATATAGTGTTATCACGCATTAAAGAGCGATACGGTGTTGAGCTTGAAACCCGCTTGCCTAAAGTTCCCTACAGGGAGACCATTAGAAAACCTGCCAAGGCTCAAGGTAGGTATAAAAAGCAGACAGGAGGCAGGGGGCAGTACGGTGATGTATGGCTTGAATTGCAACCGCTGGAGCGAGGAACGGGAGTGGAATTCGAGGATCGAATCGTTGGTGGAGTTGTGCCTAAGCAATATATCCCTGCCGTCGAAAAGGGCTTAAGAGAGGCAGCTCAAAAGGGAGTACTTGCAGGTTATCCAGCCATAGATTTTAAGGCGATTCTTTACGATGGATCCTACCATGAGGTGGATTCCTCCGAAATGGCCTTTAAGATAGCTGCTTCCATGGCCTTTAAGAAATGTTTTACGGAAGCATCATCTGTATTGTTGGAACCTATAATGAACGTGGAGGTCGTGGTGCCAGAGGAATACCTGGGAGATGTAATGGGAGACTTGAATTCTAGACGAGGAAGGATCATGGGAATAGAGGGCAGAGGGAGGTTTCAAGTAGTCAAGGCTCAGGTGCCCCTGGCAGAGATGTTCAGGTATGCCATTGTGCTGCGTTCCATGACATCAGGCCGCGGCAATTTTTCCATGGAGTTTTCCCATTATGAAGAGGTTCCTCAGGATCTGGCTAAAAAGATTATCGCTCAGGTGCAAGCTGAAGCAGAAGGAGAAGCAGCCTCTGGCAAATAGCATCCATATTGATTGTCACTGAATCGTTGATCAAACAAAGGTAATAGTAAGCGGGAGAGTAACTAACTCCCGCTTACTATTACCTTATATAGGATATAGGGCTAAAAAGAAGCTTTTTGCTTTTCTTTGCTCATTAAAGCTCCCCTAGTATCTTTAACAAACCTGATAATGTGTTAAGCTCTTTAGGAGGAAGCACGGTCTTGTTTTGTTCTAATATGCTGCCTGATAGGTTTGTCACGTGGCCATAGCGTTCGTGCCACCCGGTTATGGGCACGACAATCTCAGTATTTATGTCATCGCGAGTTTTTGAGGTTAAAAGTGCGCATTTTATAACACCATTAACTGATCTAATTAACTCTATTGTCGATTGATCGGGTTCTATGGCGAGGAGTTGGGTTGTCTCGCCTTCCTTTATTATGCTCATGTTGTCAATTGCAGGAGTTAAGAGATCACCTAATATACGCAGGGCACCTTCAGTGTTGGCTCCGCGGTAAAGTGGCAAATAAAGACACTCGTCAAGCTTGATGCATAGATTGATCAGCGCTAAAGATGAAGTTTTGCTGGAAGCTACTTTGGGTCCCACGAGCGTGATTGGACGTTTAGCCGCAGCAAGGGTATTTTTGGCCAAAACTATATTTTCTTCATCAATTCCGGTGAACTTGGAAGCGCTTTCGATCAAGCCGGTTCCCGAAAGAGCATCAAACAACGGTGCAAGTTCCAAAGCTTTGGTCTTTAATAATATTGTAGAGCCCTTATCGAGCAATTCCGGGGTACTGCCCGAATATATGACCTTTAGATCACCTTCCCTGACCCTTTTACGCAACATGGAGGAAATGAGGGGAAGGCCTTCATCTAGATTATCATCAATCACAAAGGCTACATCAGTCTCATAAAGTTGCCCAAGGGTGCCTCTGTTTAAGCCCTTGTCGTTGGCTTGTGCTAAGAAAGTCCTAAAATCGTCAACTTCTTTTACTGATACTAGGGCGTTAGGCGCAATTAGATCCAACGTGTCTTTTATTGCTTCGTATTCTTCGTTGCTCAAACTATTGCCTACAAATATTGACGTTCTTTCCTTGGAGCGCAAGAACCCGGATAGTTTTTTCAAGCGATCCATCAAGTCGTTTGCTGTCTCCAATCTATTGATGTTTAAATGAAAGGTTCGTCCTTTGAAACAACATAGTCCATGAGTTGGAGAAGTGGGTGATCCCGAATCGGTAGTGACTCGTACAACATTATGGCGGGTTTTATCTGAATTTACATAGATTTCACACCCAAGTGAGCATTCACCACACGTCGTCTGAGTTTTAATTGGCACTTCGCTGTGTGGCCATCGCTCTTTGCGTTTTTCCG
>Ga0208693_1002165_pt1 | contig 13186 bp, 11 predicted proteins | sample AD_UKC071_MetaG_FD_184438 | JGI IMG/M metagenome (GOLD analysis project Ga0208693, IMG submission 184438) | Active sludge microbial communities of municipal wastewater-treating anaerobic digesters from USA - AD_UKC071_MetaG (SPAdes) (version 2) | ecosystem: Engineered > Bioreactor > Anaerobic >... | reverse complement strand
AGGATAAAGAAAATACCACTGGCTTTAGACTTCTGCAGTGATAAGTAAGCTTGATCAAATTGAGCAGCTATTATTTCCTCCAGCCGGTTGGGGTGTTCTTTCAGGTTATCTATAGGGATCCCCAATTGCAGTGATGTTTTTTCAATACCCTGGGACAACTGCTTGGAAAACTCGATGGCCTGCACGGATAACTCTCCGTAATGACGGGAAATCTCCGCTGCTGTATGGTTAAGCTCATTTTCCACCAGTGTCTCACTTTCCGATATGCCGGCAGTGAATATGCCTGTAATAATAAGGATGGCTACTACCCCTAACATGATAGTTATTACTAACACCATCAGGAGCAGAAAAAGCCTGATCCCCAAAGGCAAACCGGTTTCGGCCGATGATGCAAACCGCTCTATTAAATAATCTTTAGACAGCCATCTAGTATTCAAGGGGGATACTCCTCATTAGCCGGCCAATTACTTTTTAGCCCATCTTTCTACAAAGTCCTGGTAAGCAGTCCCTGCCACAGCTTCATAAGTAGACTCGGAATCGATGGTGTGAACATTTTCGAGATAGGACTCCCGTGAGTTCCTGGCATAATCCCGAAGCTGGCTCTCGTATTGGTCCTGGAGTTGGTCAATTCCTTCAAATAGCGGTGGTATGAAGAACTCGTATTCCGCTTGCATCTGCTGGCAGGTTTGCAGCAGTTTCTTAATATTTGTATCATGAGTTTGTGCTATCTCCTGGGACATAATCTCACCGAAAGCTGCTTTTGTGACCGGCAGGTAGCCGGTAGATGAAACGAAGCGCAGGTTATTTTCCGGGCTGGTAAACCATTTTAAGAAGACCGCAGCAGCATAAGCCTTTTCCGGAGTGGATTTGATGACGCTCATACCGGCGCCCCTTTGGATGGCTATTTTTTTGCCCCCCTCAAAAACCGGATAGGGCAGTATGGCCAGTTCAGCCGGTTCAGAAGTATTGTCGGCGTAAGTTACTGTAGGAGAAAAAAAGGATACCCCTGCTGTAGAACCAATGGAACATACTATATCACCTGTTTTGGCCAAATCCGTAGCGTACCCATCAAATATAGCAGCCTGTCCCATTACAGCCATTCTGAAGTAGGAATCCCATACTTTTTTAAACCCGGGCTCGGCGGTATTTATGCGGCCATCTTTAATAAACTCCATATCTAACTGTTTTCCGCCGGTCAAGGAGTAATTAAAAAGGGAATCGGGCATGAAAAACATTTTGCCATCACCTGCAATTTCAGACGTTTGCTGATCGGTCCAGTCATAATACAATTGCGCAGTTCTGGCTATACCCTCAAAGGTATGCAGGTCTTCCAGACTTGCTCCGGTTTCCCGGGCGAAACGCTGAAAAATTGTATTGTTTACAAATAGTACTTCAGTTGATTTAGCGGTGGGAAAAACATAAAGGCTTTCTCCATCTATACAGCCTTCCTGTATAAACTCCGGAATGTAGGCGGATATTTCCTCAGATGTAAAGTAGTCGTTTAAGTCAACTAGCAATCCTTTCTCGGCTAATAAAAGAGCAGTTCTGGGATAAGCCGTGGTTATATCAGGTAGATCAGGTGCACCCGGGTCGCCATTAGCGGCCATGGTCAATTTCTCATGGAGGGTAGCGCTTCCTGATATTGAGGTGACATTGATCATAATCCCTTGTTCTGCTCCGGTGGTTTCATTAAATTCATCAATCATTTCATCCATAGTGTCTTTGAGCTGACCCCCATAATTGTGCCATAAACTCAGCGTAACTGGATGAGAGGGATCTAATTTTGCAGATCCACCGCATCCTATTAATATAGATACCGTTATAACCATTAATATCAAGAGGAACAAATGTTTTTTCATAAGGCCCTACCTCTCGTTTTCAACTAGCACTTCATCCGGAAGATTATTTTAATATTTAGCTAAATAGAGAAAAATACCTCCTTTATCTCAAAATGTAAAAATTTCGAACAAGCCGGATTCACTCTCAAGGTGATTTTGCCAGCCAAAAGAGCAGAATCACCCTGAGGGTGATTCTCGATTAACTGGAATTTCAATATATTCAGGAATATCAGAGCTGCTAAATAAAAAATCAGGAGGTATTGATTATGTCGGATCCCAACCTGGAAACAAATCTAAACTTCACCCCAGAAGACATTGAAAGCAATAAGGTTATGGCAGGACTGGCCTATATCCTCTTTTTCCTGCCGCTTTTGGTATGTCCCGATTCCCCATTTGGAAGGTATCATGCCAATCAAGGGCTGCTGTTGCTTTTATTGGGGCTGGGCGGAAGCATTGTCCTCAGTATTATCCCGATAATTGGCTGGATACTGTTGCCCTTTTTTGCCATTGCAGTCTTCATAATAGCGGTTATTGGGCTGATTAACGGATTTACTGGCAAAGCCAAACCACTGCCCATAATTGGCAAATATCAGATTATAAAATAGTTTTACTTTTATCATTGCTGTAAATATGTCAATCAATAGGAAGAGGGATGATAATGTATAAGAAAACTATAGCTATCTTACTAGTTGTTATCATGATAGCTGCTGTGGGAGGCTGTGGAGTCAGGGATCAGGTTAGTGAAAAAATTACTGAAAAAGTAACCGAAGGGGTTATAAACAAGGCAATTGATGGTGAAGGTTCCGTCGACATCGATGGCGGTAAAGTAAGCATTAAAGGTGAAGATGGGGAAGAGTTCAGTTTTGGTGATACCGAATGGCCTGAAGATGGTGTTGCCAAGCTCATACCCAAATTCACTAAAGGCAAAATAACATCTGTGATGAATTCCAATGAGGTTTGCGGAATCATTATTGAGGAAGTTGAGAAGTCAGATTTTGATCAGTATTTGGAAGAAGTAAAAGATCAGGGCTTTACCACTGATCCGATAGAGTTTACCAGTGATACAACTGCATCTTATGTCGCCCAAAAAGATGAAAAAACCAGAATCTCTTTACAATACGATCTAGAAAACAAAATTATGAGTATCGGCGTCGAAGTCAGCGAATAAGGTTTAACCCAATCACGAAGGGAGAAGGATGCCCAAGCATCCTTGCTCCCTGAGTGTATTTATGCGCGGTATAACACAGTGCCTAATAATAGAGGCAAAATGCGGGGGAGAACACAGGCAAACTGATCTCCCCTGGAAAGTAGGGGGATATAAATGATTATGCAGAGGAAACTGGCTATATTGTTGCTAGTGTTAGTCTTCCTGTTAATGGGGGTTGCTCCAGTTCAGGCAGGGGGTTACCAGGGAGCCAGTCCGTGGGCGGTGCCGGAACTTGATAAGGCACTGGAATATGGGTTGATTACTGACCGGATACGCAATCAAATGAATGCTCCCATAACCCGGGAAGAATTTGCCGAGATCGCGGTAAAGCTTTATGAAAAAGGAACCGGAGATGTAGTTGAAGTAAGCAGTACCGGGGTGTTTACTGATACCAGTAATCCGGAGATCATAAAAGCTTATGAACTGGGTATTGTAAGTGGAACCGATGAGGTAAGGCGCCTTTTCTCTCCTCATAATTTGATTACCAGAGAACAGGTAGCCGCTATGATGTATAGAACCATCCAGGCTATGGGAGCTCTGAAAGAGGGGTATGCTGGTGCTGTTTTTATGGATTCGGATGAAATTTCCCCTTATGCCCAGGAAGCTGTGCATTACATGTGTGGATGGCAGCTGATCTTTGGCTCAGACTATCGCTTTCATCCAAAAGAGACATGTACCCGGGAGATGGCAGTTTTAATTGCAGTCCGGGTTTACGAAAGTGTTTTGGATAGCAGGGACTACAGCTATGATGATAATGGAGATGACTCCAGCTTTGATGGGGGCAATAACGATTACGATCCGGGAGATGATCCGGGTTACCAGATGCCAACTTCAGAGCTGCCCGATGATATGAGTGCAATGATTCCGCTTTTGCCCGATGCCCAGATAGCCTATGTAGATGAATGGGATGGGGGAGACGGCAGCGTAACTTATGGAACCAACTACAGTGTGAGCGATGCTATGAAATTTTATCGTGATCCACACTTGTATAGCCAATGCAAAAAGGTAGAGGAAGGCGATTTAGGAGGATTACCTGCGATATCAGTAGAGACAAATGGTTTGCACTATATAATCATAATTGCTGAGAATGACAGCGGCGAAGGGCCGCCCACCGTGGTGCGGGTAAGTGTTTATTGGCATATGTATATAGAAGGAGCACCAGAAATACCCTTGTTTCCTGGGAGTTGATAGGATTTCCCGGAAGATGCAAAAAGGGGGGGAGTGTTCCCCCTTTTTTATGTATATGTTCATGGTCATGGCTAAAATGAGTTTATTGGGCTGTCATTTATTTTCCGAAAGCGCAGTTGGGGTAGTGACAAACCGGGCATTCCTGACAGAGTCCTCCGTATCCCAGGCTGACTATCTGGGAGGGGTTTACGCGCTGACCGGAAAATATATAAGGAAGAATCAAGTCCAGACTGGTGGTGCGGTTAAACATGACACAGCCGGGAACCCCACATATGGGGACGTTGCCAAGATAGGCCAGCATCAGCATGGAGCCGGGCAGAACAGGTACCCCGTAGAAAACCACCTCAGCTCCGGTTTGTTTAATACCTGTGGGGGTCACGTCATCAGGATCTACCGACATACCGCCGGTAACGAACACCAAATCTGCTCCGTCATTAATAAACTTCTTTATCTGTGCCGAGATAAGTGACGCATCGTCCGGTACCAGTACCTGTCCCATAAATTCTCCCTGGTACGAAGCCAACTTTTGCTGTAGTACCGCACAGAATCCATCCTTGATTCTGCCGCTGTATACCTCATTTCCAGTGGTTACTATGCCAACCCGCAGGGGAATAAAGGGTTTAACACTGATTAGGGGACTGCTACTACAGCAGATCTGTTCTGCAGCTTCCAATTTTTCTTTTTCAATAGCAATGGGAATAACACGAGTACCTGCTGCTACCGTACCCGCTGCCACTGCCTGACTGCCATGCACAGAGGCCAGAACTATGCCCTCGATGCTGTTGATTTGCGCCAATCGCAAGGCATCAATTTCTAATAGGCCGCTGTATGCGACCTTCAGGCTCACTTTGCCCTGATTGGGTTCACCAAAAGTGATGCCGGGACCGCTGGCGGCTTTAGCCAAGCGCAGGGCCGCCTCATCTTCATGGATTAGGTTATCGGCATCTTCCCAGATGTAAACATGTTCTTTACCCAGGTCTCGCAGCATAGGCAGATCTTCAGTACGAACAATATGGCCCTTTTTGAAGGCGCGTACTTTTTCTTTACCAGGGACGATCCTGGTAATATCATGGCATAAGGCTAGACCAATGGAGTCATGTAAGGAAATCTTTTTCATAACTGTCCTCCCAGCGGTACGAGAATGCCTCCTAAACTGCCTCCACTCGGCAGGGCACATAGCGGTGCAGCGGGGTAGCAGTGAAAGGATCCCGGTGCGTATTTTTGGTTAACTTGTTGACATTAATTCCATAGATGTTTCCCTGATAATCCAAACCAAAACCATGCGGTATCATAACTGTACCAGGACGCATCTCGGTGGTAATCTCCACTTCAATTTCTGCACTGCCAGCTTCGGTAGTGATACGAGCCAGCTGCCCGTCTTTTAATCCCAGTTTCTCACCATCCCGAGGATGCAAAGCCATGGTGCAGGCTCTTTTGCCTTCATTCCAGGCGGGATTACGCATTAGGGTATTGGCATTGATACTGGTATGTCGACCGGCCATTAAGATCAGGGGATATTCTTCCCGGTTCTCGAGAGCCTGGGCTTCCCGTTCGGGGGTAACATCGGCCAGCCACTCAATCATTTCCGGAATATATACATTGACTCGGCCATCTTCGGTCCTTAGCTGGGCAAAATTGTTCTCCTCGATTATTCCTATCCAAAGTCCTTCGGGATGGTCCAAAATAGCCTGGAAGATTTCTTCGCCCATCATCGGCCCTTTCTTAAAGCCTGCTCGCACGGCGTTTTCACGAGAGGCTTTGGGAAGAGTCTGCAGCAATCCCCATAAAGCAGCCAGATTAGTAGAACCCAAGGCCGGCCCCAGGGTTTTTCCTAGAATGAAAGGTGTTATACCGGCGTACTCAGGATGGGCCTGCAGGAACTTCATCAATTCCAGGCCGTATTCCAGACGGTTGCCGGCCTTATCGTATAGCTCCCGGGGAAGCTCGGGAATGAGTCCCAGGGCATCGGCAATACGCAGGTGAATTTCCGATATTTCCAGGGGCTCACCCTCAGGCTCCACCACGGGCCGGCGCATTTGAAAGTATACTCCCGGCACCGTAAAGGGAAAGAAGGTGCTGTCCCAGGATTCATAGGTGGAACGGGAAGGCAGTACATAATGAGAAAGCTGGGCCGTTTCGGTCATGCTGATTTCGCAGGTCACCAGCAGATCTAGCTGCTGGAAAGCTTCTTCATAGGCAGTGGTATCGGCATAAGAACGTAAGGGGTTGGATTGGGTGCAGATTACCGCCCGGGTTCGCTCCGGGTGATCGGACATGATTTCCTCGGGCAGGACATTGGGAGGAGCGTAACCCATGATGATGGGAATGCCGGTAGCAACTGATTTCCAGTTCTTGGGATTGCGTTCATCGGTATGAGCTCCCATAGGCATAAAATATCCCGGTATCAAGTTGGTGCCCGGCAATCCAATCTGGCCGCACAGGGCGAGAAGTACCATCACCAGGCAGGATACCAGGGTGGTATGGCGGTTCATCAGGACTCCCAAGTCAGTGTGCAGGCCTACCTTACGGGTGGCCATCAGTTGAGCGAATTCCCTTACCTGTTCATACTCTAATTCACATACCTTTAGGGCAGCCTCTATATCAAAATTTTCCAGATAGGGCCAGATCTCCTTAAATCCGGTTACGTGCTGATCAATGTAATCTTGATTATACCAGCCTTCCTGTATTATTATGGCAATTATCGCTCTTAGCAGTAGGGCGTCGGTCCCTGGACGCAGAGCCAGATGTAGGTCAGCGATCTGGGCCGTTTCCGATCGGCGCGGATCAATGACCGCCAGAATTTTGTCCGGGTTTTTGGAAAACTCACGCAGGACCAGGGGAGCACGGGGCATTTGATGACTTTCCATGCCGTTCCAGCCGATAGACACTAGCATATCAGCATTTTCTTCATCAGGAATGGCCCATAGGTACTGACGTCCCAGAACTCTTCCTTGAGTCCAGAAGAATCCGGTTAGTTCCTGAGCCAGAGCACTGTAATGATAACGGGAGCCCAGACCGCGCAGCAGGCGTACGCCAAAAGCAGCTTCAAAGTGGCAGGATTGCCCTCCGCCCCCCATATAGGCGATAGAACGGGGACCATACTTGTCTTTTATTTCCTGCAAGCGAGTAGAGATTTCAGCAATAGCCTGGTCCCAGCTTATGCGCACAAATTCACCGTTCACTTTTTTCAAGGGATACTTCAACCTTTGTTCATGATGCTGAAAATAGGCAATGTTCATACCTTTGCGGCACACATATCCCTGGCTGCGGGGATTGCTCTTGTCTCCCCGCACTTTGACAATGCGGTTGTTCTCAATCAGTAACTCCAAACCACAGTTCTGGGCACATAATGCACATCCGGATTTTTTCCATTCGCTCATGGTCATCCCTCAATCCTAAATTCCATTTGTTTACACAATAACACATAATACAATAACATTACAATAACGAAATATTACTATGATAAATAAAAATTTTATGTTATGATAAAGCCAAGATTCATGAAAGGGTGGAATACATGGATTTTGCTAATTACTATTGTTTTCGCTTGGGAGCAATATCTCGCAAAATGATGCGCTACTATAATAATCAATTGGCAACCTATGGCATAACCATTGTGCAGTCCTGGGTTCTATTCTATTTATCAGATCAGGACGGCAGCAGTTTAAAGGACATCGCTGCGGCTGTTCAGCTGGACAGCCCAGTGGTAACCGGGTTGATTGATCGCCTGGTGAAAGAAGGACTGGTAGTTAGGGAAGAAGATCCTGAGGATCGCCGAAGCTTAAAGATAAGTCTTACCCCGCGGGGCCGGGAAGTCGTTGCGGAAATCGCTCCAACAGTAGTTGAATATAATCAACGCATCAGAAGTATTATTCCGGATAATGATGCTTATGCATTTGAAAGGGCATTGGAAGCTTTGGAAAGAGAATTGTAAGGAACCAGTCAGGACCCGGAAATGTTAATACTTTACCTTCCTTTTGGTGATTCTCCCTTCTCTGGTTCTATCTGGATATGGTATGTTAATTACAGCTATATGAATGTGCGAATGCAGCGAGGACGAAAAAGGGGTAAGGGGGAATTATTACTATGGAAGCTACTAGGAAAAGTCCATTTGAAACCATCGCCAGCCTGGCGCAAACACAGGTTATGTCTCTTGGTTCGGAACTGGAGTATCAGGCCGAAACTCTGCCGGACCATCCCGCCATAATTTTCGAGGATCGTGTTGTCACCTTCGGTGAATTAAATCGTCTGGCTAACCGCTATGCCAATTACTTTGGCTCCCTGGGCTTGAAAAAGGGTGATGTTGTTGCACTTTTGATGGAGAACCGGCCGGAGTTTCTCATTGCTGCTTCCGGACTCAGCAAGCTGGGAGTAATCGTATCCCTCATTAATAATGGGGTTCGCAAAGAGGTACTGGCCCATGCCCTGAATATCTGTGATGCCAAAATGCTGATTGTGGGGCATGAACTATTGGAACCTTTCCTGGAGATCAGGGATAAAGTGCGCCTTCTGGAGCCTGGCTATGTGTTTGCCGAAAACGAGGGACAAAATATAAGTATGCCTGAGGGTATCAAGGACCTGGCACCGCTGCTGGCGGCAGCCTCGGACCAGAATCCGGCTGCGACTAGTACGGTTACCAGCGATGATGTGATTGTCTATATTTATACTTCAGGAACCACCGGCTTTCCCAAAGCTTGTGCAGTGACCCAGAAACGCTGGCTGATTCTGGGTAATTTGTTTAAACTCTTTGGGCAGATGACTCCAGAAACAGTTCAGTATATGGTTCTGCCCCTGTATCACAACAGCGGGTTTGATATTGGATACTCTGCTACGATTATATCCGGTGCCACCATGGTCCTGCGGCGCAAGTTTTCAGCTCGCAACTTTTGGAAGGATGTACGCAAATATAATGTCAGCTTCTTTATTTATGTGGGTGAGTTGTGTCGCTACATTTACAATCAGCCGCCCCAGCCTGATGATGCTGATAATCCACTTAAAATGGTGGTGGGCAATGGCATGCGCGGGGATCTCATGGAGCCTTTCCGCAAGCGGTTTGGCATCGAGCTTCTTAAAGAAATCTACGGTGCTACCGAAGGGGTAGGGTCTTTCATGAATCTGGAGGAGATTCCCGGTATGTGCGGCAACCTAAATATGCTAGGGAGACGCCAGGGCGAGATAATAAAATGTGACCTGGAAACCGGCGAGATAATACGGGATGAAAATGGTTATGCCATAAAGTGTGAAGTGGGCGAAACCGGGCTTTTGATCTGTGAAATAAATGAACTGAACGTTTTCGCCGGATATGTTAATAATCCCCAGGCAACTGAGGAAAAGATCCTGCGCAACATGTTCAAGGAAGGAGACTGCTACTTTAACAGCGGCGATCTGGTATGTCTGGCGGAAAATGACTATTTCTCCTTTGTAGACCGGTTGGGCGATACATTCCGCTGGAAGAGCGAAAATGTTTCCACCACTCAGGTATCGAATGTGGTCAACAGGTTTGGGCAAATGGAGGATGTCAATGTTTACGGCGTAAAGATACCCGGGGCGGAAGGTCGCTGCGGTATGGCCGCTGTCAAGTTGCTGGATGGAGAAGTTATAGACTGGGCTAAGCTGGGGGCGTTTGTGTGTGATAATCTGCCGTCCTATGCCCGACCCTATTTTATCCGTGTACGCAGCACTATAGACGCTACCAACAGCTTCAAACAGGTAAAGACCCAATTGCAAAAGGAAGGTTTCGATCCTAACGTTATCAAGGACCCACTCTATTTCCTGCACCCGGAGAAGAACGTGTATGTAGAGCTTACCCCCGAATTGTATGAACAGATTATAGATCATACCATCAAGTTCTAGTAAGTAGCAGAGGTAAAAACGCCCTCCCTGGCAGTAGGGGAGGGCGTTATACGTTTTATTCTATATATCCCGGTTAGTTACTTTGGTAGGCTTAGCTATAGCTGTTTGGCTATTTTGACTAATTCCTCGGACATAGCAGAGATTTCCTGTATGCTGGCAGTAATCTCTTCCGTTGCTGCTGCTTGTTCCTGGCTGGATGATAAGGAACTTTGGCTTTTTTTGCTGGCTTCGTCCACTTTTATCTTTATATTATTAGTAAGTTCGTTGATTTTAGGAACCGTACTCTTGGACTGATCGGATAACTTCCTGATTTCTTCTGCTACTACACCAAATCCCCGGCCTGCGTCACCGGCCCGGGCTGCTTCAATGGCAGCATTTAATCCTAGCATTTTAGTTTCATCGGCAATTTCTTTGATAAATGCGGATACATCGTTTATCTGTTCGGTAATATCAATGATTTCTTTAATGCTCTCGTTTAAGGATTGTTCATTGGTATGTATTTCTGAGGCAGATGAGGTTAATTCCTCTATGGCAGCGGAAATGCCCGACAGACCATATTCTAGATTATTGGCCATTTCCTGCAGAGTGCTTGCGGTAGCTTTGGGTAGGAATAATCCAAAGGTAGCCACGACATGATCATCTTCAAACAAGGGATAAGCGGTTATATATACAGGAACTCCATACTTGGATTCGTCTATTTCGTAAGCCATAGGCTGTTTGGATTGGATAACCTTATAGGGAAGATCATCCGGAGTGAGCCTATATCCTACGGTAAGAGCAGGCATATCAAATTTCGCGGAAGCTTGCCGGTAAGCAATCTGGTTTAAATCCGTCATGTACAGGAATGCTCCTTCATGGAACATCTCGGCTACGATGGGAGCAAAGTCATTGAATGAAGCTGCCACCGGATGCAATTTTGGGAAAGCAATCATTAAAGAGCCCACTGTATGACCACTTTCATTAGCAACAGGAATGGCAATTACCAATAAGCGTATCCCATATACACTCCGAGGAACTTCTTTCGTAATAGTTTTATTTTGATTAATAGCCTGCATAGCTGCGGTATCTGCAGCCATTTTGTAGCCAACTTTTAATACATCGACAGTAAAATCATCTGATGATTTTGCCCAGGTAATAGTATCACCGTCAATATAGCCAAAAAATATACCTCCGGGCACATAAGCGGCAATAGCTTCAGCAAAAGCTTTGCATGAATTTAATTCCGATAAAGCTATCATGGCTTTCACCCCTCGACTAGTTATTTTGGAAGACTTCATCTTTCATTTTTAAGGCGTCTAACAAAAGTATTAAGCGATTACCCATATTACATATTCCCTGAATACAGTTTTTGCCTATGCCTGCGATCTCTGAATAAAGGTTTTCTATTGATGCGTCATCGATCATAAGTACTTCAGATACATCATCCACAATAGTACCCACCAGCATATTGTCCAGGTCAATAACCAACAACCTGTTGTCGGCATTTCTTCCAGTTTGTGCGAAGTCGAAGCGTTTCTTAAGATCAATAATGGGGATTACCTTGCCTCTCAGGTTAAATACCCCATCGATATATGCCGGCATATTAGGGATTTTGGTTATTTGCTCAGGTATCCGGATAATCTCTTGAGCATGGGAAATATTAATCCCATACTCTTCTTCACCCAGAGAAAAAATCACGTACTGACTGCTACCCATCCTTTCTCACCTTCTTTCCTTAAAAATATAAAGAGACTTGATAAAACAAAAACACTGGCACACACCGCTCAAAGTATTCCAGTGTTTAAAACCGCTGAGAATTTTATGTAGGCATTTTGATAATCATTACCTATTTACCACCTTTAACATAAATCTGTGAAATACTACAAATGTAATGCTATATATCAAAAAACAATAAAAATATGCCATATATACTAAAATTATAACAAAAACAGATAATTTAATCGTAGTTTATCATATAGTTAAATAAATAACGAGTCAAATATTTTAGAAAATTATAACTTTATTACTAAATTTAAAGGATTCGATTTTTTTGAGAGCCTACAGTGAGAGGTGTACAGGCCTGAAGTAATACAAGGAACCAGACTATAGTTCACTGTACTGGGTAGTTCTGCAGATAAATGCATTCTGACAAGAGTTATGCAGGGGATATTGAAGGTTTTTATCGAATTGATACAGAATATGCAAGGTGACTGATGTGCTGGAAAATATTCCAGAAGACTCAGCTCTGGCTACTTCCATGGCAATACTTTGGTAGTCAAATATGAAGCGAATTTATAACTATGCGACATGGAAAATCTGATAGGAGATGTTTTCATGAAAGCAATAAAAGTCTTTATTATAGCTTTGTTATGTTGTTTATTTTTCACTAATAGCGCAGTAGCCAGCTCACAAGTAATCGGTCAATATGAAATCCCGTTCAGCCAGGCCACAACACCGGAAAGTGCTATAAATGCCTGTATCGCTGGGATGTATCTGAATCAAACTGTTATCGATCCAGGAGAAGTTTTTTCCTTCAACCGCACCATCGGTATAAGGACACCGGAAAGGTATTTCATTCCTGCTCCTATAGCCAGTCTAAGCAAAACACCTATATATAAATATGGTGGGGGGATTTGCATGACAGCCAGCATACTTCACCAGGCAGTGAAAAATGCAGGGCTAGAAGTAATAGAGCGCCACAACCATGTCACTGAGGTTAATTATCTGCCCCTAGGGGAAGACGCTGCCATAACCTGGGGTGTTGAGGATTACAGGTTTAAAAATACTCTTAACAATCCTGTTCGCATTAATGTAATCTTTACTGACTATTCCTTAAGGATCGAAATTAATGAGGAAAAAGCATAATTAATATCAAACAAACCAACTGTTAATCTGCTGAGAAAACCAATATGAGCTTTTATATCGCCCTCCCCTGCAGCAGGGGAGGGCGTGTTGTTGGGCAGCTAAGGTGCTATTCTTTATGTATTGGGTACTGAGGTTAGATGATTGTTGATATGAGACTTTTGCATAATACCTAAGGCTGAAAATATCGGGGTTTTAGTCGCACAGAAAAAGGACTTCACCCCCCATTTTGTCGAATTAATAAGTGACTAACAAATAA
>Ga0208693_1002161_pt1 | contig 13195 bp, 13 predicted proteins | sample AD_UKC071_MetaG_FD_184438 | JGI IMG/M metagenome (GOLD analysis project Ga0208693, IMG submission 184438) | Active sludge microbial communities of municipal wastewater-treating anaerobic digesters from USA - AD_UKC071_MetaG (SPAdes) (version 2) | ecosystem: Engineered > Bioreactor > Anaerobic >... | reverse complement strand
CCATAAGTACCAGCAGTTCCAGCATTGATTAAGTCAATAGTTGGATTTCCTGCCACTCCATTTCCATTTGTAACAGAAATGTTTGAAGCAGTCCCAGTAATAGTTCTTCCAGTAAAAGTATCAGCAGCAGTTTGAGTTAAAATACCATTAGTATTGTAAGCTGCTAAAGAAGTTAAAGTAGCATCTACAGGCTGGGCTCCAATATTTGCAGGTGTTATAGTAACGTTTGAAGCAGAAGTGATTCTCCCTTTAGCGTCTACAGCAATTTGAGGTACTTGTGTAGTAGATCCGTAAGTAGCCGCAGTAACTCCAGAGTTATTTAAAGAAATTACTATATTCGGAGAAGTAAAAGTAGAAGTCAGGTTAGCATCTGTAGTAATTGAACCTACTACCGGAGTAGATCCTGTTGCTCCAACTAATAAATTACCATTACTTAAAGTAACTCCAGTTAGTAACTTAGCTCCGTTTAAATATAAAGCTTGGTTAGCTAATAAGCTAGAGAAAGTAGGTGCATTAGAGAAAGTCTTAGATCCAGAGAAGGTTTGAGTACCTTCTAACATAGCTAATACTCCAGTAGGTCCTACATCTGGGATAGTATAAGTTCTAGCAGCAGCAGAAGTACCTGAAGTTAGTATTAACTGATTAGTAGATGAAGATAATGTGAGCTGGTTTGCTGCGGAAGTTATAGAAAGTCCACTAGACATTGCCTTAGATCCATCAGTCATAACAAATTGAGTATGACCTGAGTCACCTGTAGTCAAATTAGTTAAAGCTGTATGATCAGTAGTTCCAAAAGATCCTATACTTTGCCAAGCAGTAGGACCTCCTGTTATTTTAAGGAACATAGCAGTTCCATCCGTTAATATCGCAAGGGAGCCAGAAGGAGCATCGAAGCCGTCTACTATTGGAGACGCATCAACCTCTATCATTTCGATTTCATTAATTGTAATTGAACCTAATTTAGCCATTCTTGACTCCCATTAAAAAACAAATTATCTCATTCTTTGAATAACGACTTTCCAAGTAATATCACAAGCAGATACTCCTGTAACACGAACGTCTACAGATGAACCATTAACGATAAAAGTACAGTTGGCAGCAGATAAAGCTCCATCTTCAGAAGTGTAATCTGATTGTATAGTTGGAAGAGTTAAAGTTCCGCCATTATTCTTAACACGAACAGTTCTCTCGTAAGCTACAGACTCATTAGAACCGTTAGTTCTAAGTCCAGTAACAAAAACTTTTAACAATTCTACAGAGTTAGCAGAAGTAGCAACAGTTCCAACAACAGCGTTAACTGCTCCAGAAGTAGTAGTGCTATTTGCAGATATGTTGTACTTAACATTATTCTGTTCAACGTGTAAAATAGTCTCTGGTGTAGCTGAACCGATACCTAATCTTGTGTTAGCTTCATCAGCAACAATGCTTGCTCCAAGTAAAATCTTACCTTTAGTACCGTTTGAAGTAGAGTGTAATTCTAAGTTACCAGCAGAAGCTGTATCACCATTAAGAATTTGTCCACCAGAACGTCCTGCAAGTAAAGCATATTGGCCGTGGTCATCGTCTGAAAGACCTGAAATGCTTCCATGGTCGATCCCAGATTGAATAACAGCAGCAGTAATAGTATTACCAGCATCGTTATATGTAAAATCTACAGTAGCAGAATCAACTAAAGCTCCACCAACAGCATCTTGAGCAGCTTCTACAAAATCTGTGATGTCAGTAGAAACGTGTGTATGAACTAAAGCAGCTTTACCATTCAATTGTGTTTGAATAGAAGAAGTAACTCCGTCTAGGTATCCAAATTCAGCATTATCTACTAAACCAGATCCAATTTTTGTAGCATCAATAGCAGCAGCTACAGCAATATGAGAATTGTCTAGAGACCCTAATACAACATCAGCAGATATTTGATTGCTAGCATCGTTATAAGTAAGATCTACTGTAGCAGTATCTAATAAAGAAGCTCCAATAACATCTTGAGCTGCTTCAGTAAAGTCAGTAACTTGAGTCGATGGAATAGCAATATTAACATCTCCAGCAAAACTTAAGCGACCTTTTGAGTCTACAGTGAAAGTACCGACAGCAGTAGCAGAACCGTAAGTTCCAGCAGTAACTCCTGTAGTAGTTAAAACCATAGTCTCTTGACCTGCTGGGTCATTATAAGTTACGTCAATGTCAGCAGAGTCCTGTATCATAGATCCAACGATGTCTTGGACATCTTCAGCATTAACAGAACTGATAATCCAGTCTAAATCGGCAGTATTTGATTTTTGGTAGATACCTGATTGCCCCTGCACGATAGCAATAGATCCTACTTCAGAAGCATAACCAGCTCCTGTATTTGGTGCTGAGTCTAAGACTAAAATCTTTAACTCACCAATTGTTATTTGATCAAGCAAAACGCTCATTTCTTTCTCCTTTTTTTACTTATTAATACTTGTTATAACGTCACAGTTCCACTGAATGTTATTGTCTAAAACTCCGATAACATTTACTAAAACATTAGTACCACTTACGGTTACATTTACGTTCATAGTTGGAACGTCTCTAGAGGTGTAGTCAGACTGTAAATCATGCACTGTTACTGAAGAAGATATAGTCTTTACTCTGAAGCTTCTTTTGAAGGTAGCTCCGTCTCCAGGAGATCCAGCTAATCCTCCGATACGACGAGCAGTAAGTCTCACTTCGACCATAAGAGTTTGATCTAGAGCGCAGTCTAAAGATATAATTTGAGTAGAACTCGCATTGTTAGTAATTACTGAAGCTTCAAATCTTCCATTCTGAGCATCTGTAATTTTTGTAGGGGATATTTTATTAATTTGAGTATCTGTAATAGAACTTGGAACTATATCTGACTTAATCTGATTTAAAGCATCGTCATAAGTCATGTCTATGGTAGAAGTATCAGTAAGTATAGCTCCGATAGCATCTTGAATAGCCTCAGCACTCACTCCAGAGTCATAATCTATGATACTGCCATCATCTTTTTTTCTTTTTAAATGGTTATCTATTGTGTCTACGTATAAAGATGACTTATTAAGGGATGGGGTGTTTGGTTCAGCAGTTTTATTAAAGCGAATCTTACTCATTAATCCTCCAACACCAAGGTGCCGTCCAATTGTAATTCACCCTCAACTTCAAACCCACCAAAAACTGCCATCTGCTCATTCTCTCTAATTTTAATTTTTTTATTTGTAGGAACAGATTCATACGAGAAGTTATTGTCCGTAACTATATCTAATTCACCTTCGATAGGGTTGATAACAATTTTCTTTTTTGGCTTATATGCTTTAGACATTAGTAATCACTCACTTCTGCATCAATAAAGTCACCATCTATATCATATGTAAGAGTTGCCAGTTGGACATCAATTCCATCATACTGCGTTTTAATTGTTAACGGATCTCCGTCTTCATTTTTTGACAATATAGTCATTTTATTGAACGGCTTTGTAAAAAGTTTGGCCTTATTTACTGTATTAACTCCAGTTACACTGCCAGATTTAGCTTTGGTTATAGTCAATTCAGATGTACCGTCACCTATTCTGGTAATGTCATAGTCTGCCAAGTTTGGTGCACTTTCCTTGTCGGTCAATTGTACATTGACATCCAGGTTGTCAACATTGATCTGGGCGCCATTGATATCTATTGGAAATGGATTATCTTTAGTATAGTGGTTGCCGTACTGATCTACATTAATAACTCGTTTTGCGAGAATTGGCTCATGTTCATGGGTATTTTGTTCCCATTCGTCAGGTTTGATTGTGGGCTTTGCTTGCTCTGCTGCATAAATTTTGGCTGAATTTGCAACTAGAAAATTACTCACATTAGCATAAGTGTGGAATGGCTGCCCATCTTGACGAACTGCTGGACCAACATATATCTTAGTTTTACCTTCGATACGCTTAATTTTGTAATTTACTGGAGTTTGGGTATTTGAAGATAGTTGAACAATTTGGCCCACATAGAAACCTGCTGAATCTGCGACTGTAATAAGTCCAGATGCATTACCATCTAATGTAAATGCTTGAGTAGCCGAAAACCAGCTTCTCTCTAATGCCATAAATTGTCCTAACCATATCTTTATCTATACCCTTGTATAGACTCAGATACAATTAGTATTGGCTTCTAAACGAGCGTTTAAATTATGGATTTTGTTAGGAATTAAAGCAGTTTTGCTGCCAATTCTGCCAACTCTGATCGCTCACTTTTTGTAAGGTTAATATGGGCTGCAATAGCCTCATTTTTAAACTTTTCAGTTGCATATGTTAATCCATTATTTTCAATATCTAGATGCTTGGTGTCAATTTGGTGCACATCACCTGTAAGGACAATCTTGGTACCCTGGCCAGCTCTAGTGAGGGATGCCTTGATTGATAGTCTATCCATATTCTGCGATTCGTCGAATATCATATATTTATTTGTAAAAGTTCTTCCACGAATGTGCGATAATGACTGCATTTGAATGATGCCACTATCAATTAATTGCTGTGCTGCACCATTTTTATTTCGTCCACCCATTAAAAATTCAATATTGTCAAAAAACGGCTGCATCCACGGTAAAAGCTTCTCATCTGCGGACCCAGGTAGGAAGCCAAGCTCCTCTCCCATACTCACTGTAGGTCTGGCAAGTATAATGCCGTCATAGCTACTCTTGGGATCGTCTAGAACTTTGTGAAGAGCTGCGGCCAGAGCAAGGAGAGTTTTACCCGTTCCGGCCGACCCAATTAAAGACACCAATCTAACTTCATCATCCAATAGGGCATCTAAAGCAAATGTCTGCTCTAAATTTTTTGGTTTTAAGTTCATTACGCCATTTTTCTCTTGCTTAATTAACTTAATTACACCCTCAGATTGGATATAACGAGCTAGTAAGCTTTGACTTGCATTTGTCTCATTAACAGCCACAATGTATTGATTGTTAAGCACATTCTCAAATTGAGTTACAGCGAGCTTCCCTGCTCTTGCCAACGAATTGGCCTGCTCATCCGTTAAAGAAATAAACATGTGGCTATCCTCATAAATGGACCCTTCTGTTTCATCAGAAAGTGGGCCAGTGAGGACTTCTGCAATCTTAGCCTTAATTTGCAAGTTAGCATCATTTGTAAACAAAACAACAAGTCTGTCCTCAAGCTTTTTGGTTAGATATTTAGCTACGCTTAGGATCTTATTGTCATTAACGGCATCTTTGCTTCTATTTTTAAAAACAAAAATCTTGTTGGTATCTAATTTAGCTCCTGACTTTGGATTGTCATTTTCAAAGATTTCTACCAGCCTAGAAGTAAATAATCTGGCATTCTTACCAGTCAATCCTTCAGCTTTTTTTAGTTTATCAAGCTCTTCAATGACCACATCTGGTATAATTATATTTGTATTTTCAAATTTTCTATCAAAATATGGGTTATTAATAATAATATTTGTATCAATCACAGCTACGTTAGCTTTACCCACCAGTCCTCCAGTTAAAGATATAATTTATTGTAGATTACTTTGCTATAAAGTCAAGTAAAATCTAACCAGTCAGCATTTCTGAAAGACTTAGCCTTATTATTTTTTGCATATCTCCAAGTTTTTAACTTTTCGTAATCAAATTCAGTAGATATGGTTAGGTTTAGTCCAATCATAAATGATGTTCCATCTTGACCCATATTGTATGGCATTAACTTAACTGTAGCTGAAGTTCTGTTATCTTGGACGTCTACCACTTTATAGCAGACATCCATATTTCTATCATTCTTTATAATCATTCCAACTTCTAGCATATATTATCCTTCGTCAGGTCTTTTTAGTGGGGTTAGAACACCCCACAACATGTAATACACTATTCCATTTATTTTAATCATAATATGACCTAAACTTTCTTCACTTTTATGCAAAAAATTTCCCCTAGGGTGACATTCTCCCTGTGCATCTTTTTCTCTAGCTGATATGTATATTTCACTTCAGTCTCCTTAGCAGGAGGTACTCTCAATTGCTCTACCACTCCTTTTGTATGCGAATGTACGCGCTCTACCCAATCTAAAAATTGATCAAAGCCCATAGTATTCTTACCAAAATTACAGAACTTGCAGCAGGCCACTACATTACTCAAAACATATCCCTTTTTGGGGTTCACTCTATCTAAGCAATACCCCTTCTCGTTACTAAGGCTATTTCCGCAATAGTGACACCCTTGCTTTAAGAGGTTATCATACTCGTAATTCATTAGCCTAACTTCTATATTCCTCGCTTTGGCCGACGACTTAAGTTTAGATATTCTTGCTTTCAGTGAGGTCATATTCCGCACACTCCGCCGACACATTCAGTCATATTCTCTTCAAAAACTTGCCCTTCCTGCGTTAGCGCTTCATTTAAGTCTACTCTAGTGAGGGGCTGCCCTCCTCTGCATCCGTCTGGATATGAGGTAAAGCCTCGCATTCGTTTAGCATATTTTAATAATATGTCAGCATTTTCTTGTACAGACTCCTCATTGTTTTCTAGAGAGCCCCACGGTGACATGTTGCATGTAGAGCTGATCGCCATATCAACATAATTTTGTACATCGGCCTGGAATTTCACCCTCTCTTTAAAACTAATATCATAGCTATCTTGAATATCTTCTATCTTAACGCCTTTTTCTAACAGTCTCTTAACTGCGCCATCTACCACAAATTGATGTAACCATTTTCCGTCTTTAAAATATCGTCTCTTATATGCCTTACAAAACAGTGGCTCAATTCCTGTAGTAGTCTCTGCGATAATCCCAATCGTCCCTGTGGGAGCTATCGCTCTTACCCCTTTTGGAACAGCAACTCCAAGGAGTTTGGCACAGATAAATGATGCAGCAGAGGATTCTTGCTTATACACATTTAGCCATTTATGTAACTCAGGCCCAACCTCATATTTAAGCCCTCTGACCATCAACCACTCATGCATTCCGCCAAGACCTAAACCTATTCTATTGTTTTTTAAGCCAACCTCTTTTATTTTCTCGTTTGGAGTGTCAGAATAGATGCCGCCACACATTAAAAATATGGTGCCATACTTTACGACATCAGCAAATTCCTTTCTATTCTTACAGCGATTCATCCATACGGTTCCTAAATTACATTTATCTGAGTCGTCTTCGCTAGTCACTTCGCAACATGCATTTCGTAAGGTCTCATTATCTTTTAGGAAGTTAAAAGACATGCCTGGTTCCGCAGTGGAAAAGGCTTGTTTACAATTTAAAATCCATACAGATTTTGCATGCTCATGATCTGGATGATGCGTATCTTCAATTGCCATAAAAAAATTAGTGTCATAATTTACTGAAATATTGGTAAGCTCCATAGGGAGAGAGAAAGTAAAGTCTTTCTCCTTCATTGCCCTCAATTCTGGACTATGGTTTTTACAGTTCATGAATTTATACACATCTGGATGTTTCCAGTTTAAAGATGCATAGATAGCGCTTCTGCGTTGTCCACCTTGCATAATATACCGACCAGCCTCATTAACCATATGCATCAACGCTAATGGCCCAGTAGATACACCTCCCGTCCTACGAACTAAAGCTCCCTCTTCACGCAAAAGGGAGTAATCAAACCCAATACCTCCACCAGTCATTAATGCAGAGGTAGCTTTATACATCGCCTCAGCCCATCCCTCACGACTATCTTCCGCCCTGAATAGAAAGCAATTATTTACCTGATGGTAGGGTCTACCAGCAGAGTATAAGTATCTTCCTCCTGGAATAAACTTTCTTTCCACCATATATCCTAAGATCTTGGCCTTAGTCTCACCGTCTACTAACTGACTGCACACAGCATTTACAACTCTGGCGCATGTATCTTGCCAAGTCTCTTGGCCGTCCATCGAATATTTTTGCAAAAAAATATCATTCGCAAATTTCGATCCGAAAACATCATATCCCATCAATCCTCCCATTTTAATTATTTTTAATCGCAATAAACTTTCATTCTTCTTAATTTCACAGTGAGCATACTAGACCCTCGCATAACAGTCAATACAATTTGACCTTCTTTTATGCCTATAATATCGTTTAATGGGTCTATTCTTTTTTCGTCAATCTTTACTACAATATCGCCAGCTTGAAGCCCAGATGATTCGGCAGAATATCCAGTGATAACTTCTTTGATCCTATATGATAGGAGAACTTCACCATTCATGGCCGTAAATATTTGATCAACCCTGATCCCAATACCGTAGTAATAACATGTATTAGGTTTCTTTTTTATCCCCTTATTACCAGGGTAGATTGGGATGATATCAAATGTAGAATCTCCAGAATTACTACCTTTTTTCTTCTCTTGTTCTTGCTTTTCAGACTGATCTAAATCATTGTTATTGATGGAGAATCTTAAGAATATGATAGAATGTATGAGAAGTGATATGATTAGGTATTTCTTCATAGTTTTATCGTATCATTTTGATAAAAAAATGTCAACCTATAGCTCATTTTATTTTTGAGCGGAAATATATGCAAAAAGTCTTGACAAGTGTATTATCATGAGATATCCTAATAAAAATTACTCGTTCCTTTAACCGTATAGGTTAGCCCACCAGGTTCTCCCTCCCACCTCGGTGGGTTTTTATTTTTAAAATATCTATTGACTAAAGTTTTTACACATGCCATAATGTCTCAAAAGGAGACAAGGATGGCACTTTTAGAACTAAATATAGGCATAAAGAAAAGGCGGAAGCGTAAGGCTGTAGTTGTGCAGCAAAACTTAGAGCTTCCTATGGGAATAGCTAACCAAGCTTTAGTCAGAGAGATCATTTCACCCGACCCAATTCAAAACGTTAACACAAGATTGACATTGAATGAAGCCCTAAAGATTCATTTCTTACGCGCTTTTAAGGCAGCAAATGGTGACAAAAGCTCTACAGCAAGAATGCTCGGTGTTACTGAGCGCACTGTCTACAATCTACTCAAATCTTGGGGTATTGGTTATTCACCAGATGTAACACACATCAATGATGAATTTGATGGAGTTAGTTATGTTGATTTTAAAAGATCGTATGTACGAAGAGTAGTAGATGGAGTGGGCAATAAATCTAGAGCAGCTCGTGAATTAAATATCGCTATCAAAAGCGTTTACAATATATTAGGAGATTGATATGAAGAAAAAAGAAAAAAGTGGTACAGCTCTTAGGTATGATACCAATAAAATGAAGATGGAATTAATATCTCCGATAGCTTTAGAAGATTTGGCGGCTGTTTTAACTTTCGGATCTTTGAAGTATGAAGATCACAATTGGCGCAAAGGTATGAAATGGAGTCGAGTCATTGGCTCACTGAAAAGACATCTTAATGCCATTGAAAAAGGTGAGGATGTTGATCCAGAATCTGGGCTTTTACATATTGGACATTTAATGTGTAACGCTATGTTCTTAAGCGAATACTACAGAACACAGCAAGCGTTGGATGACAGGTATAAAGTTGTTGACAAAATTAATAAAAAAGATGAAACTAACAAACAAACAAGAAAGAAAAGGAAGTAGGCATGTTAACGTATTTTATTTTTAAATTTTTGGCTGCATTAGCAGTTATTTTATCGGTAGTATCTTTAGTGGGTATTTTCCGAGGTACTATCGTAGTGACAGGGGGAAGATCCACTACCGCATTACGAATTCTTGCAAAATTAGCTATTATTATCTTTTTAGGTAGCTACTTGTTTGGTGATCTGGTTGGATCACAAAAGCAGTCTTTTGAAAAAATTAAAGACCTCCCTGCATTTGTAACTGCTGATGCTGACGCAGCTAATCAGCCAGAGAATCCAGAGTTTCCAGTCATTCGTTTGCATCAAGTAAATCCTAAAGACGGCAGTGGTTTTTACTGTTCAGCCTTTGTAGTATCTAATTCGTATGCAGTTACTGCTGGTCATTGCATTGAAGGTACTAGTGGCATGACAAAAGCAAAAATTGCCATCTACAATAGAGAGCTAAAAGATACTGGAGTTGTTGCCAAGGCTGCTGCTATTAATCGTCGAGGTGATGTGGGTTTAATTACTGGTGACTTTTCTAAATTTAGAAAGATCAGAATCCTTGTTAGTGCTCAAGAGTACAACAATATTATTCAAGGATTAACAGGTCCTGGTCCATACGCTGAACAAATGAAAATGATGGGCCAGCCTAGATTTATTGCCTGCGGTTATCCATATGGCGATGCTATGATGTGTTCTGGTGTAAGACCTGCTGGGCTATCTACTTTTATGATTATGGGATCAGCGCTAGTGTTTCCTGGAATGTCAGGCGGACCATTGATTGATCAAGATTACGGAATTGCCGTGGGTGTCAATTCTTTTGCTACCGATGGTGTCAATGGATTTGGATCTTTGATATCAATTATTGCTAGCTTTGAAATAGAAGTTAAATAAAAAAAGGGGGCTTTAGGCCCCCTTCTCTTTTGTATTCATATTAAATTTAGATTAGTTTCCGTCATCCAAATTAGAAGCTCCTGTAGCCTCACCTTGATCTCCAGATTCATCACTAAAGATTCTTCCTAAGAAGTTAACTGAGAAATCGCTAATAGATCGTGCAGATTGTCCGGTAGAAAAACCAACTGGTCTTACACCGATAACTGTCATGATTTGTTTTCCAGTTTGTCTATCGTAAATAGCCAAAGAAATTTCAGAGTGATTCATAAGTTCTTGCAATTTAGGAAGACCAGCAGCTTTGTAAGCTCCGTTTTCTACTACTCTGAATCCAGTAGCATTTACCGATACAACATCTTGTCCAGTATATGTTAGTTCAGCAGCAGAGTATCTGCCTAAAATAAAGCTTGGCTGAACATCATAGTTCACACCATAGCTGATTGAACTGAATAGTCCAACCTTTTTTCCATCTATAATCAACTGGCATCGTGCACCATGAAGAATTTGTTGTTGAGCAGCCATTAATATCTCCTTATTATAAAACTAAATTAAAACTAGCCCTGTACGTTAGAGCTAGCTTTTACTCCCTCAAGAGTTAAACTGATTGGAATGAATTTTACTGTTGTAGCTTCGATAGCAGATACGTCAACACTTAGGATTGATCCATTAATGTTGATTGCAATACTCTTCCATCCTTGTGGGTATGTAGAAGTTCCTACTGTGTATTTAAGACCCAGGAATTCAGACATCTTAGCTTTAACAAAAGACTCTACAGCTCCTACAGTAACGTCAGCTACTGATTCACCTACGAATGCATTTTTCAAAGATTCAGCCAAAGAAAGAGCCATTAAATCTGCAATGTAAACAGCTTGTAAACTATTGTAAACTACGTTGTTGTCAACGCTGTAAGTCATTTGATCACTTGCAAAAGAGTAAGATCCGTTTGCTTGTCTTTGTAATGGAATTAATCCAGCACTTAAAGCATCTTCTAAATCTGTTACATTTTCGTCATCAAAGTCATTAGCAGCTTGAGTAGCTCCAGAGATGTTTAATGCTTTATTGAAGATTCCACGGTAAGAAGCAGCAGCTTGCATACCAGCAGCTTTAATAGAAGCCATCCACGGTTGGAACTGTTCAATGTTTCCAGTTGTAGCGCTTAGATCTTTAATGTCTTGGAATAAATGTGCAACGCGGAAAGTAGACATAGATTGAGCTGAAGCTTTAACTTCTGCAAATGTACCTTTTTTAGATACAACACCAATTCTGTGTCTTTTTACTTTAGCTGTAGACATAGTTAAGCAATGAGATTTAACCGCTGCATTAACAGCATCTACTGTGTATGTAGAAGATCCATCAGTTAAACCTTCAAGAACGTCCTTAGCGGCATCTTGAGATACTAATGGAACGATGAAGTTTGCTCTAACTGATTGTAATGCATCGACTGCTTTAGAGAATTGAAGTCCAGAGGTAGCACCTTTAGCTCCGCCAGAAAGGAATAATAGAATCGAATCTTCAGGTAGTCCAGCAGTTGCAGACGCAGTGTAAGTTACTAACGCTGATCCAAGAAGACCTTTGTTAGACTTAGTTAGGTCATACAAATCTTTTTTAATTCTTCCTGGCTTAGATGAAGGTGAACAAATGCTTGTTGTCATTCGGTCTAAGATAGAAGGATTTAATTGTGCAATTGCGTTTGATCCAGCTTCAGCTGAGTATCCTACGTTCTCGTTAATTTTAGAAACTAATTGAGAGATTGTAGCAATCTTAGAAAGGTCTAGATTTAAGTTGGCGCCCGATCCACCAGATACAGTAGTTGTAAGCTTTAAGAGTCCACCAACTAAACCGATAGTTACAGAAGCTGTAGTTCCAACATAACCCAATTTAAGAGCAATGTCTCCACCTACAGTGAATGACTCAAGTGAGCTTGTAGATTCTCTTTTTACTGTAACGGTCTTTTTTAATTCAGCATCAGATACGATCAATTGACCGATAAAAGAAGCTGCATTAGAAGTTCCTAAATCTTTCATAACACCAGAAATATTTAGAGACCCTGTTCCATCGTAGATTTCCAAAGTTTTACCAACACCAGCAATTTGTGGGTCAAAAACTTGAATTTCAGTAGTGTTAGAAATTGCAGCAGAAGCCACACTTACAGGAGATCCGTTTGATAGTCTTGATGCTTTAACGTAAGCTGCTCCAGAAGCGTTAGAAGCTTCAACAACTTGATACCAGCCAATGTTTGCGTTACCAGCACCAGCATAAGCTCCACTATTAACACGCAATAAATCTCCAACTTTAGATTCAGCTGAAAAAGAACCAGATGCAAGACTGAAAGTGATAAGAGATTGAACTGCTGAAGTAACAATTGATTGACCTACGATAGCAGATTGGATAACATTTCTGTTTGTTCCAGACATGTTTTTAATTTCCATCGGGCTATAAACTGCAATATCAGTTGTAGCTGCAATAGAGATTGATGTTACAACTACAGGTTGTGTAGGTGCTCCTGCATAGTCACTGTACTTTAATGCAGTGATTGAAGCATCAGAAGTTGTGTTAGAAACTGCTGTTACCATGTAAAAACCAGCATTTTGATCTGTTCCACCAGAAATAACGCTAGAAGCTGAAATTTCAAGAGTGTCACCAATTTGAGGAGCTACAGAAAATACTTGTCCAGCAGACAAAGACACCTTAATTGTCATTGTGGCAGGAGAAGTTGTAGAGATACTTTGTCCAACAAGCCCAGAAAGAACGTTGCGGTCAACTCCGCCAACTGCATCAAGATTAGTTAAGTTTTTGATACCTTGAGCAATAAGTGTTGGGTTAGTCGCTACTCCAGTA
>Ga0208693_1002153_pt1 | contig 13215 bp, 14 predicted proteins | sample AD_UKC071_MetaG_FD_184438 | JGI IMG/M metagenome (GOLD analysis project Ga0208693, IMG submission 184438) | Active sludge microbial communities of municipal wastewater-treating anaerobic digesters from USA - AD_UKC071_MetaG (SPAdes) (version 2) | ecosystem: Engineered > Bioreactor > Anaerobic >... | reverse complement strand
GTGCAAGCAGAACGCTGGCTGCGTTGCATAAAATGGCCGGCTTGAACACTTCCCGAGGGTGCACCACTGCTGTATTGAGTGCACCTACGGAGACGGTATTAATGCCGATCACCTTGTTCTTTGTGTCGACGAGCACCGCCACGAAGTGCTCTCTGTCAGAACCGGCTAAATATGTGCGAAGAAGGGTGAAGGCGTCAGCCGGGCTGCTGATAGATTTCACCTCCGAGGGGTGAGACCCCTCTCGAACCAACATTATTTTATAACGGGGGATTCGGTACATTTTTTGCACCTCCTGTGGTTTTGACTTCAATTTAACCTGCGCATAGCAAGATAGCAAGCTATATAAAAAAGCAATTAGCGGCACTGGGGGACGATAAAGATGGGCCGGACAATTTATCTCGCTATCTCTTATTATCTCGCATTATCTTGCGGTAATGCTTAGTATTAAGTTTTTCGCGGAAGGCACAAAAAAAAGAATGAAGGAGCGAGGAAGATGAAAGATACACATATATACAGGGAAGAAGAAAAAGAACAAGCCCCTCAAGCCCCTGAGGAGGGTTGTGAGAGGCATGAGGAGGAGGAGGAGAGAAGAGAAGAAGGCCTTGGCAGGGGGGAGAGAGAAGGGCAGGATTCACCCTTCGCACATATTGAACACAAGAAAAAGAGGCGATTCCTGGAGCTCTATACCGACTGCGGAAACGTATCACTTGCCGCCGCCGGCGCGGGCATAAGCCGTTTCACCCATTACAGCTGGATGAAGTCTGATCCCGTGTACAAGAAGGCCTTCGAGGAAGACGCACAGGCGATACTGCTGGACAACCTGGAAGCGGAAATGTATCGGCGAGCATGCCACGGCGTAGAAAAACCGGTGTTTTACAAGGGAGAACGCGTCGACATAATACGCGAGTATTCCGACGTCCTGGCCATTTTCCTGGCCAAGGGCGCTAAACCCGAGAAATATAATGAACGGGTTGTCCAGGAGCACGTGGGCGCACGGGGTGGCCCTATCCTGTTGTCATTTGTCGAACCGGAGACGGTACGGGCAGCGGAGGCCGAAGAAACGGACGAAGGGACGGATTGAAACCTGCCTGCGACCGGTGTGAACCGCTTCAGAATTTCCAGTTTTGGAAAAAACAAACAGTTCAAGCAGAATCGGCATAAAATGCCCCTGCCACACTGAGGAAATACCGCTTTTTAGTGCAGGCAAATTTCCAGTTCTGGCAGTAGTTTACAATCCCAGGCGGCAGGGCAGGGGATATAACTATCGACAAAGAACCTGAGACACAACCGGCAGACAGGGAAAAGCCTTGCGGAATCTGTGCTCTAGACGCCTTCACGGACAGCACAGGTAGACAGCAGGTAGACAGCAGGTAGACAGCAGGAGGCCCCTCAGTATTCGTCCGATACTTCGTTCGATACATCGGCAGTTAACGTAATACCCATTATCGGACGTTCGCACACAAAGGGGAAAAGGGGAAGAAAAACCGGACCCCCCCTGGGGGGTGGAGCAGTGTGTCAACTATATATAATACCCTCCCACAACTCCTGTAGTAACTTGATTTCCCATTCCAGTTATTTCCAGATGTAACTAATTTGGCAAAAATTTTTCCCGTATAAAAGGGGCATGATGATGAAGGAAGAACAAGTACACAAGATTGTATGGAAAAAGCAATCGCGCCAGCTAGCATTTTTAAGAGCCTGTGGTCTGGACCATCCTTTCAGAAAAGGCGGCCCCGGACAAGTTCAAGCAGACGTAATATTCTACGGCGGCGCGGCAGGCGGCGGGAAGTCGGATGCTCTTTTAGTCGCGGCGATTATAGCATGTAATACTTTCCCTAAGATACAGGTAGGATACTTTAGGCGCAAATATCCCGAACTAGAAGGCCCTGGCGGTGCGATAATGCGTTCTAAGGAATTGTTAACCGGATATGCTACCTGGAATGGCCAGCACAGACGTTGGACCTTCCGAAACGGCGCGGTAATTCAGTTCTGTCATGCTCAGAAGGAAGGGGATGTAACAAATTATCAGTGCTTTCATCCAGATACAGAAATTTTAACAGAGGAAGGTTTTAAGCCTGTATCCGAGGTCAAAAAAGGTGAACTAGTAGCTACGATGAATCCCGAAACAAGGGAAATGGTTTACATGCCGGTAATAGCTACTCATGAGTACGAATACGAAGGGGATTTAATAGTATCGGAAACCGAAGTTGCGTTTGCGGTTACTCCTAATCATATTATGTGGGCTGGAACAGAGAAAAGAAGAGAACTGAGACCATTTAGGGCTGATGAGTTGCCTCTTCAACCGTATTTTCCAACTTATGCTAAGTGGAAAGGTATAACTCCTGAAGTTTTTAAACAAATAGACAATAAAGTGTATACGATTAATTCCCGTGTGTGGGCTAGGTTTTTGGGATGGTTTATTTCTGAGGGCAGTTTACGTAATCGTATTTACATTTCTCAAGTCAATGAGAACGGAAGAAATGAAATACGAGAAATATTACAGCAGATGAGCGTTTCCTTCTATGAGAATGAGAAAGGATTTAGCTTTGCTTCAAAGCCTATTTGTGAAGAACTTGAAAGATATGGTAAAAAAGCCGAAGATAAACATATACCTGTCGATGTTAAGAGATGGGACGTAGAACATTTAGAATTACTGCTTGATACTTTAGTGAAAGGAACATGGTATAGGAGAGGCGAGAGAGGTCAGTTTGTAACTTTATCTAATAAACTTGCGGACGATGTAATAGAAATAGCAACTAAGTGTGGTTATAGAACTAGCATAACGAAAAAGCAGGGTAATTCTCCAGACAGTCCTTACGGTACTAAGCCGCGTTACCATGTAAGTCTTTATAAGAAGAAAGGTGATACAACTACACGTAATATATACAGAAAGCCTTATTGTGGGAAAGTCTATTGTGTAACTGTTCCGCCTTATCATACGGTTTTAATTCGTTACAAAGGTAAGGTAATGTGGACAGGCCAATCTCAACAGTTTGATATTTTATTGATTGACGAAAGCACTCATTTTACAGAATACATGATTAGGTATCTACAAACGAGGAACCGCGCCACGATTGACGGTGTGAAGATAAAAGGCAAATTTTACAAGTTTAAGCCTTTTATGGCGTTGGCGTCTAACCCTGGAAAGTATTCTCACGGATGGCATAAGAGGATGTTTGTTGACCTAGGGCCTCCAGGTACGGTTTATGATGTTGAGGTTGAGCCTGGAGTTTACATGAGGCATTTGTTTATCCCGGCATTTTTGCAGGACAATGTTATCCTAGAGCAAAGAGACCCCGGTTACAGAAAAAGGTTGGAAAGCCAACCTGAAGAAATAAAAAGGGCTTTATTAGAAGGTGATTGGACTGTATTTGCTGGGCAATATTTTAAAGAATTTAGGTATCATCTTCACGTAATAAAACCTTTTGAAATACCTTGGGGTTGGTCAAGGTTCGGATGTATGGACTGGGGGTATGCGGCGCCGTGTGCTTTGTATTGGAACGCTGTGGATCCTGCTAATAACAGGGTAATAACTTACAGGGAATTGTATATTACCGAGAAAAGACCGGAAGAGATAGCGGATCTTTATAATGAATTGTCAAAAGACGATCCTGAGATAAGGTATGTGGCGGCGTCGCCGGATATTTGGAAGGAAAAAGGATTGATGAAAAGAACTCTAGGCGGTGAGACGATAGCAGAAGTAATGATGAATAAGGGGATGCCTCTAATTAAAGCCGACAATAGGAGGGTGATGGGCTGGACGAGAATGAGGCATTATTTGACGATGGCCCCTGATGGTAAGCCTTATTGGTTGATTTTTAATACGTGTGTTAATTTGATAAGGACTTTGCCGGAATTGATACACGATGATAAGAAGGTTGAGGATGTTGATGAAAACTGTGAAGATCACGGACCAGAGGCAATGAGGTATGGTTTAATGAGCAGACCTTCTCCTATAGATGCGATGGAGATTTATCCTGGCGGTTTATCGGATTATGGGCCGAGGGGTAGTTTTTCGAGAGAGGAATGGGATGAAGATGATTGGGAAGATGAATACGATGATTTGCCAGGATTTTATTAAAAAGGAGCAAGAATTGTGCCCTCATTGTTCTTGGAAGAAGTGTTTTTTTACTCTTCCCCCTGGACAAAAGGCAAAGGTAATTGGTGTTATAGGTTTCTCCAGAAAAAGTACTGTTGTAAGGGAGGTAGTTTTAGTAGATACAACTTCGTATTTTGCTGTGTGTAAACATAAAACAGGCTATAATGAATCGTTTTTGCGTATAGATTGTAAGTTGGGCGAGATAAAAATTAAGCCTATGTTTTAGGGCAAGTTTGAGGTGATAGAAGTTGACACCGCAAAAACAAATTGCTCCGGGGCTTAAGGCTAATATTAACCTTATTCCCGGGGATATTCTTGGAGAAGATTTACCTGCTTATTACCATGACGGGATTTATACAACCAGATGGAAACTGACCCTGAAAGAACGAATCCAGGTTTTTTTATTTGGCAATATTTGGCTTAACCTTATGAGCAGCACTCATCCTCCTGTACGGCTAGACGTAGAGGCGCCGTTCGAGGTTGTAAAGGTAAATTATCCGTGCTGGAGTATGAGTTGGGAAAAAGAACAGCAAAATCCTGATGATATTTCTGATGATAAGCCAGAATTTGAGGACGAAGAAGAAAAGAAGCGCAAGGAGTTTTTTGATAGAGGTTTCTTTAGCTAAAGAGGTGAATAGTGTTGGCTAAAAAATTTAACTGCAAAGCTTGCGGTGGTGTGCATTATTCTGTGCCGGAATTGATGGAGTGCCACAGAAAACATAAAAAAGCTGAAAAGATGAAGCAGGAAGCGCCTAAAAAATACCGCAAAAAGCCGGTGGTTGTAGAGGCTATTAAGTGGACAGGAGAAAACTTTGAAGAGATAGTGAATTTGATAGGTAATCCTGAAGAAGTCAAACAGGATAGAAAAGCAGTATATGATGAATCAGACATGACGCTAAAAATCAAAACCTTGGAAGGCACAATGACTGTTAGACCAGGTAATTATATTATCAAGGGTGTAGCTGGGGAATTTTATCCCTGCAAGCCGGATATATTTGAGGCTACTTATATTTCTGAGGAAGAATATCAAAAAGAGAAGGCTAAAATAATAGTTCCTGAAATCCTTGCTACTGAAAATTGCTTTTTTATCCTTCCGGTGGAGGTTTGCCCGGAAGAGTTGAGGTATCTTAGTCCTGGACAATATGCAGAGTTAAGGATAAGAGGCTTTATGAGCAAGAAGGGGTTTGAAGTTGATACCGTGGAACACTCAAGATAATGTAGGAGGCAAAAATGTGAAAGAGGACAAGCATTATACAAGGCAGCCTCTAGCGCCGGAAGAAAGGAGGCTGCTTGATTATTTTAGAGAGGAATTAAAATATGGCGAGGCTATGGTTATTGTGAGAAACGGGCTGCCTAAATTTGTGAAGGTAGCTACGAAGGATATAAAGCTAGATTAAAAGCTTAAGCCAGCCGCCGGGAGAGTACCAGAACACTAGAGCGAGCCATAATTATAAATACAACCTGAGAACAGGGGAGGCAGAGAGATAAGGGCAAGAACACTTGTCTTTAGTTCTTCGTCTCCCTTTTTTTATTGTTTCCAAAGGTGGTGATGGTTTTGCCGGTTTTTGTACAAGAATCAGCTACAACTGAAGAATTGGCTTATTCTGCTGATCCTGAAACTTTGTCGATGCGAAAGCAAGAAATGATTGATGAAGCTATAAGGACATGCATGAACTGGTTTGAAGCTGACCGTGCAGCAAAAGAGTTTTACATGGAGGAAATGGAAGAGCTTTATAAGCTTTACAAAGGGGATCACTGGGATCTTAAAGGTGCTGATGGCAGGGTTTTAAGAACTCCTGTACAGAAACGTGCCAGGCCAAACGCAGTAGAAAATATTACTTTTGCACTGATAGAGGGCTTTGTCTCCGAGTTTTCGCAGGACATAGACATTATAGACTATCCGGTAGAAGAAGGCGACGAAGAAGCAGCTAGGGTAATGACTGACCTTAAGAAATTTATAGCCTATAAAAACAGAATAGAGATAGAGCGCGAGAAGTATCTAAGGTGGTATTTTCTTTATGGTACTGGGATATGGCATCCTTACTGGGACCCAACTTGGAAAGGCGGCAAAGGTCCTAACAGGTGGCAGGGAGAGATAAGGTGGAAGGCTTTACATCCTCAAGTAGTTTACCCTGACGCTAGGTGCAGGGATAGCATAGAAGATGGACGCAGAGTGCATAAGGCTATTTGGAGGACCTTGGAGTATATTCGTGAGCAGTTTCCAGAGCATGGCGATGAAGTAAAGCCGGATTCTGTTAACTACGACATGCTCATTGGAGATGATTATGCCGTTCCTACAATGGAAGAGGGCGAAGAACAGGCACTAGTTATTGAAACCTGGTATAAAGGTCATCCAATGATTCTTGATGAATATGAGGAGGATCTAGGCCCTGGACTTCATGTTATTTGGTGGGCCGGTGAAGGTAATAGCGTTTATTTAAAACATGCTAACTACGTATATTATGATCCTGGCGAAGAAGCAAAGTTCCCGTTTATTTTTAGGCAGTGTTATCCTAGGGAAAATTCGATATGGGGATTTGGAGAGGCACACTGTCTAAAGTCTCCGCAAATTATCAGAAACAAAACCGGGGAGATCATTATTGAATCACACATGCACCATGCAATGGGCCAGACATTGTATCAAGAGCAAGCTTTAAGTCCTAAGCAGCAAAAGATGATTATGGAGCTTGGAACGTTGCCAGGCATGTGGTTCCCTGTGAAAGATATAAACGGGATTAGGAGAGAGACGCCAGGGGCAGGAGTAGCGCAAACTTTACCTGGAGAAATGAGCAGGTTGCAGAACGTCATGGAAACCTTGGTAGGACGCTTTGATATAAGCCAGGGTAGGACGCCTGGTTCTGTTACGGCTTTTAGAGCTTTGGACTTGCTGGCAGCCAGGGCACAGGTAAGATTGAGGTCTAAAGAAAGATCTATTATTTCAGCTTATGAAGATTTAGGTAACTATACAAACAACCTCATTACAAAGTTCTATACGTTCCGCAGAGCATACCGAATACTGGGAGAGGAAGGCATAAGCAGTACGGTTTACGATATGTTCGCGCTTGAAGATATACTCAAGGTTTATATTTTTGATACAAACCAGGTCATACCATATAAAGAATTTAGAAATACTATGCCAATTGGTGATGAGGGCTTAGATGTAGAAATGATGGGTGGCCTTGTTGAAGGCAAGGATTATGAAGTTTATTCGCCGGAATTTGATACAAAATGCAGGGTATCAACAAGTATGCCAACTGACCGCCTGTTTTATATGGAAATGGCGAAAGAATTATACATGGCAAAACTCATTGATGAAAATATTTTCTGGTATGTGGTTGATAAGGGCAAGTTCCCTCCGGTAAAAGAAATCATACAGAAGGTAACGCAACAACATTTAGCAGGACAACAAATGGTAGAGCAGCAGGACGTGCAAGGAGGTGGTATGCCGCAAGATTTAGAAGCAATTCAAGGTTTAATGATGGGAGCAATGCCGCAGGGTATGCCAACTAGAAATACCCCTCAAGGGTTCCCAGGGCAGCCTGATTCGGCGAAAATGATTGAAAGAATAATCTCTCAAAGACCTGAACTTGCCGAAGCTTTCTTAGCTTTAACACCAGAACAACAAGAGCAAGTAGTTGAAAGAGTACTCGCGGGAGGCGGTTATTAATGCCTTTAAAACCTGGAAGTTCACAGAAAACAATTAGCGAAAACATAGCAGAGCTTATCAGAAGTTATAAAGAAAAGGGCAAGATAGGCAACGTAAAACCGCGTAATTTAGAACATGCAAAACAAATAGCTGCAAAGATTGCCTATGAGTATGCCGGTAGGGGCAGCCCTGTTAAGAAAAAATAAAGCTTATTACTACCTGCTTTTTAGCGGGTTTTTTATTGCCCTCTATAGGGCTGACAACGCGGAAAGACGCGGTAACTGGCAAGTGCCTGACAACGCGGAAAGACGCGGAAAAATGACAACGCGGAAAGACGCGGAAATGGAGGAATTGATTATGTTTGATGAGCGTTATATTGATCTTCAGTTTTTTGCAGAGGATCCAGCAGAAGATGATGATTTGCTTGGTGAAGATGATAACGAAGATTTTGGCGAAGAGTTTGATTTAGAAGAGGCTGAAGAAGAAACCGAGGAAGAAGATGAAAAAGAAGCTGAAACAGAAGAAAAAACAGAGCAAAAGCCGGAAGAACAAAGGGATGAAAAGCTGTTTACCAAGGCCGATGTAGAGCGGATCGTTTATGAGCGTTTTCTTCGTGATCCCAGCCGCGTAGCCGCCAAGCAGCTTGAGGATATGACCGGCATGTCATTGTCGCAAATAGCAGATTATATCCGCGAGCAGCAGGAAAAAGAAGAAGTTAATAAATTGGTGGAGGAAAAAGGCTGGGACGAGGAAGATGCAACGGCACACGTTCGGGCTAGCAGACAAAACAAAGAACTTATTCAAAGAGCCAGAATGAGTGAGCAGCAGATAGAGATGATGCAAAATCAGTTTAACTATTTCCAGGACAAAGCCAGGTTTGCCAATGATCCGCTGGTTAAAAAGTACGAAGCGGAGATAGACGCTTTTTCTCAAAACGGTAAAGAGTGTTCTTTTGAAACTGCTGCCAACTACATCTTAGGCCAGAAAATTAGAAGTGGAGAGTTGTTAAATGACATCAAGAGCGGAGCAGTAAACAGAACTCTTGCCAACCTAGAGAAGCAAAGTAAGGTCAAGGTTGAGCAGGGTTCTTATAGCGGCAGGTCTGCTGCTGATGAAGGGCTTGATCCCTTCACTAGAAGTATGGCTGCTAGGTTTGGGATAAGTCCTAAAGAGGTAAAGGTAGAACAAGCGAAAATTGCCCGCGAAAGAAGAGGCAAGCGTAGATAAAACTCCTAATTTAAGAGGTTTTTTAATTTTTGAATGTGTGAGGTGAAGTTAGATGTTTATTCCTAGAAGAATTACTGAGGGTTTTGAGCTAGCTTATCATAAGATGGGCTTTGCTCCCAACCCTGCACCCTATGAATTAACTCCAGGTGCTGCTTTTCCCAAGGGATCTATGGTGGTGCTGACCAACAACAAGGTGGCGCTAGCAACGTCTTCTTCTGTTTCTGGAATATTAGGTATAATGGCTGAAGAAATCACGTCTGCGGATAACCCTTCAACTGGGCTGAAAAAGGGTTTAGTTTACGATAACCCTGACCTTGTTTACACGGTAAGCATTGCCGATATGGAAAACCGTGATTATACCGCTACAGGTGGTGCTGCTGACGGTACGACGGTAACGGCAGCAGAAGCCTCTATAACTACTGCTAATGCTTTTCGTGGGGCTATGCTCTATATCTATGAAGGGAAAAACAAAGGTGCAATAAGGACCGTCTCCGCTTATGCCAACTCTGATGGTACTGGAACCTGGACAGTTACACATCCTTTCCCGGCACAATGCGATACAACTACTAAGTTTATTGTATTTGGTGCTGGTGGGATGGCAAATGACGTAATCAATGTTGGCCAGAGCGGTATTGTGCTGAAAGACCATTTGAGTGTTGACGGTGATGCTAGCGTTATTTCTTCTAATGGTAAGGTAGGTCCTTTGGTATGTGTGGGGTTAAATCCTGAAGACTTAACAATGGATGTAATGATTCGCAGAACTTGCCACGCTTTTGCGTAAGGTGTGGCTTTTTTATTTACAAAATGAGCGAGGTGAAGTTAAATGTTACTTTCTGAAAACTGGGCAGAACTAATGCTGCCTATTTTGCGGCGCATTTTCGATAAGCATAAGAAGAAGCTCAAAGACTATGTTCCTGTAATCTATAATGTTCAGACTTCTAAGCGGCAGTTTGAACAGCATATGGGGATCGGTTCCTTGGGTCTGATGAGGGACTGGGACGAAACAGGCCGTCAAGTTTATTATGAAAGTTTTTCTAAAGGGTTTATAGCCACATACAGGCATAAGAAGAGATCTTTAGGGCTTGAGATTGAGCGCGAATTGGTAGAGGACGAGGTTTATAACGAAATCAAAAAGCGTGTTAGGATGCTCTTGCGTTCTGTCTATTATACGCGCCAGTATCATGCCGCTTATACCTTTAACAATGCTTTCAACAACAATATCAAAGGCCCTGATGGGAAATCTCTTTGCGCTACCGATCATTCGTTAAGCCCTACGAACAGTGCCACTTACAGCAATTGCAACACTAACTTGAAGCTGACTGCTGATAACGTGGAAAGAGTTCGTAACGAGATGATGGAGTGGAAGGACGACAAAGGTAACTTGCTGGCTATTAACCCTGATACCTTAATAGTCCCTCCAAGGCTGAGAAAACCGGCCCTTGTTATTGCCGATAGCGATAAAGAGCCGGATACCAGCGATAACAATGTTAACATTTGGCGCGGAGCTTTAGATGTAATTGAGTGGCCCTTCCTGACTAATCCCAATGCCTGGTTTTTGGTTGACCGGGAGAGGATGAAGGATTTTCTTAACTGGTTTGACCGCAGGGTAGCCAAGCTTGAGCAGGATAGGGAGAACTTCGATACAGAAGTAGCGCGCTATAAAGTAGTCAACAGGTTCTCATATGGCTGGGACGATCCTACATTCGTTTATGGATGTATCCAGCAAAACTAATAAATAAACCAGGGCAAGGGGCGCCCTCTTAGGGTGGTCTTGCCTCCAGGCCGTCCCTTGCCTGAAACAAGGAGGTAAGATTAAATGTCGGGAGTACATCATCCAAAGGCGTATATTTGCGCTGGAGAGGGTTTCCGCGTAGGAACTAGAGAAAGTAATATAGAGGTTATTGATTCGGTAGGTAGTTTTAACCCTTCGCTTAAAGTTAAAGCTGGTGAGGCAATTACTGCAGGTAATCTTGTTTATATATCCGGCTGGGATGCTGCAAATAAAATATTTATAGTAAAAAAGGCTAAAGCGGATGCTAGTACTGCTGCTGGTAAGTGCGCTCATTTTGTTGCTCCCGAGGCTATTGCTAATGGTGCAATAGGAATAGTTAGAGGGATGCATGAGCTAACTAATCAAAATGCTAACTATGATGTTGGCACTCCTGTTTATTTATCTACTATAGCTGGAGGTTGGACTAATACTGCCTCTTCAACTGCTGGGCAAAGCGTCCAGTATGTAGGGGTAGTTACGGCAAAAAGCGCGACAGCAGGGAAAGTATTGCTTTTCCCGTTTTATAGCAAAGCAATAGTTGCTTAATTTATGGCCCGGTTAATGCCGGGCTTACTTTTTTTAACCAGGGGGTGCGTAGAGTGGCTTATTATACTCCTACTGAAGTGTTAAACGATATTGATAAAACTTTTGGTGTTGTTAAAGCAGAAACCCCTATAAACAATAAGCTTACTGTAAGTATAAATGGTGTAGATAATAAAAAGCATTATATTGGTTCTATTGTCCTTACCGGCACAACCGGAACAGGTGGTAATACGGCCTTGGTAATTAAGATGGGAAGTACCGTGGTATGGACTGAAACCTTTACAGTAGGCACGGATAAGGTGCGGCAGTTCCAGGCTGTTCCCCTTGTAGGCAATAAAGGCGAAGCAGTAACGGTAGAAGTTTCTGCTAATGATTTAGCGGCAGGCAAGCTGTATGTTGTTTACTATACAAAGTAAAGGTGGTTGAGGTGAACAGGGTAGAGTTATTTCAGATAGCCGAGAAAAACGGTATTAGGGAAAATGCGCAAAGAGCTTTAGTTTTGACTAGGCAGGAACTTATTGACTATTTTAATTCCGAAAAAGGGCAACAGGAATTAAGCCGTTATCGTATTTATGTTGAGTTTAACGATGATTTTCCTCTTGCAGTTCAGAAAGTGGAAAGGGTTGTTGACCTGCTGATGATGGAGGTTGAAGCCTATGCCAGAGACATTGAAAAAGATGGTAGAGAGGGTTAGGGATATTTTAAAAGAACCCATACCGGCACGGTGGACAGACGAACAGATCAAAGGATATTTGAACAGAGGACAGGAGAATCTTGCTATTCTGGCTGAAAGAACTAAAACTGTTGAAATTACATTACCGGCAGGAGAAGGAAGTATAGTTCGGCCTGATGATTTTCTGATGATTAAGGGTTTGTATTGGCTTGATGCGCCTTATAAACGTGAGATTAAGCCTGGTATGTCAAATATACCTTTAGATGATACCACGGTAGGAGATCCCAGGTATTTTTACATGCAGAACGAAAAATTTGAAATACGGCCCATTCCTGTAATTGATAGGACTATTTATATTGTCTATTATCAAAGACCGCCTGATATGGAAATAGATGAAGATTTACCATTTTTTAAGTTTTCTGAAGATGTTCTTGTTTCCTTTGCTGTATTCAGGGCTTATGCTGAAGATAATGATCCCCGTATGCAGTTGTGGGAAGAGGACTATTACAAGCAGAGCAGGAGATGGCTGGTAACAGAAACGCAGAATTATCAGGAACCTTTCCAGCAACTGCCGAACTGGTAAGGAGGGACGGTTTATGGCCAGATCTAAAAAAACTCCAAGAATCGGTGAGATCCAATACGAGCGCTTATTTGACTGGAGCGGCGGAATGAATAATGCCGTAAACCCTGTTTTGCTGAAAGACAATGAAAGCCCTCTTTTGGAAAATGCTTCCCTGGACGAGAAAGGAACACTTTTCCCCAGGATGGGGAGCAGGGACAGGTATTCGGAGCAGATCGGCAACGAACCTGTGACTGGCATAGGAACTTATTATAAATCGGATGGCACTTCCAGGCTGCTTATTAGCGCAGGGACAAAACTTTACGAGGACAACCCTCATATAATGGACGTTTTCGAGAACCAGGACGAGTTCGAGCAGGGGACTATAGCGGGATCGGCCAGCATCACGAAAAAGCCCAACTCTGTGGTAAACGAAGAAGATCCTGAGGACGTTGAACTTAAAATAGATACTGAAGAAGAATGGGACACCGGGGAGAAGGACAATATTGTTGTAAATCCTGATGGCACTATTAGCCTGGCAAAAGCGGGAGAAGACATAGAACACAAGGATGAAACGGAAGAGGATTTTGATGCCGGGACGTTTGATAATGTGGAATTTCTTTCTGGAGAAGATGTGGCACTTACCGAATCCGGCGAGGACTTCGAAGAAGGCGAACTGGACGGCGTAGTGGTAGGA
>Ga0208693_1002149_pt1 | contig 13234 bp, 13 predicted proteins | sample AD_UKC071_MetaG_FD_184438 | JGI IMG/M metagenome (GOLD analysis project Ga0208693, IMG submission 184438) | Active sludge microbial communities of municipal wastewater-treating anaerobic digesters from USA - AD_UKC071_MetaG (SPAdes) (version 2) | ecosystem: Engineered > Bioreactor > Anaerobic >... | reverse complement strand
TCCTCGTGGCCGTGGGTGAGGATCAGGGCCTCGATGTCGTCCAGTCGGTCCGAGATGAGATGCAGGCCCGGCAGGATCAGGTCGACGCCCGGCTGCGAGTCGTCCGGGAACAGGACCCCGGCGTCCACCAGCAGGATGCGTCCGTCGATCTCGAAGCTGGTCATGTTGCGGCCGACGTCGCCACAGCCACCGAGCGGGGTGATCCGGAGGGTGCCCGGCGCCAGCTCGGGCGGGGTTCGTAGATTCTCACGCACGAGGCCACCCTAGGCCGTGCCTCGGACAGCGCCCGCATCACCCGCGATCGCCACCAGCCTCAAAGGCAGGCAGGATGACCCCATGCGAATCATCGTAATGGGCGCCAGCGGTGGCACGGGCGCGTTGTTGGTCGAGCAGGGGCTGGCGCGCGGGCACGAGCTGGTCGCGGTGTCCCGCCGCGGGACGGCCTTCGGTGGAGCCGAGAACATCACGGGGGACGCCGGCGACGCGTCCGTCGTCCGGCGCGCCGTAGGCGAGGGCGCGGACGCGGTCGTGCTCGCGTTCGGTGGCACCAAGGGCTCCCCCACCGCCCGAACGGACGCGACGCGGGGCGTCCTGGCCGCCCTCGAACGGGGCTCGGTCGGCAGGATCGTGGTGCACTCGTCCATCGGCGCGGACGGCTCCGAGGTGTTCCTGCCCGCCCTCTCGCGTCCGGTCATCAAACTGCTGCTGGGCAAGGCGCTCGCCGACCACACCGGGCAGGAGAAGCTGGTGCAGGCATCCGGGTTCGACTGGACGCTGGTCCGCCCCGGCGGGCTGACCGACGGGCCCGCGACCGGACGCGCCCTCGCGCTGGAAACGCCAGGACCGCTGCAGTCGCGCGTCGCGCGCGCGGACGTGGCGTCCTTCATCCTGGACTGCATCGAGGACCCGGCCACCGCGGGCAGGTCGTTCGCCCTCGGGATGCCCGCCTGATCCCCGGGTAGCATCAGGCCTCATGCCTGACCTGCCCACCCTCGACGCCGCCGAACAGCGCGTCCTCGGCACGCTGCTCGAGAAGGAGATCACCGTCCCGGCGACCTATCCCCTGTCGCTGAACGGCCTGCGGTCGGGCTGCAACCAGACCAGCAGCCGCGAGCCCGTGACGGCCTACGACGAGGCTGAGCTGAGCGCCGTGTGCCTGCGCCTGCAGGAGCGGCGGCTGATCCGGCTGGTCCGTGAGCACGGCGGACGCACCGTCAAGTACGCCCAACGACTGAGCGAGACGATGGGCATCGACGGACCCGAGCGGTCCCTCCTGACCGTGCTCCTGCTTCGCGGCGCGCAGTCGGGCGGCGAGCTGAAGACGCGCACCGAGCGGCTGCACCCGTTCGCGGATCGCGGCGAGGTCGAGTCGTGCCTGGCCGCGATGGCCGTGGCTGATCCGCCGCTGGTGCGCGAGCTTCCTCGGCTGCCCGGCCAGCACGACCCGCGATGGATCCACCTGCTGGGTCCGGTCGACCTGCCGGTCGGCGCGGAGCCAGCCGTCGACGTCCTCGTGGATGGGCCGGACGCGCGCGACGCCAAGGTGTTGGCCGCCTATGCCGAGGTTGCGGGCGACTACTCGGTGCATGACGACGCTTTCGGCGACTGGCTGCTGGGTCGCCTGGTCGGGCTGGCCGAGGGCGGACCCATGGCCGACGTCGGCTGCGGGGTGGGCCGCGAGACCAGCCAGCTCAAGTCGCTGGGGGCCAAGATCATCGGGTTCGACCTGTCCCCCGCGATGGTCGAGCGGGCCCGGGCCGAGCACCCTGGCGTCCGCTTCGAAGTCGCCGACCTGCGACACCTGCCCAAGCCCGACGGTGGCTGGGCCGTCATCGTCGCTCATGACGCGCTCGTCCATCTCGCGGCGACTGAGCTGCCGGACGCCGTCGCCAGTCTCGCGGCGCGGCTGCGTCCGGGCGGCTGGCTGAGCCTGTCGCTGCCGACCGGCCGAGGCGTCCGGCACGTCGACGACTGGTTCGGACATTCCGTGGACCTCGTGTTCGTCAACCACGAGCCGGACGCCGTCCGCGCGGCGGTGCGCTCGGCGGGGCTGGAGCTGACCGAGTGGTACTTGCGTGGCGGGGCTGACACCGAACAGCGCCTCCACGTACTCGCTCGACAACCGGGAGGACTCTCATGATCGCCGATTCCGTTCGGCTGGCCCTGCCCGGCGAGGCGGCGGCCATCGCAGCCATCCAGCGCCGAGCCTGGGAGCAGACGCTGCCGGGCGTCGCGACGTCGTTGCAGCGTTCGATCACGCTGGCCGAGATGACGGACGCCTGGATCGCGGCCATCGTCAAGCCGCCCCTGGCGCAGCACCGGGTGCTGGTCGCCGTCGGCGACGAGCGGATCGTCGGCTTCGCGGCCGTCGGCCCGTCCGGCGACCCGGACGCGGTGGCGTCCGAAGACGGTCAGGTCGCCGAGTTCACGATCGACCCCCAGGCCCAGCGCCAGGGTCACGGCTCGCGGTTGCTGAACGCCGTGGCAGACACCCTGCGCACCGACGGCTTCCGGCGCGCTTCCTGGTGGATTCCGTCCAAAAACGACCCGCTGCGGGCCTTCGTCACCGAGTCAGGCTGGATCGCCGACGGCGCCCACACCCAGTGGGCCCTCGACGACGACGCCCCCAGCCTCAAGCTCGTCCGACTCGTGACCGCCCTGAGTTAGGAAGGACGAATCGTGCTGGCTGACCCGTGTCGACGCCGAACGGCTCGGGGCTTCGACAGGCTCAGCCTACGGATCCGTGATCAGGGCTAGCCCGCGGCCAGGATCTCCTTCTTCAGGACGCCGAGGGCGTCGGTCAGCAGGTCGTCTCCGATCACCAGCGGCGGCAGGAGCCGGACGATGTTGCCAAACGTGCCGCACGTCAGGATCAGGACGCCCTCGGCGAGGCACGCTCCGGCGACGGCCTTCGCGGCGTCCGGATTCGGCTCGGACGTGCCGGGCTTGACGAACTCCAGCGCCATCATGGCGCCGCGTCCGCGCAGCTCGCCGACGACGCCGGCGCCGACGAGGTCGCCCAGTTCCTGACGGATGAGCCCCTCGATGTGCCGGGCCCGCTCCAACAGCCCCAGCTCCTCGACGGCCTCGAACGCCGCCACGGACGCCGCACAGGCCACCGGGTTGCCGCCGTAGGTGCCGCCCAGGCCGGACGCGTGCGAGGCGTCCATCAACTCGGCGCGTCCGACGACGCCCGACAGCGGCATGCCGCCGGCGAGGCCCTTAGCGACCGTCATCAGGTCGGGCACGACGCCCTCGTGATCACAGGCGAACCAGGCGCCGGTCCGGGCGAAGCCCGACTGGATCTCGTCCGCGATGAACACCGCCCCGTTCGCGGTGCACCAGGCCGACAGCGCCGGCAGGAAGCCCTCGGCCGGCACCACGAAACCGCCCTCGCCCAGGATCGGCTCGATGACCACCGCAGCCACGTTCTCGGCTCCGACCTGCTTCTCGACGAGCAGCAGAGCCCGGGCAGCGGCCTCGGCGCCGGTCAGGCCCTCGGGGTCGCGGTACGGGTACGACATCGGAACCCGGTAGACCTCGCCCGCGAACGGTCCGAAGCCCTGCTTGTAGGGCATGACCTTGGCGGTCATGGCCATCGTGAGGTTGGTGCGTCCGTGGTAGGCGTGATCGAAGACGACGATCGCCTGCCGCTTGGTGGCGATGCGCGCGATCTTGACGGCGTTCTCGACCGCCTCGGCGCCGGAGTTGAACAGGGCCACCTTCTTGGCGTGATCGCCCGGCGTGTGCTCGATCAGCTTCTCCGCGACCGCGACGTAGCCCTCGTAGGGGGCGATCATGAAGCAGGTGTGGGTGAAGTGGGTCACCGCCTCCTGAACCGCCGCGACGACGCCCGGGTTGGACGCCCCCACGGTCGTCACCGCGATGCCGGACCCGAGGTCGACGAGCGAGTTGCCGTCGACGTCGAGGATCACGCCGCCGTCGGCGTCCGCTGCGTACACCGGCAGCGAGGACGCGACACCCGCGGCGATCGCGGCCTTGCGGCGGGTCGCCAACTCGGCCGACTTGGGTCCGGGGAAGGCCGTCACCAGGTTGCGGACCTGCGGCAGCCGATAGGTGATGCTCATGATTCTCCTTGCAGGCGATCTCATTCCCGACTTCTGCCTGGACAACCATGCACAAGTCGGGATTGGGCGGCTAGGCCCAAGGGTTGGCCATCCCCATGTACTGGATGGTCGTGTACTCAGCGATGCCTTCAGCTCCGCCCTCGCGTCCGAGACCGGACTGCTTGACCCCGCCGAACGGCGCGGCCGCGTTAGAGATGACGCCCGCGTTGAGGCCCAGCAGGCCGAACTCGAGGCGGTCACCGATGCGGTGCGCCCGCTTCAGGTCGGACGTGTAGACATAGGACGCCAGCCCGTACTCGGTGTCGTTGGCCATCGCCACGGCCTCGTCCTCGTCGCGGAAGGTGAAGATCGGCGCCACCGGGCCGAAGATCTCCTCGCGGAAGACTCCGGCGTCCGTGCCCATGCCCAGCAGCACGGTGGGCTCGTAGAAGTAGCCGGGGCCGTCCACCGGACGCCCGCCCGCCAGAGCCCGGCCTCCGCGCGCGGTCGCGTCCTGGACGAGTCGGTCGACGTTGTCGCGTGCCTTGCCCTCGACGAGGGGTCCGACCTGGGTGCCGTCGGCGGTACCGTCCCCGACGACCAGCGCGCCGAGGCGGGCCGCGAGCTTCGAGCCGAACTCCTGGGCCACGCTCTCCTCGACCAGGAAGCGGTTGGCGGCGGTGCAGGCCTCGCCGATGTTGCGCATCTTGGCGGCGATGGCGCCCTCGACGGCGGCGTCCAGGTCGGCGTCCGCGAAGACCAGGAACGGGGCGTTGCCGCCCAACTCCATGGACGTACGAAGGACGTTGTCAGCGGCCAGTTTCAGCAGCGACTTGCCCACCGGAGTCGATCCCGTGAACGACACCTTGCGCAGCCGCGGGTCGGCCATCAGCGTCGAACTGATCGCAGCGGCGTCCGAGCCGGGCAGCACGTTGAGGACGCCCGCCGGCACCCCCGCCTCGATCATCAGCTGCGCAAAGTACTGCGTCGTCAGCGGCGTGAGCTTGGCCGCCTTGACGACCATCGTGCAGCCAGCCGCGAGCGCCGGAGCGATCTTGCGGGTCGCCATCGCGAGCGGGAAGTTCCACGGCGTGATCAGCAGGCACGGACCCACCGGCTTGTGCCGGACGACCATCCGCAGGTTGCCTTCGGGCGTATCCACGTAGCGCCCGTCATGCCGCGGCGCCTCCTCGCTGAACCAGCGCAGGAACTCGTTGCCGTAGGTGACCTCGCCCCGGGCCTCGGCCAGCGGCTTACCCATCTCGGTGGTCATGATCCACGCGAGTTCCTCGCCGTGCGCGCGCACCAGCTCGAAGCCCGCCCGCAGCATGTCCGAGCGCTTGCGCGTCGGCGTCCGCGCCCAGTCGTCCTGCACAGCACAGGCCGCGTTCAGGGCGTCTTTGGCATCGGACGCCGTCGCGGACGCCAGCGTGGCGATCCTTTGGCCGGTGGCCGGGTTCTCGACGTCGAACGTGCCGCCGTCCGAGGCGTCCCGCCACTCACCCCCGATCAGCAGCCGCTTCTCGACCCGTCCCAGGAGCTCGGCGATGTCCATGCCCGACATCACAGCAGTTTCTGGGCCTCGGTGAGCACCGAACGCAGACGCGAGGTGATGTCGGCGAACTCGGCCGGACCGATCGTCAGCGGCGGCGAGAGCTGGATGACGGGGTCACCACGGTCATCGGCGCGGCAGTAGAGGCCGGCGTCGAACAGCGCCTTGCTCAGGAAGCCGCGCAGCAGGCGCTCGGACTCGGCGTCGTTGAACGTCTCGCGGGTCGCCTTGTCCTTGACCAGTTCGATGCCGTAGAAGTAGCCCGCGCCGCGGACGTCACCGACGATCGGCAGATCCAGCAGCGTCTCGAGGGACGCCCGGAACGCCGACGCGTTCTGCTTCACGTGGTCGTTGAGGCCCTCGCGCTCGAAGATGTCGAGGTTGGCCATCGCGACGGCGGCCGACACCGGGTGCCCGCCGAACGTGTAGCCGTGCGGGAAGTAGGTCGTGCCGTGCTTGAACGGCTCGAACAACCGATCCGAGGCGATCATCGCGCCGATCGGGCTGTAGCCCGAGGTCATGCCCTTGGCGCAGGTGATGATGTCGGGGACGTAGTCGAAGTCGTCGCAGGCGAACATCGAGCCGATGCGTCCAAAGCTGCAGATGACCTCGTCGGAGACCAGCAGCACGTTGTACTCGTCGCAGATCTCCCGGACGCGCTGGAAGTAGCCCTTCGGCGGCGGGAAGCAGCCGCCCGAGTTCTGCACCGGCTCCAGGAAGACCGCGGCCACGCTCTCGGGGCCCTCGAACTCGATCGCCTCGGCGATGCGGTCGGCGGCCCAGCGGCCGAAGGCCTCCTCGTCGTCGCGCAGGTGCTCCGGACCGCGGTAGATGTTGGTGTTCGGCACCTTGAACGCGCCCGGGACGAGCGGCTCGAACGGCGTCCGAGCGCCCGGGATGCCCGTGATGGACAACGCGCCCTGCGGCGTCCCGTGGTACGCGATCGAGCGGGAGATGACCTTGTACTTGCCGGGATTGCCCGTCAGCTTGTGGTACTGCTTCGCCAGCTTCCAGGCCGACTCGACAGCCTCGCCGCCGCCCGTGGTGAAGAAGACGCGGTTGAGGTCGCCGGGCGCGTTGGCCGCCAAGCGGTCGGCCAGCTCGATGGCGCGCGGGTGCGCGTAGCTCCACAGCGGGAAGAAGGCGAGCTCGCGCGCCTGCTTGGCGGCGGCCTCGGCCAGCTCCTCGCGGCCGTGGCCGACCTGCACGACGAACAGCCCAGCCAGGCCGTCGATGTACTCGCGGCCGGCGTCGTCGTAGATGAGGTGGCCCTTGCCCTTCACGATGATCGGCACCTTGGCGCCGAGCCCCCCGGACGCCACCGGCTCGAGGACCGAGTGGCGGGTGAAGTGCATCCACAGGTGGTCGCGCGCGGCATCCGCGTACGACTGCCCGGACGCCGTGGTACCGAGTGCGTTGGTGTCAGTCATCGTGTTCCCCAGTCATAGTGCTGTTTGACGAGTTTCAAATAGACGAAGATTTCGCTGCGTTCGACCTCCGGCAGCGAACGGATGCGGTGGCTGACCAGGTCGAGCAGCTCCGCGTCGTCGGCGCAGACCACCTCGACCAGCAGGTCGAAGCGTCCGGCCGTGACGACGACGTAGTCGACCGCCTCGATCTGGGCGATCTGGTCGGCCAGGACGACCGGGTCCGCCGAACACTGGACGCCGATCATGGCCTGCCGCTGAAAGCCCACCTGGAGCGGGTCGGTGACGGCCACGATCTGCATGGCCCCCGTCTCCACCAGCCGCTGCACGCGCTGGCGCACGGCGGCCTCCGAAAGGCCGACGTCCTTGGCGATGGACGCGTAGCTGCGGCGGCCGTCGACCTGCAACTGCTCGATGATCCGCTTGCTGAGGTCATCGAGGACGCCGTTGGCGCCGCGCGACTGCCGCGCGTCCGCTGTGCCCTGGGTGTCCATGGCTCAGCATCCTTGCCCGGAAGCGTCACGGAAGCAAGGGAGAACCGACGGAAACCGTCGCGTTATCGATCTGCAACAACGGATTCCGAAGGTAGTCAAGATTTGAGCCTAGCCAATCCGCAACCTGGCCCCCTAGGCTCCCCCAAACGGCCGGACCGCTGACGTCGCGTTCCAGCCTCTCCTCGACGGAAGGTGCGCCCCATGAGCAGCGTTCGGGTCCTGTCCAACTTCGTCGGCGGCGAGCACCGCCGAGCCAGCGGCAGCGAGACGATCGACGTCGTCTCCCCCGTGACCGGCGAGACTGTCGCCACGTCGCCCATCTCGTCCGCGGCCGACGTCGCGGACGCCTACGCGGTCGCCGCGAAGGCCTTCGAGGAGTGGCGCGAGACGACCCCGTCCGAGCGCCAGCACGCCCTGTTGCAGATCGCGGACGCCGTCGAGGCCCGGGCCGACGAGTTCGTGAAGCTCGAGGCGGAGAACACCGGCAAGCCGTGGGGGCTGACGGCGTCCGAGGAACTTCCGCCCATGGTCGACCAGATCCGCTTCTTCGCTGGCGCCGCGCGCGTCCTGGAGGGCCGCGGCTCGGCCGAGTACATGAAGGGCCACACGTCCTGGATCCGCCGCGAGCCTGTGGGCGTCTGCGGCCAGGTCACGCCCTGGAACTACCCGCTGTTGATGGCCACCTGGAAGTTCGCCCCCGCGATCGCGGCCGGCAACACGGTCGTGCTCAAGCCGTCCGACACCACGCCCGAGACCACCCTGCTGCTCGCCGAGGTGGCGTCGGAGTTCCTGCCGGCGGGCGTCTTCAACGTCATCACCGGCGACCGGACGACCGGCGAGGCGATGGTCGCCGACCCGACGCCGGCCATGGTGTCGATCACCGGAAGCGTCCGCGCGGGCATGGAGGTTGCGCGCGGCGCGGCGTCCGGTGTGAAGCGCGTCCACCTGGAGCTCGGCGGCAAGGCGCCCGTCATCGTCTTCGCGGACGCCGACCTGGACGCCGCCGTCGAGGGCATCGCCATCGCGGGCTACTTCAACGCCGGCCAGGACTGCACCGCCGCGACCCGCGTCCTCGTCCAGGACGCCGCCTACGACGATTTCGTCGCGGCGCTCGCCGAGTACGCCAAGAACTCGGCCAAGGTCGGCCTGCCGGACGACGAGGATGCCCTGTTTGGCCCGGTCAACAACGCCGCGCAGCTCGCGCGCGTCTCCGGCTTCATCGATCGGACGCCGAAGCACGCGTCCGTCGTCGCGGGCGGCAACCGCATCGCTGCGCTGGGCAAGGGCTACTTCCTGGAGCCCACCGTCATCGCGGGCCTGCGCCAGGACGACGAGCTGATCCAGAGCGAGATCTTCGGGCCAGTCATCACCGTCCAGCGCTTCAGCGACGAGAACGAGGCGCTGGCGCTGGCCAACGGCGTCGACTACGCGCTGGCGTCCAGCGTCTGGACCAAAGACTTCGGACGCGCCATGCGGGCTTCCAAGAAGCTCGACTTCGGCTGCGTCTGGATCAACACCCACATCCCGCTGGTGGCCGAGATGCCCCACGGCGGCTACAAGAAGTCCGGCTACGGCAAGGACCTGTCCATGTACGGCTTCGAGGACTACACGCGCATCAAGCACGTGATGGCCAACATCGAGTCCTGACGCAGAGGAGCAAGATGACCAAGCACGTCCCACCGCCCGCGGATCCGGCCGTCCGCGCCCTGATCCAGCTGGCCCAATCGGGCTTCAGCCGGCGCCGGATGCTGGGCCTGGGCGGCTCCGCCGCGGCGTTGGCCGCGCTCAGCGCCTGCGCCCCGCCGCCGCCACCGGCCGCCAACAAGACCGAGATCAAGTACCCCAAGGACGTCTCCGCGAGCGAGAAGATCGTCAACTGGGCCAACTGGACCCTGTACCTCGACGTGGACGACAACAAGAACCACCCGAGCCTGGACGCCTTCACGAAGAAGACCGGGATCAAGGTCAGCTACGAGGCATCCCCGCCGAAGCCAACGTCGTCGGCTTCTCCATGTTCGTCATCGCGGTGCTGTTGACCGTGGCCGGCCAGCTCATCCAAAACCGTGCGGCCAAGGGAGTCTGACGTGCGCGTCCTCATGATCGGCTCGGGTGGCGTCGGGGACGCCGCCGCCCGCATCGCCTCCGAGCGGGACTTCTTCGAGTCCTGGATCGTCTCCGACTACGACCTGGGTCGCGCGCAACGCACGGTGGACGCCGTCGCTGCGAGGCGTCCGGGTGAGAGCCGGTTCGTGGCGGCGCAGGTGGACGCCTCGTCCGCCGACGCAGTCGCCGCGCTCGCCCGCGAACACCGGGCTACGCACGTCTTCAACGCCGTGGACCCCCGCTTCGTCATGCCGATCTTCAACGGAGCGAAGGCCGCCGGGGCCGACTACCTCGACATGGCGATGAGCCTGTCACAGCCCCATCCGGACGAGCCCCACGCCCAGTCGGGCGTGAAGCTGGGCGACGAGCAGTTCGCGGCGGCGTCCGACTGGGAAGAAGCCGGACGCCTCGCGCTGGTCGGCATCGGCGTCGAGCCGGGCCTCTCGGACGTCTTCGCCCGCTACGCGGCCGATCACCTCTTCAGCGAGATCGACGAGCTCGGGACGCGGGACGGGGCCAACCTCGTCGTGCGCGACGAGGTTGGCAACGAGATCTTCGCGCCGTCGTTCTCGATCTGGACCACGATCGAGGAGTGCCTGAACCCGCCCGTGATCTGGGAGAAGGGCCGCGGCTGGTACACGACTCCCCCGTTCAGCGAGCCCGAGGTCTTCGACTTCCCCGAGGGCATCGGTCCGGTCGAGTGCGTGAACGTCGAGCACGAGGAAGTGCTGCTGATGCCGCGCTGGGTGGACGCGAAGCGCGTCACCTTCAAGTACGGCCTGGGCGACGAGTTCATCGGGGTGCTCAAGACGCTGCACACGCTCGGGCTCGACTCGACGCGTCCGGTGAAAGTCAAGGGCGTCGAGGTGTCGCCCCGCGACGTCGTGGCGGCGTGTCTGCCTGATCCGGCGACCATCGGCCCCCGCATGGAGGGCAAGACGTGCGCCGGCCTGTACGTCACCGGCACCGGCAAGGACGGACGCCCCCGGCGTGTGTACCTCTACCACGTGGTCGACAACCAGACCTCGATGGCTGAGTACGGCGCGCAGTGCGTCGTGTGGCAGACGGCCGTGAACCCGGTCGTGGCGCTCGAGCTGCTCGCGTCCGGGGTGTGGTCCGGCGCCGGCGTCCTCGGACCGGAGGCCTTGGACGCCGCTCCGTTCCTGGACCTGCTCGCTGCGCCGAAGCCCGCTGGCTACGGCTCCGCGTGGGGCATGGACGAGCGCTGATCGGCTGAGGCCTGAGCGCGCTTCATCGGCCGGGGCGACGACGTCCGACGCCGCAGGCGCTTCATGGCTGCGAAAGGCCCCTTCTGGGCGGCAAAGCGCAGCCAAGACGCGCTTCTGGTCGACTGACGACCAGGCGTGGGATCCAAGCGGGTCGAACGCGATCGAGGCAGAATCGCCCCCCACTCAGGCGAGACCGAGCAGACCCTCGATGCCCAGGGTGAGCCCCGACAGGCCCTTGATCGCCCGGACCGCCGTCAGCACACCCGGCATGTAGGACGCCCGGTCGAAGCTGTTGCACGTGATCGTGAGCGCCTCCCCTGGGTTGCCGAACAGCACCTGCTGGTTCGCGAACAGGCCGCGCTGGCGCACAGAGTGCACCCGGATCCCGTCGATGTCGGCGCCCCTCGCCCCGTGCGGATCGTGCGTGGTGGCGTCCGGGACCTGACCGAGACCGGACGCCGCCCGCGCGGTCGCGATCTTGCGGGCCGTCGTGGCAGCCGTACCGGACGGGGCGTCCACCTTGTGGGGGTGATGCAGTTCGATGATCTCCACGGACTCGAAATGCGGGGCGGCCTGCCGGGCGAACTCCATCATCAAGATGGCGCCAATGCTGTAGTTGGACGCGATCAGCACGCGCGAGGACGTGCCGTCGAGCCACGCCCTGACTTGGTCCAGCTTGGCGTCGTCGAAGCCCGTGGTGCCCACCACGACATCAAGGCCGTGATCGATGCACCACGCGATGTTGCCCATCGAGGCGTCCGGAACCGTGAACTCCACCACGACGTCGGCGTCAAGCAGCGGGCCGAAGTCGTCGCCGGCGTCGACGGCTGCCACCAACTCCAGGTCGTCGGCGGCCCGAACCGCGTTACACACTTCGACGCCCATGCGTCCCTTGGATCCGATGACACCGACCTTCATGGCAGTCATCGTAGGCGGCGGACGGTCCGGCGCCGTCCCCTGCTCGGGAGACAACCGTGACCCCGCACCGAATCTCACCACGCGCGACAACGACCCCTCCCGTGGCGGGCCGCCCGCACCACTGCAAAGGTGACCCTGCGCCCGGCCAGCACCAACGTCACCCTCAACAAGGACCTGAGCGCGCTCGGCCTGTCCTGGTTCTGGCGCTTCGAGGGCGACCAAAAGTATGCCGTGGAGATGCCCGCCCCGACCGTGACCTACCACGCCGACTCGTCGATCACGCTCACGTGGGCGACGCTCCCCGCGGGGTGCGCGCACAGCTTCTTCTTCAGCGGCACCACCGACGGCGGCGACGGGCTGACCCCGGCCAACCACGACCTGATCAGCGCCACGTTGCGCAGCGACCAGGCGTGCCAGCCCTGACCCGTCTGGGTATCCCGGACCCCCGCCCAACTCGGCCGCAGGCGAACCGGACGCCATCGGCGTCCGGTTTACCTGCTCGTCATGGGGGCATGAAAGGCTGAAGCCATGCGTGACCCGAAAGATCTCGAGTGCTGGCTGTGCGACAAGGACGGAGTCCTCATGCACGGGGACGTGCCCGTGCCCGGAGCTCGCGAGTTCATCCAACGGCTCCGCGACACAGGGCGCCGCTTCCTGGTGCTCACCAACGACTCGATCCAGACGCCCCGGGACCTGTCGGCGCGGATGGCCCGCGCCGGCCTCGACGTCGACGAGGACCACATCTGGACGTCCGCCACGGCCACCGCAGCCTTCCTGGCCAACCAGAACGGTGCCAAGACGGCGTACGTGCTCGGCATGGCCGGGCTGACGACCGCGCTCCACGAGGCGGGATTTGTCCTGACCGACGTCGACCCCGAGTTCGTGGTGCTGGGTGAGACCCGCGGCATGTCGTTCGAGCAGGCGACGCGAGCGATCCGGCTGATCCTCGGCGGCGCTCGGTTCATCAGCACCAATCCCGACGTCGCCGGTCCGGACGCCGACGGTCTCGTCCCCGCGACGGGCGCCTTCGCGGCCATGATCACCGCGGCGACCGGACGGAAGCCCTACGTGGTCGGCAAGCCCAACCCGATCATGTTCCGGACGGCCCTGAACCGCATCCAGGCGCATTCCGAGACGACCGGCATGATCGGCGACACCATGAGCACCGACATCGTCGCCGGGATGGAAGCCGGCCTGCACACCGTGCTGGTGCTGACGGGCTCGACCAAGCCCGAGGACATCGAGGCGTTCCCGTACCGCCCCTCGCGGGTGCTGAACTCGATCGCCGACCTGACGCCGCTGCTCGGCTGAGCCCGCACCCACCGACCAACGCAAACGGCGCCGCCCCAACCGGGGCGGCGCCGTTGCGTTCAGCTCGAGCGAAGCTCAGTCCTCGCGACGCTGGCGGACGCGGGTCCGACCCTCGGAGCGGCCTTCGGACTCG
>Ga0208693_1002147_pt1 | contig 13246 bp, 7 predicted proteins | sample AD_UKC071_MetaG_FD_184438 | JGI IMG/M metagenome (GOLD analysis project Ga0208693, IMG submission 184438) | Active sludge microbial communities of municipal wastewater-treating anaerobic digesters from USA - AD_UKC071_MetaG (SPAdes) (version 2) | ecosystem: Engineered > Bioreactor > Anaerobic >... | reverse complement strand
CAGATAATACATATACCACATAAAAACCTCCATCAAGGTAAGTCAGGCCGAAGCCTGTAGGTCCACATCGCCAATGTTATAGCAGGTTTAATGGTAACAGCACTTCTCCTACCCCTCAGAGATGTTTAACCATTACCCTCAGAGCATGGGACTTGTGGAGCATCCCACGGTGACTATATATTCTGCTATAACTAATCATTAGCAAAAACTAATGACATAGGCTAATCAACCGAGCTTGCATTTCTACAAGTTCCCGCCTCTATAGACGGTGGGTAATTGACTCCATTCCCTCCTCGTATAATAGAAAATTGTTGTTACTTTAGAAAATCCAATGTAAATTTCTCATCATAGATTGCCCAAAGTGGGCGTTTACAGTACACAAACGCTCATGTGGGACACCTATACGATTTTTCGGTATCGTTCTACCGAAAGAAAGGATTTGGGGCTACTACCTTATGAATCTTGTAGCTCCAAAACCCTCCCTATTACCGTCACATCTTAAAGTTATATTTAACGAGTAATTAGTTTATGTTTCAGGTAACATTGTTCTCTGAAAGCTGCGATTTCCGCTTCAAGGTTAGTGTTTGCAGATTCGCCAAAGAATGCGTGAATTATAGGTACAACCAATGTTGGGTTGTGTTTTGCCTCTTCTTTAATAATTGCATCAATTTTTGCCATTGCTACTCCTTCTTGCATACAGGTAAAGGGACCCACATGGAATATACCCGAAACTCTTTGTCGGCCATTTGATAGTTCACCGTTTAAAAATTTGAGAAAAGTACCGATAACTAACGGAGACTCACCCATAATATCACCATGATAACGCCTACTATCTTGCATGTCTTCAATGATTCTACGAGGTTTGGGTACAACATGTCGTTCATGTAGGTGATTGCCAAAGATTCTTTTGAATCTCCAATCTACAAAAGCCATGTATTTTTCAACAAAACCGAATAAGAAGTTCGGGTTTCTTCTATTAGTTATGTACATTACATATTCTAACCATTCGGCTATAGAACCTCTTATTATTTCTAACCTTTCTTCTTCAATCTTTTGAATGACGTAGTCCGCATATGGGTCATGCTGCCTTGTATAGATTTCCCCTATATACAATACTAAAGGCAGTGAATGATCTTCCGCAGTTGGTGCTAATTCAGAGAAGATTTCGGTTGTTTCTTTAACCCATTTTTTTAATAATTTAAGAGAAGCTCCGTGATTTATGAGTAAATGTTGTAGACTTTTCCAACGTTGGTCGCAAACTTCGTCAAATTTTTTGAAATCGTCACAATAAGGTCTAAACCTTCTTATTAAATCATCTGTCATATCGGCCATCTTAACTGCTCTAAAAATATTAACAAGGGCATCGACTTTTGAAGAGAATGTATCAAATTGTTCGGGAACATCTATGTCAAAATAGCCAACATCTGCAGAAGGACTAATTAGAGATATGCCTTCCATTCCTTCTTGTCTTAAAAATATTTTTAATACCTCACCATATTTTCCAAAACGGCATGGACCAGCAGTAGTTGGTAAGAAAAGAACGATATTTTCATTTATCCAATCCTTTCCTTTCTTTTCAGCTAATTCTTCTAATTCTGCCATTACGTCGCCAACTACCCCGCGTAGCGGGAAACAAACCTCTGTTGTAATGAATCTATCTGAATATTCCTTTGCTTTGGGAGTAGCTGAAGAAATGACTTTTGATTCAATACCGTAGTGTTTTAAGATAGAAACACCCAAATTGCTTGCCTCTCCCATATATGGAATGAGCCATAATTTTTCTCCAAGTTTAAGTTTTTTACTGTGTTTGCCATCAGGAAATAAGACGAAGTTTGTCATATCGAGGTTAGTTTTAGGAGTTGCTTTTTTAACAACTCTTTCATGAGCTTCTGCCCTTGTAACAAATGGAGCATTGTTAGTTTGAGCATCAGTTACGAGGTGTAAGAAAGGTTTTTCTACTCTTTTAAATATTTCGTCTTCATGATAGAACTTCACTGAATCTGGACCACAAGCAAAATTCATCTGTCTTATTGGGAAAAGTTTTGGATGTCTTGCAACAAATATTGAAGCCTGAAGAATGTGTGCGTTTTGATACCAATATTCGTTGTAAGAAAGATCATCAATAGGAATATCTTTAAAATAGTCTTCTAAGAATGTTTGGGGGATGTATCTCATTCCTCTTTGTTTTGTAAACATTGTACCGGATTCAGAGGAGGCCTGAGGATCAAGAATTACATAGTCTCTTCCTAATCCTACGTAACCTATCTCACCTGATTTTTCTAGTTCTTTCATGAACCTTTCGCCCTGTTTGTTCAAATCTTCTTTAAATTCTAAAACTTTTTTATCTGCAATATAAGTGGCTTCCAAAATTTCTTTTTTAGAGATATTGTATCCAATGCGTTTAAACTCTTCATAGAGCGATTGAGAAGTTCTTTCATTATCTTTCCAATAGATGATTGGTAGAATTTCTCTTTGAGGTTCAAGACCGATAATATCTTGAATCAAGTATCCTTCGGCTTCGGTATATATACAAAACTTTCTGTACGGTTTCTTATCTCGAATTTCTTCAATAGGAGCCGGATTGAAAAGATGCTTGATTCTTTTATCCTTTGCAAGTAAGTCAGCATGTCCTAACACCAATTTCATTGCTATACAAAATTCTGTTGGAGCAATGTTTATACCCCTTTGGGCAATCTCTTCATTTGAAACAGGTGTAATAACTGGCATAAAACCTAGAGATTTTAGCAAAGTAGCAGCCCAAATCCCCATTTCTCCGAGAGTTATACCACTTCGATGTATTCCTACAGTAGGAATACTTTTATCTTGCAGTTTGTCTAATTGATCGCAAGTTATTCCATCAAAATGTTTATCAAAGATTTTATGATAAATTTCAACGTAGTCGGTTCTTGTAACATCAGCGCCTTCACTGTTTCCTCTAGGGCAAAAACCACCTGTAATTATTTTTTCGTCACCTATAGTGAATATTTTTAATTTACAATTTCTCATTTTACAAGAAAGTTTTCCAAAATGTTCAGAACATAAAACATCTTTTTTATCAAATTCCATATCTACAACTTCAAATCCCCTAAATGCAGATTTTACTGTTTTATTTTTCTTTCTAGCTTCTGATATTTCTTCTCTCAGGAAAAGTCCTGCTCCCCAAGCTCCGAACAATTCTCTGTGGGGATAGGCGTAAATATCTTTTCTGGTAACTTGTGCCATAGCAGCTAAAAACGCTTTTCCTAAGGCAGGTCCACCTTGACAAGAACATTTATCTTGTACATGTTGAGGTCCTCCAACAAATTTATTGAAATAACTAGCAGCCGTTGATCTGACAATTGCTGCAGCTATTTCCTCTTTGGAGAAACCTTCTGAAATTAGTCTATTTTCTTCCATTTCCATGAAAACTCCACACGTGGAATCTATTATCGGGACAATTTCTGCTTTTAATGCGGCCTCTTGTAGTGTGCTTTTAACATCTAGATCTAATATTTGAGCCATATTTTCTAAAGTTTGTCCGGCACCAGCCTGACAAGAATAATTCATTCTAGCTTCTTTTATCTGATCTGTTGCCTTGTTTCCATTTACTTTAAAGGAAGTAAACTTCATATCTTGCCCACCAATTTCAAAGATGGTGTCTATATCTGGATCGTGGAATTTAATACCTTTAGCATGACATGTGATTTCATCTACTGCTCCGTCTAAAACAATGAAACCTTCTTTTTCAAGACTTTTCTTTAAAGATTGGCTGATCAAAATTCTTTCATATAATTTTCTTGCGGATCCTGTAGTACAAACACCTAAAACATCATATTTGTCAGCATTTTTAGATAGATATCTAAAAACTTCTTTTAAAGCTCCTTCTGGATCGCCGTGGGTGCTAATATAAATCTTGTCAAGAAGTTCACCAGTTTCAACATCTACAATAGCTGCTTTTGTAGTAGTAGAACCTCCATCAACACCAATTGTTACTTCTCTTACTTCTTGACTGTAAGTTCTAGTAATTTCTTGTTCAAATATGTGTACCTTGTCTAGAGACAAATAAAGAGGTTCGGCGAAAAAGCGTTTTTCTTTGCTGAAGTCAGTGATCTTGAAAAGTTGATCAAAGTCCATAACAAAGTTGTTATTTTTCTCGAGAGCTTCAACAGCTATACCAATTGCTGCAACTGCCATGTGGTGTTTTGGGCGCCTAGCCTTTAAGCCACTTAAATTGTTAAAACTATTTAGGATATAATCACTGGAAAAAACTCCGCCAGTTGCAAGAGCTACTAAAGAAGGATCCAATTCTCTGGCTCCTAATACATCGTTTTTAAAGTTTCGTGCAACTGTTGTGTATAATTTGGCAACAAGATAAGGTTTCTGTGCTCCTTCGTTTTGTTCATGAATAAGATCTGATTGTATAATTACACCGCATCTAGCGTTGAATCCTTTCAAATCAGTAAATTCTTTAATGTCAGACTCAGCCTTAATAAATATTTGGTCCATTAGTTTCTGCTTATGATCGGGGTTATCTGTATTGAAAAATTTTTTGTCATCTTTTAAATATAATCTTCTCAATTGCTTTTCAATTAATATTCCAGAACCTCCACCGCACTTACTGTTGGCGGACCATTCTAAAAGATTTATTTCTCCTTCAACTTCTGCAAGTCTCAAGAAATAAGAATCTTTAGCGCCAATATGAAAGACATAAGAAACATTTGGTTCTAGTAAAAAAACTCCTTTTGGGATAGTAACGCTTTCATAGTCAAACAATAGTTCTGGGAAGACTTTGTTGAAGTGTTGAGCTCCTATACCAGTAAAGGATGTCGAAACGATTTTTCCATCTAAATTGTTGTTTATTTTTTGCCAAATTTCTGGAAGTCTTTTTAAAGGTGTTCCAAAATGAGGAATATTTTCCATAACAAAAACTAAATTCTTTTTTTCGTCAATAACCGCTACTTGGATGCTCGATGAACCAATATCAAAACCTACGTAATACATATGTGTTTTGCTCCTTTCAATTTTGATGTTGCCTGGAGGCTACACTAACAAAAATTTATTTATTTGTTATTGACAAAAGCTGCCTTCAAAAATGGATGTTTATTTCCTGTTATGTAATCTTTCATGTATGATAGTGATCCTTCATCAGTTAATAATTTGTAGAAAGGAAATTCTTTGCTGTTAATTATCTTGACAGCCCTTTGCATTGTAAATGGATTGATATAAGAACCTTTAATAGTAATTTCTTCACTATATATTTGAAAAGGTTCTAATTCTGTTGTTTTTAAACCTTTGGGAGTTACTCCAAAATTTATTATTTTTCCTCCTTTTTTTACCAGGGAATAGGCTAATTCAAATCCAGCTACGCTTCCAGAGCATTCAACCACTAAATCAAATTCTTTGGTTCCTTTATATTCTTGCGATTGTACAACGTCAAAACCAAATTCTTTTTTTATGAATTTTATTTTTTCTTCGGATATTTCAAATATGACTTTTTTTCCAACCGAAAATCGATCAAATAACATAGCAAATATCAATCCAATTGCTCCACCACCAATAATTGCTACATCATCTGTAAAAGAAAAATTTGATAAATCAAGTCCGTGTATTATGCACGAAAGAGGTTCTGCGAATATCGCACTTTCTACGTCTATGTCTTTATTTAAAGGATATATAAGATCGTTGGTAACGCTTAACAGTTCTGCAAATCCTCCATCCCTATTTACACCAACAGCTTTTAAATTTTCACATAAATGTGGTTTTCCTCCCCTACAAAATTTACAGTAACCACAAGATTTGTTAGGATCGATGGCAACCTTTGTTCCTTTTTCATACTTGTTTGAGTTTATTATTTCTCCAACGATCTCATGCCCTGGCACAAGAGGATAAGTAGCTAAAGTTTCGCCTTTATATATTTTTAAGTCAGTACCACAAACTCCACAACTTAAAACTTTTAGCAAAGATTCGTTTTCTTTTATTTCAGGTTCATCTTTTTCAATTAGCTCTAAGTTATGTGGTTCCTTTATATATAGGGCTTTCAATGCATCGCCTCCGTAGTTATATTTTGATATTAATTGCAAAAAAAATCTTTTTTTATATAATTTTAATTTATATTATTTTAAAATAAAACTGTTTCAAACTAGTACTATTATATTACAAAAGTATCAAAATAAAAAGAACTGGTTTACTTAACGAACTAAAAAGGACAAGATTTATGCTATAATGTTTAAAGTAAAACTTTTTTCTCTCATAACTGCTTCATATATTAAAAGAATAAAGGAGGCAATTCAGATGCCAACATGGGACCTTACGTTTTTTTATAATTCTCCACATGACGAAAGAATTAAAATTGACCTAGAAGAGGGTTTTAACAAAGCAAAACAACTAAAGCAAAAATACTATAGTAAGTTATCGGATCCTTCTTTGACTTCTTCTCAAATGAAAGAATTTTTTGTTGAATACGAAGATCTTGTTACGAAAGTAGGGTTAACGGCTCAATATGCTAATTTAATTTATGCAGCAGATACTTCTAACGAGCTTTATCAAAAACTAGCGGCTGTATGCGACGATTATTTGGCAAAAATTGAGATGGAGCTTTCCTTTTCTAAACCGTCGATTTTGAAACAAAGCGAACATAAATTAATAGAGTTTATGGAGTCAGAAGAATTGAAGGATTATAGGCATGTTATAGAAAAACTTTTAAAATCAAAGCAACACGTGCTATCTGAGGATGCTGAAAAAGTTTTGGCTGCAATGTACAATTCCTCAAGAGGTGGATTCCAAGATCTCTATCAACGCCTGACTAGTTCCTATATCTTTGAAATTGAAGTAGATGGCATGATTAGAACTCTAACTGAACCTCAAATGCGGTCTTTGAGGATGCATCCAGATAAAGACGTTAGAAGAAGAGCTATGAAGATACTTTTAGATAGATACGAAAAAGATCAATTAGTTATTGAGAAAACCTATAATTCGATTGTGAAAAATTATGATACTGAAGCGAGCTTGAGAAATTTTCAAGAGCCTATTTCTATGAGAAATTTGGAAAATGAAGTAGAAGATGAAATAGTCAAAACTGTAATCGAAGTTACAACCGATAATTCTCCTCTAGTACATAGATATTATAATTGGAAGACCCAAAAAATGGGGCTAACTTTAACTTTAGCTGATATATATGCTCCTTTAATGAAAGAGAGAAAAGAATATTCTTTTGATGAGGCCAAGGAAATTGTGTTAGATGCCTATTACAGTTTTGATGAGGAGTTTGGTCAAATTGCTGAATATTTTTTCACGGAGAAAAGAATTGATTCAGATATAAGAAAAGGAAAAAGAGGAGGAGCTTTTACTTCTTACGTCGTTCCAAATAAAAAACCATTTATATTGATGAATTATACAGGCAATATGAATGATATAATGACTTTGGCACACGAATTGGGGCATGGAATTCATGGGGTGTTGGCATCTAAACAAAATATTTGGAATTTTCATCCTCCACTAGTAATGGCGGAGGTTGCTTCGGTTTTTGGAGAAATGTTGGTTATGGATGCTGTTTTACCAACCTTATCAGAAGAAGAAAGAATGGCTTTTATAGCTTCAAAAATTGAGGATACATTTGCGACAATGTTTAGACAAAATATGTTTGCAAGATTTGAAATAACTTCTCATAAAATGATTAGCGATAACGGTAGTGCAACATGGAAAGAACTTTCTGATTTATATAATCAAGAGTTAAAAATTATGTTTGGAGATTCTGTAATAATTCCGGATGAATATCATTTTGAATGGTCTAGCATTCCTCACATGTTTCATACACCCTTTTATGTTTATGCATATAATTTTGCAAATCTATTGGTACTTGCTTTGTATGAACAATACAAGATAGAAGGTAAATCTTTTGTTCCTAAATATAAGGAGTTATTAAGTAGTGGGGCAAGTGATTCTCCCGAGAAGTTACTACAAAGAGTAGGAATAGATATTAATCAAAAAGATTTTTGGAAAAAAGGTTTTGAATTTATCGAAAAAGAGTTTTTAAGCAAGCTAGATTAAAAATTTTTTCATTTGCTTGTGAGGGGGAGTTTTTTGTGGAAATTCAACAATTTGTTACCTGTAGAGGATTTCGTACAAATACTTATATTATAGACAATAAAATTATTATAGATCCGGGAGAGGATGTAGGACAATTTGTGAGTAGGGAAAACGAATTTATCGTGTTATTAACTCACGGACACTTTGACCATATCTTAGGACTTCCAGAAATAAAGATAAAAGAATTGTATTTACACCCCTTAGATGATGAATTGCTGAAAAATCCCAAACTAAATCTATCTTTCCTTTTAGGAACACCTTTTTCATGGATAGATTCATGGAAGGACATTTCAGAAGCATATGAAATAATACATACACCTGGTCATACACCTGGTTCGTGTGTGATTTATATAGATAATTATTTGTTTACAGGAGATACCTTGTTTTTTGATTCTATTGGAAGAACTGATCTTCCAAATTCTTCACCTGAAGACATGGAAAGATCCTTGAAGATTTTAAAAGAGTTTTTGATGTCTTTGCCAAAGGATACAATCATAGCACCGGGACACATGAGAACAGGGACCATCGTAGAGGTTTTAGAGAACAATCCTTTTTTAAAAGTAATTTAAGTGTGTTCAAGGGTGGCATCCCTTTTATCTTTTCTTGATACTTGAAAATTTAATATGTGTCTCCTATTATTTCCAATAATGGGGGCCCTGATTGGATTGTATTTGTTAAATCTGTGAAAAAACTCATACTTAAAAGATCTAGAAGAATTATTAGGAGGTTATTAAATTGATTGAACCACATGGTGGAAAATTGATAAATAGAATTGCTTCGGAGGAAGAAAAAAAGGAATGGATGAAGAAGGCAAAGGAATTAAAGTCTATAACAGTTCCTTATTTTGATCTTTCGGAGTTAGAAAACATCGCAACAGGATTGTTCAGTCCTTTGGAAGGTTTCATGAATAAAGATGATTATAACTCAGTCTTAGATAATATGCGATTAAAAAATGGAATTGTTTGGTCTATACCTATTGTTTTATCAGTGAAGAAAGAAATAGCTGATGATTTAAAGGTTTCAGAAGATATCTTAATAAAATCAGAAGAAGATGGAAAAGACTACGCGATCCTTCATCTAGAAGATAAGTATCCCAGAAGAAAAGAAGAGGAAGCAAAAAAGGTATATAAAACTAATGAATATAAACATCCAGGAGTTAAGTTTCTTTATGAGCAAGGAGAAATAGCGTTAGGTGGCAAAATTACGTTACTTAACAGAATAAACCATGAAAACTTTATAGAATATAGGTTTGACCCTGTAGATACGAGAAGAATTTTTTCTGAAAAGGGATGGAAAACTATTGTTGCTTTTCAAACAAGAAATCCAATTCATAGGGCTCATGAATATCTTCAAAAAACTGCATTAGAAATAGTTGATGGATTGTTTATCAATCCTCTTGTTGGAAAAACTCAAGAAGAAGACATTCCATCAGAAGTTAGAATGTATTCCTATGAAGTAATATTAGACAAGTATTATCCCAAGAATAGAGTTTTGTTGGGAGTTTTCCCTGTTAATATGAGATATGCTGGTCCGAAAGAAGCCGTATTTCATGCAATATGCAGGAAAAATTATGGTTGTTCACATATTATAATTGGGAGAGATCATGCTGGAGTTGGAGATTATTATGGAACTTACGAAGCTCAAGAGATTTTTGATCAATTTAAGCCAGAAGAAATTGGTATAATTCCGCTAAAATTCGAGCATGCGTTCTATTGTAAAGTATGTGAAAATATGGCAACATCTAAAACTTGTCCTCACGGAAAAGAAGACCACGTATTTTTAAGTGGCACAAAAGTAAGAGAGATGCTCTCACGTGGAGAGAGACCGCCAAAAGAATTCACCAGACCAGAAGTAGCTGATATTCTTATGAAGTATTATCAAGAAAAAAACAATGATAAAAAGTAAGTTATTTATTATATTATTTATTTTGATTTTTGTTATTAATATATTTTCATACGAAATATTCTTTTCTGGAGAAGAGTTACTCAAATTTTTGAAAGACAAGATTCTTCAGAGTCAATCATTGAGATTGGTGTCTTTTAGTTTAGATGACACCATCTCCAATGAATTAGCTAAAGTGAATAGTGAAATATTTTTAGAATATGAAGGTGGTTATTCAGGTAATTCAAATCTATCAATTAATTACGACAAAAATATAGATGGATACCTTCATGAAAAATTTATTCTGTTCGATGATGAATCTGTTTTATTTGGAACAGGAAATTTCACAGAAAGTGGGCTTTTAACAGATTTCAATGTTTTCATTTATACAGAAGATCAGAAAATCGTTGATATCTTTCTTCAAGAAGTTTCCAACTTTAAGAAAGGTAAGTTTGGAAAAAATAAAAATCCGATCTATGTTGTTCTAAAAAATACAGATTTAAATCATGTAAAAATAGTTACAGGTCCATCTAATCAAATTACCTCGAGTATTCTCAGAGAGGTAAAAAAAGCGAAAAAATCAATAAAGGTATTTTCTTATTCTTTTACAGATCCCTACTTTGTGGAAGTCTTGGAAAGAATGTCTTCGAAAGGTATCAGTGTAGAAATTTTATCTGACGATTGGAATAAACTGTATGATTCTCCTATAAAGTTTCTTACCGGTATTGATGTAAAGTACAACGATAATATACATGCTAAAACGATTATCATAGATGATGAGATAGTTATACTTGGCAGCTATAACTTAACATACCGTGCTAGAGAAAAAAATGACGAGATTATTACAATTATCAATAATGAAAGCGTTGCCAATATATTAAGACAAAAATTTGATTTATTGTATGTAGAATGATAAAATAAAAATGCTTTTAAAATAAATTTTTTAAGATAAGAATTTAAATTCGACTAATTTATGGGGAAAAACTGTAAAAGTTTGGTTATTTTTAAGTGTTGACGGGGAATTGTTATTAAAACTAACAAAATCGATTTAAAGATTGTTGAGGTATAGCTCAAGAGGCCTTCCCCTAACTAAAGAAAGGAGGAAAGTACTTTTTAACTTGTTTAAAAAGTACGTCATATATGGATATTCGGATCGCAATTGCTCAGATAAATTCTCTGGTTGGAGACTATCAAGGAAACATTAAAAAAATTAAAAATTACATTGATCAAGCTTGTGAAAATAAGGCAGATATAATTGTTTTTCCGGAAATGTGCATAAATGGTTATCCTCCTGAAGATCTTTTGTTGAACACTCAGTTTTTAAAGGATTCTTTAAAAAGTATAAAAGAGATAGCAAGCTTTAGCGTTGATAAAGACATTGTAATAATACTTGGTGCTGTAGAGTGTGATGAAGATTATGATATCTTTAACAGCGCACAAATCATTTTCAAAGGTAATCTTGTAGAAAGTTATAGGAAGAGGATTCTATCTTCTTTGCCCTTTTTTGATGAAAGAAGGTATTTTAAACCTGGAGAAGTTATAACGTTAATAGAATTAAAAGGAACTAAGATAGGTATAACAATTGGCGATGAGATTCATTTTCAAGATAGTAGTTTTCTCTCCTTGCTCGATAATAAAGTTGATTTAATTTTAAATTTATCTGCATCTCCTTTTTACAAAAAGAAGATTAACTTAAGTTATGGTATGATGAAAACAAGAGCTGTTGATCTTGCTTCGTGGATCTTGTATTGTAATATGGTAGGGGGTCAGGATGAATTAGTGTTTGATGGGGGAAGCATAGTTGTAAACCCATATGGAGTTGTAGAAATAAATGCGCCATTATTTGAAGAAGGTTTATATTTTGTTGATATTAATCCAGACCAAGCTAAAAGGGCAAAACTGAAATACAAAAAAAGAGAACCTATTTTTGAAAATAAAAATTATGTCAGAATAATTGATATTAATAAAAACATTGATAAAAAGGTTAAGATGGATACCCTTAAAAGCGAAGTTCCAGATGAATATGAGCAACTTTACTTGGCTATAAAATTGGGTTTGAAGGATTATGTATTAAAAAACGGGTTTAAGAGTGTCGTTTTAGGGTTAAGTGGAGGAGTGGATTCTGCTTTAGTTGCTTGCATGGCAGTTGATGCTATTGGTAAAGAAAATGTTTTAGCTTTAATTATGCCTTCACAATTTACTTCTAATAAGAGCCTTGAAGATGCGGTTGAATTGGCGCTGAACTTGGGTATAGAATATAAAATTATTTCAATTAAGGAATTATATAATGCCTACTTACAAGCATTAAAAGAAAGCTTTGAAGGAACGGTGTTCAACGAAACGGAAGAAAATTTACAAGCTCGGATTAGAGGAAATATCGTTATGGCTTTTTCAAACAAATTTGGTCATCTTGTTTTAGCATGCGATAATAAAAGTGAGGTTGCAACTGGTTATTCAACGCTTTATGGAGACACAGCAGGTGGCTTAGCTCCACTTAAAGACTTATATAAAACGGAATTATACAAAGTCGCTGAAAAATATAATGAGATTCATAATAGGGAAATTATAACAAAATCAATCTTAGAGAAACCCCCCTCGGCAGAGCTTAGGCCAAATCAGAAAGACGAAGATAAATTACCCCCCTACAGTATTTTAGACGAAATTTTATTTGATTATATCGAAAGAGGGAAATCTTATCAAGATCTTTTAAACGAAGGGTACGATGAAGAAGTATTGAAGAGTGTTATAAATATGGTAGAAAGAAGTGAATGGAAGCGCAGACAATTACCGCCTGGGATCAAACTGAGCGAAATAAACTTTGGAAAAGGCTGGAATATGCCGATTACAAAAAAGTATCAATTTTGAAGGTTTTTGTAATATTTAGTCAATTACCCACCGCCTATAGAGGCGGGGGCTTGTAGAAATGCAAGCTCGGTTGATTAGCCTATGTCATTAGCTTTTGCTAATGATTAGTTATAGCAGAATATATAGTCACCGTGGGATGCTCCACAAGTCCCATGCTCTGAGGGTAATGGTTAAACATCTCTGAGGGGTAGGAGAAGTGCTGTTACCATTAAACCTGCTATAACATTGGCGATGTGGACCTACAGGCTTCGGCCTGACTTACCTTGATGGAGGTTTTAAATGTGGTATATGTATTATCTGTTGAAGGCAACCCTTTGATGCCAACTAAAAGGCATGGCAAAGTTAGACGTCTCTTAAAACAACAGCTTGCTAAAGTAGTTAAAGTTAAACCTTTCACTATTCAGCTATTATATGAAACTACTAGCTATACACAAAA
>Ga0208693_1002135_pt1 | contig 13310 bp, 10 predicted proteins | sample AD_UKC071_MetaG_FD_184438 | JGI IMG/M metagenome (GOLD analysis project Ga0208693, IMG submission 184438) | Active sludge microbial communities of municipal wastewater-treating anaerobic digesters from USA - AD_UKC071_MetaG (SPAdes) (version 2) | ecosystem: Engineered > Bioreactor > Anaerobic >... | reverse complement strand
CTGAGCCCAAGGCAGTACGAGGAACGCTGGGTAGCGGCACAGCTCAACAAGGCCGCGTGACAAGGGCGCTAAGAGCTACGGGATTCAGGGGCAAGGTCACACAACCTGCTCAGCAGCATGAGCCGGCGCGGCAACTGTCACGACAACGCGGTGGCCGAGAGCTTCTTCCAGTTGCTCAAGCGCGAACGCATCAAGCGCCGGATCTACGACACGCGGCAGGACGCCCGATCGGACGTCTTCAACTACATCGAGCTGTTCTACAACCCCACGCGGCGCCACTCGACGATCGCCGGCCTGTCGCCGGTAGAGTTCGAGCAGCGCCATTCCCCGAGGCTCGTCGGTGTCTAGGAAAGCCGGGGCGATTCAAGGTCGTCTGGAACTTGTTTGAGAACACGGCCGCCGTGGACAAGTGTCTGATCCTAAATCCGGCAGTTACCCCGTCGCCAGCATCGCCGGCGGCGGCTTCGGCGGCCCGATGACAGGCGCGATCCGGTCGCTGACGTAGCGCAACAGGCAACCCCAGCGGTCCAGGTCCTTGAACTGCTCCGCAGCAGCTTTGACATGCTGCAAGGCCGCACCGATGTTGGCGATCAGCCGCTTCATGACGTCGGCCCTACCGTGCAGCGGCGTCAGGTACAGCGTGGTCTGGTTGGCGTGGCTGGCGGCCTTGCCCACCGCGGCCAGCAGCAGCGGGCGGCTGGTGATGGCTTCGAGCCGCCCGCCAGGGTTGGCCGCACGGCAGTACCAACTCCACCAGTTGTAGACCAGCGCGCAGCTGCGCGCCACGGTCTGGCAGCGGTTGATGTCCTGCGTCGTGAAGCCCCCCAGGCCCCACTGGTTCTTCAGCTCGTCAAAGGCGTTCTCTGCATCGGCCCGGTCACGGTAGAGCTGACCGATCGCCTCGAGCGGGTAGTCCAGGTCGGTGACGAACACGGCGTACTCCCACAGCCGCTCGCCCTCATGCACGCTCGGGCCCGCCAAGTCCAGCTTGAGCTGCTTGCCGTCCACGCGGCGCTCGCGCGCGATGCCCCCACGGATGCGCTGGCGCACGATGACCACCCGGCGCTTCTTGCTCCAGCCGTGCAGTTGCAGGCTGGCCTCGACCATCTGGCAGCCCTGGTTGTCCGCTCGGCTCCAGTCCTGGCGGCTGAACTGCTGCGCCACCAGGCGCTGCACGTTCTTCGTCTGGCGCAGCCGCAGCAGGTAGGGCTGGTCCCGTTCTTCCAGCGTCAGCAGGATGCCTTCGTTGCCGTAGCCCGAGTCGCCTCGCACCAGCGCCGGTGCCTTGTCGCCCAGCTCGTCCAGCAGCCGACCCAGCGCCGCCTTGGCATGCCCGCTGGTGTGCTGCTTGCCCGAACTCACCTGCACGTCCAGCACCAGGCGCAGGTTGGCCACAAGGAAGGTGTGCAGCACGTGGCTGGGCCGCATGGGCTTGGCAGGGTTATAGCCAATCTCGGCGCCTTCCTGCCGCCCGTACAACGGCTTGATGCTCGCGTCGATGTCCAGCACCCAGGGCCTGTTCAGCGCCTCGCGCACCGAGTGCATCAGGCTCGGGCGCAGCCAAGCCGCGCTGGCCGCTTCGTCGATGCGCTCCAGCGCCCGGCGCAGCGCGTCCTCGCTGACCACCTTGTTCATGCCCAGCGCCTGCGCAGCCACCGTGTCGCCGCGCAGCGCGGTGATGTGCGCGTAGCGCCGGTGCCCGGCCAGCAGCCCCAGCATCAAGGTGCCCAGCACGTCGCGCTTGTCCGGGGCGTTACCGCTGCGGTAGGCCAGCGGGCAGCCCGCCACCCAGCGCTCGAACACGCCAGTGGCCGCCAGGAACTCCGCGAAGAACACCAACTGGCCGTGCGGCGTGGCCGCCGCACCCTCGTCCCAGCGCACGTGCATGCGACCACCCAGCGTGTCCACGATCAGCGGCCCGCCAGGCTCATCGCCCGAACCTCGGCGTGCCGCCATCGCCTTGCGTCTTCCTTCACCCATCGGGTGAGTGTGCCAACACCGCGCAAGTTCGCGCCGGCGTTCGCGAATCAGGTCATCGCATCGCGGCAACTGCCGGATTTAGGCTGATTCTTCGTGCCACGAAGGAGGGACTGCCACCCGAAGGTCTCGAGAAGGTAGGCGCTAAGCTGGTCGCCCTCGGTGTGGAGGTTCTCAACTTTCGACTGGACCGACCGGGTTCAACAGGAAACGAGACCTTCCACGCCAAGGCAGTTCTCGGCGACGACGACACAGCCTATGTTGGCTCGTCAAACATGAACCAGTGGTCGTTCGAGCACTCACTCGAACTGGGGCTCTATGTCCGGGGGCGGGCAGCCTTTCGGATCGCGGAGCTGCTTCAGGCCGTTCGCGCAGTCTCTGGCCCGATGCAGGCAGGCTGAGTTGCTAGCTGCACTTCGACCGTCACTGCCTGCGAAGCTTCGGGCTTCGACTATGAAGAGCAGCCATAGCTCCCAATGGTCACTCCGCGCTTAGGCCGGTTCTGCGACGACACAGACCTCGTCACGGGGGCCCAGAAACGCCGAAGCCCGCACGGGGCGGGCTTCGTAAATGCCTCTCAGCACTCATATTTTTTGGTTGCGGGGGCAAGATTTGAACTTGCGACCTTTGGGTTATGAGCCCCATGAGGCACAACGACTTCGCGTGGGCCAGACCGGCAAAAATCGTTGTCAATCAACGTCTTAGATTCGTCGCCGTCGGTCGGCCCGGCCGCAGTTTTCGCCTCTTTTCGCCGCTTGGCGCCGGACAGGCCTCCGAAGGTCCCGCTCGCCGAGCGCTCACCCGATGACAGTTGGGCCAACGTTGAGCTTGCACCGATGGAGCTACCGACCACCACACGCTCACTGATGGTACAGGCACTGGCGGCGAGCTCGCGGGCAACGCGGCCGGCAGCACGCCGACGCCCCTCCCTCGTGCTCGATCAAGACTCGTGATCTCCGTTCAAGTCGCGGTGCTGGGGGCGCCGGCGCGGACCTACTGCGCTCGCGCCAGACGGGCAGCGAGTTCGTCGTGCTGGAACTTGAACTTGTCTGCGTTCTTCCTCAGCTTCATCAGGTTGTGAAGCTTCCACTGCAGCGCGGGGAGCTCTGCGACGTGTGCATGAGGCAGCAATTGCCACTCCGGCTCGGCGCGCACCACTGACAACAGGAACCGGCGGTGCCGAGGCTGTAGCGCGCGCGGCAGCTCATGCAGCAGGCGCTGGCGCGTCGTCACCAGTTCGCCGAGCTGGACAGGGGCCGAAGTCATCCCGACGAACTCGCTTTCGAACACCACTTCAAGCGGCTTCTCGTTCGGGAACAGCACCTCATGCGCGGGCCGGTTGTGGCCCGCAAGGTAGACCACGAAGCAATCTAGAAGGTCCTCGCTCCACCCGCCGCTGGCCAGCATCAGTTGCACGTCGAAGAGATCCCTCGGGTGCTGTCGATCGAGCGCCGCGACCAGCTTTCCGGCGTAGAGCTCTGGGGTGGCCAGGACCGGCACTTCGACGTTCGCCGAGAACATCTGCTGGGCCGCGGGAGTCAACGCCCGGCGCTCCGGCTGCAGCACCGTGCCACGGAAGACGAAGTTCACCTCGATCTTGACCTCCGCGACTCCGTCGCTCACGAACAGCTTGGCCTCGGTGCCATCCTTGGACCTGCGAAGGACGGCAGGAAACCCCAAGGCCTCGATCCGAGCCTGTGCTGCTGCCAGCTCAGCGCTGATGGCGTCCAGTGCTTCCGGGCGCGGGAGCCCATGCGGGACGAAGACGGCGTCGATGTCCACAGACAACCTCGGCATGTCCTGCACGAAGAGGTTCAGTGCGGTGCCACCCTTCATCGCAAACGCGGGCGTATCGAAGACCGCCGGAGCCACGGCCAGCAGCAGTTGCACGGTGCGGACGTAGTCGGCGTTCATGAGGGCCGCTTCAGGTTGAGGCGTTCGCCAGTCTTCGTGGCCGACACCCAGCGCTTGCCTCCGCCGAGGCGTTCGCTGTGGCGGCGCGCCAGCCCAGCCCATGGAAGGTCCAGGTCCTCGGCGAACGAGTGCGCCAGCCTGGCAACTTTGATCCGCTTGAGATGGGCCAGCAAGGTGCCCAGCACGTCCATGCGCAAGGATCGCGTGCCCTCCACGAGGTGGCGCGCCTCTTCGATGCCCTGGCCCTGGCCGACGTCGCTCAGCAGTTCCAGCATCGCGCGCTCGGGCGCCGATACGAGGACGTCCGAACGCCCCCCCGGCAAGGGTGCGAGGCCCAGGCCTGGTGGGAGCGTGTCGTCGAAGAGGTGGGTTGCCTGATACGTGGCGGGGAACGCGGTCGTGAGCCAGGCGGGGAGCCTGGCCGGCGCGTCTCCCCACAGGACCAGCCGCTCCTTGAACGCCAGGTTGTGGCGAACACCGCGCCAGCCGAGCGCCGTCTTGCCGGCGACATGAAGGCCGGGGACTTGCGTTCCAAGCCATGCCAGGGTGGCCTCCCGGTTCAGCTCGTCCCCAGGCAGCAAGTAGACGCCTCGGCCAAGCCGACGCAGCCAGCCGCTCTCCGCCAGCCGGCCAACCTGCTTGGCGGTGAGGCCTCGGTCGCGCAACAGCTGCGTTGTGAGTGGCGTGCCCCGGGGTAGCGAAGCCAGGGCCTGCCGGAATAGAACGCTTGGCGTAGATCCCATCAGGAAGACATTATTCGCTTTTTTCTATGCGACATGGCGCTTCGCGCCTAGGGCAGGCTGACTCCCCGCATGAAAGCGGTCATGTTGTTGCCGCCACACGAGCATTTCAAGCATTTTTCTATGCATGTCGCCATGAAGACGGCGACTCAGCCAAGAGGCCGCGCACCGGAACAGGCGTTACCACGAGCGGTCACGAGGGGCGAGGCCGGGGGGCCGAATGGGCTGCCAGGGCGTCAGAGGAGCGCCTCCGGGCAGCTGGAAGGATTCATATCCGACGCACGGAATCACATTGGTTGGCCGGACAAAAGGTGATTATAAGTTGTTGATTTAAAACAACTTTCTTCGGCCGACATCGACACGAAAGCGACCTGAAATCTACGTACAGGCGGTAGGCTGGCACGCAGTCAACACAGGCGAATGCGAAAGGAAGTCAGCCGACATGCAGCAACATCCCGACGGCGGCGATCCAGCCAGCGAGCCGGCTTCAGAGGCGCCTGGCGCCGAAGCAGCCCCCGGTGGATCCGGCACCGCAATGAGTACACGGGTTGAGGCAAGCCAACCGCCCCTGGATGCGGCGCCGCCAGATCGAGCACCCCACCGAGCGCCTGAGCGGCCGGCTGCCATCGAGGCGCGATCAGACGCGCCGGCACTCAGGCGAACGAGTTACCTCGAGCACGACATCGAAGTCCGGCGAGTCCGCCTGGATGAGATCGACGGCGTAGACGAAGACATCACGCAGTTCCTGCGCGAGAACGATGTCCTCGTCGAGGTGTCGATGCAAAGCGACCGCTGGTCACTCCCCGTGACCCGGATCGCCGTCCAGTGCCTTCACCTGCCACTCTGGTACCGGCGCGGGCGCCTGGTGCACTTGGGCAGCGGGAAAGCCTTGACGCTGGCCAGGCGGCTGGCGCACCACGACGACCTGCTGCCGGCCAGCATCGTCCAGACGAAGACGCTCAGCTTGCAGCAGAAGCTGAACTACGTGGCTTGGGAGCTCGAGTTTCTGCCGGCCCTCCACCGGCCCGGCAACGGCTACCCCGCCGCCGCGGTGGCTCTTTGGAGGGCACTGGAGAAGGCAGGCGTGGCATCCCTCAGGCGTCCTGGGCTCAGGGACTTCGCGTCGGCAACCGGCATGAGCGTGTCCGCGCTGAAGCCTCACTGGACGCAAGGAGCCGATTGATGGCGCAAACGCATCAACCGGGGAGCGCCACGACGGGGACGCTTGATCGCGAGGACACGACGGCGCCCGCGCAGTCTGCGACCTTCGTCCAGACTTTGACTCAAGCGCAAGAAGCCGGTGTCGACCGTGATGCTCTCAGCAGGCTGTTCTGGCTGATGAACGCGCATCCGCGCCTCCTTGGCCACCAGCGATGCCTCCAGAACCTGCTGGCTTTGTTGTCGACGCCTGAGTTGGCGGATGGCATCCACGACTGGGCCGACTCATGGACCGAGGACATCCCAGCCTGGACGACCGCCGCGAAGTGGGCTGCCAAGGTGGTCGGCAATGCGCCCGGCTCTCTGGAGCCCTTCTTGCGCCAGCCTCGCAATGAGCACCACCATCTCCTGATGCGCCACGGCATCAACCGGCACCCGGTGGCCGGTGCACTGTGGATACGTCATCACAGCGACCCAGACCCATCGCTGCCCAGCGCCGGTCTTGCGCCGCCGGGCCGGATGTTCCGGCTATTGCAGTGGCACTTCTTCTGCAGTCAATCGGAAGCTCGGTACCAGCACAGCACGCTCGAGCAATACCTGCAGTACGACCGCATGGGCGAATGGCCTGCATGGCCTCGTCCAGCTGCTGCCGTCGGCCTGGCCCTGCGACAACTGAGTTACTCCGCCTGGGACCCGCTGCTCGCAGAGCTTCCATTTGAAACGCGCCTCGACGACTTCACCGAAGCACTGACCGACGCAAGAGACCGACTGCTGATCAGACACGCCGATGGAGAGACTCGAAGCCGAATCGTTGCACTGACCGGCTACTTTGAGGACTTCAGGCTCTACTTCCAAGGCCTGCCTGCACAGCGCCGACGCAGAAGCGGCGGCGGATCCGGTGGTAGTCGAAAAGGAATACCTGGCTTCATCCACTTCACAGCCAGTCCGAACGTCTTCTTCGAACTGCCCGAGCCTGAGACAGGCGATGAGGATGTACCGACTCGGAACGTCACGCGTGCCTACATCCACAGTGACGGCCTGACGCCACAGAAAGTCTCGGAGCTCGAAGGGCTGGGCATTGCTCCCAGCGAAGACCTGAGGCCGATCATGGATCTCTTTCCAATCGAGGATCGACCAGGAGGGGTTCACGGCTTGTGGACCATGCGGCAGGCCACCGAAGCTGCGGCACAGCGGGACTACTGGGACAAGACCCAGCTCACACCCCTCGAGACAGCAGTCCTGCTGGATACGTTGGATGCCAGCCAGCGGGGCCCGACCGAGCGAGGCTTGAACGTCCTCGACGAGGCAGCGCGCCTGATCCTCAAGTGCATGCTGGTCTTTGGTTGCCAGCAGGAGGATGCGCGGACGATTCGCACGATGCTGTTGGCGGAACTTGAAGCCGTTATCGCCGGCGGCGGGCGCCTTGCGGCGCGCGTCGTACTGGTCGACGGGGACACAGGGAACAGCGCAGGGTTTGCAGTACCGGCAATCGGGCCGCGGTACACGTCGGAGCCACCCACCAGCTTCAGCCAACGCGCAAACGCGTCGGAGCGCTATGTCACGCTGCCCGACATCAGCGGACTGGGCGCAGCACTCTTGCTTCATCAACGCAGCGGTGGCGGCGAGATCGGCGGTCCAGTCTTCCACGAGTCGCCAGAAAGGATCGCCGCCAAGCTCAAGGAGCTTCTGCATACTGCCAATCAAGCGCTCGACCCTCAGTCCAGGGCGAGGCTGACGACTACCAAAGTCTCCCGCAAGCTGCCATCCCTGCTGTCGCGGGCCGGTGTCGACGAAGTCGGCGTGGCCATTGTCTGTGGCGATCTTCGCTACGAAGGTCAGGCTCGCACGCACTACACACAACACCGGACCGACTATCTGGCCAAGGCCTACACCAAGGCCGTCCGACGACTGTTCACGGAAGCTCGGCGCCCGATTGCGACCGCCTGGCGAACCAACCTCCCCGCTCACAACGGCGTGGTCGGCGCGCGCCTTGTCGTGAGGCATGAGGACCTGCGCGACTTCATCGTGGCGCTGAACGCCGAGCTGCGGAGGGAGCCTTCCATGACGCGCAGCGCGAGGCACCGATACCACCAGGCCTTCTTGCTGTACACGATCGTGATGCAGGGGCTGCTGACAGGCATCCGTCCTTCGAGCCGACCAGATCGGCTGCTGGGCGAAGTGCTCGCGCAAGGCGAGCCACTCGATGGCAGCATTTGCGTCACCAGCGTCGTCGAGAAGGACGACCAGTACGAAGCACGCGCCCGCCCGGTGGCGATTCCTTCCCGGCTGCAGCGCCAGTTCGCCAATGCTGCCGCGCACGCGCGAGCGACATGGCAATGGCAGCCAGTCGAGCTCTCCATCCCGGAGATCACCACGGCACAGCAGATGCTCATGGATTGGGCAGATGACCGCCCCAAGCCGCGGGCCCAACTCGTCGACGGGCAATGGCTTGCTCGCCAGCTGTCCCACTTCGGATTCCCGGCGGCAGCCAACTTCACCCGCGCCTACCTGAGGACTTGGCTCCTCGCCGACGGCTGTGCAGAGCAGGTGATCGATGCGTTCCTCGGACATGCCGGCACGGGGCAGAGCCTAACGCAGATGCACGGAACCTTCGACTTCCGACAGCACCTGCGCGAGATCGAAGCTCGCCTCGAAAGAATGGCCAATGAGCTCAGTCTTGAACCGGTCGCTTCAAGACTGGCCGACCCAGGGGTCGACGCGTCGACCGCTCCAGCGCTGGGAGCGTGACGTTGGGAGCGCTCGAGGAACTATCAGCTGCGGTTGAACGATGCTGGCAGGAAGTCTCAGGGCGAAGCGCCGACGCTGACAAGAAGGCGATCCCATTGCTTCGGGGCTGGCTTGCCATCCAGCCAAACGCTCACGCCGCCCTGCTATCTGGCATTGCACGTACCGGCAGCGCGGACGAAAGCAGCGCGAGGGAGCTCGAAGCCCTGCTGCTCGGCCGCGTAGCCAGCAATGAGATCAGTCGGACAACCGCAGCCCAGCACCTGTACCTCATGCATCGCGTCGGCAAGCGCCTGCGCAAGCTACAGCTGCCCTTGGCACCGACCTGGGTATCCGCCCTCCTTAGGCCACCTCCCAGCCCGTTCACGCGCGGGACAGCTCGCGACGCAGCAAGGGTCGAGGCATGGCGCGCGGCATTGAACGACATACTGGGACAAGGACTACCCAAGGACGCACGAGACCTCTGGGCCTTGACGGTCCTCTCGGCGGTTTGCAATGGAGCACTCATCGATCGCGGCAAGCTGATTCGCTTGAGATTGATGATTGAGCGAGACAGCGTGCGCATCGAATCAGCGTCGGCCACGGGCCACGCTTTCATCGAGTTCCTGATGCCGTACCGGGGGCTCGGCAACCATCACCTCCAACGCTGGTGGTGCGATCCGGTGAGCGAACTGCTGCTGCAACGCTTTCCTGCCGAAGGATCAGTCTGTACCTTCAAGGAGACCATGGAGGTAGTACGGGAGCTGCTCGCAGGTGCAGGCGTGGCAAAGGAACGGCTGCCGACCAAGATGACGGATCTCTTGAGGTCTGCGTCGACGTGGTGGGCACTTCGCTGTGCCCCGGTTGATCTCCATGTAATGAGCCGGACGTTTGCCTCGCACAGCCTGACCTCGAGATGCTGGAGGCGCTTGCTTGGCAAGCCGCCCGAGCGAGAGGCCGGAGCGGTCGCCAACCCGGGCCGCGGCCCGACGGCCGTGCCACCTGCCGAGATGGACGCCGAAAGCGAACTGTGGCTCGCAGCCACGTCCGAGCACGAGTGGCTTGAAGAGATCCGTGTCGCGCTGACGACCAAGAATCTGGACGAAGCACGCGAATGGGCGAAAGCGCTCCAGCGAGACACGCCCAACGACGACTACCGGCATGTCTATGTCGGCTGGCTGTGCGCTGCGCTGGCGGTACCGCCAAAAAACATGAAGATCGGCATTCGGCTCAAGAAGCTTGCCGAACCCTTCCTGCTGGCAGCACCACGGCTCCTGAGCTACTTTGGAGCCGAAGATGTCCGCAAGGTCGAGCTTAGCGAACTCGACGAGACCTACAGGGTGATCCTTGACGCGTCCGAGCCCGGGGATCCAGTCGAGGGCATCGCGCGCGGACTTCGGTTGTTCCATGACCATCTGGTTCGCGCCCACAAGGTCAAGGCGCTGGCTGACCCTCGACACACCTTCGGCGAAGGCGGGGCCTTGATGCCGGTCGACGCAACCGTGATATCGGTCGACGAATATCTTGGCAGTCTCGATTGGCTCGAGCAGCAGCTGCAGCTTGGCGCCGACGCGATCGAGACGCACATCGGCCAAGTGGTTCTGATATTGACTTTCCGCTGCGGCCTCAGGCGCGGGGAAGTGTTCGGCCTGCGCCTCTGCGACCTACATGATCATGCAGGCATATACCTGCACGTCCGACGGTTTCCCGGGCACCGCCTTAAGACTCCGAACGCAACCAGAACCCTTCGCATTGATGTGCTGATGACCTCGAGGGAGCGGGCGATCCTTCGGAGGTGGATCGACAGGCGACTAGCCGACGAGAGCGCAGACCGGGGCGCCGACATTGGACAGTCCCGCCTTTTGGCGCGGTACGGCTCAAAGCGAGATGCTGCTTCGATCGACGGCACGGCAAGAAGGGTGATGCAGGCCGTGCATGCGGTGACACGCGAGCCGCGGCTCGTGCTGCACCATCTGCGACATTCCTGTGCAAGCTGGCTATGGTTGAAGCTCAGGGCGCCTGACTACCCGCAGATCTCAGGCTACCTGACGTCCATGCCAGCCCTCTGCCGGGAACTGCGTCAGACCCGACGATTGAGGATTCAGCTCTGCGGCGCGATACCGGGACCCATACGCGGCTTCAGCAACACTGTCTCTCGCGTGCTCGGCCACGGGATGCCGGGCACGAGTCTTGAGCACTACGTCCACGTGGCGGACCTGTTCCTTGCGGCCACCACGTTGCAGGTCGCGGCGACTACGCCTATAGCGGTCTGGCAGTCGCTGACAGGCGCAGGTCGCTCGGTCGTGTACGAGTGGCTTAGGTCGGGCCCGCACGGAATCGTCACAGGACATCGTGCGCGCATCGAAGGCGCGGTCGGACGCTCCGGACCGCGAGCCGAAGCTGGTAGCGCGGATCCGAGGCCCTGGCGCAAGCGAGCGGCAGCGCCGCCGCTACGCTTCAACCAAGGCGGCACCATGGGCATGGTCAGTCGGGTGCTGCACCTCTACAACCGACTCGGCGAGTGCGCAACGCATACCGTTCGAGTAGCCACTGTCGCACAACAGTGTTCACTGAGCGAGAGGACTGTCGAGGCGTGGATTGCTGCGGCTCGTGCAAGCGCCTCTGCGTTCGGCATGAAGGCACCTGCAATTCAGAACGACGGTTCATTCGAATCCGTGCCCGCCCCGGACGTGGACCTTCATCATGCTACCGTGCATGCACTTCACGACCTCACGGAGCGCTTCGACAAGGTCGCTCATGCACATCCGGCGCTACTGAGGGAAGCGCTCGAAATCGCCGTATCTCGCTTCAATCTGCGCCGACACGATGTGTGCTTCCGAGGCGAGCGCGACGAGGTTGCCGCCCGCAGGTTCCTAAAGATGCTGGATGTAGCGGGGCTTGTGCCTGACCGGTGTCGGCTGACTGTCAGGAGGCTGGATGCGGCAGACACCAAACTGCCCCACTGGTTTCGATCGGCCCGCTCACATGCCATGCAAGTGAAGCGCATACCTCCGCCGGGAACGTCCCACAGCCAGGCTCGGGCGTACGCTCGATGGGTAGGTGTTCAACTGTGTGGCCCCGAACGTGGTCCCGAGGGACATGCATGGCGCATTGGCCTGTTCCTCGCCTGCGTGGCCTACACCCGTCCATGACCAAGTTCGACGGCGCACTCCGCAGCGATTGCCGTCGTTCGCTCCTGCGGGATGAACTCACGCTGTCTGCCACCAAGCCGACTTTCGCACCAGTGTCCGGCACCACTGTCACCGTCGATGATCGGCCGGTAACCGGCCGTCCGCACTGCTCGGGAGTGGTATCGGGCCGCGGCCGTCCGGCCCCTCCTGACACAGCAGACCCAGATCGACCCCATGCGGTCACTCAGCTCTGCCAATTCACTAGCCAAGAGCGGGCGTTCCTTCGCACGGTTGGTCCTGCTAACGCCTGCCGCCCCCCTTTCTCCATCGCGATAGCCCTCAAGGCTGCATCTCGCGGTAAATGCCTTCGGGCCCCAGTGGCGGAAACTCCGCCAGCGGAAAAGGCGGCCGCGCTGCCGGCGAGTTCGTGGAGCGTGACCCACCGGTGCGGGTGAACGTCGTGCGGCGTGTCTTACCGCTGAGGTAGTTGGCGCTCTCCGTCCAGTCGACCTCGATCCCGCCTGCAGTACAGCGCGGCGTCTCGACATCCAGCCCAGTCACATGCCATCGGCCCTGCCGCAACGCGAACCGGTGTGTGTAAAGCGAGCGCGAGCAGGAGGCGCGCGCCGACAGTGTGAGTTCCAGGCGATCCGGTGCGCTGAAGCGGAACACCTCAACGCCAAAGCCGAAGTTGGAGCCGCGCAGGCCACCGATGGGCGCGGACCGTGCGACGACCTCGTGCTGTCCGCTGCGGTCGCGCCGGACCAGCACGAGGCGCATCACGCTGTCGGGCTTCTCCACCAGGGCGGCAAAGTAGTGCGGTGGCGCCGAGATATCGCCGCCGCTGTCGGCGAGCATGGGCTCGGCGCCCGGCAAGCCCTCGGCCCGCAGGGCCTCCACCAGGGTCGCGCCAGTTGGAGTCGCCGGCTCCTCAGCCACGGTTCGGAGGGAGGATAGAACCAGAATGGCAAACAGGATTGTGCGCATGATTTGGCCTGCCGGGTCATGGGCTGGATGGGCAAGCGCAGCGATTCGGATGGCATCATCTTGCCACTCCCGATCGCGCCTTCGTTGGTGCGCCCGGTTCGGGAATGTCCCTCCAAGATTCATGAGCGACAAGAGGTTCCCATGCGCGTGTACCTGGCCTTCACTGCGCTCTGCCTCGGTCTCTCGTCGGTGCATGCGGAAGGACCATTGCCCTCTCACTGCAGGGGCGACGAGCATGGCGTCTTGAGCGCCTGGATGGGGCCGGTCCATCCGACCGAAGCCGGCTGGCGAAATACCAAGCGTGGCAAGCTGCTGTCACTCTGCGCAGACATGCCGAAAGAGCCATTCTCCAAACTCAGCTATCGCTACGGCAGGCCGGGTCAGGTGGAGTTCGAGGTGGTTGTGCCCTCGGCATCCCCTTTCGGCATCGATAGCCGGTCAACCAGCCCGCACACCGGCAACGACATCGTGTTCTTCAGGAACGGCGCGTACCCCTACTACGTTTCCATCGCAACCGCCCAAGGCCGTGGCGTGTCATGGCTGGTCTTCAAAGGCTCAAAGGAGATGGTCAGCCACTTCTCGGGGTCCGTTTGATTTCAGTGCAAGAAGTGACGGTTCACGCCCGCCCGCAGAGCGAGCACTGGCGCGGGGTTCGCTCTGCGCCCTCACGCAAGTGCTT
>Ga0208693_1002126_pt1 | contig 13367 bp, 12 predicted proteins | sample AD_UKC071_MetaG_FD_184438 | JGI IMG/M metagenome (GOLD analysis project Ga0208693, IMG submission 184438) | Active sludge microbial communities of municipal wastewater-treating anaerobic digesters from USA - AD_UKC071_MetaG (SPAdes) (version 2) | ecosystem: Engineered > Bioreactor > Anaerobic >... | reverse complement strand
CGCCACGAATCGCAGATTTGAAAGTGAACAGGAAAGTCAATGAAATCAACGATCTACCAACACCACCTCCGCGCCAGTGCTAGCTTTTCGTACCGTCACTTATTGCACTGAAAACGAGGAGACCCCCTCTCCGACGCCCGACTTGCCACCACGCACAGGGACTGCCCCGAGAGCATGGACGCCAAAGTCAAGCTCCCGAAGAATGTCCACATCGCGGATGGCACCGTGGATGAGGACGCCTCGCCAGCCATTCTGCATTCCCAGACGCGCCATGTTGTCGCCAAGAACCGCCGCTTTGCGTGATCCACCTGCGTCGATCATCAGCACTCGACCCGCACCATCGGTGCCCAGAATCTGCCGAATCAGTGCTGCGTCCTCGAAGGTCCGAAGCGTCTGCACTCGCCCATAGAGTGCCGACCGGCCGCCATAGCTACGCCAGTCGGCGACACAGGCCTGCGCTTGTTCCACGAATCGATCACAGAGATCAGCTGTCTTCACCATCATGTGCTGCCTCAATCGAGCGTAGCGCCGGATTGCTTGACGAGCTTCTGGTGCTTGACCAGCTCCGACTGGAAGAATGCAGGCGCTTCACCCGGCCCCTTGTCCACCACCATGAGGCCTTGGCCCGAGATCGCTGTCTGCGCTTCCGGCGACGCCATCGACGATCTGATGGCGGCAGCGTAGCCATCCACGCTGGTCTTGTTCAGGCCTGCGGGAGCCACCAGGGCGATCCAGGCGTCGAAGCTGTACTTGGGCACGCCAGCCTCGGCCATCGTGGGAACGTCTGGAAGTGCCGACGACCGGGTGGATGTCGAGACAGCGAGCGCGCGCAAGGTGCCCGCCTTGATCTGCGGAGCCACCTGCGACACCGACACGAATCCCAATTGAACCTGACCGCCAATGAGGTCCGTGATCAGAGGACCAGTGCCTCGATACGGCACATGCTTCATGTCGATGCCGGTTTCGGAAATCATCAGCTCACCCGCAAGATGCAAGGTGCTGCCATTGCCTGCCGATCCGAAATTCAGTGTTCCGGGATGCGATTTGGCATACGCAACGAGCTCCTGCACGGTCTTGACGGGCAGTTTCGCATTGACCGTCAACACCAATGGCACCGTCGCCAATACTGCAATCGGCGTGATGTCCTTGAGCGTGTCGTAGGGAATGGATTTGTAAATGCCAGGGTTGATGACGTGATTCGACGAGATCATCCCGAGCGTAAGACCATCCTTGGGGGCCTTCACAATCTGGGTTGTTCCGGGAATGCCACCGGCACCCACCACGTTCTCGACCACCACCGGATGCCCCGCAGCCCGACCAAAACTGGGAGCCAACGCTCTGGCCACCGCATCCACCGTGGAGCCAGCAGCGAGCGGCACCACCATGCGGATGGGTTTGTCGGACATTGCTGGCTGAGCAAAGGTCACGACTGGAGAGGCCAACAGCGCCATGCCCAGAGCGAGCATGCTTCGGCGCTTGCATCGTGAAGTGTTCATTGTGTGTCTCCTTTGTTTTTCAAGTGGGAAATCTCTGCTTCAACTCTTCAAACGACAAGAGCTCCCCGGCAATCGCGCTGGCAGCGACTGTCGGCGGGCTGGCCAGCCAGACGCTGCCGGGTCCGCCTCGTCCCGGAAAGTTGCGATTGATGGCGCTGACTGTGATCTGATCGGGCCTGCTGGAACCGCCCGGTCCACAATTGCCGCAAGCACCGCATGAGGGCTGAAGAATGCGAGCGCCCACGCGTTCAAATGCATCGAGGTAACCGGCTGCGATGCAATGGTCACGCACCGCCGTCGTTCCGAACTGAAGAAACAACTCCACGCCCTCAGGAACACGCAGTCCCCGATCCGCCGCCCAACGCAGCACCTCGTGGTATCGATCAAAATCCTCGCGTTTGCCGGCGGTGCACGATCCGCCATACGCAATGTCGACGCGAATCTTTTGCCCGACCTCATTGAGTGGCAACCCATTGCCCGGGTCGCCGGGAGACGCCACCATCGCAGGCACTTTCGCGCAATCGATGTGAATGGTCTTCGCATAGACGGCATCCGCATCGCTGCACATCCAGTCCTCGATCACAAAGTCAATGCCCCGACGCTCGCGAAGAAAGCGCACGGTCTCTGCATCAGGCGCGACGATGCCCGTGAATCCACCGAGTTCGGCCGTCATGTTGGTGAGCGTAGCGCGCTCGTCAGTGCCCATCTTCGCAATGGCGGAGCCCGTGAATTCGAATACCTTGCCCACGCCTTCGCCAGCGCGAATGAAGGGTTGGGCCAAAAGATGCAGCACCACATCCTTCGCCGTGATCCCGGCAAGCAACTCACCTTCCAAACGGATCTGCAAGGTCTCGGGAATGCTCATCCGCACAGCTCCGGTGACGAAGGCGTTGGCCATGTCCGTGGTGCCGACACCGAACGCGACGCAGCCCAAGGCACCGCTATGCGGCGTATGCGAATCCGTGCCCACGACCAACTGACCAGGCAACGCATAGTGCTCGGTCACCATGGCATGCGAAATCCCGGCGACATTGCTTCCATCGTCCTGCAAGGCTTCCAGCTCGGTGAGTGTGCGATGCTGGCGAAGCAGGTACAGCCCCACGAACTCGCGCTGTGCGTCGACCATGCGCTGCACGTTCGGCACCAGTCCGCCGCGAACGTGCGACGGGCTTTCGTCCACATAGGATGTATGGTCCTCGAAAACAACAATCGAGTCCTTGTCCTTGAGTTGGAGCGGCGTGCCGAATGTTGAGTGCAGCATGTGGGCCGCCATGCCGGTGTAGTACTCGTGTATGAATCGCCAGTCCGCACGCACAAACACTCCATCCCCGCGTCCCGGATGGCGGCGAGTGACGCTCGTGTCCAGTGCGTGGCGAGCCACGATTTTTTCGAAGAGAGTCTTGCCGCCGGAACTGACATGCTGCTGCGCCCACGCAGTCTCTCCCAGATGTGCCTGACCGAATCTCAGCAAACCGCCGCCACGCAGAACCGCTGCAGCCAACTGCTCTCGGCCAGTCAGCAACTCATCCCACGGTATGGCCTCGCCCGCCTCTATCCTGGGAATCAGGCTCAAATCCGTCGAAGTGATGAGCCCGATGTTGTCCGCGTTCTGTCGGTAGATCCGCTCGAAGCTTTCGGCGATCACCAGACGGATGCCCGCAAGCTTTTCTGCCGCAGGACTGTGCTCTCTGGACGAACCCTTGCCGTATCGCTTGCCAGCCACCACCACTTGAATGCCACTGTGCCGCACCGCGTCAACGGGCACAGGTGTCTCGGCACTTGCCTTGAAGCCGGAGTACGGGTAGCGTCCGAGCTTGTCGTCGAAGTGCGTAAGGATTGCGATCGGAGTGATTTCATCGGTCGAGACATCGTCACGCAATGGCAGCGCTTCGGCCAACGTCACGTACTCCCCCGCCAAGCACTTTTTCACCACGTCGGGTGACTGGCTCAGATAGAGAATTCGCGCAGAAAACTGGAGTGCAGGAGCAGACTGGATGGGCATGTCCCATCATCCGTCCTTGGCCGAGGCTTGGGTAGCGCCAAGACGGCACGGGGGATAGCGCCTAAATCGATATCCGTAGTTACCCGCGCAAGGCGTCTATCAGTGCCTGAACAGAACGCAGTTGCGGCGTCCGTCGCAAGGCATAAAGCTGCAGTTGGCGTTCCGCCCAGAGATCAGCCAACGGACGACGAACAAACCTCGAATTGCCAGCGTAGGCCGAGGCAGCACTTTGAGGAATCACCGCAATGCCCATCCCCGCCTCGATCATTCTGCAGACGGCGTCGAAACAGCTGACGGAAACTTCCGGCGCAAAGGCGATTTGCAACGCCGCCGCGCGCTCGTGCAAAGTCTGATCCAGCGCTCCGCCCTGATGGATACCGATGACCGGATACTCCAGAACCTTTGCAAATTCAACGGACTTCAACTGGCTCAACTCATGCCCCTTGGGCACTACCACCTGCAACGGATCATCCGCAAAGTGCCAGGAATCCAGCCCTGACGGAACATCCCCAAACACGCCAATCCCTATATCTGCTCGGTCGTCCAGGCACGCACGAATCACATCGCGCGTATCTGCTTCATGCAATGAGATGTTCACTCCGGGATGCAGTGCCTTGAATGCCTTCAGCCGCTCAGGCAGAAAGCCCACCACCGCAGACATGTTGGCATACAGACGAACAGTGCCGCGCACTTCTTCGCTGTGCAATTGCACTTCACGAATCAGTCCCTGCACCTCATCATCGAGCTGAACACCGCGCTCGAAAACGATCTGCCCAGCATCTGTCAACGTCACACCGCGCGGAGAGCGCACCAAAAGCGCCGTGTCGAACGCATGCTCCAGATCCGCCAACCGACGACTCAAGGCCGACGAGGCAATATGCTCCTGCTCCGCCGCGCGAGCAATTGACCCCGTCCGAGCCACCGCAACGAAGAGACGAAGGCTGTAGGTATCAAGACGTCTGGACAAAGCGGCACTCCGTTGAGGGAAACATGTGCCGAGTATCCCTGCTCGCGGCGACCGCGGCAATCGATGCGCATCCAGCCAAATACTTCTCGACAATCTGCAATACACCGCTATCCCTAGCGCCTAGGAATTCACATCAATGATGTTCAGCGACTCTCCCAGAGATCGGTAAAGCTCGTATTGCTTCTGAACGAAGTCGCGAGTGGCTTCCGGTGAAGTCACGTTGGGAAGCGATCCCGTTTGCTGTGTCATTGCCCGCCAGTTCGCGTCTTCGGCAATGGCTTTCATTGCCGTCACCAACCGGGCTCTTACATTGGCGGGAAGATTCGGTGGCCCATAAACAGCACTCCAGCCAACGATGGGCTCCATCTCGCTGAACCCCAACTCCTTGGCGGTCGGTACGTCCGGAAATTCTTTCAGACGTTCTGCCGTTGTCACCATCAGTGCCCGCAACGAGCCCGCTTTCACATGTGCGATAAAGGATCCCAGACTTCCGCAAGAGAACTGTGTCTGGCCTGCGAGCAGGGATGACACAGCCTCTCCCGTTCCCTTGTAGGGGATCTGCGTCGGGACCTGGTCCGTCAATTGCAACAGCCGGAACAACTGTCGCGGGCCCATGTCGTTGGTCGTCAGCACCCCCGCAGTTCCGAAGTTGAGGCTCTTGCCTTGCTTTTTCATGGCCTCCGTCAGATCGGCGAAGGTCTTGTAGGGAGAGCTGCTGCTCACCACACATCCATAGGGATTGAGCTCCAACGTACCTATGAACGTGAAGTCGTTCCATTTGTATTTGGTAGAGGTCGGCATGATCGCAGGCATGATCGCTTGCGATCCGGTACGAGCCAGCAAAAGGGTGTAGCCATCAGGTTTGGCCCTCACGACCTGGGTCGATCCGATCACTCCGCTGGCTCCCGTCTTGTTGACCACCACCACCGCTTGGCCCAACGCCTTGGTGGCCGCGGCGGCAAACGTGCGCGCGGCATAGTCCGCATCGCCTCCCGCGCTGAATGGTGCGATGAGCGTGATCGTGCGGTTGGGATAAGCCTCCTCGGCGCTGACCGGCTGGGACATCAATCCCAAAGCCAGACCGATTCCCAACGAGCCATTCACAACTCCCAGAATACTTTTTTGACGCAGCATTTCTTGTCTCCTGTATTTGTTCAAACCATGGGATGGACGCACTTGCCTCATGTGCATTCAAGATCAGACACACTCCTCGCCAAGCACCAACACACAATCCACTGCCGTTGGGCCACCCACACCAACGCGCACGGGATTCAAATCCAGCTCAGCCAGACGAGGAACCGCTGCGGCCAGATGGGACACGTCCGCGAGCAACCGTGCGATGGCGTTGCGATCCACCGGGCTCTGTCCTCGCACGCCGTCCAACAAGGCACCGAGTCGCAACTCCTCGAGCATGGACAGCCCCTCCTGCACTTCAAACGGTGCCTTGCGGAAGGAAACATCCTTGAGAACTTCCACCAGCACGCCACCGAATCCAACCATCACCATGGCTCCAAAGGCGGGATCGCGATGAACGCCGACAACCAATTCGATATGCCCATCGACCATGGGCTGGATCAGCACGCCTGAGACCCGTGCTTGCGGCGCATGATGAGAAATGTTGTTCAGCAGTTGCTTGACGCCATCGCGTACCGCGCGCTCATCGCCGAGTTTCAGCAGCACACCACCCACTTCGGTCTTGTGAGAAATGTCGGGTGACTCGATCTTGATGGCCACGGAGCCCGTGAATCGAGACCATGCAGCAACCGCTTCTTCCTCATCCCTTGCCAACAGCACAGGGGCCATGGGGATTCCCGCGGACTGCAGCCAGTGCGTAGCCTCCAGGCAAGGCACCATGCCTGCCTTCCATTCCGCAGTCACCGCAGGTGGATGGCGCAACGGCGCGCGCTCCGCCAACGCATGCTTCCTGAGTGCGCTGTGGTGCCGGGCCAATGCAGCGGCAGCTTCCACAGCCCGCTCCCCCGCACCAAAGACCACCAAACCCAATTCCCGCAATCGGCGCTGTGCTTCCTGTGGCGCGGCCACCCAGCAGACAAAGAAGGGCTTGCTCGTGCGCGCTTGAATTTCCTTGAAAATGCCGACCAGCTTGTCCACATGCGCGGTCATCAGCTGCAGCCACACGATCCCCACATCCACCTGCGGGTCGTCAAGCAAGGCAACGACTGACTCCAGCAGCAACTCGGGCCGCGCGACGAACTGGCCCGTCACGTCCACCGGATTCGTGGCCGAACCGAAAGCCGGCATGACCTTGGCAAGGCGTGCCTGCGTTGCATGTCCCAGCGCCGGGATCGTCAAGCCAACTTCTTCCGCACGGTCCGCCATCATCACGCCCGCACCGCCCGACTGCGTGGCGATTCCCAGTCCATGGCCGGAACAGGCACGCGGCTGGGCCAGCGCCTCCATCATGTCCAGCATCTGTTCTTCGTTGCGGGCTCTGAGCACCCCGAACTGGCGAATCACGGCATCAAAGACCGTGTCCTCCACCGCCAAGGCCCCCGTATGCGACGCCGCAGCGCGAGCACCCGATCCCAGTCGGCCCACTTTGGTAAGAATCAACGGCTTGCCTAGTTCCAGACAACGACGCGCCAGACGCACCAACCCCTCTCCGTCCGAGACGCCCTCCAGATACCCGGCCGCGACGCGCACGCGCGGATCCTCGATGACTGCCAGCATCAGATCCGAAAAATTCAGATCGGCTTCATTGCCGGTGTTGATGAAGTAGCCAAGCCCCAACCCACGCTGACGCACCAGCGCGGCAATCGCCGTGCCAAAGGCTCCCGATTGAGTGACGAACGCGATGGGACCGCCTCCTGTCTCGCCATCTGCATATTGGCTGAAGGTCGCAAACACGTTGGAGAACGCGTTGATGAACCCCAAACAGTTGGGACCGCACAGGATCACACCGGACTCCTGCCCCGCTTGGGCCAGCAAGCGCTCCTGAGCCTTGCCCTGCTCTCCCATTTCGCCGAATCCGGAACTGAAGATGACGGCAGCCGCAACCGATCTGCGTCCCAGTGCCCTGACGGTCTGAATGACTTCACTCGCAGGCACGGCAATGATTGCCATGTCGATGCCTTCGGGCAGGTCGTCCACACGCGCAAAGCATGGGATCCCCTGAATATCCTCATACTTCTGGTTCACCGGATAGATCTTCCCGGTGTATCCCTTTTCAATGAGATGCTTGAGCGGCCGACCATTGACCTTCGAGAAATCCGCCGATGCGCCCACGATGGCAATCGATCGAGGATCTATCAATCGCTGAATGGCTTGCCGGCGTGTCGTTTCCTGGACTGACATTGAACCCCTCCTTGCGCCCACATCCGCTGTGGACTGCTGCACAACAAAACAAAAATGGCCAAGTATTCGCTTGCTTCAACGGCTTTCAGTTGAAGGCCTGAATTCCTGTCTGTGCACGACCCAGCACCAGAGCATGGATATCGTGCGTGCCCTCCAAAGTGTTGACGGTCTCCAGATTCATCAGATGCCGAATCACATGAAACTCATCCGAAATTCCGTTGCCACCGTGGATGTCGCGTGCCATGCGCGCTATGTCGAGCGCCTTGCCGGCGCAGTTGCGCTTCATGAGCGACACCATTTCCGGGCTGGCACGACCGGCGTCACGCAACCGACTCAGCCGCAGACAGGCGTGCAGGCCGAGCGTGATTTCCGTCTGCATGTCCGCCAGCTTCTTCTGCACCAGCTGATTGGCGGCCAGCGGGCGGCCGAACTGCTTGCGATCGATCGCATACTGGCGCGAGGCATGCCAACAGAACTCTGCCGCACCCATCGCCCCCCAGCAAATGCCGAAGCGAGCATTGTTCAGACAGGCAAACGGCGCCGCCAGACCGCGTGCGTTGGGAAGCCTTTGCTCATCGCGAACAAACACATCGTCCATGATGATCTGCCCCGTGGGCGAGGCGCGCACCGAGAACTTGCCTTCGATCTTGGTCGTGCTCAGCCCCGCCATTCCGCGCTCCAGAATGAAGCCACGGATCTGCCCCTCCTCATCCTTGGCCCAGACCACCATCAGGTCCGCGATCGGTGCATGCGTGATCCAGGTCTTGGTGCCGGAGATTCGCCAACCGCCCTCGACTTTTTTTGCTCTCGTTCCCATGGAGCCCGGATCGGAGCCATGGTCCGGCTCCGTCAATCCGAAGCAGCCCAGCAGCTCGGCACGCGCCATGGCAGGCAGATACCGTTCCCGCTGTTCCTGGCTGCCAAACAGATAAATGGGCATCATGGACAGCGTGCTCTGAACCCCCAACGCCGAACGAAACGCCGTGTCCACCCGTTCGAGTTCCCGGGCAATCAATCCATAGCTCACGTAATTGATGCCAGCGCAGCCAAACCCTTCGATGGTTGCGCCGAGAAAGCCCAACTCGGCCAACTCCTTCATCACCGAGATGTCGAACTCTTCATGGCGATTGGCCTGAAGAATCCTCGGCATCAGACGCTTTTGGGCAAACGCTCTGGCGCTGTCGCGCACCATCCGTTCCTCGTCTGTCAGCAGTTCATCAAGACATAACGCGTCCTCCCAATCAAAGGAAACGTCGCGCATGGCTGCTCTGTCGAGCAGGTGGGAATCAGGTACAGCTTCAGTCATGGTGTGGGCGGAATTTCGGAATTCCGGCTTCTTCGCTGATCGACTCGCAATGGACGGCAACCCGCATTCCCACGCGAACAGTTTCGGGATCGACATCGGTGAGCTGCCCATACATCCGGGCTCCGTCATCGAGATCGATCAGACACATCACCAACGGCATCTCGTCCTGCCATCCCGCCAGATTCATGGCGATGGAGCGCGATACCGTGAATGAATACACAACGCCGAACGGCTTGGCCGGTGCCCACTCCAGATCCCGGCTGCCGCACTCGATGCACCAAGGCTTGGGCTGGAAATTGAATGTGCCGCAAGCTTGGCACTTCTGCATCACGAAGCGACCTTCCTTGGCTGCTGTCCAGAAGGGCCGCGTCTGATCCGTGATGACGGGCAACGGCTTGTTTTCGTTGGATACGATCATGTCATTCGCCCCCTTTACCCTTCATTGCCCAGAACGATGGCAATACAGCTGCGTCCGGGTCGTCCATAAGGAATTCCGCCAAAGCCGCAGACTGCGCCGATGCGGGCTTTCTTCACCTGCCGTTGATCGGCCTCGCCACGCAGTTGGGTCACCGCTTCGACCAGTGGCATGAAGCCGCCGATGGCTCCGCCCGGTTGGCCGCCCGACAATTGGCCGCCATCGGTCGACAACGGAAAATCGCCATCGAAACGGAAATTGCGCTCCTCCACAAACTTGGCGCCTTGCCCCTTTTTGCAAAAGCCCCAGTCCTCCATCGTCATCATGGAAATGAACGGGTAGTCGTCGTAAGGCTGAAAGAAATCGATGTCGTCGTGCTTGACCCCGGCCATCTGCATCGCTGCAGGCGCAGAGCTGGCAAACCCTGTCGTCGTGATGTCAGGCAGCGTTCGCTTGCCGTGGTAGTAGTTGTTGGCCTCGCCAAAGCCTTTGAGCCACACGGGTCGATCGGTCAACTTGCGTGCCGTCTCCCCCGACGTGACGATGTAGGCCAGACCACCGTTGACGATGGGTACGCAGTCGAGCAAGCGAATGGGATCCGACAACATGCGCGAGGCCATGTAGTTATCCAAAGACATGGGCTGACGATAGATCGCGCCAGGATGCAAAGACGCGTGGTAGCGATTGCTGGTGGCGATCTTTCCCAATGTCTCGAATCGGAGACCAGGGAACTGATGCATGTAACGCTGCAGCACCAAGGCGAACTGAGCGGTTGCCCCCATAACCCCGAACGGTCCTTGAAAGTCCCAGTAGGTCCCGCGAGTGCGCTCCGGCGAGAGCGGCAGACCGGGTGCCGCTGAAGGAATGCTCAGCGGCGTGTCCGCACCCACGACGAGTACACGATCGACAACCCCGGCACGAATCATGGCTGCGGCGCGAATCAGCATCGCAGTCGCCGATGCGCCGCCCTGATCTGCGCGCAGCAGGATTTGAGGACTGATGCCCAGAGTCTCTGCCGTGGCCGCTGACCAATTCACGGTGTGCGCAGCTTCTGCATGGGCCACCCCGAGCCCCTGGCCGTTGAAATCATCCTTGCCCATCCCCGCGCTTTTCAACGCGAGATCCGCCGCCCAGGCGATGTATTCGTCGACAGTGTAGATTCTCTCGCCCGGTTTGGCTCGACTGTAAGGAGTCCGCCCAATCCCGACAATGGCGACATCGTTCTTGTTCATTGTGTCTCCGTGGTTAAAGCAATGGTTCACTGACCCGTGAAAACCGGCGCACGCCGTTCGGCGAATGCCCTCATGCCTTCTTTCTGGTCATGCGTGTCGAACAGGGATTCAAAAGCGCGCCGCTCCAGCAAAAGTCCCGCACTCAAGGAAGAGTCTGCCCCTGCAAGTGCCACCTGCTTGATCAGCCGAATGGCCACAGGCGGCCGAGATGCGATCAATGCGGCCAATTCGACAGTCCTGTGATCCAGCAAGTCGTCCTCGACAACCTCACTCACAAGACCGCATTGCAAGGCTTCCTCTGCGCTGATGGGGAGCCCGGTGAGCATCAGATGCATGGCCCGCCAATAGCCAAGTGCCCGCACCAGACGCTGCGTTGCCCCTCCGCCAGGCATGATTCCGACATTGACTTCGGGCTGCCCCAAACGGGCGCTGCGTGCAGCAACAATGATGTCGGCATGCTGAGCAAGCTCGCATCCGCCACCGAAGGCTGGGCCTGCCACAGCGGCAATCAATGGTTTGGACAGCTCGGCAATCACCTTCCATGTTTTGAGCACCGGCAGTTGCGACACGGCATGGGTGCCCAGCTCTGCAACCTCTTTGAGATCCGCGCCGGCGGCAAAGCACTGGCTGTTGCCCCTGACGATGACACAGCGCACGTCGTCATCAGCCTCCAACGTCTTGAATGTCGCATCCAATGCCCGCCGCAAGGGCGTATTCAGCGCATTGCGCGCTGCCGGACGATTCAGCGTCACTCTGGCCACTCCCTCGGCAGGTTGGTCCAAAAGCACCAGTTCCTCTTCAGCCCCCAACTCGTTCATGTCGCTGTCTCCTGATGGGTTATGGACTGATTATTGGAAGCAGCTATGTATTTAGCAAATTTAGATACAGAATGGGGAGTATTCCAATTCCAAATAAGCCTCCCAATGAACTTGCGAACGCTGGATTTGAATTTGCTGAGAATCTTCGATGCGGTCTTCACCGAACGCAGCATGTCGAAAGCCGCGGATCGGCTTCATCTTTCGCAACCGACGGTCAGCAATGCCATGGCACGGCTACGGGAAAAATTGGGAGACCCGCTCTTCGAGCGCAGCTCCTCGGGCATGACGCCCACGTCCCGCGCGAAATCGCTGGCAGAGCCCGTGCGCCAGGCGCTGGCCTTGATCGAGAGAGGACTGGAAGGTGAAAGCGACTTCGACTATGCACATGCCGATCGCGAATTTGTCGTGGCCGTCGAGGACTATGGGGAAAGCGTGATCCTGCCCAGCTTCATCGACTGGCTGAGTCAGGTCGCCCCGGGGTTGCGTGTCCGTATTTCGCCTTCTGTCGGAACGCAAATCCTGTCCGACCTGCGTGAAGGCAGGGTCGATCTGGCACTCGACTACTTCCCTTCACAGGATCCATCAGTGCATCAAGTCTGCGTGCTGACCGAAACCCTGCTCGCCATCACTCGAAGGCACCACCCGCAGATGATCGAGCGCCTGACGTTGGAGACTTATCTGGACCTTCATCATGTGGTTCGTGCACACGATGGAAAATCCCGCCCGATGATCGACCTCGCGCTGGCCAAGCGGGGATTGAGCCGACGAATCAGCGCCACCGTCCCGCATTTTCTATCCATGCCACTCATGGTGCAGACCAGCCAACTGATCGCGACGCTCCCCCGTCGCATGGCCTTGCTGTATGCAGACAATTTTCCACTGCAGACCCACACCGTGCCGCTGCGCGTCCCCACGTTCCCGGTCTATCTCCTGTGGCATTCACACGCAGACCACGACGCCGGGCTGAGCTGGTTTCGGCAGCATCTCATTGAGTTGTGCAGACGGCTTTGAACGACTGTGTGCCAACAAGACGTTCAAGCAAGCGCCCGCATGGAGATGCCATTTCTAGTCCGACAAACTAGAGCTTCCACTGCTGAAGATCTGGCGTCTCTTTTCCAGAGTCGCGCAGTGTTGGTGCCAACGCTGAAGCAACGGACAGCAACTGTCGATCCGCCAATGGCGCGGCCATCAGTTGCACTCCAACCAACCGGCATGCCGTTGCCGTCGAACCCTGCGGGCAAGGCAATGGCCGGAGCCCCCAGAAAATTTCCTGCACGGCAAAAAATGACCGATGCTGGCATGGGCGCGATCGTCGGAATCCAAAGGTCGAGCACCGTGACCGGTGGCGGGCATCAGCAGGACGCCACCCTCACCGAGGGCTTCGGTGAGACGTTCGATGAGTTTCGGTATCCCGTGGATTCCATGACGTGCAACGAGTAGGATTTCGCCCAGCCAAGCGGAAAGCAAACTCGATCAGGTGCAGCCGATCTGCTCACCGAGTTCAGTATGCAGACTCCGGAAAAGCTGTCGGATCTGGCCGTTCGACTGCAGCTCCAAGTGCAGGGACTGCTGTAAATGGAACCCATGTCGTGAGGCGATCCACCCGGCCCCTGATCGAAATGCGTGATGCAGCGATTGCCGTTCGAATCGGCCAGCGCTTGAATGCCGAGCACAAAAGACTTCTGGCAAGGGGTCTCCTCGTTTTCAGTGCAATAAGTGACGGTACGCAAAGCTAGCACTGGCGCGGGGGTGGTCTGGGTAGACCGTTGATTTCATTGACTTTCCTGTTCGCTTTGTAAACGGGTATGGTGGCCTC
>Ga0208693_1002120_pt1 | contig 13414 bp, 10 predicted proteins | sample AD_UKC071_MetaG_FD_184438 | JGI IMG/M metagenome (GOLD analysis project Ga0208693, IMG submission 184438) | Active sludge microbial communities of municipal wastewater-treating anaerobic digesters from USA - AD_UKC071_MetaG (SPAdes) (version 2) | ecosystem: Engineered > Bioreactor > Anaerobic >... | reverse complement strand
GAAGTTGATCACACCGCCGATGGCGTCGGTGCCATACAGCGACGACGCGCCGTCTTTCAGCACTTCAATGCGGTCCACTGCCGCCAGCGGAATCGAGTTGAGATCGACCACACCGCCGTTAAGACCGTGCGACGCCACACGGCGACCGTTAAGCAGCACCAGTGTTGCGTTCGAGCCCTGGCTGCGAAGGTTGGCGGCCGAGATGCCGTTGTTGCCGCGGTTGGATCCGGCGGCGACGTCGGCGTTGCTGGCCAGATTGTCCATGCCATTGCCATTGACCGACAGCGTCTGCATCAACTGCTCGACGGTCGAAATGCCGGAGCGGTCAAGTTCGGCGCGGGTGATCACCTGCACCGGCAGTGCGCCTTCGGCCTGCACGCGCTTGATGCTGCTACCGGTGATTTCAACGCGTTCGACCTTGGCAGGCTGCGCATCCTGCGCAAACGCCGGACCAGCAATGAGAGCCAACGACACACACTGTGCGATTTTCTTGAGTTTCACGATTACCCCTGTTCCCTGTTCTCTACTACTGGCGCGCTGCTCATGTGAGCGTAGCTGCGCCCCCTGGCTGGTTCTTCGATCACTGGCCGCAGCGGCAAAATCGCCGAGATGCGAGGAGGCCACTGGCAGCAAATTCGTGCTGCGCTGATCGCAGACCGCTATGCGAATCATTATCGCCGGTCAAATCGGGCTGGTGTCAATCCGTAAGTTCCGATTTGCAGTTGATGTGCCGGGCTTTGACACAATTGGTACGGTTGTGATCGGGCCAGTGGACTGGTCCGCACCGTCTTGCTGATTTCGATGCCCGACTTTTTCACTCTTTTCTGGCCGCGACCCCGCTTGCAGCTAGTCGCTTCCGTGCTGGCGACACTGCTGCTGTCGTCCGTCAGCGCGCAGACGCCCGCCGAGGTGAGCCGGCTGATGGCCGCTGCCGGGCTGCCGGCCGATGCGCTTGCCTTTGTTGCACTGCGTGTCGATAACGGCGAAGTGGTTGCCTCCCGCACACCGGCGCGCCCGATGCAGCCGGCATCGACCATGAAGCTGTTGACCGCGGCCGTAGCGCTGGACCGCCTCGGGCCGGCCTGGCGCAGTCGCAGCGACCTGGTCGCCGACGGCATGGTGACCGGCGACGTACTGCATGGCAATCTGCTGCTGCGCGGGTACGGCGACAGCGATCTTGACGCGGATGCGTTGCGCCGCATGCTGCAGCGCGTCCGTGATCGCGGTATCCGCGAGATTCGCGGCGACCTTCTGCTGGTACGCGACTGGTTCTCGCCGCCGCGGCCCGACCTCGGCGTGCCGCCGTTCGACGACACGCCGGAGTTTCGCTACAACGCGATTCCCGACGCCATCTTCCTGAACAGCAATCTGCTTCAGATTGATCTGGTCGCCGATGCTGCGGGCGTTCGGTTGCGCGGTGTGCCGGCGCTGCCCGGGGTATCGCTCCGGGGCGAGTTCACGCTGGTTGAGCGGCGCTGCGAAGACTGGGAGGATGGCTGGCAGTTGCCGCGAGTCGTTCGTGCCGCCAACGGCGACATTGAAGTTCGGCTGGGCGGCGAGTTCCCGAAGGACTGTGTGACCAGTACCCAGATCAACGTGCTCGACCGCACCGACTTCGCCGACCGGCTGTTTCGCGCGCAGTGGCGTGAGCTCGGTGGCAGCCTCAGCGGCACCGTGCGCGAAGCCCCGGCGCCGACCTCGGCGGCCAAACAGCAGACATTGGCCGAACACCGCTCGCGTCCGCTGTCGGAAGTGCTGCGCGACATCAACAAGCGCTCCGACAATCCCATTACGCGACTGACCTTTCTGGCGCTGGCAGATCGCGTGGCGCCGGAGCGAACGGCAATGGCAACTGCGGCCAACGCCGAGGTGACCGTGCGGCAGTGGCTGCGTGACGAACGTATCGGCGACTCAGGCCTGATTCTCGACAATGGTTCGGGGTTGTCTCGCAGCGAAAAGATCAGTCCGCTGCAACTGGCGCATGTGGTGCGCGCAGCCGCGCGCAAACCGTGGGCGCCAGAATTCATGGCCAGCCTGCCAGTAGCCGGTATCGACGGCGGCATGCAGCGAAGACTTGCCAGCCCCGCGTTGACCGGACGTGCCCGGCTGAAGACCGGCACCCTGCGCGACGTCACCGCGCTCGCCGGCTATCTGCCCGATCAGGACGGCAATGTGCTGGTTGTCGCCGCCATGCTCAATCACGACAACGCGAAATCAAAGATCTCTCGGCCAATTCTCGATGCGCTGATGCTGGCGCTGGCCAGCGGATATGGTGATCAAAATAGGGCTGGCGGGTCGCGTGGCGTGGGGCCGTAAGCCCAGGCTCACGCCGATTCGCGCCAGCTGCGCTTCACAGCACCCGGGCGTATTCGCGGCGCACGCGCACGCGGTCGCCACAGTCGAAATGCCACCACTCGTGGCTGATGCCGTGAAAGCCGCCGTGCGTCATTGCTGCGCGGAGCAGGGCGCGATTGGCGATCTGCTGCTCGTAGAGTTGGCCGGCAGCCAGAAACCTCTCCTCGAGCGCCGGGTGTGACAGTTCACTCAGATCGTCAAAGCCGGTGCCCATGTCGAACTCTGCACCGTCGGCATCGATCAGCGTGACGTCGACCGCCATGCCAAACGAATGGATTGATCCGCGTTCCGGCGGCGCCAGATAGCCAAGCAGCGGCGTGCCCTGCAATGCCGCCCAGAGCGCCTCCTGCACGCGTTGCGGGCGCAGTGCATCGAGCACCAGCAGGCGTGTACCGGGGCGCTGCGCGGCCAGCCAGGTGGACGCGCTGGCGAGCGCTTCGGCGGCGTCACGGTGCAACCAGGCGCAGTCGAGTGGCGTATAGAGATCGCGGCCGGCAAAGTTATTCGCGGTGGCGTAGCGCAGGTCAATCGCGATGTTCGGGATGGCCGTCAGGTGACGATATTCGCCGTGACTGGCGACTTGTTCGCAGGGAATGGCCGGGACGGTTTCGACGAGCGGGGTGGCAGAACTCATGGTGACGATTATCAACAGCCCGGATGGGGCGAGGGCAGGTTATTCAGCTTTTTCGTGAAATGCTTATCGGAAATGGGCTGGAGGCACAAAAAGCCTTAAAGTCGACTTTGAAGCTTTTATAGCCATTAGCCCATTGCCAGCAACCGTTTCATGAAAAAGATGAATCGCCACGGCAGTCATTGGCGCGACGCTTGCGACGACGCTGGCTGGCCTGCTTTGCGGGGGTGTCCGCCAACCCCTACCTGCTGGCGTAGTGCTTTCGTCATCAACGTCTGTTACTTTGCGGCATCAGGCGCAGCATAAGCGCCCGGCACGTGACCGGAGGACACCACACCAGGTTTGGAGTCCACCATGATGAAAGTTGCCACCGAGCAGCACATCGACAAACTGATCACCGAGTCTGCCGACGAGCGCAAACGTGTGCGCCGGCTGGTGGCGTCGGGGCGCTGGCGTGACGCCGAGCCTGACGCTGATCGCAGCCGCGCCTTTGCCGCGCGCGGCGTCAAGCGCAGCGTGGTACCGGCGGCTGGCGCCGAGGCGATTGTTGGCAGCACCATCGACTACCAGCCGGTGAGCTTTTTGACTGAGGGCGCCACGGTGCGCCGCGCAGTGGCCTACGTCGAGATCAACACGCCGGTGTCGCATGCCTCCGGGTCCGGTTTCCTGATGGGCGAGGACCTGTTCATCACCAATCAGCACGTCATTGCTGATGCCGCTGCCGCGCATTCGGCGGTGCTGATCTTCGACCGCGAGATGGACGAACGCGGCCAGCCGCGCGCCACCACGACGTTCCGACTCGATCCAGACGCCTTTGCACTGTTCTCGCCGGAGGATGACCTCGACTATGCGGTGATCGCCGTGGGTAGCCGGATCGCTGGCAGTGCGATGCTGGACGAAATGGGCTGGTGCGCGCTGTCCGACACGCCAGACCGTCACGTTATCGGCATGCCCGTCAATATCATCCAGCACCCGAATGGCTGGCCCAAGACCGTTGCCCTGCGCAACAACACGCTCACCTATCGTACCGACCGCGCGCTGCTCTATGAAACCGACACCGAGCCCGGGTCCTCCGGCTCGCCGGTGTTCAGCGACGGCTGGGACGTGGTGGCTTTGCATCACTATGGTTCGCCGTTCCTGAGCGCTGCCGACACGCCGGATGCGGCTCGCACGGTGGTCAACGAAGGCGTTCGCATCAGCGCCATCGTGCGTGATCTGAAAGCGCGGTGCAGCGCTCTGCCGGCTGCGCAAGCGCAGCGACTGATGGCCGCACTCGCGCTTGCTGACAGTCAGGCTGCAGCGGCGGGCGGCCACCAGCTCGGGCCACCACGACCGGGCCGTGGGGCTTCGCCCCCGACCGAGAACTTGCCGTTGCCAGCGACGCCAAATGCCGCGAATTTCTCGCCTGTTCCCACTTCCACGCCATCCGCCAATCCTCAAGGAGCATCCGCCATGAATGCCACCAATCCAGACGGCAGTGTGACCGTCACCGTTCCGCTGGAAATCACCGTGCGTCTGGCGTCCGGCGCCGTACCGTCGGCAGCCACGTCTGTCGGTGCTGCGCTTGCTGCCGCAGGTGCCGGGCCGGTGCGGACGCTTACCCGCGCCAGCGAGGCAGTCAAGGTGGATGCCGACTACGACAACCGTCGTGGTTACGACGAGGCCTTCATCCCTGGCAACGTCGTTGCCCTGCCGGTAATGGCAGCCAGCTTGCGCCGCGAAATTGCACCGTTGCGCGGCAACGAGGCCGGCGCTGCCAGCGGGCTGCTGCGTTACGAGCACTTCTCGCTAGTGCTGCACAAGACGCGACGGATGGCCATCTTCACCGCGACGAATATTGATGGCGCTACCTATCTGAGCGTCGACCGGCAGAGTGGGCAGGTGGGCGATTCCGAGGGTGAAAAGTGGTTCAAGGACACCCGTGTCAGCGATGCCTACACCCTGAATCAGGACTTTTATTCGGGATGGTCGGACTACTTCGACCGCGGTCACTTGACGCGACGGACCGACCCGACGTGGGGCACTGCCGCCGAAGCGGAGCGCGCCAACGCCGACACCTTCCACTTCGCCAATTGCTCGCCGCAGCACTTTCGCTTCAACCAGACGGCCAAGTTCTGGCAGGGCGCCGAGCGCTTCGTGCTGGAGAACGGCTTGCTCGCCAGCGAATCCGGCAAGCGCATTTGCGTGATCCAGGGGCCAATCTTCAACGACACCATCGACCTCTGGGCGGACGATGTGCAGATTCCATCGTCGTTCTTCAAGATCGTGGTCTGGCGCGGCGCGGCCGGCCTGAAAGCAGTAGGAATGATCGTCGACCAGCTGGCCTTGATGTCGGAGACGCGCAAGGCGCTCAAGCCGCCAGCGCAGCTTGCCAGCGTAGACGTGTCGCAATGGCGGGTGGCCATTCCGGTGATCGAACAGCGCACCGGGCTCGACTTTGGTGACGCCGTACGCGGCGCTGACACCATCGCCAGCAGCACGCAGCCGAACGTCGGCGCCGAGCGTGCCGTGCTGATGCGGGATATGGCGGATTTGTTGCGTTGAACCTGGGTACCCAGTGCCTCACCATGCATCCCGGCGATGCTCAGGGCGTTGATGGTGGCAACGCGGCCACCATCAGGTGGTAGCCGCTGCGAAGTTCCACCTTGCGGAACCCGCAGGATTCGTACATGTACTGCGCCGGGTTCTGCAGATGCACGGTGAGTGACACCTGCCGGTATCCAGCTGCGCGTGCCGCAGCCAACGCCGCCAGCATCAGCGGACGACCGTAACCGCGGTGCTGCCATTCTGTTTCGAGCGCGATGCCCAATTGCGGCGTGACCTCATCCACGAACGCGAATCCGATACTCGGCGGACAACAACGCATCCAGCAGGCACCGACATCAACGCCGTCCACCTGCGCCACTACACCAAGGTCACCCGCGCGGCCCCAATTCTCGGCATAAACACGCACGCCAGGCGCCTGCAACAGCTCAATCGGGCGCAGCCCCGCTGGCGGCGGATCCCAGAGCGCGATGTGCAGCCAGTGCCAGAGCTTGGCTTGGTCGGCGGGCACCAGCGGACGGAAAACGGGCGGAGTGCTGGCCATTGTTTGCTCAGTCATTTGCGTTGCGCCGGTGTGGCTGCTTGACCAGCTTGCTGGCTGTCAGTGACAACAGACGACCATGAATCGCCGAGAAGATACCGCGCTCCCGCCCCCCGCACCGCCGCCGCATCCTTCGGGTTGTATAGCGCACAGGCTTTCATCGACAGGCAACCGCAGCCGATGCAACTGTCCAGTTTGAGACGCAACCGTTGCAGTGCGGCGATCTGGGCATCAAGCCGTGGCCCCCAATCCCTGGCGAGGCGCGACCAGTCGGCTTTGGTTGGCGTGCGGCCGTCGGGCAGCGTTGCCAGCGCTGCCCTGATATCCGGCAATGCCAACCCAACCGCTTGCGCGGCCCGGATGAAGGCGATCCTGCGCAGCGTGTCCCGCGCGTACTGGCGATGCCCGCCAGCGCTGCGGCGCCCGCTGATGAGGCCCTCGGTTTCGTAAAAGCGCAACGTACTGGCTGCGACGCCGGCCCGTGTGGCAACGTCACCTATGGTGATCCAGGGCTTTTCCATGGCATTTTCTTCTTGACTTGAAGTTAACTTTAACTTCTACGATTCATTTCATCAAGTCGGACGGAACAATGAATCATGGACTACCTCCTCGCAACCAGCCAGGGCCTCGCGCGGCAACTCGATGGCTGCATGGCGTACGACGCCGAATACAACCACGGGCTCAGCGATCACTTGCCCATGCTGCTGCATTCAATGCATGCGCTGGGTGCCACTGAAAGTCGGCTGCAGGAATACGCAAGCAGCTACGCAACCCGGCTCGAACCCCGACGCGTCATTCCGGTGGACACAGGTGACTGGCTGGCACTTCGTGGCCGACTTGATGCTTGCCACGCGCTGTCGGGGATGTTCGCGCAGCGAATCGCAGTCGCCGGGCGCGACAGCATATTGCGGGACGCTCTGCCACACCTGATGCCTGGTGTTGGCGCCGGTGCCTTTCATGGCCTGATTCGTTGCGGACATGCGCTTGCGGCGCGGCACGACGGCGAACTTGCCAACGGCCTGGCCTACTGGGCCGCAGCTTGGTTGCCGCTGATGCCCAGCGCTGACGCAGACGAGGCACTGCGGCCTTTGCCACCGCCTTCACTCGACCTTGCCAGCTGGGCAAGGTGTGCCCATGATCTGCGTACCGCGCTGGATACCGGGCAACCGCGAATCACCTTGCGCATGAAGGCGTGGTCAGCGGCGCCGCAGTTCCCGGTACTGGCATTCGCGCTGCGCACCAACGACGATACTCTCCGGGACATTGCCCGCTTCGCGGCAACGGTGTACGCCCAAACCGGCAACTTCACCGTGATGCACATGGTGACATCGGCACACGCACTATTGGCGCTAGTGCCGTGGTTAGACGATGTGACGCTCGCGACGCGCTGGTTTGGTGTCACGTTGCTGGCAGCGTTGCGTGCCGCCCGGCTTACGCAACAGCAAATCGATGCCGGTCTCGCCACTATGAATGATGCTGCCGCCATCAACGCCTTGCCGGTGCTGCCCTGGCATGACCTCGCCACCGCCGCGATCGCGAGCGACGACGATCATGCAGCGAAGATCGTCTATTCGAGTCGTGCGCTTTTTGAGATGTCCGGAGACGCAGTGTTCCATGCGGCTGCGACGCAGGGAATGCTGACGCAGACCCGGCCGCACTGACCGCCGCCGGCGCAGCGTTGCGATGGTGCAAAAAAAAACGGCTCCCACAGGAGCCGTTGTGCATCAGGACCAACGACGCCGGGTGGATCGCGTGGTCCGGAGGTTGCCAGCGTTACGCGGCGACCGATTCCGCCCGCTCAACGAAATCCGGCATTTCGTTGAAGTTCATGTAGCGGTAGATCTTGCTGCCGTCAGCGTTGATCGCGGCGGCGTCGGCGAGGTATTCCGCTTTGGTCGGGATGCGACCGAGCTTGGAACACACCGCAGCCAGCTCGGCGCTGCCAAGGTAGACGTTAGTGTTTTTGCCGAGGCGGTTCGGGAAGTTGCGCGTGCTGGTGGACATCGCCGTCGCGCCTTCCTTGATCTGTGCCTGGTTACCCATGCACAGTGAGCAGCCGGGCATTTCCATGCGGGCGCCGGCGGTGCCGAAGGTGTTGTAGTGACCTTCTTCCGTCAACTGGTTGGCGTCCATCTTGGTCGGCGGTGCCACCCACAGTTTGGTCGGCAGATCGCGCTTGCCTTCGAGCAGTTTGGCAGCGGCGCGGAAGTGGCCAATGTTGGTCATGCAGGAGCCAATGAACACTTCATCGATCTTGGCGCCAACCACGTCGGAGAGCGTCTTGGCATCGTCCGGATCGTTCGGGCAGCAGACGATCGGCTCAGTGATCTCGTCGAGGTTGATCTCGATAACCGCCGCGTACTCGGCGTCGGCGTCGCCCTTGAGCAATTTCGGGTTGGCAAGCCAGTCTTCCATCGCCTTGACGCGACGGGCGATTGAGCGTGCATCCTGGTAGCCGTCGGCGATCATCGCCTTGAGCAGCACGATGTTCGACTTCAGGTACTCAACGATCGGCGCCTCATTGAGGGCCACGGTGCAGCCGGCAGCAGAGCGTTCTGCCGAGGCATCAGCCAGCTCAAACGCCTGCTCGATCTTGAGATCAGGCAGTCCTTCGATTTCGAGGATGCGGCCGGAGAAGATGTTTTTCTTGCCCTGCTTGGCAACGGTCAAATGGCCTGCCTTGATGGCGTACAAAGGGATCGCGTGCACGAGGTCACGCAGCGTGACGCCGGGCTGCATCTTGCCCTTGAAGCGCACCAGTACCGATTCCGGCATGTCGAGCGGCATCACGCCGGTCGCCGCCGCGAAGGCGACAAGGCCGGAGCCCGCCGGGAACGAAATGCCGATCGGGAAGCGGGTATGGCTGTCGCCGCCCGTGCCGACCGTATCGGGCAGCAGCATGCGGTTCAGCCACGAGTGGATGATGCCGTCGCCCGGGCGCAGCGCGATGCCGCCGCGCGTCGAAATGAATTGCGGCAGCTCGTGATGCATTTTCACGTCCACCGGCTTCGGGTAGGCGGCGGTGTGGCAGAACGACTGCATCACCAGATCCGACGAGAAGCCAAGGCAGGCGAGGTCTTTCAACTCGTCGCGCGTCATCGGGCCGGTGGTGTCCTGCGAGCCGACCGAGGTCATCTTCGGTTCGCAGTAGGTGCCCGGACGCACGCCCTTGCCTTCCGGCAGGCCGCAGGCACGACCGACCATCTTTTGCGCCAGAGAGAAGCCCTTGCCGCTATCAACCGGCGCCTGCGGCAGACGGAACAGGGTGGAGGCAGGCAGACCAAGCGCCTCGCGCGCCTTGCTGGTGAGACCGCGACCGACGATCAGTGGAATGCGGCCGCCAGCGCGGACTTCATCGAGCAGCACCAGGCTCTTCAGTTCGCTTTCGGCGATGGTCTTGCCGTCCTTGCTGGCAGTGACTTTGCCGGTAGCGTGATCAATGGCGAGCTCCACCGTGTCGCCCATGTTCATCTGCGAGACATCGATCTCGACCGGCAACGCGCCGGCATCTTCCATCGTGTTGTAGAAGATTGGTGCGATCTTGCCGCCGAGGCACACGCCGCCGAAGCGCTTGTTCGGGATGAACGGAATATCTTCGCCGGTGAACCAGAGCACGCTGTTGGTCGCCGACTTGCGTGAGGAGCCGGTGCCCACGACGTCACCGACGTAGGCAACGAGGTTGCCCTTGGCGCGCAGGTCCTGGATGAACTTGATTGGGCCGCGCTTGCCGTCTTCTTCGGGGGTGATGCCGGGGCGGGCATTCTTGAGCATCGCCATTGCGTGCAGCGGGATGTCCGGGCGGCTCCATGCGTCCGGCGCCGGCGACAAGTCGTCGGTGTTGGTTTCGCCGGTGACTTTGAGCACGGTGATCTTGATCGACTTCGGCACTTCCGGGCGGCTGGTGAACCACTCGGCGTCGGCCCAGCTTTGCAGGACTGCCTTGGCGTTGGCATTGCCCTTGTCAGCCTTTTCCTTGACGTCATGGAACTGGTCGAACATCAGCAGCGTTTTCTTCAGGCCATTGGCAGCAATCGCGCCCACCGCGGCGTCGTCGAGCAGGTCTACCAGCGGCGAAATGTTGTAGCCACCGAGCATGGTGCCCAGCAGTTCGGTTGCTTTTTCGCGCGAGATGAGCGGCGTCTTCTCGGTGCCGTGGGCAACAGCGGCGAGGTAACTGGCTTTGACCTTGGCGGCGTTGTCTACGCCCGCCGGCACGCGATTGCTGATCAGGTCAACGAGGAAGTCACCTTCGCCAGCCGGCGGGTTCTTGATCAGCTCGATCAGCTCGGCGACCTGCTTGGCGGTCAGCGGCAGCGGCGGCACGCCGACGGCAGCGCGTTCGGCAACGTGTTTGCGGTAGTCAACTAGCATGGTGGTCTCCTGCAATGGGTAAGTAACTCGGACATCAATGAACAGCGGGCAGCGCGTCGGGGTCACCGGGGATGATGACGCGCAGCCCCTTGAAGTAGTCACGGTGGAAGCCACCGTCGTAAGTGATCAGCCCTTCGCACTGCATCAGCGCGTGGGCGCCAATCAGGAAGTCGGCGATGATGCGCGAGCGGGTGCCGCCATTCTTGCGGTAGCGCTTCGACATTTCGCCAGCCCGAATGGCGGCAGTTTCGTTGGTGGGCACGAACAGGAACCCGAGGCTCGCCAGCGTCTTGCGCGTCTGCTCGCTGTCACCACGCGAACAGATCTCCGCCATCGCAACGTCGGACAGCGCGAGGCGACCAATCTGTGCGGCATCGCTGAGCGTCTGCGTGCTTTGCTCGGCGTCGGGACCGTCGAAAAGCATGTCGATCAGCACGCTGGAGTCCACCGCGATCATGCCCGCTTCCTGCGCGTTGCGGTGGCGGCCGCGCTTGCGCCTGGCGCGGCGGTGGTGGATGCTTCGGCGTTATCGGTCGCCGGCAGGCTTTGCTCGGCAAGCCAGGCCGAACGTCGGCGGGCGTGGTCCTCGCGCACGGCGGCAGGGATCTCGATGTCGTCGCGCAGCTCCTCCCACGGCTCGATGGGATCGTTGGGCGCGCGCCCGCGAAGCTCGCGCATGATGCCTTCCACCGTTTCGCCTGGCTCCAGCTTGAGGATGCCACGCGCCCGGCTGAAGGCGTCGTCCAGCTTCTTGCGAATGATGAGCTTGCCACCCTCGACGGTGAAGGTGAGCAGCGTGCCCGGCGTCAGGCCAAGCTGATCGCGAATGGCTTTCGGAATGACAACCTGACCGCGTTCTGCAAGGATGGCTTCCATGTCATACCTTGAAAGTAGGAATCAACAAGTATGAATTATAAGGTATGAAAACCATTTTCATGTGGGCTGGGAGCTATCAGCTTGGCGAATAAATGGCGTCCACGCCGGGCTGACAGGGCAATTCGGCATAAAGTCGGAATTTGGCTATTTCGACAGTTAAGCCCATATCCAGTGCGGTTATTCGCAAAAAGCTGATGACGTCTGATGCTTACAAACCCGAGACTGGAGGAATCCGTACATCGCCTTCCATCAGGACTCGCGCGCTGCGGCTCATCACTGCCTTTTTTACGACCCATTCGCCGTTCTCCTGCGTTGCTTCCGCACCTACACGAAGCGTGCCAGAAGGGTGTCCGAAGCGTACCGCCGGGCGCGTACCGCCGCCCGCCGCCAGATTGACCAGCGTACCGGGGATGGCCGCTGCGGTGCCGATGGCGACTGCTGCCGTGCCCATCATGGCGTGGTGCAGCTTGCCCATCGACAGTGCGCGCACGCAGAGGTCAATATCGGTCGCCTGCACTGATTTGCCGCTGGACGCGGTGTAGCTGGTGGGCGGTGCGACGAAGGCGACCTTCGGCGTGTGCTGGCGGGTGGCCGCTTCGTCGAGCGATTTGATCAGGCCCATGCGCATCGCGCCGTGCGCGCGGATCGTCTCGAACATCGCGAGTGCCTTGCCGTCGCCGTTGATGGCGTCCTGCAGCTCGGTGCCGCTGTAGCCAATGTCTTTGGCGTTGACGAACACGGTGGGGATGCCGGCGTTGATCATCGTCGCCTTGAATGTACCGACGCCCGGTACCACGAGGTCATCAACTAGATTGCCGGTGGGGAACATCGCGCCACCGCCGTCGCCTTCACCTTCGTCTGCCGGGTCGAGGAATTCGAGTTGCACCTCGGCGGCGGGGAAGGTCACGCCATCGAGTTCAAAGTCACCGGTTTCCTGCACGGCACCGTTGGTGATCGGCACATGGGCGATGATGGTTTTCTGGATGTTGACCTGCCAGATGCGGATGGTCGCGATCCCGTTCTGCGGCACCCGCGCGGCATCCACCAGACCGTTGCTAATGGCAAACGGTCCCACCGCAGCTGAGAGATTGCCGCAATTGCCCGACCAGTCGACGAACGGCTTGTCGATGGAGACCTGCCCGAAGAGGTAATCGACATCGTGATCGGGCTTGCTGCTTTTGGCGAGGATCACACTCTTCGACGTGCTGGAGGTGGCGCCGCCCATGCCGTCGATCTGCTTGCCATACGGGTCGGGCGAGCCGATCACGCGCAGCAGAATGGCGTCGCGCACCGCGCCGGGTTGCTGCGCAGCGGCAGGCAGATCGGTCAGCTTGAAGAACACGCCTTTCGACGTGCCACCACGCATGTAGGTGGCAGGGATTTTGATTTGGGCGGGGTGGGTGGACATTGCTATTCGCTCTCATGTAGCCCGGCTGCTTGCAGCCGGGATTTGTGCGGTGGAAGGGGGCGTGACGTTTCCCCGGCTGCGAGCAGCCGGGCTACTACGCCGTTTGCCCTTCCAGAAAGTCCTTCGCAAACCGCTGCAACACACCACCGGCGTCGTACACCGAAATTTCTTCTGCAGTGTCGAGACGGCAGGTCACTGGCACTTCCACGGTTTCGCCATTCTTGCGGCGGATGACCAGCGTCAGCGTGGTGCGCGGCGTGCGTTCGCCGATCACGTCGAAGGTTTCGGTGCCGTCGATGCCGAGTGTCAGGCGAGTCGTGCCCGGCTTGAACTCAAGCGGCAGTACGCCCATGCCGATCAGATTGGTACGGTGGATACGCTCGAAGCCTTCCGCCACGATCACTTCCACGCCCGCAAGGCGCACGCCCTTGGCGGCCCAGTCGCGAGAGCTGCCCTGGCCGTAGTCGGCACCAGCGATGATGATCAGCGGCTGCTTGCGATCCATGTAGGTCTCGATCGCCTCCCACATGCGCATTACCTTGCCATCAGGCTCGACGCGGGCGAGGGAGCCTTTCTTCACTGCGCCATCGACGATGGCCATTTCGTTCACCAGCTGCGGGTTGGCGAAAGTGGCGCGCTGCGCGGTGAGGTGGTCGCCGCGATGCGTGGCGTAGCTGTTGTAATCCTC
>Ga0208693_1002116_pt1 | contig 13440 bp, 11 predicted proteins | sample AD_UKC071_MetaG_FD_184438 | JGI IMG/M metagenome (GOLD analysis project Ga0208693, IMG submission 184438) | Active sludge microbial communities of municipal wastewater-treating anaerobic digesters from USA - AD_UKC071_MetaG (SPAdes) (version 2) | ecosystem: Engineered > Bioreactor > Anaerobic >... | reverse complement strand
CCTTTCTTTCCGTGACCTGTTAAAGACAAAATACTGTCAAGCCATTTCTTCAAGAACTTTTGTGATTTATTGTTGTCTTCCCGACCCAGAGACTTCGAAAATATGCGATCATACAGTATCTTAAATATGACGTCGCTCTCTTTCCACGTGATGTCTCCTTCTTTATGCAGTTTCGCATATATTCTTTCAGCTTCGTTCCAGTCGGTCATCTTTATCTACCTTGACATTTCTTGCTCTTCCCGAATTTCGTCAAACAGGGACCGAGTCTCATATACCCTTCCTAACTCGTATTTATAGAACTCGTCGGGTATTCGCTCCGAACAGCAAAGCCATATTACGTTTTGGTTATACATTTCGATTTCTTTCTCTACCACGTCGAAATCATACAATCCCATGTCGGAGAATACGACAACGGCATCGGGCCTTACTCTTTCTTCGTTTAACTTCTTGAAAAAGGGAGCAAACTCCGTTCCGCCGTAACCCTTTCTGACGAACCCGCTTTCTGCCAAGTCATCTTTCCATTCGGTATATTCATAAGAAGGAATTTTCATATCTTTCCATTCTTCTACTCCCGCATCGACCTGACAAAAAATAAATCTGTGTCCGTGGCTTCCGGCCGGTATCTCCCTTTCTATATATTCAAGAATTTTTAAAACTCCCGAAAGTACTTCTTCGTTGTCCATTGATCCCGATACGTCGACGGCAAAGGCAAGATTAAGCTGTTTACACTGCTTGTCGAAGTGGACGATGGATACTCCGCTCATGGCCTGAGAGAGCATCTCGAGCGGTGGAATTCTTTCCCTGACTTGACGGCCTTCCTGCACCTTGCTTTTCATCAGCATGGATATTCCTACGTACCACGGCTCGGGCTTCGGTCGAAAATACCTTTCGCACATCGATATTAAAATTGACGTCTTGCCCGCTCCCGTTCCTATTCCTTTATGACCGGATCGATTTATCTCCGCTCTTATTTCGTTCATTGCCCGGTCAAGTTTTGTCTGGCTTATGTGGTTTTTCCCTTTGGAAAAAAGCTCTTCGTTTTTTTCGTGGTCATCGAGAGCGGCGTCTCCGCCTAAGGCGTCCTTAATCGCCTTTGCTATAATCTCGGCTAATTCGTCATTCCCGCTTTTTTTTGAGCCTTTTCCCTGTGACCGAGATTGATCTTGAGACTGACCCGACTGAGACTGACCCGATTGAGATTGACTAGACTGAGACATATCTGCCAATTGCTGTTGAACGTCCTTAGGAAGTTTCGAAAAAACTTCCCTGAAAAGTTTTATTGCTTCAAAAAAATTGTCGGGAAAACTTTTTATATCCAAATTCATCATTTCGGAAATTTTCTTGACGGACTCGTTGCATGCGTCGACAAAAAGCTCCGTCCACAGTATTTCTTCTTTGCCTTCGTACAGGCAAAGTTTATACAACTTGACAACATTCCCTTCTTCGTCCCTTTCGGACCATCCGGGAAGAAATCCGTCGTTAAATTCTCTTTTCAGTCTCGCGTTTATAACGGCATCCTGTGCTTTGTTTGACATGTCGTGTAAAACCGCATAGGCGTTATCCGCGGGTCCCGGAATTTTAAAGACGACGTCTTCTCTTTTTTTTGCCGTATTTCTGTCTATGATATGCATCAATTCATGAGCAAGAACAAACTTTATCCTTTCTTCTGCCAGTTTATCCTGTTTTTGTTCCATTGCGTCCAAACAAATATTTCTGACAAAGTCGGGGCTGTAATATATATATATTCCGTCGGTACACATGGTGTCGCAGTCCATGCCATGCGTTTTAGCGGAAACTACGGGGAATTGAGCAAGGAACTTCGCCCATAGTTTATCGGTAAGCGAAGACATAAATCCCGACGTCATCGAAGTAACTACGGAATTAACTATGATGTCCGGATCAATTTGATAAGCCATTCTCCGACCACCAACTTTTTATCTTCGTCAAAAGAATCCGCCAATTTCTTTACGTCTTCTTTTTCCATCTTAAAGATTATCTCGTTATCTTTAAGAAGACCAATCCATTTCAGGGATTCGCATACCTGATCGTAATCCATATCTTCGTCATAAGAAATTTCGTCAAATCCCTTTACCATTTTCTTCAATAAGGGTAATGCCAAGTCAACAGGAAAGGGAGAAACAAGTTTACTCATTTCGTAAAAATCACGCAATTTCAATTTCATGATCTGCTTCACCCGCTTCTTTAAGTAGGCTCGTTACATCTTGGAGCGATTCTTTAAAGACCTTGGATACCCTTGATAACCACGGCGCGGCGGAAATAATCTTAAAGAACGCTCTGACCACGATATCTTCATCGATATCTATTACGCCTTTATGAGTCTTCACCTTTGATTTACAAATCTTTTTTGCTATTTCGTTTTTCTCCTTGAAGTCTTCAGCCCAAGGAGCAAGCATTACCGATCTTTCCATTTGATTTAATATATAGCTCCTGGTAGTGGGAACGGGGAAAAAGCATGCCGCTTTGAAAAGGCCGTTCAGATATACTCCATCTATCGGCTCGTCGTTGTCCAGCGAGTTTCGCAACGATTTCTGAAAGTTATGAACCAGGATATCCGCCATCTCCGATGCTGCTCCGATCTCAAAGAGATTTACTCCGCCGGAGAAATACAGATCTTTGGTTATCTCTTCAACCATGGTTTTTGCCTTTTCGGGCGTAAGGGTAGAGATAAATTCAAACATCTCGGTCTCTTGTAAATTTTTGCCGGTATAGCTGTCGATTATCCTTTTCTTGACGTCCTTTCTTTCGCCGTCATCATACCCGTTAATGGAGTTAAACAGTCCCTTTTGAAATCCCGTTACCTGCGGAACATCGGATATCGTTATTTTTGAATCTACGGCAATGGCGGCAAGTATCGAAAGAACGTCTTTGGATTTTTCGACGAGCTCTTCGGGCTTGGGAAGAGATCGAATGATATCCATGTAAGAAGCGAACCTGTTTGCCATTTCGTTGCCTACGTTAGCTCGAAGCTCTACCATGGCGGTATTAAAATCTCCGTGGGAGAGCGCTATTGCAAGTATGGCCGAATCGATAGACCTTGGCGTGGGGAAAGAAGGATCGTTTTCGGGATTCTTCGGTATATTGAGTATTATGTCCCTTGCTCCCAGGGGCGGATCTTCCTTAAGGAACTTTACGAAGCTCCTTAGAAGATCGTCTTCCTGCAAAATAATCGCATATTCTTCTTCCAGCCATTCAAACCAACCTTTTACGATCATCTCGTAGTTGCTCATGTCGATGTAGGTACATCTGTCTATCATCGCTATACTTTTTATCATCGTGCCGTAGGGATCGGAAGATACGGGGTTTTCCGCGCCTACCACCAGGGACAAAGGATGTACGGTAAATCCCGATACCTTATGGTCCAATAAATAAGTAAGCAGTTTTGACTGCATGTCGGCGTTCGTCCTGTTCATCTCGTCGAGCAAGACTACGCCGGGCCGTTTTACGGTATTCTTCATATCGTCCAATATATCTCTCTTTGCGCTCCCGGTAGCCGGATCATAGACAGGAAAGCCGAAACTTGAAGCGTCCATTTGAGCCATGGAAAAGGAGAATAAATTAGTGTTTGTCCAGCTTGCTATTTCGCGCAGTATCGCCGTCTTCCCGACTCCCGGCGGACCGGACAAAACTATAGGTTTATACATCGGCTTTGGCGTCTTTCCCTTTTGGAAACTTATCTCCGCCTTCTTCTTATAAGCAGAAGGCATTACGATGCTCGTAAACACCGAAGAGACGTTTAGTTGTTGAGCCTTTTTCCCTAAGCTCTCGAGAATGGAATATGCGTATTTTGCCACGTCGCCTATCTGCGATATTTCGTACTGCCTTCTCTGAAGTTCGGAAATATCGGCGGGATCGTAGCTTTCCGGCAGAGAATATAAAAACGAGAAAAAGCTCAAAAACGGACTCTTGGAGTCAAATTTCCATTCCTGTCCGCCGAAAATAAACTTGTTCTCTTTGATATTCAGCTTCATCTCCGCACTTCTCAGCGCAACGCCCTTTGTTTTTACGTCTTCGAGAAGTTCGCTCAAGCCTGTTAAAGCGGATTTATACATCTCCGAGACCGAAGGATCGGGAATCATATTTACGGCGGATTCCTGCATTTTGATCTTATCTTCAAGCCATTTGATGTCTTCTTCCTTCAGAGATCTTTTTCTCAAGTACCTTAAAACTATCTCGCTTTCTATGGCCGATATATCGCACAGCAAGGCGATTCTTTGTCTGTCAACAAACGTCGCCTTTTGTAATTCTTCCAAGATCGACAATTGATCTTGGATATCCGCCTTTCGTCCCGCGGGCGCCACCGAAAGGAGTTCGGGAGACAATAAAAAAGCATTTAAAACGGTATCCGCATAGGACTTTACTATCATTGCCTGTACTTCTTTTGTTGATTCCGGTATATAACCTGCCAATTTATATCACAACCCTTTCTTTTTTTCTTTACTTTCATTTAATTTATACATCGTTTAACCCAAAATAAATGTTTTTCATCTTATTGTTTCCATCCAAATGTCGTCTTCGGCCGTCTCGTATTTTTCCTTCAAAAAACTGTAACGTTCCATCATCATTCCCGTCTCGTCGAATATCCTGCGGGCATCCAGAACGACAATCTTCAGGCGGGTCGTCTTCGGTAACTTTCTGGATTCCGGGTTTTGTGAAAATTGGTCGAAGACTTCGTCGGGGGTAAAGGACAGCAGGTACTCAAGTTTTTTCCTGTCGGAAGGGTTGACCAGCACGATATCCCTTTTCTTCTGTCGCCTTACGTCTTCCGTCGTTATCCTTGCAAGGGGTATCTTCCTGCGATAGGCCACCGACAGGATCGACTGGACATACAGCGTTTGGACGTTTATGCCGGAACAGTTTCCGTTCAGGTCGTATTCGGGAATGCCGTACCTTTCTTCGAGATCTTCGTCAAACAGGGGAACCATGCCGGATATCCTTTCGTATATGTCGGAAGACCTAAAATCGCCGGCAAACTTAAATATCGAAGCAAACGTCGGCCTTTCCGTGCTCGTCTTGGTCCAGCCGGGATCGGGCATGTGAGCGACTTCTATGCAGGTAGCTCTGTCTAAAGGAGTCATCTTGTCAAGGCATTCGGAGACCGTCCTTATGACGTCCAGGTTGAAGTTCCTTAACAGAAAACAGCCTACGGGGACGGTACGGGCATAGTTTCCGAATTCGGGAAGCCTTTCTGCGACCGCTTTGAACCAATCCTTGTAGGCCTGCATAAGGTCGGGGCCGATCTTTACATCACCAAGCCTGCAGGGAGAGATTATCTTCGGGATATCCTTTTTCGTTATATCCTTCCCGCCCTGCAGCTTATTTATGTATCTCTTCATCTCTTGATTTGTTATCATCTCTCTATCTCCATCCAGTCGTCATCTTCGACTATTTCTTTCTTTTTTTTCATGAGACAGCAACGACACAAAAACTCTCCCATCCTGTCATAAATCACGTCCACGGATGGCAATTCTTCGCACAAAGCCTTAAACAAACCGGCCCGAAAAGCTTTTTCGAAAAATTCTTCCGGAGAGACAGAAAGAACGCCCTTCAATTTCTCTTTATCCTTGGGATAGACCAGAATAACCTGATTTTGAATGTCGGGATTTTCATTCTCCGCTTCCACGTTCAATACCGGTATATTCATCTTATGGGCTATGGAAATAACGGTCAAAAAATACTGCAGTAACTGCAACTTTTTATTTGAATTTAAACCATCGTTCGAAACGGAAGACAGAAAACGAGATATTATTCGATCTTCATCATAAAAAATTTTTCCCAAATACCCAAAATAATATTTTCTCCCTTCAAACAAAGGAACCATACTTGCCACATCTCTGTACGGTTCCGTAAATCTCAAATCTCCAGCCCACTTCGGATAAAACAATTCTGCGTTATCGCTCCAGCCTTTTAAATATCCCGCCTGAGATGCTCTGTCAATGACCGACATCTTATTTATACACTCGCAAATAAGGTCGATAAAAGTTTTATCACAAACGGAATTGAAAATAAATTTATTGATAGGAATGGTCTGAACATAATTGCCAAATTCAGGAAGTCTCTTCAAGACCGCCTTGAACCAATCTTCGTAAGCATTGGAAAGACGGAAATTATTGAGATGATATTCGCTGAAATTTCGCCTTTTGCCATTGTATCGGGACCTTATGCTTACGGCTTCCTTTTTCGTTATGTCCTTCCCATCCTGCAGTTTTTTTATGCATTCCCTGAGTTCACGCGCGCTTATAGGCATATTCGTCTACCTTTTCGATCTCTTTACCGTGCTTCTTTATGATCGAATCTACCTGTCTCACGACGTTTTCCCAGCTTTCTTCTCCGAGTTCCACGGCATCCAGCATCTCTTCAAGCTTCGCCGTGAAGTTCACGTCAGCTATCTCGGGAAATCGCTCTCGCGCCCACTCCACTACCTGCCTGCCGAGATCGGTCAGCACGTATTTTCCCTTGTCCTTCTTCACGTACCCGCGCTTGAACAGCGTATCCTGTATAGCGGCATACGTGGAAGGCCTTCCTATGCCGTTCGACTCCAGAGCCTTGATGAAGCTCCCGTCGTCGTATCTGGGCGGCGGCGTGGTGAAGCTCTTGACGATGGAAAGCTCGCCTTCCAGCTTCTGTCCTTTCCGGTATTCGCCCAAGGCCTTCGGCAGCTCCGCCTTCAAAAACCTTTCCCAGCCGTCGAATATCCTTTTTCTTCCTACGGCCTTGAGAGCTTCCGGAGCAGAATCGTTTCCCGCCTTGACGGTAACGACTTCATATACGGAAGGCTTTGCCTGCGAAGCAAGAGCTGAATTCCAGACTACGCCGTAAAGGGCTTTTTCGTCAGAAGGAAGAGCAAGCCTTTCGGGCTCATGTTTCTCGTCTAAATGGATGGGGTGTATGGCTTCATGAGCGTCCTGCGTCCTGTTTTTGTTTTTGTGCTTTACCGGCTTGTCCGATAATAATTCGGGGTGCTTTTTCTTCAGGTAATTTTGAAGTTTGTTTAACGTCTCGTCCGACAGTCGAACCGAGTCCGTCCTGTGGTAGCTTATAAGACCCTTTTCAAACAGGGACTGAGCTACCGACATCGTTTTCTTGGCGTTCCACTTAAAGGAAGCGCATCTTTGCTGCATTGAAGAAGCCGTAAGCGGAGCGGGCGGATTTTTCTTTTCGTTCTTCTTCTCGATGCCGGTAACGAAAACTCCGCTTTTCAGAAGATCGAAGAGCTTTTTTGCTTCTTCTTCTTTTTTAAATATGCCCGATAGGAATTCGTCTTTCCCGTTATCAAGTTTAATTTTCCACAGCGGTTCCGGCACGAACTTTTTTATCGCCATTTCTCTGTCGTAGACGAGTCGAAGGCCGGCGGTTTGAGTCCTTCCGATTGACACTCTCTTTTTTAACTCTCGGGAAGCCATGGGAGAAAGGACGTAACCTATCCATCTGTCGGTTAGTCTCCTTGCTACCTGCGCTTCTACGCGACTTTCGTTGATATTTCGGGAATTTTTTAAAGATTTCTCTATCTCCGCCTTGGTTATTGCGTGTATGTCTACCCTGTGTACTTCCTTTGCTACTTTCTTTATCTCCCTGTAAACATGCCACGCAATGGCTTCGCCTTCCCTGTCGGGGTCCGACGCAAGGTAAACAATATTTCCCTTGCATGCCTTTTTAAGCTCCGCTATGGTCTTCTTCTTGTTTTTCAAAGGCTCCAGTACGAAAAAGACCTTATCGGGGCGTATCTCCATGCCCATCGTATCGGGCGGTAAATCCACGATATGCCCGAAGGTAGCCTTGGGAACGACTCCCAATTTCATTCGGGATATTTCTCTCGCTTTATTTGGGCTTTCTACTATCAGTATTTTTTTCATCTTTCTATCTCGAAGGTTTCTTCGATATCTCCTGTTTTTGTTTTGGACGGTATTTCAAAGGGAAGCTCATGATTTTTTACGGCTTCCACGAGCCCGGGCTCTGCAGCGGTGTGGTTAAAGGCCACGTAAAAATCCGTAACCAAGTCATCGAATTTCCTTTCGTCCATCTGTTTCATTTTCCGTAAAAACATCTCCGCTTCGGCCTTCAGGTTCACGATTTCGGGAAAGTTTCCCTGTTCGTCCTTACTGACCAGCAGTTCCTTGACGACGGGATAAATTTCTTCATAATCGTGAAAACCTGCCAAAAACATAATTAGACCCGCCATTTTCCGAGTGTCTTCGGGAGCATCTTCGAAGACGTTTTTTATATTGGCTATCATTTTTTCTATCGGATACATGGCTTTTATTAAGTCCCTAGGATCGCGGTGGGAAGAAATGTCAGGTATGGAAATGTTATGGATCTTTCCCAGAAGTTCCTGCGGGAGCATTCTCACGACTGCATCTGCAGCTATTGTTTTCACTACTTCCGAGTCCCTGAGATCTTTTAAGGGCTCGAGATCCTTAAAAACGCTTAATATCAGCCTTGCTTCGGCCATTGAAGTTCCTGATTGACGCCCTATTTTTTCTCCGAATATCCCGTAATCGGAAGAAAACACGGCCGCGATTCGGGTAGCCGGAGATAAAATTCCGAAATAGGAAAGTACCAGCTTTCCCGCTCCGGAGCCATACCTTACTTCGTTGATAATTTTATTAATGTGATCCGAATATTCCTTAATGTTTTTCTCGACCTGTCTAAATTTCAGCTTCGAAAAGGCGTTTTCTTCAGGCGATTTATCGAAACGGCAGAATACCTTTTCTTGGTCCCAGCAAATTTTTGCAGATTTAGCGATCTCCGATTCGGTTATGGCGCTTTCTTCTATGGAAGCAAGGGCCTTCTCTTTACGTTCGTCCCAAAATTCATGCAGGACGGCTTTGGCTACGTCTCTCGTTTCTTCGTTTAATTTAATATGTTCCGCTCCGCCGGGTTGAATTATGTCATTATGAGAGTAAGAAGAAAAAATGCTTTTGCCCGATTTGTAAGCCATTTCAAACATATCTCTGAGCCTGTCTTTCATCTTTGATATATCGTCTAACACCCTTTCAGGAGATTCTCCGTTTGCAAGCATCAAGGCAATCTCGGTCATTACCGCGTTTCCCGTTGCCTTACTTGCAAACAGGCGGGACATTTCTTCGCTTATCAGCGCCTGTTGGTCCCGTGACTTTGATTCTCTTGATTTTGAAATATCTTCAAAGAGAATGCCCAGCAGTCCCGGAACGAGCATCGGAAGGACAAATAACAACGAAGCGGGTGGAAACATGCCGGAGATCAGGATAGCGCCGAGAGCGGTATCGAAATCCGTCATGGATCGAAAAGAAGAATTTGCTATATTTTTCATCTGCTGAGCGAAGGTGATATCATAGCGGGAAAGTCTCGCCAAAAGTCCGGGAGACAGCTCGTGCAGGTGCTCCTTTTCTTCCTTTTCCCACTCTTCCGCGGCTTCTTCCCACGCTCTGATAACCGTAATGAAGGCCTTCTTTCTTTCCTTCGGATCGAAGCTGCTTAACTTACCGAACAAATAATCGAAATCTTCCAGTATAGGCCTTAAAAACAGGGAAAGTTCGTCCGTAGCAAATTTCAATGCCTTTTCCTTGGGAAGAAAACATACCGAGTTTACATGCTCTTCAGAAAAGCCCATGTCGGCCAATTTCTTTTTTGCCCTTTCGATCCTTTCGTCCGGGTCTTCGTCTTTGTCGTCTATTTCGCCCAAGACTTCGCGGACTTCCGAAAAGGGAGAATAAAGCATATCAAGTCCTTCAAGGCGACTTTCGCGAAACTTTTTAAGCGCGGACTTGACGCTTTCCTTTAATTTTTCTTTTTCTTCTTCGTAAATTTCGCCTTCCGAAGGAATCAGGCGACTGGGAGAAAGAGAAACTTCCGTTATCTTAAAGGGAGTTTCCTTTAAAGATACGGGGTCCCCGCTTATCGTCAGACAGCTTGCGTAATCCCTTGTTATGCTCGACGGCCTGTCGTTTACGGTTTCCGCTATGCGCGACAGCAGGTCGTCTTCTTTATAACTCGGATTATCTTTCCATTTTCTCTTTTCCATGTAATCATTCCTTTACAGTTGATAATTATAACACAATTTGGTATGATATTCTAATAGTTATTATACTACAAGGGAGACTATACATGAAAGCCCGAATCATTTATATGGGAAAGATAGGCAGGAGACTCGAAGGCCCCGCCATAGGCAAACTCCTTGCCAAATTTTTAAACAACTGCCGTGACGATGAAATCGCGGCCGTAATAGAATGTTCGGAAGTGGATCAAATAAGTAAAACAGTAATAAAGACGGCAAGTAAATTCATCAAGAATGTGCCGATCTTTTACGTAGTTAACGCCAACGAAGAAATTAAAAAATCGTTCAGCGAATTGACTTCGAAATGATCTTATCGGCATACATTCGCTCATCGGCAGTCTTCAAGAGTTCGCCGGGAGTCTTTCCGTCTACCGGCCATACGGCGCAGCCTATTGCGGCTCCTATCTTTAATTCTTTTTCTATTTTTATCTCCGAAAGGGCCCTTAAAATTCTTTTCTTGAGCTCGTCAAGCTGTTTTTCGGCGTCCCCTTCAAACAAAACCGCAAATTCGTCTCCGCCCCAGCGGGCTATAAAATCGTAACTTCTGAATACTTTCTTGAGCTTGTCCGCCACTTCCTTTAAAACTTCGTCTCCTTTGTCGTGTCCCAAAATATCGTTTACCGACTTAAATCCGTTTAAGTCCATGAAAATTAAAGAAAACGTCCTGTTCTGCAATATTCTTTGGTCAAGTTTTTCTTCGAGAGCCCTTCTGTTCGCAAGGCCCGTTAATTCGTCCGTCCCGGCTTTTTGCAGGGCTTTATACTGTTCTTCCTTCATCTTTTGAGAGACGTCGTATAATATCTTCGCAAGAGACCTTATCTCCCACGACTCCGTTCCCGACAAAACGGGAATTTCTCCCTGCTTCGCAAAGGTTTCAACGAGACTTTTTAAAACTCCCAAATCCTTCGCCAGGGAATCCTTAGTCTTTACCAAAAATACCCTTAAAAACCATGCATACAGGAAAGATACAAGGGCAAGACACGAAAGAAAACCGGAATGAGAATAAATTATTTTTACGGGAACTTCTCCGACAAAAACCTTCCACCGGCTTTCTCCGACGGGAAAATCTTTAACGTAACCGATATATTTTCCTATCTTTGCCTTTCCTTCGGGCAAAAATCCCACTCTCCCGGAGAAGCTGTCGCCGTCGGGGGAAATGATTAAAACATTTTCCGGAAGGTCGTCCCTTGTGATGACAAACGTCCTTATCGAGCCGTTGGCGCGGGAATTAACGTATAAGGCTCCGTCTTCGAAAAATGCGTATGCCGTACCGTCTTTAGGGGAAGTTTCCCGTTTTAACAAGGAAGAAAAATCCGTCAAATATTCGGACCATAAAAAAGACTCTTTCCTGAGAAATAAAACGCCGTTACGATATGTTACGAATCCGAATATAAAGGCAACGACCAGCACGAAAACAGCCGATACGACGGTGTATCTTTTTATAAACAAGTTCAGCCTTCCGATCAAAGAATGTCTCATTTTAGTATTCCTATGCATTTTTGAGCATCATCACCCGTAGCTATCCTGGTATCGGTATCAAAATCGCCCAACCGCTTAAAGGACTGCAAATCCCGATAGGAAAACTTAGCGATGATACAGACGTTCGTATCGGGAAAATACATGACTTCATAAAAAATCTTCTCGCCGTTCATCCTGTAATAAAAAACGGGAAGTCCCGGCCATGGTACGATCCTTAATTTAAATAAGGGCAGCTTGTCGTAAACTTCATCAAGCTCGGCCGCTTTTTCTTCGCTGTATTCCAATACGAATTCCCGTATCTCCGTAACGGTTAAAAAGGGCATTAACCTGCATCCGATTTTTCTCGCTATCTTCAGTAGACAATCCAGTTCCCGTGCATCATCGATGTCGTCAGGGACAGGTATGTCCAAGAAATCGCAAGTGCTGTATATCTCGTTCAAAAAGTCCAAAAGAAAAGCTCTTTTCTCAACGTCTTCCACGATAATCACCCCAAGTCAATTATATCAAAATAACAACTACAACTCAAACGGTATGTGTGTTATAATTGTTGCAAAGGACAAAGAAAGGAGATATTGCAATGGCACAATTTACCGTAATAGAAGTAAAAACAACTCCGAATCTCGAAAGGATAAAGGAGTACGCGAAGAAGTACAAAATGACGCCCAAGGAAGCACTCGAGAAAAAAAGAATAGGAGATGATTACTTTCCCATCAGGGATCAAAAAATAGTCTCGATCGGAATGTTCTCCGTCATAATGGATAAGGATGACAAATTCGGCGTCTCCGCTGCGGTTTTCGCGGGAGAAGAAAAAAAAGTCATCGAAGAAGCCGCGAAAAAACTGGCCACGATAATGAAAACTACGGGGAAACCGTTTTTCGTAACGGGAGACGGAAGGAAATACGCCTTGGAGCTCATAACCGGAAGGGCGATGAACTATCTCATAGAAGCAAAAAGAAAGGATCAGGAGATTATTCCCGAAGTCATGAATATGTTAAAACTTCTCACTAACCCGCGAAACGGATACCTGAAGCCCTTCGACGTAAAAGACTCTATGGACCTGCAGGCAATCCTTGGACTGGGTACGGACAGAACTCCGCTGCCCGATAAAATGAAGTACGAAAACGAAGACCTGCCGATGTTGGCAAACGAAACAAAAGATGCCGTACTTGACATGGCGACAAACTACGCGGCTTACCTTGAAGCACAGGGAGAAAAAATCAAACCGATTATATATAAACTTGACGAAAAGGCATTCAAAACGGTTAAAATATTCAAGTTTAAGGAAGAACAGGAAATAGGAGAAACGGATGTTGACATAGATATAATATGATATAATATATAGGGGACGAAGGGGTTTCGACGGGACGTACGCGTATCGGGAAGCAGGCAAAACACAAATAATAAACGCCAAATATTCAGATAATCTAATAGCGGTATAGCTTCGCTTTTTCGTTGAATGTCCCGACGACGAAAAAGTAACTTAGGGACTGCGGAGCAAAAAATCCTGCCCTTCGGAAGTTTCGCTCCCAAGACAAAAGAAGGGATAAGCCTGTAGAAGCCGATACGGCAGAAATCCCGGACGCGGGTTCGATTCCCGCCGTCTCCACCAAAAAAATGCTTCGGCGTAGTTCAATCGGAAGAACACCGGACTCCAAATCCGGGAGATGCAGGTTCGAGCCCTGCCGCCGAAGCCAAAAAAACACGAAGGAGAATCGGTAAATGGAAAGAAGTAAACCGTTCGTGGTAAATAATTCCGGTCATGAAGAGTGGTTCACTCCACAGTTATATGCGGACGCAGCAAGGGCGGTCATGGGAGATATCGATCTCGATCCCGCTTCGTGCAGGGAAGCAAATCAAATCATACGCGCAAGACGGTTTTTTACAAAAGAAGAAGACGGGTTAAAACAGAG
>Ga0208693_1002115_pt1 | contig 13442 bp, 15 predicted proteins | sample AD_UKC071_MetaG_FD_184438 | JGI IMG/M metagenome (GOLD analysis project Ga0208693, IMG submission 184438) | Active sludge microbial communities of municipal wastewater-treating anaerobic digesters from USA - AD_UKC071_MetaG (SPAdes) (version 2) | ecosystem: Engineered > Bioreactor > Anaerobic >... | reverse complement strand
CATGACAACGTGGGAGTACGCGACGGTGCCCGTCCTGACGCATGCGACGAAGCAGATCCTGGATTCCTGGGGGGCGGATGGGTGGGAGCTGGTGCAGGTCGTGCCGGGGCCGAACCCGGAGAACCTCGTGGCGTACCTCAAGCGACCCAAGAACAAGGAGCAGAAGTGACTGATCAGTTGGCCTCCGAGCGCCTCGCCGCGCTCGGCCTCGAACTGCCCGCCGTCGCCAAGCCGCTGGCGGCCTATGTGCCCGCCCTCGCGGTCGGCAACCAGGTCTGGACGTCCGGCCAGCTGCCGGTGCGAGAAGGCAAGCTCATCGCGTCCGGCAAGCTCGGCGGCGAGGTGACGCCCGAGCAGGGCGTCGCGTGCGCCCAGCAGTGTGCGTTGAACGCGATCGCGGCCGCAGCGTCCATCGCCGGCGGCATCGACAAGATCAAGCGCATCGTGAAGCTCGTCGTGTTCGTCGCGAGTGACCCGTCCTTCACCGCCCAGCCCGCCGTCGCCAACGGCGCCAGCGAGCTGATGGGTGCGGTCTTCGGCGAGGCCGGTGCGCACGTCCGGTCGGCGTTCGGCGTGGCCGTCCTGCCCCTGGACGCCCCGGTCGAGTTGGAACTGATCGTCGAGGTCTGAGTTGGAGTCGAGGCTGGCGCTCGTCCGGCGTGCGCGCCGGATGGACGCCATCCTGGCCGACACCTACCCGGACGCCCACTGCGAGCTCGACTTCTCGACGCCGCTGGAGCTGCTCGTCGCGACGATCCTGAGCGCCCAGTCGACCGATGCGGGCGTCAACCGGGTCACGCCGGCGCTGTTCGCGCGCTATCCGGACGCCGCCGCCTACGCCGGTGCCGATCGGGCCGAGCTCGAAGAGCTGATCCACGCGACGGGGTTCTTCCGGGCCAAGGCCAACCATCTGCTCGGGCTCGGCGCCACGCTGGTTGAGCGCTACGACGGCCAGGTGCCGACCAAGCTGAAAGACCTGGTCACGCTGCCGGGCGTCGGACGCAAGACGGCCAACGTCGTCCTCGGCGACGCGTTCGGCGTGCCAGGCATCACGACCGACACGCACTTCATGCGGCTGTCGAAGCGGTTCGGCTGGACGGCGTCCGATGCCCCCGAGGTCGTCGAGGCCGAGGTCGGTGCACTGTTCCCCAAGAAGGACTGGATGGGTCTGTCGCATCGGGTGATCTGGCACGGACGCCGGCGCTGCCACGCGCGCAAGCCGGCCTGCGGGGCCTGCCCCGTGGCGCGACTGTGTCCGAGTTACGGCGAGGGTCCGGTCGATCCGATCGCTGCGGCGAAGCTCGTCAAGGACACCTGATGCGCCGCTGGCTGGCGGCGTTGGCCGCGGTCGGGCTGCTCGCGGGCTGCGCCGGTCCGGTCGCACCGAAGGTCCCGGGTGGGAGCCCGACCACGTCGGGGGCCGCGCCCGCGGCGTCCGACCCGACGCTGATCGCCCAACGCAAAGCCGCCGGGCTGCCGGACTGCGAGGTGCCTGCCGGGGGCGCGACGCCGCTCCCGATCGGGCTGCCCGACCTCGAACTGCGCTGCCTGGGCTCGGACCGCGCGGTGAACCTCGCGCAGCTGCGCGGGCGTCCGATGGTGATCAACGTGTGGGCGCAGTGGTGCGGTCCGTGCAGACAGGAGGCCCCCGCGTTCGCCCAGCTCGCGAAGCGGGCCGGAGACCGGGTCCGCGTGCTGGGGATCGACCTGGACGATCCAGATCCGGCGGCGGCGATCGAGTTCGCGCGGGCGTCCGGCTGGACCTACCCGCACCTGGTGGACGCGACGTCGCAGCTCAAGTCGAAGATGGCCATGGCCGGCATCCCGATCACCCTCTTCGTGGACGCCGAGGGTCGCGTCGTGCTGCGAAGGACCGGCGGGATCGAGTCGCCGGACGAGTTGCTCGGACTGGTCAAGGACTACCTCGGGGTGACGCTGTGACCCCTGCTGGGCTGAGGCCGTTGCTCGAGGGACTGGCGACGCCGTCGGCCATGGAGGCGCTGATGATCGGGCGCGGGGCGTCCGGCACGATGCGGCGGGCGTCGGTGCTGGCGCTGCTGTGGCAGGACGCCTCATGTCCGACTCCTGCGTCGAGCACCGAATCGACGTCGGGGTTGGAGCCGCCGGGCGGCCTGCGCGTCGTGTTGATCGAGAAGAGCACCCACCTGCGCAACCACGCCGGTCAGGTCGCCTTTCCCGGCGGGCGGATCGAGCCGGAGGAGTCGCCCGTCCAGGCGGCGCTTCGGGAGGCGTCTGAAGAGGTCGGCATCGAGGCGTCCGGGGTGGAGGTGCTCGGCGAACTGCCGCCGGCGAGCGTCATGGCGTCGGGGTTCGACGTGCACACGATCGTGGCCTGGTGGACGCGTCCGGTTGCGCTGCGGCCCGTCGACGTCGGGGAGGTGGCGGCGGTCCACCAGGTGGCGGTGGCCGACCTGCTCGACCCGGCCAACCGGGCCACCTGGGTGCTCGGGCAGACGCACTCGGGGCCGGTGTTCTGCGTCGGCGACCTGTTCATCTGGGGCCTGACCGGGCACCTGCTATCAGGGCTGTTCGAGCTGGCCGGCTGGACGCGTCCCTGGGACGCCTCGCGGTGCCTTGAGATTCCTCCGAGGTTCTTCCGCGGCCGCACCTGAGGTGGTTTTTGTCGGCGACCCCGGCAAGAATGGGCGCATGGATCAGCAGTGGTGGAAGAGTGCGGTCGTCTATCAGATCTACCCGCGGTCGTTCGCGGACGCCGACGGCGACGGGGTGGGTGACCTGCGGGGCATCATCAACCACCTCGATCACGTCCACGCCCTGGGGGCCGACGTGGTGTGGCTGTCGCCGGTCTACCGCTCGCCGATGGACGACAACGGCTACGACATCTCCGACTACAACGACGTTGATCCGAGCTTCGGCACGCTGGCCGACCTCGACGAGCTGATCGCCGGCCTGCACGCCCGCGGCATGAAGCTCGTCATGGACCTTGTGGTCAACCACACCTCAGACGAGCACGCGTGGTTCACGGCGTCGCGCGACAAGGCGTCCGACAAGCGGGACTGGTACATCTGGCGACCGGCGCGTCCGGGGCACGAGCCGGGCACGCCGGGGGCCGAGCCGACCAACTGGTCGTCGTTCTTCGGGGGTCCGGCCTGGGAGTTCGACGAGGCGTCCGGCGAGTACTACCTGCACCTGTTCAGCCGCAAGCAGCCCGACCTGAACTGGGAGAACCCCGACGTGCGCGAGGCGGTGTACTCGATGATGCGGTGGTGGGTCGAACGCGGCGTCGACGGCTTCCGGATGGACGTCATCAACCTGATCTCCAAGACCTACCCGTTGACGGACGGGGCGGTCGAGCCCGGTCAGCAGCTGAGCTTCGAGCTGGCGAAGGTCACCGACGGCCCGCGGCTGATCGAGTTCCTCGAAGAGATGAACGCCGCCGTGGGGCTCGGTGAGAAGGCGCTGTTCACGGTGGGCGAGATGGTCGAGGTGAACGTCGAGCGGGCCCGGGCGTACACGTCGGAGAAGCATCCCCGGTTGAACATGGTCTTCACGTTCGAACACATGGGCCTCGACATGCAGCCGGGCTTCGACAAGTTCGTCCTCAAACCGCTCCATCTGCCCGATCTCAAGAAGAACCTGGCGTCCTGGCAGGAGGGTCTGGCCCAGGAAGGCTGGAACTCCCTGTACTGGGACAACCACGATCAGCCGCGAGCGGTGTCCCGGTTCGGCGACGACTCGCCCCGCCATCGGGTGGCGTCGGCGAAGACGCTGGCGACGGTCTTGCACCTGCACCGGGGCACGCCGTACGTGTACCAGGGCGAGGAACTCGGCATGACCAATGCCGGGTTCACCTCCATCGACCAGTACCGCGACATCGAGGCGCTCAACTACTATCAGGGGGCTCTCGCGGCCGGGGCGTCTGAGCAGGCCGTGCTGGCCGGGATGGCGTTCAAGACGCGCGACAACGCGCGCACGCCCATGTGTTGGTCGGACGCGCCCGGCGCCGGCTTCACGACGGGGACGCCGTGGATCGAGATCAACGCCAACGCCGCGGAGATCAACGCGGCGTCGCAGGTGGACGATCCCAGCTCAGTGTTCGCCCACTACCAGCGGCTGATCGAGCTGCGGCATACCAACGAGGTCGTGCGCGAAGGGCGGTTCGACCTGTTGCTGCCCGAGCACGAGCGGCTGTGGGTGTTCACGCGCACGTGGGGTGACGAGCGGTTGCTCGTCATCGCGAACATGAGCTCGTTCGTGGTCGGGGTACCGATGGGCGACCTGCCCGATCTGGAGCACGCGCGGCTGATCCTGACCAACCTTCCCGGTGACGCCGACGACGTGCAGACCCTGGAGCCCTGGGAGTCGCGGGTCTACGCGCTGTAGAGCGGGATGGCGGGCTGAGGTCTGTTCCGGGACCCCCTGCAGACGTCACGGACATCGCGCCCGACGGGGACAGCGGCGTTGTGCCGGTCGTGTCCTCCTCGGCAGCGCCATGGACGCCGCCCGGCGCCGTGCTACGAGGCGTCCGACTCGGGACGGTCGGTGAGGTGCTTGGGGCCGGAGAAGACGGTCACGATCTGGCCGGTCTCGTCGCGGGTGATGACCTTCTTGCCGCGCGTGGCAATGAGGCGGACGTTGGCAAGCCCGGTGTCGGCGGCTCCGCCGACGGCGTCCACGGTCTTGCTGACCTGCTCCATGGCGGCCTGGGGCGTCCGGAGCTTCTTGACGTTCAGGAAGCCGAGAACGCCGAGGACGGCGGCGATCAAGAGGTAGACGCCCGCCGCGCACAGGAAGCCGAAGCCGAACGCGCCGACCGGGCTGGTGCGCTCCCAGAAGAGGTTCGTGAACGCGAAGCCGAGGCTGAGGAACAGCACGTTGACGGCGAGCGCGGCGACGAGGCCCGCTCCAGCGAGCAGCCCGGCGCCCAGGCCGGCCTTCTTCACGCCCGGGATGACCTCGGCCTTGGCGAGCTCGATCTCACCGCGCACGATCGTGCGGATATCTGACGTGATCTGGCTCACGGTGGACTCGATGTCGGCCATGGGTGTCTCCTCGCTGCGACTGCGTTCATGCTAGCCGGGCCGTGAGGCGTCCGATAGCGGATGCCTCTACAGGCTGATCGAGAGCCCGTCGTCCGGCAGATTGAGTGCAGAGGTGAATTCCGTGTGGTCGACGTAGCCGCGCCAGCAGGCGACCCGGTAGGGCAGCAGCAGCGGCTCCGGCGCCCGCGCGGACGACTCGTACAGGGCCTCGACTTCGGTCAGCAGCGGGTTGAGGCGTTCGGCCTCCAGGCGCGGGAAGCGTCGGCGGACCATGTCGATCAGGCCATCGCGGGTCGTGGGGGCCCAGAGGCGGAAGTCCTTGCGCTCCACCTCGGGGAAATACGGGCTCTCGGCCAGGTGGTCGACGGCCGCGGACCCGTAGTCGCCGGCCATGGCGTCCGGGTCGACGGTCCGCATCAGCTTGACGAGCCGGCGGACCCAGGGCACCGAGTCGTCCCGGATCGTGTACGCGATCGCCAGGTGGCCGCCTGGGCGGAGCACGCGGGCCAGCTCGGGCAGCGCCGCGCCAGCGTTGAGGGTGTGGAAGCTCTGGTTGATCAGCACCACATCGAAGGCGCACGGGACGAAGGGCAGCGCGGACGCCTCCGACACTGTCGGCAGGGCGCGGGGGGCATGCGCCAGCAGGCGCCGGACGCCGCTCGGATCGGGGTCCGCCGCGGTCAGGATGTCGCCGCGCTCGTCCAGCGTGGCCATCAGCGGGGCGCAGGTGCGGCCCAGAGCCAGGACGTGACCGCCCTTGGCGCCGACGAGCCAGTCCAGGGCGTTGGCGGGGAACGTCGACTGGATGCGGGCGGTCATGGGGGTCATCGTACGAGGCGCTGAGGGCGGCCGCTGGCGAGAGTTATCCACAGATTTCGCGCGGATGACAGAAATCGGGCCCCGGCGCCCAATGTGTGGGCGTGAAGACAGCTCGATTCGTCCTGCTCACGCGGGAAGAGGCCATTTCGGACGCCGTCGGCGCGGCCGCGGCCGCCCACGGGGTGGAGGTCGAGGTGCTGGCCTCGGCGGACGCCGCCCTGAGTTCGTGGCCGTCCGCGGACGTCGTGCTCGTGGGCGGCGACCAGGCCGCGGCGCTGGCGTCCCATGGGCCCAAGGAGCGGACGGGCGTGTATCTGGTCGGGGGCGATCCGGCGCAACTGGGGCGCTGGTCGGTGCCGCTGGCCGGACGGGTCATCGTGCTGCCGGAGGGGCTCGCCGCCTTGTCGGCCGTGCTCGCCGAGGACCGAGGGCTCGGTGCGCCGGTGGTGGCCGTCGTGGGTGGATCGGGCGGCATCGGCGCCTCGACGGTCGCGGCGGGCCTCGCGGTTAGCGCGCGGCGTCGTGGGCTGACCGCGGCTCTGGTCGACCTGGATCCGGTGGGCGGTGGCGTCGACCTGCTGCTGGGCGCCGAACGGACGCCGGGCTGGCGTTGGCCCGATCTGCTCGGGGCGCGAGGGGAGGTCACCGATGTGCGCCGGTTCCTGCCGCAGGTGGACGGCCTCACGGTGGTGTCGATGGGACGCCCCGTCCGGGGTGGTCCTGCGAGCGAGGTGCCCTCGGGGGAGTCGATCAAGGCGGTGCTCGGGGCGCTGGGCCGACATCACGATCTGGTGGTCGCGGACGTGGGGCGGGTGCCGATCGCCGGCGCGCGTCCGGTCGTGGGGCGCTGCCGGATGAGCCTGGTGGTCACCGGGACGGGGGTCCGATCGGTGGCGGCGACCGCGTCCGTGCTGGGGGCCGTCGAACTGGCTGCGCCGGCTTTGGTGGTGCGCCAGCAGGGCGGCAGCAGGGTCCCGGCCGACGTGATCGGGCGGGCGCTCGGTCTGGCGGTGGCCGGGGTGCTGCGCGAGGACAAGGCGTTGCGGCGCGGCGGCGAGGTGGGGGAGCCGCCCGGACGCGCGGGCCGCGGGCGGTGGCAGCGGGCGATAGGGCGCCTGCTCGATGGGCTGGCGGTGAAGCCGTGACGGTCGATCTGGTGCGGGTGCGCGAGCGGCTGAGCGCGCAGGGGCAACAGGCCGAGCCTGCCGCGGTCGCAGCCGCGCTCGAGTGGCTCGGGTACCTGGTGAGTGACGCGTCCGTGCTGGCCACGCTGGCCGAACTGCGGCGGGAGAGCCGCGGCGCTGGCCTGCTGGACGACTTGCTGGCGCTGCCGGGGGTGACCGACGTCGTGGTCAACGGGCCAGAGGAGGTGTTCGTTGATCGGGGGGAGGGGCTGGTGCCGGCAGGCGTCCGGTTCAACTCCGACGAGGACGTCCGCCGGCTCGCGGTCCGGCTGGCCGCCCGCGTGGGGCGGCGGCTGGACGATGGGCGTCCGTTCGTGGACGCTCGGCTGCCGGACGGCACCCGGGTCCACGCCGTGCTGGGCTGCCTGGCCGATCCGGGCACGTGCATCTCGTTGCGCGTCCCGTCGCGGGTGCGGCTCACGCTCGATGACTGGGAGGCGTCCGGATCGGTGTCGGCCGTCGGACGCGAGCTGCTCGCCGGACTGATCGAGCGCAAGCGGGCCTTCCTCGTGGCGGGCGGCACCGGGTCGGGCAAGACCACGCTGCTGGCGTCCATGCTGGGGCTGGCGCCGCCGACCGACCGTCTCGTCATCGTGGAGGACTCCCGAGAGCTGAACCCCGACCACCCGCACTGCGTTCGGCTGGAGGCGCGTCCGGCCAACGCCGAAGGGGCCGGGGCGGTGACGCTCACCGATCTGGTGCGTCAGGCGCTGCGGATGCGTCCGGACCGGCTCATCGTGGGCGAGGTCCGCGGGGCCGAACTGGTCGATCTGCTGGGCGCGCTGAACACCGGCCACGAGGGCGGCTGCGGCACGGTGCACGCGAACTCGACGGAGGCGGTCCCCGCTCGACTAGAGGCGTTGGGGGCGCTCGGGGGACTCGGCCGGGCGGCGGTGCATGCTCAGGCGGCGGCGGCGCTGGACGCCTGCCTCCAGGTGAAGCGCGCCACCGACGGACGGCGCTACCTGGCCGAGATCGCCGTGCTGGAGGCAGGCGGCGACGGCCTGGTGCGGGCGTGCGCGGCGGCGTCCTTCGACGAGTCCGGACGCCTCCGGCGCGAGCCGTCCTTCGCGCGCCTCGAACGGCTGGTGGCCTGATGCTGTCGGCGTTGGCGGCGGGGCTGTTCGTGCTTGTCGCCTGGGAGTGCGCCGACCGGCGGCTGCTGCGCCGACTGGTCCCGGTGGCGCGGGAGCGTCCGGCCAGGCGGGCCCCGCGTCTGGGCTGGCTGGTGGTGGCTGCGCTGGCCGCCGGTGTCGCGTTGGCCGGTCTACTCGATGGACGCCGCGGCGTGGCCCTGGCGCTCGCGTCCGGGTGCGGACTGGCTGGGGCGCTCGGACTGCATCGCCGAGGCGTCCGACGAAAACGCGCTTCCGCCGAGCAGGCTTCGGTGGCTCGCGCGGGCGAAGCACTGTCGGGACTGCTGGCGGTCGGCGCGGTCCCGGCCGTGGCGCTGGTGTCGGTTGCTGCGGAGCATCCGGTGTTGGCCGAGGCGGCCGCCGAACAGGAGATCGGAGCATCCGGTGTTGGCCGAGGCGGCCGCCGAACAGGAGATTGGTGGCGACGTGTGCTCGGCCCTGCGCCGCTCTGCCGGCCTGCCGGGGCGGCAAGGCCTGGCCGAGTTGGCGGCGGCTTGGCAGATCTCGGTGACGACGGGGGCATCCATGGCTCGCTCGATCGACGCGATCGCCGAGGAACTCCACCGGCGCCAGGAACTGGCGTCGACCGTGGCCGTCGAGCTCGCGGCCAGCCGCGCGGCGTCCCGGCTGCTGGCCGTGTTGCCGGTCGCCGGCATCGGTCTGGGCTACGGCTTCGGGGGCGATCCGGTCGCCTTTCTGACCGGAAACCCGCTGGGCCAGGCGTGCCTGGTGGTGGCGGTCGCCCTCGCGGTGGCCGGACTGTGGTGGACCGACGCGCTCGCAGATCGGGCGAGCAGATGACGTCGGCGCTGACGATGGAAGCAGTCGTCGCCGCGTTCGCGACCGCGGTCGCAGTGTGGCTGTGGCTGGGGGAGAACCCTCTTGACCGGCTGCGACCGGCCAGGGCTGCACCCGCGTGGTGGCCGTTTCGGCAAGCTAGCCCGCGGATCGAGTTCGGGACGCGGCGCGCCGCCGCTCGGGCGCAAGCCATCGCCGACGGCGTCCCGGTGGTGTGCGACCTGCTGGCGGTCTGCGTGGAGGCGGGTCGGCCGGCCCGGACTGCTTTGCGGGTCGTGGCCGAGGCGTCCGAGGAGCCCACCCGAGGCATTCTGCTGGGCATCAGCCACCAGATCGAGCTGGGCGTGGATGAGCTGCACGCCTGGCAGGCGCTGGCCAAGGAGCCCGGGTACCGAGGGGTGGCCAGGGATATGGCGCGGTCGGTGCGGTCCGGGGTGGCGTTAGGCGACCTGCTGCGCGGTCACGCTGCGCAGGCGCGGGCGTCCGCTGAGACGGCGGCTCGAGAGCGGGCGCGCCAGGTGGCCGTCAGCGGCGTGCTGCCGCTCGTGACCTGCTTCCTGCCTGCCTTCCTGCTGGTCGGTGTCGTGCCCATCTTCGGCGGAATCATCGGGCGCCTGCTCGGCTGAGGAGCGTGCGGGAGCGGCGCGATCGGGGACTTATCCACAGATTTCGTCGTCGTGAAAGAAATCGGCCCTTTCCGCCCAATGTGTGGGTGCGTCGCAAGAGGGCGGCGTCGAGGAACACAAGGAGTAGTCATGAGCAAGCAAGTCGAGCCGAGCGTCGTCACCCTCGACCGCCCGCAGCGCCTGAGCCTGCGCGAACGGGGCATGGTCACGATCGAGTACGCCATCGGTGCCGTGTTGGTGATCGTCCTGGTGGGCGTGATCATCGCGGCGATCCAGCAGGGCTGGTTCGGGGACCTGGTCCACAGCCTGGTCGCCCTGCTGATGCAGGCGATCCCCCGGGCGCTGGGCGCCTGACAACCAACAGGCCGGGGCGGGCGGCGCGTCCGCCCCGGCCAGGCGCGAGAGGATTGTCGCAGTGAGGCAGGCGCAGCGAGGCATGGTGACCGTTGAGCTGGCGCTCGTCAGCGTGCTCGTTGCTGGAGCCGTCGCCCTGGGCGGCTGGGTGCTGACGCAACTGTTCATCTTCGATCAATGCCAGATCACGGCCAATGAGGTGGCCCGCCAGGCCGCCCGAGGAGACGCGCAGGCCACCCAGCGTGCGGGGATGGACGCTCCGCCCGGGGCCGTTGTCGTCGTGACCGATGCCGCGGGGGCAACCACCGTCAAGGTGCGGTTCACTCCGGTGCTGCTGGGCGTCCCCATGACGTCGTGGGATGCGACCGCGGTGGTGCTCAACGAGGCGCGTCCGTGACGGCGAGTCACCGGCAGGGTGAGCCCCTGGCGTCCGAGGCGAGCCGGGGGAACCGAGCTTCGATCGGACGCCGCGAGCGCGGCCTGGCGACGTGGCTGGCAGCCGCGGGGCTCGTCGTGCTCGGGGGTGTGCTTGCCGCTGGAGTGGTGGCGCTCGTCCTGCAGACCCATGCCCATCGGGTGCAGGGTGCCGCGGACCTCGTCGCGATCACCGCGGCGCAGGCCAAGAACCTGGGCACCGGCGAGCCATGTGCAGCCGCGAGCCGAGCCGCCGCGGCGTCCGACGTGGAGGTGGTCGCCTGTTCGGTCGGGGGTGACGAGTTGGAGTTCGTCGTCACCGTGTCGGTGCGCGGCGGGAACCGAGCCGTGCTGCTCGGCTTTCCCGTGTCGGCCGAAGCGAGCGCCCATGCAGGGGTGAGGCGCGGCGGATGAGACTCTCCTTCGCCCAGGACACGAACCGGCTCGCCTGGTCGGGACTCGGCCCATGGATCGCCTTCACCCAGGACACGCCAGGCAGCTTGGCCAAGGGCGAACGACCGCTCGCACCTCGGTGCGTCAGCTGGGGTGGTCAGGCCAAGCTGAGCACTCGAACGAGTTCGCTCGCCCCCCGCTTGTCCAAGGGGTTGTTGCCACTTCCGCACTTCGGCGACTGCACGCAGGCTGGGCAGCCGTTGTCGCACGGGCAGCTCAGCAGGCGGTCCAGCACCGCCCGCCACCAGAGGTCGGCGTTGAGGTAGCCAAGTTCGGCGAAGCCGGCTCCACCCGGGAGCCCGTCGTGGACGAACACGGTGAGGCGTCCGGTGTCGGGGTGCAGGACGGTGGAGAGACCACCGATGTCCCAGCGATCACAGGGGACGATGGCCGGCAGCAGGCCGATCGCGGTGTGTTCGGCGGCATGCACGGCGCCGGGCAGCTCCGCCGGGTCGACGTCGAGGGCGCCCAACACGTCGTCGGGCAGCGTCCACCACGTCGCCTTCGTGACCATGGTCCGCACCGGGAGGTCGAGGGGCGTCGAGTCCCAGACGTCGCCGGTCTTGGCGTCCCGACGCAGATAGCCGGTGACCTGGCTGGACAGCTCCACCGTGCCGTAGCTCAGGGTGGCCAGCCCCAGGCCCTTCGTCCGGTCGGTGCCGATGATGCGGACGCCACCCACGCTCTGGGGCTGGGTGAAGTAGTCGGGCGCCGACCGCACGGCCGAGGCGATGCGCTGGTCCGCGTCAAAGCCCTGGATCAGCCACTGCTCACCCTGGTGGACGTAGATCGCGTCCGGATGGAGCGTTCGATCGGCGGCCGCGGCGTCCACTTGCCCGATGACCCGTCCGGTGGCGGCTTCCACGATGTCGCAGGCCTTGCCCTGCATGGACCGCAGATCGATGGAGTCGACGGCGCGGTTGGCGTGCGGCCAGAACCAGCCAGCCGGACGCCGACGCAGCACCCCCTGGGACGCGAGGGTGTCCGCGAGGGCCGGCATCCCGGGCCCGAAGAACTGCGCGTCAGCCTCTGTCAGCGGGTGCTCTTGGGCGGCGGCGGCCAGGTGGGGGCCCATGACGTAGGGATTGTCGGGGAACACGACGGTGCGCTCGATCGGGCGGTCGACAAGGAGCTCCGGGTGGGCGACCAGGTAGGCGTCCAGGGGGTCCTCCCGGGCGAGCAGCACGGCGAGGGCGTCTCGGCCCGTGCGCCCAGCTCGTCCCACCTGCTGCCACAGGGCGGCGACCGTTCCGGGGAAGCCGACCGACAAGACGGCGTCCATGCCGGAGATGTCGACGCCCAGTTCGAGCGCGTTCGTGCAGGCGACGCCCCGGAGGCGTCCGGACTGCAACTCGGCTTCGAGGGCCCGCCGGTCCTCGGCCAGGTAGCCGCCGCGATACGCAGCCACGGATTCGGGATCGGCGACGAGGTCGCGGGCGCGCAGCGCGATGAGCTCGGCCTGGATCCGGGAGGTGGTGAATGCCAGCGTTTGGCCCCGCTCCGACAAGCTGGCGAGCAGGGTGGCCGCGTCCTGAGTCAGGGTCGGGCTGGGGGCCCTCAGGACGAAGTCGAGGGCGGCGGCCGGCGAGCCGTCGGCGTCCACCAAGGCAACGTCGTCCACGCTGGCGAGACTGCGCCCGACCGCGTCCGCGGACGCGATCGTCGCGGACACGAACATGAACGTCGGGTCCGCGCCGTAGAGCCGGCAAATCCGGCGCAGCCGTCGCAGCACCAACGCCAGGTGGGCGCCGAAGACCCCTTTGTAGCGATGGGCCTCGTCGATCACCACGTACCGCAGGTCGCCGAGGAACCGCGTCCACTTGGCGTGGTTGGGCAGCACCGATCGATGGATCATGTCCGGGTTGCTGAGGACGTACGAGGCAAAGTCGCGCGCGAATCGACGCTGCTCGATGCCGGAATCGCCGTCGAGCGTGGACACCTTGAAGTCGGACAGGCCCAAGCTCTCGCAGACCCGCAGCTGGTCATGGGCGAGGGCCTTGGTGGGGGCGAGGTAGAGCGCCGTGTGGCGGCGCGCGAGGCCGAGCCGGTCGCGGGCCAGCGGCGATCCGCTGGTCGGGGGTGGCGCCCACCCGACGCGTCCGCAGATGCTGGCCGCGGCGATCGGCAGCAGGTACGCCAGGGTCTTACCCGAGGCCGTGCCCGTCGCGACGGCCACGTGCCGACCCTCGTAGGCGAGTTGGGCCGCCTCGGCCTGATGACTCCACAGCGACTGGACGCCCAGGCGCTCCAGCGCGTCGGTGATCTCGGGCCCGACCCAGTCAGGGAGGGGGCAGGTGGTGGCAGGGCGAGCCGGACGACGGTGCACATGGACCGTCGCCTCGTCCTCGGCCAGCCACTCCGGCAACCCCACCGGCTCGCCCTTCCTTGTTGGCGCATCGTCAACCCCGCCGAGCACGAAGCCGGTCGGCGGGGAAGGACGCGACCACTGTGCCACGCGCGTCCGACAGTTCCCGCGAGGCCCGACCCGGGCGGTATGCCAGGGTTGACCCATGCTGAGCGCTCCCGATCTCGATCGCCTCCGTGACCGACTGCACGGCATCGGCTACACCGTCGATCCCGTGCTGGAACGGTTGGGCACCGCCGGACGCCGCGGGCTGGAGCGCAACTCCACGA